>Ga0209784_100031_pt1 | contig 318854 bp, 325 predicted proteins | sample AraplaCvi_mLB_r2_2_FD_184284 | JGI IMG/M metagenome (GOLD analysis project Ga0209784, IMG submission 184284) | Arabidopsis root microbial communities from North Carolina, USA - plate scrape CL_Cvi_mLB_r2 (SPAdes) (version 2) | ecosystem: Host-associated > Plants > Roots > Endosphere | place...
GATGTTTTTTGCGCGAAAGCGTGAGTGCAACGTAGCGACAGCAGCACGATGTTGGTCACGAAGGCGTTATCACAGGATGTGATGCTTTTAGCCTTCGTTCCTCTATTGCTGATCCCCAAGGAGTCGCCCAGTCTCCACTCCAATCAACCTATCCACATGACATACTTTTTAATAAAATGTCATTCCGAACTTTCAGTGATGAACCATAAAAGTACTTCTATTATAGCGCAATTTTATTTTTGTAGAGAGGACTTTTGGAATTGGTTTGTGTGTTCTCCAAGTATCGGTGGTGCTAATTTATATTGAATATCTAAATCAGAGAACTTTAACGGGCTTTTGATGAATCTAATTGTCCCATATTGTTCGTGCTCTATTTCACCAATCATGTCTCGTGCCATAAATTGCGGTTGTGCCAGTGCCTCAGCAATTGTGTTCACACGTCCACCTGGAATTTTGTATTGTTGTAATAAGGTAATCCATTCATCCCGTGTTTTTGTCATAGTAATGTCAGTAATCATCCGAACAAGCTCCGCTTCATGTTGCTTGCGCATCGTATTCGTTAAAAAGCGCGGATCATTAGCCCATTCCTCACGTTGTAACAGCGTGCAAAACTTTTTAAATTGTCCATCTGTGCCAACGCAAATCATTAAGGGGCCGTCCGCACAGTTAAATACCTGATAGGGCGCAACATTATTATGTCGATTACCGAGACGTTCTGAAATAAAACCTGTATTTAAATAAGCACTCGCTACATTCGCTAAGCTACTCATCTGAACGTCTAATAAAGCTAAGTCAATAAATTGCCCTCTATTTGTTTGGTCGCGCATTCGTAAAGCGGCTAAAATACTAATGACAACATAGTTAGAGGTTAAAATATCTGCAATAGGAACACCAACTTTTGTCGCTTCTCCATCAGGTGAGCCTGTGACATGCATTAAACCACTCATCGCTTGAATTACTGGATCGAAGCCTGGTTCATGTGCGAGAGGACCCGTTTGACCGAATCCTGTAACTGCACAATAGATGATTCTAGGATTCACTTTGCTTAATTCCTCATAGCTGAGCCCCATTCGCTCCATGTCACCCGTTTTAAAATTTTCGAGGACGACATCAGCATCTTTGACAAGCTCTTTAAATTTTTCTCTGTCCTCCATCATCTTTAAATCTAATGCGATCGATTTTTTATTGCGATTGGCACATAAATAATACGTACTTTGACCATTCACAAATGGCCCCCAATCACGCATGCTATCAGAACCATTGGGATGTTCTATACGAATTACTTCTGCCCCTAAATCTGCCAACATCATAGAGCCAGCAGGGGCAGCATAAATGCGAGATAAATCTAATACTCGAATATTTTCAAGAGGTTGCATGTGTTCGTCCTCCTAAACACGTCATTTATAAATAGGCTTACGTTTTTCTACAACTGCGTTCACACCCTCTTTAAAATCATCTAGCTCTGTAACAATAGCCATTTGTGATGAAATGTAATCAAGGGCACTACGTAAATCCATTCGTTGACTTTGATATACAGCACGCTTTATGAATTGCAATGTCGTAGTTGGACGATTAGCTAATTCCTTTGCATAATTCAATGTGTATTCGTCAAGCTCATGGTCTTCTACAACAAATGTCACCACACCTTTGTCTTTTGCTTCATCAGCAGTTAATACACGAGCTGTCCAGAACATGTCCAAGGCTTGATCGATGCCGATTAATTTTGGTAAGTAATAAGCACCACCGTCGCCTGGCACGATCGCAACATTAATGTAGCTTTCTGAAATCTTCGTAGATTTTGCGGCAATCCGTATATCGCACATTAAGGCCATATCAAGTCCTGCCCCCATTGCAAATCCATGTACCTGTGCAATAACGGGCTTATCAATTTCGTCAAGAAGAAGGGGAATACGCTGAATCTTTTTCCACAGCGAATTTTTTCGTGCTAATCCTGTAGAAGAAATATCGTCCTCGCTTTGGAAAAATCCTTCCCCAGCTTGCATCGCCTTAATATCCCCACCAGCGCAGAATGATTTTCCATTACCCTTGACGATGACAACACGAATATCCGTCGAATCACGAACGGTTTCAAGGGCTTCAATCCATTTAGCGATCATCTCTTCACTGAAAGCATTGTACGCCTCAGGTCTATTTAATGTAATCGTAGCAACATGGTCTTGCACTTCAAAAAGTAAATCAGTCATTGATAACACTCCTTATCATGTCATTGGTGGTTTGTCACAAATTAATGTTGGTCATTGGCCTTAACCTTCTACTTTGAGCAGTGGGGAGCTTGCGCTACTTGAAGTTAAATATCCCCATAGACTATCTCCGCTATTTAGTAGCTGTGTTGCTACTAAATTAGTCCAATAAGAGGTGCTAGCCCCTTCGTCGCGCCATGACCAAAGTCTGCGTGTAAATTGATGCAAACTATGCTCGTGTGTTGTACCAATTGCAGCGTGTACTTGATGCGCAATTGTTGTCACTGCTTGGATAATTTCTTCGAAACGAATGCAGGCGTAAGCAACCTCACTATTTTGATTGTTTTTCAGAAGTGCTTCCGTTACATTATTAAATGCAGCTAGAGCAATCGCTGTTTCACCTGCTAAATGTACAATATGCTGTTGAACGAGCTGGAAGCGATGAATCGGTCGACCGAATTGCTCACGTTCTTTCGTATATTGAACAGTTAAATCATTTATTTTATCGACGGCACCAGTCATCAGTGCTAATTGAAAAGCAGTATTGAGTGTTGTTATAGCGTGTATTTTATCAGGAGATAACACAGCAGATACTTGTGAAACTTTAGCATGATGGAATTTCACGGTATCACGTGGTTCGCCTGCTAAATTTGATCCTAGTTTAATTTCAGCTTGGCTTAAATCGATTTCTACAAGATGAGTACCTTCCGTGCTATAGGCAAGTGTCACTAGACGTTTTGTATGACGTGCCCAAGGGATTTGGATTGCCTCTCCCGTTAATTTGCCATTCTCTAACGTAAAGGCTTGGTTAGGGTAGAGCATATACGTCGCCAGGTCTTCAATTACTTGTAAACTAGTAAACTCTAATAAATAATTTGCAAAAGTTGTTTCTGCAAATGGGATCGGTGCCGCGTATTTTCCAGTTAAACGAACAATATTCAATAAATCCTCTATGTCGCCACCTGCACCGCCATTTTCTTCTGTAATGGCTACTGCTGTCATACCGTTTTCTTTAAACAAATCCCATAGTTCTGGTGCCCAATGACCTTGTTCCACCGTATCGACTAACTCTTTATCGACTTTTTCTTTTAACATGCGCTCTACAACATTAAGAATCATATCTTTCATCTCACTCATTGTGCTACAACCCCTTTCGCCACAACTCCATACAGCACCTCTGAAGTTCCTCCTCGGATAGTGAAACCTGGTGCATGTAAAATGGATTCAGCCATAAAGCGATCAATTTTACGATGTGCGTTAAGAGTAGGATAAGTCTGTACGATTAAGCGTGTAATTTCAGGAATACTTTGCTCAAATTTCGTACCGAGTGCTTTCACAAGTGCTGCAGGAATAGATACGTCTTCACCATTACCAGATTCTAAAAGCTGGGCTACGCCAATTGACAAATTACGGAGGCCCCAAAGACGAGCTATTATTTTAGACGCTTGCTGTAACCCTTCTAAATTTTTTTGGCGTTTTAACTCTTGAATAAGTTCATCGATTAATGGGAAAGTGCTTAAAATTCGCTCTGGACCACTGCGCTCAAAGGCAAGCTCTGCTAATCCTTGAGCCCAGCCGTTACCGATTTCCCCTACAACCATATTGTCAGGTACAAAAACATTGTCAAAGAATACTTCGTTGTAATGATGTTCTCCGGTTAAAAATTTAATTGGAACAACCGTTACACCTTCCGCATGTAAATCAACAATCAATTGACTGAGCCCTGCATGTTTGCTTTTTCCATCAAAAGGACTAGTCCGTACTAAAGTCACCATATAGTGGCAAAGGTGTGCATTACTCGTCCATATTTTTTGACCGTTGACAATCCATCCACCCTCCACTTTTTCAGCACGTGTGCTAACCGAAGCGAGGTCGGATCCACTATTTGGTTCACTTAAACCTATGCCGAAGTAGCATTCGCCTTTCACAATTTTCGGTAAGAAATATTCTCGCTGCTCTTCTGTTCCATACCGTAAAAGAAGTGGGCCTGTTTGGCGATCAGCAAACCAATGTGCAGCAACTGGAGCACCAACAGCTAAAAATTCTTCCGTTAAAATGTATCGATCAATAGTACTCCTCTCTTGGCCACCATATTTTTTAGGCCAAGTTAAGCCAATCCAACCTTTTTGACCAATTAATTTAGAGAATTCAGGATCATCTCCACTAAGCCAAGAGTCACATTTAGGCGTGAAAGTTCCTTTTGCTAATTCATCCTGTAGAAACGTTCGCACATCTAAGCGGAATTGCTCCTGCTCTTGTGTAAATTGCACAGTTGGTACATGAAACATTTGATCACTCCTTATTTTTTACCGTAATGTGGTAACTATTATTGTATATGTGTATTTTAAGGTGACTTATAACTGCAGTCAATTACTTTTTTGGAATTATTAGAAAATTTAATATGTAGAGTAAGGAGGCTCATAGTTTATCACCAAAACGTGGGGGTGATATTCGTTACGCCTGAGCGCTTTGTAGCTGCCGCTTCGCTTTCGCACAGAGCAAAGCTTCCTAGGTGCATCCGATGATACTTCGGCAAAAAAGGATGTTGGCTACGCTTTAATCTAGAAAAAATGTTTGAAGAAAAAATGGAAAAAGAGAGAATAAACATGTTACTATGTAGAAAATTACGCGATGGAGGTATGGGGTATGCAAATAGCTATCAAAACTTCCCAAAAAATAATGCAAGTGTTATCACCTCAGCTAGTACAGCATTTAGAAATACTGCAATATTCAACAAATGAATTAGAACAGTATATTTATAATAAGGCTTACGAAAACCCACTGTTAGTTGTCACTGATGCGACGGTGAAAATGCAATATGAGGAAATTATGCAATTAGCAAGTTATTCTGATAAGAGTTATTCTGCGCAATATTATGCACCGCAACATCATTTATTTAATCCCATTGAGATGAAGTTTGCAGCAAAAGAGAGCTATGAGCAGTTTTTATTGGAACAAGTACCTATGCATAAAAATCTATCTACTGTAGATCTAAAAATTTTAACGTTTTTAATTCAATCATTAGATGAACGTCTATTTTTAGATGTTGATGTAGAAATCGTCGCAAATAAGTGTAATACAAATGTTTTGCATGTAGAGGCGCTATTAGACTTACTTCAAACTTTCGAGCCAATAGGGGTAGGGGCACGTAATTATAAGGAGTATTTACTCATTCAGGTAGACAGTGATGCGCTAGCACCGAAATTAGCCTCCCGCTTGATCGAAGAGGATTTAGAGCTAGTGGCCGCCCATGCCATTAAACAATTAAGTAAAAAGTATAAGACGTCTCTTAATGACGTGAAGAAAACTGTTAACTATATAAAAAATTTAAAACCAGTGATGACAGGAGATAAATTTGAAGCGATTCCATATGTCATTCCAGAAATCGAAGTAGAAAAATTCGGAGAGGAATGGATGATAAAATTAAATCGCGGATATTTACCAAGCGTCACTATCGATAAACATTATGTTGAAATGCTAAAGAATGATCCTAACTGTAAAACCTATTTTAAAAACACAATGAAAGATGCACTTTTATTATTACAAGGGATCGAACAACGTGATAAAACACTGTACGAACTAGCTAGATTGCTAGTGGAATTGCAAGAAGAGTTTTTTCATAAAGGCATTGAGGCATTAAAGCCTATGCGGTTAAAAGATGTAAATGACATTTTAAGTTTACATGTATCAACGATTAGTCGGGCAGTACGTGGAAAATATATAAAAACTGCCCATGGCGTATATGCTTTACAATCGTTATTTACAAAAGGAGTTATGAATATTTCTGGAAAGATGGATTCTATTATGTATATTAAAAAGCGGCTCAAGCAGTTGATTGAAACAGAGGATAAACGACAGCCATTAACGGATCAACAGCTTACAAATACTTTAAGTGCTGAAGGTATCCAAATATCCAGACGGACAGTAGCGAAGTACAGGGAAGAGATGAATATTATGAGTTCATTTAATCGTGTATATGGATAGATGATGTAAATGGACTATTAATGATGTACTTTTGCATCGAATTTGTAATATCGCATATGAGAACACATGGCGCAAAAAAATGCCTTATCACTCAAATTTAGGGATCACTGAAAAAGAAGTTAAAACGTATATTATGTATGGATTGAATGGAGGGAAGGTTGGGCGACTCCTTGGGGATTGGCGTCACAGAAGATCCTGGAGCGAGCACATAGGAGAACAAAGGCTAAAACCATCACGTCCTGTGATAACGCCTTCAGACCAACATCTTGTTGGCCCAAACGGCTCATCGGACGCCCCTAGGAACCTTTGCTTTGTGGGAAAGCGAAACGACAGCAAAAAGAGCCCAGGCGGAATGAAAATCAACTTCACGCTATGCTAAAATCGCTGAGTTAGAAAAATAGTTGCAATAATCGCTGTACAGATAAATTTTTTTGAAATTTTTAATAATTTAATGGATTTGGCATCAGAATTGCTCATTAAACGATAGACATTGAAATAGAGGAAAGGGGCTAGTAAATGTCTACATAACACAAAGGGGTGGTTTAATGGGGGCTTTGCAAAAATCATTGAAAACACGGCATATTACAATGATCTCCATTGGAGGGGTTATTGGTACAGGGCTCTTCGTAGGGACAGGAAAAAATATTTTAAGTACTGGTCCTGCGGCGGTGATTTCCTATGCGATTGCATGCATGCTTATAGTTCTGATCATGCAAATGGTTGGGGAAATGGCATCAGGAGAAATAGTATTAGGAAAGAAATCAGGTGGTTCGGCAGAGCTAGGCTCATTTGCTTCCTATGCAGGGAAGTATATTGGTCCATGGGCAGGGTTTACAGTTGGGTGGCTTTATTGGGCAAGCTGGGTATTTATTGTAGGGTTAGAAGCGGCACTCATAGGGGGAATGCTGCATAATTGGTTCCCGATGATACCAACATGGCTCGGAAGCGTAGGCATAACATTATTGATGACAATTGTTAATATTTATTCAGTAAAATCATTTGGTGAATTTGAATATTGGCTATCCTTCGTTAAAGTTACTGCAATTATTGTATTTTTAGTTGTTGGTATAGCTATGATTTTAGGAATTTGGCCAAATTATGAACCGAAGGGGTTAGGAATATTAACGGAATTCGGTGGATTTGCTCCGAATGGTATTATCCCGATTTTTACGGCCATTGTCTTTGTTATATTTTCAATTTGTGGTGCTGAGGTTGCAGCCATTGCGGCAGCAGAGTCTGAAAATCCAGCGAGAAATATTGTCCGCGCCATTCGCAACGTTGTCTTTCGTTTAGGGTTATTTTTTGTAGGCTCAGTAGCTATTATGGTTTTAATCATCCCTTGGAATAATTCGAAAATATTAGCAGCGCCTTATGCAAATATATTAACGATGGCAGGGCTTCCAATTGCTGCTCAACTTATTCAAATCGTCATTTTTATTTCACTAATCTCTGTGTTAAATTCAGCTCTTTATACAAGCTCACGTATGCTACTTGAAATGTCGCGTCAAGGGGATGCACCAAAAATATTCTCGCAAATTAAAAATCGTCGAGGTGTGCCTGTACCAGCTGTTATTGGTAGTACAGTAGTAGCCTATATTTGTGCAATGTTATACTTCATTTCACCAGAAGTTATTTTCTACTTTTTAGGTAATTGCGTTGGAGGATTAATGATTGCAGTTTATATTTTTATTGCGATTTCACAAATTCGTTTCCGACGTTATTACGATAAAGCTTCAGATGAGCCATTAGCGATTAGAATGTGGTTATTTCCATATTTATCGTATGTGACAATTGGTATTTTAACAGTCGTCTATTTATGCCAAGCGCTCATCGAATCTTTACGTTCACAATTCTATTTGAGTACATTTGTATTAATTGGCGCAGTGGTGTTGTTCATGATTAAGCGAAAGCTGACGACAAGGCCAGCGGAGCAAATAGAGGAAAAGCTAGCCTCAGAGTAGAATACTATAAAATACAAAAAATTCGCGCTATTCCTGCGAGATATCAAGCCAAAGGAAACTTTTATACCTTTTAGGCTTCCAGATGCCTCGTAGAAAGAGCGAATTTTTTTGTATGAAAAGCCTTTAACGTTCAAGAGGGAGTGATCTTGATGTCGATAACTCAACTACATAAAGAGGAGCATTTTTTTATTGTAAAAAATGATGAGGTAATAATTAAAAGTGATATTCAAATAGAGCTTCTTGAAAAAATAATAAAAAAATATAGTAAAGGACTAGAAACCTTTGATGTAGAAGGCTATTGTATTCATGTAATAGAGACTTCACAAGGTCGCTTATTCCATGTCAAACCATCCATGCAGTATAGCTATATAGACTTTATGAACTCATTGTCAGTTAAAGTTTTAAACTCCATATCCGATGGCGTTACAGTCTGTGATAGCGATGGCAAAATTATATTTCAAAATGATATAGATATCGAAATTGTGGGCATTGATTTAATGGGGAGATATGCAAAAGACGTCATTGCTGAAGGATTAATGAGTGATTCCATTTCGATGAAAGTCATTGAATCAAAAGAAAAAGTAACGATTTTGCAGACGTTCATTAATGGCAAATGCTTTTTAGTTTCTGGAAAGCCGATATTTGATGAAGACGGCGAATTACAATATGTAGTTGCTATTACTCGTGATATGACACAATTAAAGCTGTTAGAGAAAGAAGTAAAAAAATTAGAAGTTCAAAACGAGAACTTTAAAAATAAACTACATGCCTTACATAATAAAGAAAACACAAAAAGTAGTTTAATCGCTGTATCTTCAGCAATGATGCAGGTTGTAGAACGTGTTATGAGAGTTGCAGAGGTAGATTCTACTGTATTAATTGGTGGTGAATCGGGCGTAGGTAAAGAAGAGATTACAAAGCTTATTCACGCAAATAGCCGCCGTCATGATAAGCAAATGTTAACGATTAACTGTAGTGCAATCCCAGAGAATTTATTAGAATCTGAACTTTTCGGCTATGAAGCTGGAGCCTTTACGGGAGCGTCAAGAGGTGGTAAGGCAGGGTTATTTGAGATTGCGTCAAGTGGCACGGTGTTTTTAGATGAAATTGGAGAGATGCCCTTGCTACTACAGGCGAAATTATTACGTGTGCTCCAAGAATCAGAGGTACAGCGTCTAGGAAGCGGAAAGCCTATTCCGATCGATGTACGCATTATTGCTGCGACAAATCGCAATCTAGCGGAGATGGTGAGGCAAGGTAATTTTCGTGAGGATTTATATTATCGTTTAAATATTATACCTATTGAAATTCCTCCTTTAAGACAACGTCGCCAAGATATCATTCCATTAGTCAACCACTTTTTGGCTATTATTGAAGATAGATATGGGATCCATCGGACAATTGAGTCATCGGCAATGAAAATATTAGAATCTTATGATTGGCCAGGCAATGTACGTCAACTTAAAAACATGGTGGAGCGTATTTGCTTACTAGCAACGCAGCCAGAAATAACCGCATTTATTGTGCAACAAGAGCTAGATAGTAACCTACCTATTACACGTGATTTAGAAAATCCACTAGAAATACAAAGTATTCAGGAACAGGTTGTAACTCCGAGGTTTAGTGGTACTTTAAAGGAGCAAGTAGCTGGGTTTGAAAAGCAGATTATTAAAGAAGCTCTATCTACCTATCCAAGTATTAGGCAAGCTGCTAAATCACTTGGATGTGATCAGTCAACATTAGTACGTAAAATACAAAAGTTCCAATTAACGAAACAAATTTCATATGAGGATTAACGATGTATTTTTGCATCAAAACTTCATTCATGCAAAAAAACTGTAATATTGCAATGTGCACTGATTCATACAAAGAAAATGATGAAGGCATCATTAATATTTTAATAGATTGAAAAGGGGAATTTTCATAACAGAAAACGCCTCTTTTTTATTTGTTGTATTTGTTGTGAAGTAACTAATAGAAAAAAATGCTGCTTTTTCATGGCGTGGGGTTGATTTCCGTTCCGATTGGGCGCTTTGTTGTTGCTGTCGCTACGTTACACTACGCTTTCGCACAGAGCAAAGCTTCCTGGGGCGTCCGATGAGCGGCTTTACTCGCGTTCCTCCATTGCTGATCCCTAAGGAGTCGCCCAATTTTCACTCCAATCGACTTATATAAAAATCAATCCCTTTTCTTTTAGAAATGAGTCAAAAAAATTACAACGCCTTAAGGAATTTTTTTCAGTTGGCATGAGAATTGCTATTAAAATTGTGTATGAAATTTTAAACGAAAAGAGGTTGGCATTTATGACAATTCAACTAAAAGAAGAGTTAAAAACGTTAGATCAAAAACATTTTCTACACCCAACAACGTCGATTGAGCAACAACAAACACAAGGGCCAGCAGCCATTTTTACAGAGGGCAATGGCATTTATTTAAAAGATATAGAAGGAAATGTCTTCATTGATGGGATGTCTTCTTTATGGAATGTAAATATTGGGCATGGTCGTAAAGAAATTGCCGAAGTGGCGAAGGAGCAAATATCTACATTAGCATTTAGCTCCTGCTTCGCTTCTTTTAGCAATGAACCGGCTATTCGGTTAGCGACGAAAATTGCTTCTTTAACTCCTGGAGACTTAAACACTGTATTTTTCACTTCTGGCGGCTCAGAGTCGAACGATACAGCGATTAAATTAGCACGTCATTACTGGTTACTAAAGGGACAGCCAGAGCGTCAAAAAATTATTTCACGTACCCATTCATACCATGGTGTCGCAATGGGTGCTACAAATGCGACAGGCTTACAGGCATTTCGTGACTTTACGAATTCGCACGCACCTGATTTCCACTATGTATATAGCGAGTCCGTACGTAATTTACGTGAAACGATTGAAGCGTTAGGCCCTGAGACTGTAGCAGCATTTATTTCTGAACCAGTACAAGGTGCAGGTGGGGTTAATATTCCACAAAAAGATTATTTTAAAGAAGTGCGAAAAATTTGTGATGAGTACGGTATTTTATTCATTGCAGATGAAGTTATTACCGGGTTTGGTCGTACAGGGAAATTTTTCGGTATGGAACATTACGGGGTAGTGCCAGATATGATGTCATTCGCTAAAGGAGTATCGAGTGGTTATGTTCAACTTGGTGGTGTGGCAATATCTGAAACAATTCATCAAGATTTATGTGAGCTTTCTAAAGGAACATTAATGCACGGATATACTTACAGCGGCCATGCACTCGCTTGTCAAGTTGGAATAAAAAATATAGAAATTCTTGAGCGCGAAAATCTCGTTGAAAATGCTGCAAACATGGGCAATGCCATGTTAAAAGGATTCCGAGCACTGCAAGAAAAATATAGCTTTATCGGACGCGTGCGAACGCTTGGATTACTTGGAGCCATTGAATTAGTAAAGAGCCGTGAGACGGGTGAATTGTTTGAGTCTCCTCTTAGTCCCATTTTTGTACAAGAAACGATGAAACGAGGATTGATTTTACGAACAGTTACGTATGATCAAGATACAGTTGTCTTTTCTCCACCTCTCATTCTATCAAAAGTAGAGCTTGATGAAATGTTACGTATTTTAGACGAGACATTTGAGCATATACGTAAAACAATTGTTGAAAAAGATTAAGTCAATGAAGCGATCATTATTTTAAGGAGGGGTTTTATGACAACTATCGTTAGGGAAATACGAAAACAGTTTAATCCAGCGAAACCATCTCAATGTATAGGCCAAGTTGAGCTTTTGACAATAGATGAAACGAAAGATGTAGTCATTGCAGCTCAGGAAGCATTTGAAGGTTGGAAAAATACGTCTTCTGTTGCGCGTGGAGAAATTTTACGCGTGACAGCAGACTTACTTGAGAAAAATATTAATAGAGTAGCTGAAATAGCTTCGAGTGAAATGGGTAAAACGAAACATGAAATGCTTGGTGAAGTGAAGCGTGGCGCTTCCATTTTACGTTATTTTGCACAGGAAGGGATGCGGGCAACAGGGGAAGTGTTACCTTCTGCCAATGAAGCGAAATTATTGTACACAATGCGAGTACCACTAGGTGTCGTTGCTGCCATAACGCCTTGGAATTTCCCTGTCGCTATTCCTCTATGGAAAATTGCACCGGCATTAGTGTACGGTAATACGGTTGTTTGGAAGCCTTCTATTGAAAGTGCTTTAACTGGTGAATTAATAGGAGAATTATTTCAACAAGCAGGTTTACCAAAAAACGTGTTAAATGTCGTGCAAGGCCGTGGTTCAAAGGTTGGGCAAGTATTATTGGAGGCATCTGAAGTAAAAGCGATTACATTTACAGGTTCAAATAGTGTGGGGCAAAGTATTTTAGATACTGCTGGATCGACTAATAAAAAAATTCAGCTTGAACTTGGCGGGAAAAATGCAGCAATTATTTTAGCTGATGCCAATATCAAGCAAGCTGCAAAATTAACGATTGAAGGTGCGATGAAACAGACTGGACAGCGTTGTACAGCAACTAGTCGCGTTTACATCGAGGAAGCGATTTATGACAAGGTAGTAGAGCAGTTCATTGAAGAAGCTAAAAAAATTAAAGTTAGTATCACGATGGGGCCTTTGTCATCTAAAGAGCAGTATAATTCTATATTATCCGCCATCGAGAAAGCAAAAGATGAGGGTGCAGAGTTAATGTTTGGCGGAGGCCCTACAAAAGGTATGGCAGAAGGATACTATATTGATCCAACCATCTTTACAAATGTAACCCACGAGATGTGGATTGCCCATGAAGAGATTTTTGGACCAGTTTTAGCTGTCATCAAAGTAAAAGATTATGAAGAAGCGATTCGATTATCGAATGATTCTAATTTTGGATTGAGTGCTTCTATTTATACAAATAACATTCCGAAAGCATTTGATTTTATTAACCGTAGTGAGGTTGGACTTGTACAGGTTAACGATGAAACGGGTGGAGCTGAGCCACAAGCGCCGTTTGGAGGAATGAAAAACTCAAGTACCGGTGCCCGTGAGCAGGGGCAGGCAGCGAAAGAGTTCTTTACAACGTATAAAACAATTACGATTGGCACAAAAAGTGAGTAAAAAGTTTATGTTGAAAAAATTTTAGGATAGCAAACAAAAAAATAGTTGTCACATATGCCTCGGTGTAATGACCCAGATTTTTCTTGAATTAAACGCGATATCATTAAAAAAATCTGGGGCATTCTCTTGAGGCATTAACTTTATCCTCAAAAATATGTTTTGGTGAAAGCAAAGTAATACGATGTGAACAACCACAAAGGCGTGTTAACCTTTTTAAAATTTATAAACGAAAGAAGGTAGAGCAATGGCACAAAGTCGTTTAGCAATTGATGTCGGTGGAACGTTTACGGATGTATTTGTTTTTAATGAAGAGACGGGAGAAGTATTTGTCACAAAAACGTCGTCAACACCTTCAAACCCGGAACAAGGAATACTTAATGGAGTAGCAAAAGCAGAACTAAATGGGAAGGATATTAAAATTTTTTCTCATGGTACAACAGTTGGAACGAATGCGTTAATTGAACGCAAGCTACCAAAAACAGCACTTATTACGACAAAGGGTTTTAGAGATGTCATCGAAATCCGCCGCGGGACGAAAGAAGATATTTGGGATACGTACAAAGATACTGCGAAGCCTTATATTCAACGACGAGATCGATTTGAAGTGACAGAACGAATAGATTATGAAGGAAATATTCTACAAGCCATTGATGAAGAAGAAGTTCGTGTATTAGCAAAAAAATTAAAACGCCGAGGAACAGAATCCATTGCTGTCTGTTTTATCAATGCCTATGTGAATGGGGAAAATGAGGCGAAAGTCAAAGGAATTTTAAAAGAGGAATTACCTGATGTCTATGTTTGTATTTCCAGCGAGGTGCTTCCGGAAATTTTTGAGCATGAGCGTATGAGTACGACTATTATCAATGCCGTTCTTGGACCTATTATGAGTAATTACATTAGTAAGTTAAGCACGGAAATGCAGAAAAAGGGCTATGACGATGAAATATTAGTTTTACATTCTGGTGGCGGTGTTATGACTTCAAGTACAGTGCCCCGCTATGCTGCTAGATTAGCAAGTTCTGGGATAGCTGCTGGGGCAATTGCCAGTAAGCATATCGCGAAGTTATGCGGATTTGACAATGCAATCGGCTTAGATATGGGTGGTACAAGTACCGATATTTCACTGATGTATAAGGGAGATATACGAATTACAAAGGATTGGTCGATTGAATATGGCTATCCAATTGGTTTCCCGAGCATTGAAATAGTAACAATAGGAGCCGGTGGGGGTAGCCTCGCCTGGAAAGATGAGGGCGGTTCTTTACGAAATGGACCACAAAGTGCAGGGGCAGTACCAGGACCAGCTTGCTATGGCCGAGGAGGTATTGAGCCCACTAACTCAGATGCAAATTTAGTGTTAGGACGTCTTGGTGTCGATTTGTTAGATGGCACTATGCAGTTAAATAAAGAGGCTGCTAGAGAGGCTGTGGAAAAGATTGCAAATGCATTCGATCAAACCGTTGAAGAAGCGGCAAGTGCCATTATAGAAGTTGCAAATGCTAATATGAGTGATGCCGTTCGCTTAATATCAGTACGGAGAGGCTATGATCCCCGTGATTTTGCGCTTGTAGCTTTTGGTGGTGCAGGTCCATTACACGGTGCCTATTTGGCAAAAGATTTAAACATTCCAAAAGTCATTATTCCTACGCATCCAGGTGTAGCAGCGGCAATGGGGTGCCTCCTTGTAGATGTACGCCATGATATTTCTAAAACATATGTCAAAAAACTAGATGAAGTAAGTGTAGAGGAACTGACAAATCAATTTAGTGAATTGCGAGAAGAGGCAAGAGAATTATTAGAAGAGGAAGGAATAGCAGAAAACACAATGTCATTAACGAATTATATAGATCTTCGTTATAAAGGACAATGGAGATCTCTAGCTGTTCTCGTATCCGATCAAATCACTTCCCTAGATGCTATTTTGGAAGCGTTTCATCAAGAACATGAACGAGAATTTGCATTTTCGGATATGGAGCAAGCTGTAGAAATATTTGGCTTACGTGTAACGGCTATAGGAACAGTACCAAAGCCTAATTTTCCACAATATGTTCCTGAAGGCTCGTTGGAAGCTGCTTTTAAAGAAACACGTCCTGTTTATTTTGAGGGTAAATTTACTGAAACAAACGTATATAATCGCGATAAAATACCCGTTTATACACAATTTGCTGGTCCAGCCATTATCGATCAGTTAGATACGACGACTGTTATTCCACCAGGGTTTACTGCGGAAGTAGATGCCTATAAAAATATTATTATTACGGTGAACTAATACGCGATAAGGAGGAATTGGCTATGAGTACAACGAAAATGGTGGCGTATCATAAGGTCCAAAATCTAGACCCAGTAACATTTGAAGTGTTAAAAAACGGCTTTGTGAATTTAGTCGATCAAATGGCTGAACAAATGTTACGTACATGTTACTCGTTTGTCATTTATAATCGAGACTTTAGTTGTGCATTATGCGATGCACAGGGGAATACCGTTATGCAGGGAACGCAAGATATTTCCGTGCATGTAGGGACATTACATTTAACTGCAAAAGCTGTTTTAGAGGATTTCGCTGATGATATTCATCCAGGTGATGTATTTTTAGTAAATGATCCTTATCGTGGTGGAACACATTTCAGTGATGTGCGTGTAATTTTACCAGTGTTCCATGATGATAAACTGATTGCACTTATGCAAACAAATGGACACTGGGCAGATGTTGGTGGTTCTAACCCAGGTTCCTTTGATATTACAGCAAAGGAACATTACGGGGAAGGGCTACGTATCCCACCTGTCCGTATTTATAGTAAAGGTCAATATTTAACAGATGTTGTGAAGATTATTGTCATGAATATGCGCATTCCGGAAGAACGTTTAGGAGATTTAAGGTCTCAAGTGGAAGCGGCAAAAGTTGGAGAGAAGCAGCTCCAAGAAATGATTGAAAAGTATGGCATTCACACGGTGCTAGTAGCATTTGAAGAAGTTCAAAATTATGTAGAGCGATTAATGCGAGCGAAAATTAAAGCTTTACCACAAGGTCAATGGGAAACGGTGGACTATATTGATATGGATCCGCAAGTAGGAGATGGTCTCATTCCAATTCGTGTGAAAATGACCATTACGGAGAATGAAATAGCTTATGATTTAAGCGATTCACATCCTTATATTAGCTGTTTTTTAAATGCAGGCTTTGGCTCAGCACTCTCTGGTACTTATGCAGGGACCAAAACATTTTTCCCAGAGATTCCACTGAATTCAGGATTTTATCGTGTTGTGAAAATATTCCTACCCGAAAACTCAGTCGTTAACGCACCTAGCCCAGTAGCTGTTTCTGGCTATTGTTCAGGCGCGTTTGAAAAAATTATGAATGCCTGCTTCGAATTATGGTCGAATATTATGCCCGAACGCGCTATCGCATGTTCATTTAATTTAGAGTATTTATTAATAGGTGGGTATGATCAGCGGAGAGATAGCAGTGAATATTTTATGTGGTATGACTGGATGGCTGGTGGCCATGGTGGACGTATTGACCGTGATGGTGCAAATACTACCTCGCCAGTTTTCGGGGTAGGTTTGAGTGTTCAACCATGCGAAGGGCAAGAGCGTTTATCTCCGGTTGTTACAACGAAGCATGAAATAATCATAGATTCAGCTGGTCCAGGTAAACACCGTGGTGGCTGTGGTGTAGAAAAGGGAGGCGTTTTAACGGATGTAAACCAAACCGTGATGTCTTATTGTTGTGATCGCTCTCGCTCCATTACATGGGGGATTATGGGCGGCCTACCTTCTATCGCGCAGGGGGCCATTTTAAATCCAAACAAAGATGATGAAGAATTTTTAGGCACGATTTTCTCCAATGTCGAGTTGAAGAATGGAGATTCCTTTACACGTCCCTCAGCAGGAGGCGGTGGTTTAGGTGACCCATTAACACGAGATGTAAACGCTGTTTTAGAGGACGTGATAGATGAATATGTTTCGCTTGAGCGCGCAAAACTTGATTATGGTGTAGTCATCTATAAAATTGACCGTGATATAGATGCCTTCGAAATTGATATGACTGCAACAGTAAAAGAACGCGATTATATTCGAAAAAATCGCCATAGATGGCTGGAAACAGATCCAATAGAAGTTGAACAGATGTATAACAAAGGTGAAATTAATCAAATGGACGTTGTTCGTAAATATGGTGTCATTATGGATTATCAAACAAATACAGCATTGCCAATTTCCACAGAGCAATACCGAGAAGCAATGAAAAAACGTTCTTTAGCATATTGGTGATCATCAAAACGTTCTAGCGCAAATTGCTTGAGTAAAATAAATAAGAGAGTAGTTTACACTACTCTCTCTGGGGTATACAAATTTTTAATATCAAGGAAGCTTTATGAAAAATCTCATTACATAACTTAAATAATCTAAATGTGGCTAATGCCCAACGATATATGCTTAGCAAGCATATCATATATCAAAACTAATCGGCATGGATAACGAATAAATTATTAAATAACAACACCATTTAGTGTAAAATTACACTAAATGGTGTTGTTATAATTTTGCGAGCAAATTTTGAAGGATATTGATAAAAATGTAAAAGTTATGTTTTTCGGGAGGGAATGAAATGGCATTTTTACGTTCTTTGCACGTTAAAATTATGATAACGTGTATTGTTGCGTTTTTAGTGGCAGTAATTTGTATCAATCAATTTGATCTCTATCAACTGGGGATACTTGGTATACTCGCTATTATTGTTTTTCCAATTACAGTGATTTTGGCTGGTAGACGCTTTGCTCCAACGCCATTTAATAATTTCACTACGTGGATTGTTATCATTATGATTGGTCTTTGCATCTTACATTGGATAGGTCAAGATGATAAGGAACTTTTAATGTCGCTTTTCACGATCGATTTTGTCTATACGTGGTTGCTCCATAACGACCCAGTACGAGAGTATATGGTTGCTAATGATTCTATGTTCTTTCACTATATCGTGCGCATTGGGCTTGGGTTATTATACGGTATTTTGTTGGATGTCTTCGTCTATTTTGTAAAAAAGATAATGAAATGATAAGTGTACAAAAACAGCAGACATCTTTTGCCTTTAAATTATAAAAATTAAACAACTTTATGATTTGTTTTACAAAAGGGCCTGTATCGACAATTACTTGGTAATTAAAGATACAGGCTTTTAATTTCAATGTTTACTTGTTGTAATATATATATTTACTATTAGGAAATCTTCTCGCAGTAATCTAACACAGAAGTAAGACCATCAGTTTGTATTAAATCGACTAAGCTTAAAGCGTGATAAATCCTGCTTACTTTTTCCGTTAAGCGTTAAATCCGCTAGTACTTCACCAACAGCACTACTAAATTTAAAACCATGTCCTGAGAAGCCCGCTGCAATGACAATATTTCGATGCTCAGGTAAAAAATCAATTATGAAATCTTCATCTGGAGTCATAGAATATTTGCATGTTTTTCCGAATTTCAATGCATCGTGCTGAGGCATAAAACGATTGATAAAGTTTTGTAAGTCTATTGTATCCTGTTCGTCGAATGGGCGTAGCGGATCATTTGGACTGATAACCTCACCGCCATCATGTCTGCCAAGCTTTAAGCCTGTACCATCAATACTAGGAAAACCATAGTACATAGAATCAGCAAATTCAAAACAATAGGCCGGGAAGATATCATCACGATAAAGCTGCTCATCCGCCTCAAATCATGCAAATGTTTTACGCGTCGGTGTTACAGGGATGGCGGTGTCCATTGTTTGTAGTAACTCAGTTGCCCAAGCACCAGCTGTCACAATTAAATGTTTAGCCTCGTATATATTATGTGCTGTTTGTACAAGGACAATTTCTCCAGCTTTGATGTTCTGCACTTTTTCATTTGTATGTAATGTTGCTCCTGCCTCAATAGCTAATTTTTTATAAGCGTTAATGCAGGCTTCTACACGAAGGACACCAGCAGTAGGCTCAAAGCAAACAACGAAGTTTTCGGGTAAGGATAATCCAGGCCATTTCACCATTGCCTCAGCTGCAGAATACTGCTCTAATGCTAAATCATAGAGCCTAGCACTTGTTTTCACATTTTGAATAAAAGGATGGGTCTCTTCACCGACATTTATTACACCTGTTTGTAATAATAATGCTTCACCTGTTAACGCTTCAAGCTCTCTCCATAATTCACCTGCCCTTTTGACGAAAGGTACATAGCTAGCTCCTTCACCATATGCAAAGCGAATAATTCTTGTCTCACCATGATGACTACCTTCATCGTGAGGTGGATTAAAGGCATCAAGCATCAAGACATTTTTGCCTGCTTTCGCTAAATTATAGCCCGCAGCCATCCCCATCGACCCTGCACCAATTATAATCACGTCGTATATCATGTTAATCCCTACTTTTTTACTCTAGTATAACAAAACGAAAGAGGATGGGACAGAAATTTCAGAAAATTTTTCAGATAAGAAAATGCACAACCTCCTAACGGGAGTATTGTACATTGCGTTTAAAAGCTATTTCACACTAAGTAATATTTTATTTAATACGATGGCTAATATAGCTGTAGGTGATGGGATAATGGAATAGAGTAGATGACAAATTTCAAATATAAAAAACTACACATCAATTCGTTATTGCACAAATTTTGTGTAGTTCAAACTTTTGAAAAGTAATTGTTATGAAATTGAATCATTAATGATGTTACTAAAAGTATTAAAGGTCGAAGAGGTATTTTGTTCATTTTTTCTTGTGCAAAGATAAATAGGACGTTGAATATCGATGTCTTTTATAAAAACTCGCGCTACTTGCTGGCGTTGAATAAAGCTAGAAGCCGCTATGGATGGAGCGAGCATCGTACCATACCCAGCTGCAATGGCATAAATGGATTCATTGATCCCGTCCAATTGAAGCCCTACTTTTGGTGGTGGAATTTTATGAACTTTACATAAGGCATTTAAATATTCTTTCGTAGAGCTACCATCTTCTCGTGAAACAAATGGTTGCTGCATTAATTCCGCTAATGTCACTTTCTGTTCTGCCAGCGGATGACCAAATGGGACGATAAACCAATAATCAAGATTCATGAGAAATTGATAATTAATATCTGGATGATGACCATCTTCTTTTACGATAAAAGCCATATCAACCTTATAGTGAAGCAATTCTTCAATAACCTGCTGGGAGTTAGCCGTTTTTATGTGAATATGAGTCGTCGGATAGGCTTGTTTATACTTTGCGAGCCATTTTGGTAATAAAAAATGGGATGGGACATGGGTAGAAGCAATTTGTAATTCTTCATTACCTGTATTTTTTAATTGCTCTAGTTTGTTTTCAATATCCAATTCTAAATCAAATAGTCGCTGAGCCTGTTTAAATAAAAACTCCCCATTTTGTGTTAAGGTAATTCCTCGACCTTTTGATTCTAACAGCGTTAAGCCTAGTTCTTTTTCCAAATTTCTAATTTGAATAGTAACGGCAGGTTGACTAATCATTAGAGCTTGCGCTGCTTTAGAAACACTTTTGAGCTCAGCTACTTTTGTGAATAATCTAAGAGCATGTAAATTCATTATGTATCCCACCTCTTATAAAAAATTTTTATCCTTTTATATAAATTATATATTAGATTTATTAATTTTCACTCTGTATCCTTTTAATTACAAAAAGTTTTAGGGGGTGGGGACATGATGAATCGACAGCACATCGGAATTTTATTTGGTGGAGTGCTATTACTTGTAGTGGCTATGGGGATTAGCCGGTTTGCATTCACACCAATTTTGCCATTTATGCGTCAGGATGTCGGGTTTTCGTTTGAAGTTGCAGGATTTTTAGCATCGAGTAATTATATTGGCTATTTCATTGGCGCTTTGTGGGCAGGGTTTATCAATCGCCAAAAGAAGAATTTTTTATTGTTAAGTGTTGTCTTGAATGTCCTTTCTGTTGTTCTTATGGGAATCATTGAAATATATAGTATTTGGCTTGTGCTTCGTCTGCTTGCGGGCATTACAGGGGGACTTATTTTTGTATTAACATGTAGTATCGTTATGGATTATTTAGCAAAGCATTTACTTACACGATGGTCAGGCTATTTATTTGGTGGTATCGGATTAGGAATTGCTATTTCAGGTTTATTAGTCCCTGCTATTGAAGCACGTTTTGCTTGGCAAGGTACATGGATCGGTTTAGGGGTTTTATCTGCAGTTTTTTTAGTGACGACATTTATACTTTGGAGAGATTTGCATGTACAAGATAGTGTGAAAACCGTAAAATCCGCTGATGCAAAAATGACAAAGGGCTTTATGCCCTGGTTGATCGTCGCCTATGGCTTTGAAGGATTAGGCTATATTATCACGGGTACATTTTTAGTGGATATCATTCACAATATTCCTTCACTACAAGCATACTCTTCGTATAGCTGGGTCATTGTTGGGGTAGCGGCTATCCCGTCAGCACCTGTTTGGACTGTTTTATTAGAAAAATTCTCTGCCATCAAAATTTTAGTTGTCGCCTATGTATTGCAAGTATTAGGTATATTGTTACCAGTATTCTCACAAACAGTATGGAGTGTATTATTATCGTCATTTTTATTCGGCTTAACATTTGTAGGCATTGTGACGTTAACGACCTCTTATGCACGTCAGCTATTCCCGACGCAAAGTGGTCCAGTCGTATCATTATTAACAACATTTTATGCTTTTGGACAAATTATCGGACCGATCATCGCGGGACAGCTTGTAGCAGTTTTTAGTAGCTATAAAGCAGCGCTTGTCTTTGCAGGAGTCATTGTATTTTTTGCATTGATTATTATGTTATGTGGAAGATGGATTACTGTTAAACGACAGGCCACTGTAGACAATGTATTGTCCATCAAAACTCAATCTAGTTCTTAAACTAGAAAAGCCAGAAATTCGATCGGGGATTTCTGGCTTGTATTTTTACTTATAGATGGCATGCTTCGATTCTATACAGCAATGAGTGAATAGTATAATAAGAACAGCAACGAATTGTACGCATATATCGAAGTACAGTATTTCATCCACGATTACCTGATTGGTCTGATTTAAGCCTCTTAAACGTAAAAGTGGACTATAAAAGAAATTGACAAAATTTGGAGGGTTATATTTGGTGGATAAGCGTGAGCGAACAAGAGCACAAATATTAGTAGCGGCAAAAAACGTTTTTTTAGCAAATGGATATAAGGAAACGACGATCAAGTTAATTGCCAAGGAAGCAGGACTAGGTTACGGGACGATTTATTCTCATTTTAACTTAGGAAAAGAGGAAGTTTTGGCAACTTTAGTTGAGGATGTCATGGGCCCATTCTATAAAATTGTAGAACTAAATTATACGCCTAAAAATAAGCAAGAGGCTTTTAAATTTACGTATAAAAATACATATAATTACTTATCCTTGGCAGTTGAAAACAAGGAAATATTTAGATTGATTCATGAGGCAAAGGGGATGTCCCCGTTAATTGAGGAGAAATGGGAATCAATCACGGATCAATTTATTAAAAGGGTGTCTACCAACGTAGAAATTGTTCGGCAGCTGGGGCTTATTCGTAATGAAAATTATCATGCTGAGGTTATTGCGGGTTCATTGTATTACATTGGAGAGCGGTATTTATGGAAAATTATTTTGGACAAAACAGACATTCCGATTGAGGAAATTGCACGTGATATGACAACAATGTACACTTTCGGTTTGTTTAAATAATTCTGCTTAAAGTGAAAAAAAGCTAAATAAAAACAAAATTAGCTAATGACGCGGCTTCGGTTTCTTATTTATAATAGAAATAACGTTATAAAGGGAGGAATTGAAATGTGGTTAAACCAGTCATGTTTAGAGGGAGAAATTGAAATGTGGTTAACTCAGTCATGTTTAAAAATTGACACCGCGTCAGTTTTGGAGGAAGATTGTTCGCTTTCAGAATCTTTCTTAAAAAGAACTGCCACAGATGAGCAATGTATTGAAATGTACAAACATATGGTACAAGGAAGAATCTTTGATGGGATTGCATTGAAATTTCAGCGCCAAGGTAAAATAAAAACATATCCACCAATTAGAGGGCAAGAAGCAGCACAGGTTGGAAGCGCTTACGCATTGACTTCGAATGATTGGATTTATCCTAGTTACCGAGATATTGCGGCTTCATTTGTTCACGGGATGCCTATCGATAAGTTCTTTTGTTACACAATGGGTAAGATGGCTGGGCAGCATTTAATTGATTTATCAATTTTTCCTATTCAAATCGTTATTGGAGCGCAATTTTTACATGCGGTAGGTGGGGCATGGGCTAGTAAATATAAAGGGGAAGATAGTGTTTCGGTTGCTTATATGGGTGATGGAGGTACCTCTGAGGGCGATTTCCATGAAGCATTAAATTTTGCAGGTGTATATAAATTACCAGTGGTTTTCTTTATTCAAAACAATCAATGGGCAATTAGTAATCCAATTCATAAACAAACCGCTAGCCAAACAATCGCACAAAAGGCTTTGGCTTATGGGATTACAGGAATTAGAGTAGACGGCAATGACGTATTAGCAGTTTATGAGGCAACGAAGCTTGCTATAGAAAAAGCTAAAAATGGAGAGCCTGTGCTGATTGAAGCTGTTACATTTCGCCAAGGACCTCATACAACTGCAGACGATCCAACGAAGTATAGAGACCAAGCTGAAGTTGAGCAATGGCTGACAAATGACCCTATAGAAAGAATGAAAAAATTTATTGTTTCTACTGGGCTATGGGATGAGAGGCAAGAGGAGGAGCTGTTAAAAGAATGTGAAGAAATCGTTTTAAAAGCCTATGAAAAGGCACTTACAATCGAAAAGACAACCATCCCAAAAGTACTAAGAGCAACGTATGAAACAATGCCTCAAAACTTAGTAAGACAAATGCAACAAAGAGGAGGGGTGTAATAATGGAGATGACAATCGTACAGGCAATCAATACATGCTTAATTCAAGCAATGGAAAATGATGAAACAATCCTCTGTCTCGGTGAGGATATCGGAAAGAATGGTGGGGTTTTCCGTGTGACGGACGGGCTCTTAGATCGTTTTGGAGAAAAGCGTGTAGTTGATACACCGATTGCTGAGTCTGCAATTATCGGAGCTGCAGTAGGTTTAGCTACTAGAGGACTTAAACCTATAGCAGAAATACAGTTTTTAGGGTTTATTTATGAGGCGATGGATCAAATGGTAGGGCAGGCTGCACGCCTTCGTTCTCGAACGGAAAGTACAGTTACCGTGCCGCTAGTTGTTAGAGCACCGTACGGAGGAGGCATTCATGCACCTGAATTACATTCAGATAGTTTAGAAGCATTGTTTTTACACTCACCAGGTTTAAAAGTAGTTATGCCAAGTACGCCTTCCGATGCTAAAGGGTTACTCGCAGCGGCGATTAAAGATCCAGACCCAGTATTGTTCTTAGAGCCATTGAAGCTATATCGAACGATAAAAGAGGAAGTACAAGAAGAATACTATGAATTGCCTATTGGTAAGGCGGCAATTGTTCAAGAAGGGGAGCATGTGACTATCGTTACATATGGTCCGTGTGTCGTAACGGTTAAACAGGCAGTAGCGCAATTACAAGAGCAGGGTGTGTCTGTGGAAATCATTGATTTACGCACAATTGCACCGATTGACTATGAAACGATCATTCAGTCGGTAGATAAAACAGGCAGACTAGTCGTTGTTCATGAAGCGGCAAAAACAGGCGGTGTAGGGGCGGAGATCGCAGCCATTATTGCAGAAAACTGTATGTATGCTATGCATGCACCGATTTTACGTGTCACAGGCTATGATACACCTTTCCCAGTATCGAGCATTGAGGCAGAATGGATGCCAACCGTAGCGCGCGTTGTAAGTGCAGTACAAAATGTCATGAAAGAATAGGGAGGGATAGTAATGTATGATTTTTTACTCCCTGATATAGGGGAAGGTTTACATGAAGCAGAAATTGTTGGCTGGTTTGTAAAGCAAGGGCAAAAAGTAGAAATTAATGAGCCGTTAGTAGAGGTTCAAACTGATAAAGCTGTTGTAGAAATTACAGCGCCAATTACAGGGGTGATTGAGAAGCTTGGCGGCGAGGAGGGGAATACCATTACGGTAGGTAGTCTGCTTTGTCAATTTAGTAAAACCTCAGATTCGTCACCACCCCAGCGAACTCAGCCACTTGGAGAGAAAAAAGAGGAGACTTTGCCGAAAGAGAAGATTGAATTTTCAGTATTAGGAAGGGTGATGGCAGCGCCTTCAGTTAGAAAAGCAGCGCGCACCATGGGCATTAATATTGAAGAAGTACAGGGCAGTGGACCAAATGGACGGGTGTTGCGAGGTGATTTAAATAGATATGCTAAACAATCATCGTCTACGATAGCACTAGTGCATAATAAGTCAAAACGTATTGAAAATGAAGTGATTGAAAATAAAATCATCCCTATTCGCGGCTTGCGCAAAGCAATCTTTGTAAATATGCAAAAAGCCGTTTCTAAAGCAGTATTATGCACAGGAATGGAAAAAATAAATGTAACGAAATTAGTGGCTTTTAGGAAAAGTATTCAACAGCTGCCGGAAATGAAGGACAAAAAAATAACTTACTTGCCTTTTTTTATCAAGGCAGTTGCGACAGCTTTACAGGAACATGAGCAGTTTAATGCCAAGGTAGATGAAGATCAAAAAGCACTGGTGATTTTCCCTTATATTCATATTGGTGTTGCAGTTGCAACTTCAGACGGTCTACTTGTGCCAGTGATCAAGCATGCAAATAAAAAAAGTATTTTTGAAATTGCAGAAGAGCTAGATAGCTTATTGACAAAGGTTCTTACTAAAAAAGCAACGGTAGAAGATTTAACAGGTAGTACTTTTACAATTTCTAGTACAGGAAAGGACGGAGCAACATTTGCGACGCCAATTACGAACTATCCTGAAGTAGCAATCCTGGGCACTCATAAAATTGTGAAAGAGCCCATCGTAGTAGAAGATACAATACAAATTGGCCATACAATGACACTGTCTTGCACATTTGATCATCGTGTTATTGATGGCGAGCCAGTAAATGCATTTATGCGCAGTGTGGCAGACTATTTAGAGGAACCTGTACGTTTTTTACTATAGTTCAAAAATGATAGATGCTAGCCAATTCGGTTTCTGTTGTTCCGTGGATGTAGTATGTAAGTGTCACTGTGCAAAATGAGATTTGCACAGGCAAGAAAATATTAATGCCTCGTAAACGCCTCTGCCGCGTTTACGAGTTTTTGTGTCATCTAAATGTTCGTACTAATGGGGTAGTAGTAACGTCAATCAATGTATTATCTTTATATGTAAATATATATTCATAGTTGGTTGTTTCATCCAACATTTTCGGTAAGTAATAGGTTAAATCTGCTATTCCTACATTTTTAGGATGGAAAATCCATGCTAGATCTTTCCAATCTAAAATGCCTTCTGCAACTTTAATCGGTGTGACATAATGATAGGATTCTGGCAATTCAGCAATAAAAGCATACATACATCCATAGTCGGTCGTTCCATCAGTCCACGTTATTTTTCCTTTATATGTAATATCTCGCAGTGCAATGCCCGTTTCTTCCTTAATTTCTCGTAATGCACCAGCCAGTGGTGTTTCATTTCTTTCAATTTTTCCACCTACACCGTTCCAAGCCCCCATCCATTCTGAAAAATCTCTATTTAGTAATAATATTTGGTCACCCTTCTTAAGAAAACAAATTGTAAATTCAACCAAGCCTCGTACCTCCTTGTTAAAAGATAGAATGAGTTCATACAAGAAATATAGATACTAAAATAGTAGCACAAACAAGTGAAATGGACCTCTTCATAAAAAACTGTTTTAAAATATTGATATGACGAAAAGAGAAAAGAGTAGGGTCAATGAAGAAACTTAGTCATTGTAAGAGCGGTTGACAAACTCTTTTAATGAGCTAAAGTTTTACATATACGACATGACTAAAAAATGAGGTGCATATATGATTTTAATAAGTGCTTGCTTAGCAGGATTAAAGGTTCGATATAACGGAACAGATAGTTTAGATGAAAGAATTCAAAAACTTGTATTAGAAAATAAGGCCGTAACTGTATGCCCTGAACTTATGGGAGGTTTTTCGACCCCTCGTGAGCCAGCGGAGATAGTCGGCGGAGATGGTGAAGATGTTTTGGATGGGAAAGCGATAGTGGTGGAAAAGTCTGACCGTGATGTAACGGAGCTTTATATAAAGGGCGCGTATGCAACTTTACAGAAAACACTCGAACTAGGTGCGACTATGGTCGTATTAAAAGAGTATAGTCCTTCATGTGGCAGTGCAATGATTTACAATGGGGATTTCGATGGTACAAAATTAGTTGGCGCAGGCGTAACTACTGCATTGTTAAGAAGAAATAATATTGTTGTTTTTTCTGAAGAGGATGTTTTGGATTTATTAGCGGAAATTTGATAGAAATATTTTTGCCTTACAATGTTGCGCCGAATAATATTAACTATATTTATATAGCTAAAAGAGTGATAAAAGTATTATTGACTTTTAACTTTACTTTCAAATGATATAATTAAGGTAAATCATTTGGAGTGATGGGTATGAGTGAAAAGACATTGCGTAGAATTCCACTTGAAAAATTTGTAGATCTCAAAGTCGATTACGCCTTTAAGCAATTATTCGGAATTGAAAAAAATAAAGATCTAACGATTTTCCTTTTAAATGCAATTTTAAACCGTACAGGCCGTAATGCTATTAAGGAAGTCTCCTTTATGAGCCAAGAATTAAGTGGTGAACATCAAGAGGATAAGCAATCACGCTTAGATATTCTAGTGAAAACACAGGAGAATATAGCGATAAATATTGAGATTCAATTAAGCAATCAACATGATATGATTAAGCGAACACTATATTATTGGTCAAAAATTTACACTTCAGAGCTTAAAAAAGGTTTTGGTTATCATAAATTAAGACCAACAATTACTATTAATATTTGTAATTTTAGTTTGTTTAAGCAAACGGATGCTTATCATACTTCATTTCATCTATATGAAGATGATGGAAAATTTAGAATTGATGATGTTTTAGAAATCCACTTTATAGAAATGAATAAATTTATTAGGCAATGGTTTACTAATAAATTAAACCCATTAGAAAATGAACTTGCGAGCTGGTTATTGTTACTAGGGGCGGTTGATGTAAGAAAGAAAAAAGTCTATAAAGAATTTTATTTGGCATTGGAGGAACTTGCTATGAATGACAAAAGAATAAAAGATGCTTTAACTATTTGGCAAGAATTAAGTCAATCTCCAGAAGAATATTATGCCTATGAATCTCGTTTAAAATATATATTAGATGAGGAAGCGAAGCTAGAAGATGCAAAATATTTTGCGGAGAAAGAAGGGGTAGCTAAGGGGATAGAGCAAGGAGAGAAAAAGAAGCAGCAAGAAATTGCCTTAAAAATGTTACAGAAAAACATGGATCTAGAAAGCATTGCCGAATTTACTGAATTAACATTAGATGAGATAAATAAATTAAAGGAACAGCTTGATGAATGACACGAATTGATTTCCGCGATGGATATACTTTTCTATTAAAATCGTTTGTTCTATCGCTAAAAATTTTCGCTCAAAGAGCTCTCAGGCGAATCGAGAAATGTGAATCACCACTACGTCTGAGAGCTCGTTTAATTGTTTAGGGGTTTACTTAAAAAATGTTAAAGAGATTTGTCATTTTAGTAACTTATTGAAATTCTATAAAGTTTGGTTCCTCAGGATAGTATAGATCCTTGCGTAAGCATACATCCCGATGTGTGAGGATTTCGCCTTTAAACCGAGTCCAAATTTCATCATCTGCCATGACACCATGTGTTTTCCGTACGATGCCCCAGCGATTATAGGCTTGCATATCTAGTGAAGCTAGTAACTCTCTTGCGTTGACTCGAGTACGGGGGAAGGTTCGCCACTTTAGCTAACGTTCCAATTCTTCTAAGGTTATAAGCCCGTTCATCGTTGGTGAAAATTGCTTGTTAAAATCCTCAATATAATTAATGACATATGGTGTGCCACCATTAGCCGGTTTTAATTCAACATGTGCAATAATGTCATCCATCCATATCACGTCAAAAGTCATGTAATCAATCAATAGCTTCACTTCCTCCTATGAATAAATGTTTCAAAGTTGGATCACGCAACTGTGAAAGTAATACGTTCTTAGCATGTCCGAAAATCGTACGGTGATTGTTAGATTGTCGCTACTAAATTCTCATTATCCATAAAGGGTGGTTCTTCATATTTAGATCAATCAAAGAGTTGAACATGCAAATATGAGGGAAGCTAATATTTCTGCTTATCCCTCATAGCCTCGTGCATTTTGTTTGCCTCACTTATTGCCGTCGATACGCCATTTCGCTTGATCTCCCTTACTTGAGGTACTAAGTTCAGCATCGATAGGATGTAACCCCATCCAATCTAGTTTGAATTTCTCCTATTTGCGAAAAATTATCGAACTAGTATTGTTTATCGCTTCTTTAAACTTCGACTTTATGTAGAAGGCTCCCACAAATTAATATTTTACTTTATCTCCTTTTTCGATTCGAAAGGAGGAAGAACAATATGATTACGATGGCCGAATAGATGAAAATCCAAGCAAATTGCCAATAAAAAATGGTCGGTATTGACGGTATAGAGTCTTTTGAACTCATCATTTCCAATGAAAGACGGACAGGTGGAAGTAGCCAAATGAGTCCCTTGATTTGTAGAATTGTCTCTTTTAAAGTAGCGATAACGACAGATACAATTAAAATGGCAAGTACACCCCACCAAGTATTTTGCTTGTTTTTAACTAGTTCTCTCGTAAAAATAGCTGAAAGTGCGCTAGCTAGTACAGATAAACTAAAATGAGCGAGGAATCCTAGAAATTGATGTATAAATCTTGGTTTTTCACCAAAGGCGCCAATTAGCGTAGGGTAGACCACTGATACACAGCTTAAAAATACACCAATAAGTACGCAAATTATAAAATTTCCTAAATTATATTGTGTGCGACTTTTGGCGTGAAGTGTAGTTATTACTTTTTGTCCTTCATCTTCTGCGTGAAATAGTGTTACTGTAAACCAGCCCATTAGAAAAAAAAGAATAATAGCTGTAAACGAATAACTGTTCAATATTGGATTTGGGGTAAAGGTATAGTTGACAACAAGACATAAAATAAAAATTGAAAAGGGTGGAACATATTTATAGGTCCTTACATAATTGATAAATTGATAGCGCAATAAACTTGTCATGCCAGCGTCTTTTCCTCCTTAAAAATGAGTATAAAATTGTTCCTCCGTCTGATTAATTGGGGTTAATTTTTTTATAGAGGCTTTTTTCTGTAGAAGATCCAGTAATACTAGATCTGTATCTTTGGTCTTAATAACGGAAATGACCTCATGACAACCATTATTTAAAAGACTTTGACGTTGAATTTCAAGAAAAGGTAATAGGTTGTCCAATAATTTATCAGTTGATATTTCAAATATTAATTTATTTTTCTGTATATCCTTTTTATTGAATGAATCAGCTTGAATAATCTTTTTGTTTTGAATAACTAGTACTGTATCAACAAGTTGCTGCAGTAATTTTGTTTCGTGGCAAGTTAAAACGATACTTAATCCTTTGTTCTTTAAAATAGAGAGAATTTCTTCTAGGTCGCTTTGGGCCTTAGGATCGAGTCCTGATAACGGTTCATCTAAGATTAGTAGATCTGTGTCTTCAAGCATTGCCTGCATAATCATAACCTTTTGCTTCATTCCCTTAGAAAAATTAACAATTCGAATGTTACGAGCATCCTGTAAATTAAATAATTTAAGTAACTCATTTATTTTTAGTTGTAGTTGTTTTTTTGCCATGCCTCGAATACGGCCCATATGATGAAGATATTCTTCAGGCGTAAACAAAATATGTGAAGGGGTCACTTCAGGCACATAGCCAATTTTTAAAGATTGTCGATGTTTTACGATAGAACCGCTATCAGCATCGACTAATTCGGCAATAATTTTTAGAAGGGTACTCTTACCTGACCCATTCTTTCCTACTAGGGCTATAATTTGATTGGCACAAATAGAAAATGTAGCGTTTTCTAAGATTTCCTTACCTTTATACTGTTTAGAGATATTCTGTATTTCCATAATCGTATTCATCTTTACACACCTTTATTTTTCGGCTTTATTGTAAGTAATTCGTGTCTATAACCTACGATGTAAAATATTCAGCCATTAACTGTAAATTTAGTATAGATGAATAGTAGTTCTTTTGCTAATAGAAAGTTGGTGTAATTTTCTATTTTTGGGTAGTTTATGACCAATCAACATATCATGGGGTTGATTACCGTTCCGACTGCGCTTTGTGGGGTGCTGTCGCTACCTTTCACACAGTAAACATCCGCTGTGCTGCATGGTCTTATTTGTGACGCTAACTCATAAGAAGTCGCCATCCTCCACTCCGATCAACTTATTTCCTGGCTATATAAAAAGTTCTGCCCATTTTCAAGCAGAACCCTATAATTAAAACTTAACTCGATACTAAAATAAAGGAAATAATAGTAAAAATACCAAAAAGGTATAATATTCACTTCTTGTTTATTTTTAATAAATTATATTTTACTGTGTTACAATTAAGAGCGTAAATACCAGATTAATTAAGATGAATAAGTGCTAATTGATTGAAATTATTTTATTCTTAATATTGAACGGAGTGAGATCTATGCAAGGATTTCTAAATGATTTATTAGGAGCAATAAAAGATAATTTAAAACTTATTGGCTATTATTTTCTGGGTGTATTTTCAGTAGGAGCTTTTTTGTATGCTGTTACTTTTGTTTTAAAATTTATAACTGGAGCTTCTATTTAAAATTAAATAACCCCTAGAAAAAATCTAGAGGTTAAGTATGAATTAATAAATGTTATACACGAATTAATTTCGCTCAAAATAAAAAGGCCAAAACGTCGTCATAGAAAACGATTTAAACGTTAATTCCACTACTTCTGTATTTAAGTGGTAGTTTTTTGTACCAATACTCTTTAATTATAAGGATCGATATTTTTTTAAACTAATAATATTTAATGTAATAAATACAAGAGCGAAGCAAGCAAGGATCACTAAATCCACTAGAATTTCACTAAAGGAATATCCTTTATACATAACGCCGTTTAAAGCGTCAGCGGCATAGTAGAGTGGCATAATACGCCCGATATTTTGCAGCCACTCCACCATATTATCAAGTGGGAAAATACCTGAAAAGAAAATTTGCGGTACAATGACTAGCGGAATAAATTGCATCATTTGAAACTCTGATGCAGCAAAACTTGATAAAAGAGCTCCTAATGATAATGATACAAGTGCAACGATAATATTGATTAGTAGCACAAGCCAGATGGAGCCAACGTGTACGATATCAAGGACATAAACCCCGAATAGCACAATAATAGCCGTTTGAATAAATGCAAACAATCCATAACCAAGCATATAACCAGCAACAATTTCAGAACGTTTAATCGGTGTCGCTAGTAAGCGTTCCAATGTCCCTGAAGTTCGTTCTTTTAACAACGCTATACCTGTAATTAAAAAGACGAAAAAGAACACAAAGAAGCCTGTCAACATCGGGCTAAAAATATCAAAAATAGCGGTATTTTCATCGCCAAATACATACTCAGTCTTCAACTTCATCATTGCAGATTGTTCTGGCTGCAAAACTTGAGAGAGTTTCATTTTTAAAGCCTTGGCTGTAGACGGATCATCATTTAATAATGTGAGCTTCAATTGCGTTTGATGAAAAGCTAACCAGCCATCATATTTTTCTTCTTTTAAATCGGCAATAGAAAAATCATTTTTTTCGATAACATGAAAATCCGCTGCTTCAAGCTTTTCAATGATGGATGCAGAACCATTTGATACGACTACTGTCATGTCAGGTTCGTTACTGTTAAAAACAAAATACATTAACGAAAGCACAAGAAGCGGTGCAAAAAATAATAAGGCGAGTGTACGTTTATCCCGGATCATTTGCTGCATAATTCTTGTAACAATTGCGCCGATTCTCATAGTGCTTCACCTCCAGCCTTTAAAAACACTTCATCAAAGTCTTTTGCCTGATAATGAGCTTTCAGATCATGAGGTGTACCATGCGCAATGATATGACCATTGCGCAGCATTGCCAACTGATCACAGCGCTCAGCTTCATCCATTGCATGTGTCGTTACTAAAATTGTTTTATGCTCATCGTTTTTCAAACGAATTAACTCCTGCCAAATTTCTTTTTTCAATACGGGATCAATACCAACCGTTGGCTCATCTAAAATCAACAGCTTCGGGTTTTGGATAAGGGCAATTGCAAGGGATAATCTTCGTTTCATTCCACCAGAATAATTCAGCACCTTCCTATTTAAATCATCCGTTAAATGAACAAGGCTTGCAGCATAATTGACACGCTCCTCACGCTCTTTTTTTGATAATCGATACAGCTTAGCAAAGAAATGAAGGTTCTCTTCACCGGTTAAATCCAAATATAGCGCATCAGATTGTGCCATATAGCCGATATCCGTCAGTAATTGTTTATGAGGGACAGTATAATTTAATACTTGAATACTGCCATTATCGGGTTTAATCATTCCCATAATCATTTTAATTAACGTCGTTTTCCCACAGCCTGAAGGACCAAGTAAGCCAATAAGTTCTCCCTTTGGAATTTCTAACGAAAGTGGGGCAATTACTTGTTTTTGCTGAAACTTTTTTTCAATGGAGTTTAATGAAATTGCATTGTTTCCCATATATCCATCTCTCCTTTACTGAACACAGTGTTGATACTTGAAATTTTAAGGCAGTGTATTAGGAATTACAATAAACAGATAACTAAAAAGTGTTAAGTGATTTTCGATGGAGATCAACATTTTTAAGCTAAATGAAATCAAAATGACATACTAAATAGTAAGCCATTCATAAATAACCATTTTACTAAATTAGATTGATGGAAATAAATAATATGGAATGCCGATATATAAGGTAAAATTGGAATATAAAACCTATTTGACCTAGTTGTGATCATTGAGGTAACGAGTAACTACTTTCAGCCAATGTCTTTTGGACCGAAAGCGTAGCGACAGATTAACATCAGCTGAAAGAAGTTATAGCCTCCGGAGGATGTCACAGAATCGAAGAGGCGTAAATAAAGTATTAGCCTAAAATCATCACATCTTTGCGATAACGGTGTGGTCCGTTACCGCTATCGCTTGCATAAGCACAAAGCCGATTCCAGATGCAACTATGCCTAGGCATATTGATCGAAACCGCAATACTAATCAGAATAAAGTGATAATACAATGGGGGGTCTAAATGTCTATTCACGATATTATGAATTTTGAAACCAAACGAGCTATAAAAAATGCATTACTTATACAAATAGAGGAAGTAGGGTTTGAACGAATAACAGTAAAAAATCTTGCTATTACTGCTAACATTAATCGAGGAACTTTTTATTTACACTATAAGGATAAATATGAAGTAATGGAGGATTTGCAGCAGGAATTATTAAATGAATTAGCAAGCTATGTAAAAAACGTTCAACCACTAGATGCTTTTCAAACGATAAAAATAGGTCAACTTTATCAGCCATTTATAGCAGTGTTTAAATATATTAAAGAGCATGATAAAGCCTTTCGAGTTATTCTAGGGGAGCAGGGGAGCCCAGCTTTTAGTAAGAGGATGAAGAAAGTTTTTAGTAATCATATTTTGGACAGAATGTCTGTTATTCGAGAGGAAGGACTTGATCCAGAGTTTCAACCATATTTTGAAGCTTTTTTAACATCCGCGATTTTAGGTGTTATTCAAGAGTGGTTAGATAATGGAGATGATTTAAGCGTAGAGGAGTTAGCAATGATTCATTTTCGGTTATTGCGATTCCTTGGTGATTTGGTATCTTTGTAACAATAAAGTTATACAAGAATCTGCTTGCTCCAAGAAAGCAAGCAGATGTTTGCATTATAAATATAAATCACGTGTAACAAAAACACGAATTGCCAGCATATAGCATAGCAGCCCAATTAAAAACAATGCCCCTAGCATCCAAAAAGACGAGCTATCTTGAGTCATTAATTTTTCAGGTGTAAACAATGAGTAAATCGTAAAGTACTTAAGCTTTTCTAAAGAACCGCCCATATTACTAAGCGCTTGAATTAAATAAAAAAGAATAGGAATTCCTGTACTATACGCGTAAGAGGTTCTTAAATCCTTACTACTGCAGGATACTAAAAAGCAGTAGCCACTAATGGCAAAATGTAAGAAAAAAAGACCGATATTTAATGTCAAGAAAGCACTTAAATCTAATTCATTTGGAAATAGAATACCTGAAAAGATGATAGCTATTAAAGTTGTTGCGGTGAGCAGTACCGAAATACTAGCAACCAAAAAAAATGCTTGCGTAAAGACAATTTTAAAACGTGTATTCGGTGTTGCAATTAAGTATGCCATAGAACCATTATCGATATAGCCTATTACTAATTTATTTGCCAGCATAATAATGAAAACTAACGGTAAAACTAGTAATAAAAATCCATACAAATAGGTAGACAGAAATTCAATTAACGAATTACCTATGTTACTCATACCAAATGCTGACATCAATTCAGGCATTGTTTCGGTAAGTTTATTAAGAGTATTGCTCATCTCAGGGTTATACATATAGACGATACTAATGATATAGAGCATTAATACAGCGAGAATAATACTAAAAAGTTTAATCGTAGCTAGCATCTCATGTTTAAGCAAAGTAAAGTTCATCATTCTTTCCCTCCGCTTTCGTAGTAATGCATGAATATATCTTCAAGTGATTGTGAAATGATATCGAGGTCATTAATTTTATAGTCTGCTAATGTATGAAGTAATGTTTGGACATTACCTTGAACTTTTATAATGGCTTGTGTTGGACCGATTTGTTCAATTTTAAGTTGCTCTCCTAAGAAACGAGATAGCTCTTGCTCACTTTGAAATTCAATTAAAAACTTTTTAGATTTTCGCTTTTTTAAGTCAGCAATTGTTTCTGTTGCAACAATTTTCCCTGCATTAAGGATCGCTACACGGTCACAAGTTTTTTCAATTTCTTCAATCATATGAGAGGACATAAATATGGTTGTGCCTTTTTCTTTTTCAGCTAAAATAAAATCGATAAACTTTGTTTGTATAAGGGGATCTAATCCACTTGTCGGTTCATCTAGAATGACAATTTCAGGGTTATGCATAAATGCGCAAATTAAACCTACTTTTTGCTTCATACCCTTTGACATTTTCTTAATAAGTCCAGTGGCATTTAATTCAAAATATTGCATGAGTTCATGAGCTCTTGACAAATCTTTTAACCCTCGCATTTGGGCAATAAATTTAATAAATTGTTGTCCAGTCATTTTATCGATAAACGCAATTTCACCAGGTAAATAGCCTACAAATTTTTGAATTTCAGCGGTAGATTGGCGACAATCTAGCCCTTTTATGAAACACTGTCCTTCTGTAGGTTGTAAAAAGCCCATTAAATGCCGTATTGTAGTAGATTTACCGGCACCATTTGGACCTAAAAATCCGAACACTTCACCTTTTTCGATTTGTAATTCCACATTCTGAACACTATAAAAATCCCCAAACTTTTTAGTTAAATTATTGACCTCGATCATTGCCATACACTTCACCTCTTGGACTGTCCTTTATAATGATTATAAGACTATTTTTCAAAAAATAAATGACTATAAAAAAGAACATGAATGGCTTCTTTAAAAAGACTCTTTCATGTTCTTTTGCATAGTGATGTCAATTTTACATGTAATTGAAGACATTTATTCTCCATAATAATCATTCAGTGCTACTTCTAAACGTTCTTCTAAGTGCTTCGAAATATAACCCAACACAAATTGCTCCTTCTCCATCTCAATTTGAGAGGAACGAAAAGTTTTTCTGAAAAAGCCTGCCTTATTTTCCATCGCAAATTGCTGTAATGCTTCTGTCCGTAATGTCGACACAATTTCATTTTCAATATGACGCTCACGAATTTTTTGAACAATATCCTTTACGCTACGCTCTTGCAGTTCTGAAATTTGTTTTTGTAGATTTTCATTTTCTTGTTTAAGTTCAACTGTATCTTTTTGAATCTCTTCTACTTGAAGCTCTGATTCCGAGGATACTAATTGAATGTTTTGTGCGAGAAAATCTTGATTGATCGTTACTTGTAAGGAGCCATGTTCTTCGTTTGGCGTAATACTGAAAAGTCCTGTTTGTATCATTTGTTGTAGAACATTTCCAAGAATATCAACTTTATTCGCTAAATCATCAGTGCCCATAGTTGTCGCAGTTATTTGATGTTTGAAGAGTTGACCGTTGTCATCAATCCCTAGTAAAAGTTTTAAGCCTCTGACGCGGTGTTTATCTTTTAGCAGTAAAATCATACGAAGTCTTAAGATGGCAGGAAGATTCAAACGAATATTGGTGCTTGGGCTATTCGAAGCATTATCAAAAATATACTGTTCAAATGGTTTAATGTAATAGCGAAGCATCGCATCCGTAATTTCAAACCAACCTGCGACTTCTGCAATGGAATAATGATTTGATTCTTCAATATGCGCTAAATAGTTGTCATTATAAAGTATTTCTTCTAAAGGCGTATTTTGTATTTCGACAAACAATGGGTCATGTTGCACAATTCCGAGTACCGTTTCTTTTGCATCATTTAGTTTAAGCATCCTTTTACACCCCACTTTATTTTTCCGAATAACCCTATATAGGTTTCTATTCTACTGGAAGCAATTGTATGACTATTTTGTGTAGGAAATAATCAATAGAACTAATGACCTGAAAACCTTTTCTGACTCTTAACAGAAATTTAAGTTGTATAAAATGGGAGAAATGTTGAAGTATATAGTTTAGAAGGGAACTCCTATGGAACACTGCTGCGAAGTGGGACATAGGACGCCCCGAGAAAAGCATTAGTATCATTGAAGCTATTAATTTTGTAGTCACTGAAAACAAAGATTTAATCAAAGTTAGCACATTCTAGTAAGCTGTAATAAGTGAAAATACGTTTGAATAGAGGGCATCCAATACACAAGATAGCTTAACGGCTTAATACTAGTAAAGTGAGTGTTGCATCGATTGCAATAGATATTGAAATCACAGGAAAGATTGGTCAAAACGAAAAAGAGCCATCTCCTAAAAAAGAAATGGCTAAAAAGTAATTACAGGAGTGAACACGTTGAGGGATCGCTAAGCGAATATGCTTAACACTACTATAACTATGTTGTAATTGTAGTTTTGTATAGTTGAAGGACTTGGAAATTAAATAAAAAATAAAAAGTCGCAGCGTTTGCAGACACTATCAAACTCATGAACAATTTGAAGATTAAACTAGAGCGATTATAATATTTCTTTAAAAAACTCATAAAATCCCATATCCATCGGAATAGCCCAAATAAAGAATCCAAGCAGCGCAATCGGTCCAAGTAATAAATGATAAATCTTAATCGGTAATATTTTTCCGAGTAAGGCTTTATAAATTGCTACACAAACCGCCATTATTGCAGGTAATAATAATATAGGCGGAATAAAACAAAGCAGTCTTCCGATAAAGTATATACCCGGAAATATGTCCAAAAACATATCCGTTAATCACCTCGTTATGTATATTTTGTAAATGATAACATAAAAAAGCCACAGCTTCGTCACACGCTAGAAGGTGCTTACAACATTATTATATACCCTAAAAGGAGGGCAAACCTATGCTATTAACGCAAGACAAGCTAGACGCAATGATTATAGAATACCACCGGATGGTTAATGCCATCAAAGAAATGCCAGCAAAAATGGTTATTGGGATAAAAAAGTACAATAGGGTATCGAGGCTACACTACCTAAGACAGCAGGGTGTCAGTGATCCAATTATCGAGGAGGCTATTAGACGTGCAAAGCCTTCTTGATAGAGTACAAGGTCAGGTGTATTTACAAACCATCAAAGAGTGGATGTAGTATTGAAAATAAAAACATCCAACATTGTTTATTATTTTTCTCCTACATAATCTAAAGTTTTCAGATTCCACATATACCCCGTCCGAATATTTTTTGGTAACCCAAGTGCCCTGTTAAAAATGCCCCGTACCCCACATGAGAATACGATAAAAAAATCACTCTACATAAAGAACATGAAAACATAGATTTCATGATAGTTATCCCAATATAAAAAAGGTAAATAATGTGAACTCTTAAGAAAAACTTAAGAAATCTCCTCGCAATTCTTTAAGAAATACCTTTTATAGTAAAAGCATCTAATAATTACTCATGATCGGGGAGAAAAATTATGCAATTAATAACGTTCCTTACTGAATTTATAAAGCATCCAAAAACTATAGGTGCGATTTCACCTAGTTCAAAAAAACTAGCCAGAAAAATGGTCGAAACAATTCGTTTTAACAATGCCCAATGTATTGTTGAACTAGGTCCTGGTACAGGTTCATTTACGAGAGAAATAATGAAAAGAAAAGAGCAGTCAACAAAGTTAATTCTGATTGAGAATAATGAAATTTTTTGTGAAAAGCTACGTAAACAATTTGAACTTGAGCCCAGTGTAATCGTTATCCATGGGTCGGCTGAGGATTTATGCATGTACATGTCTGCATTAAATATCGAAAAAATTGACTATGTTGTATCTGGATTACCTTTTACATCTTTGAATCCGGCCGTTTCCTCACGTATTTTACGGAATGTAAAAGATTGTTTAAAGGACGGTAAATTTATTACATTCCAATATTCACTTGTTAGGAAGTCCTTTATCCAAAAATACTTTGAGGATATTTCACATGAAAAAGTATGGATTAATTTGCCACCTGCCTATGTGCTAAGCTGCAAACTTGGAAATGTGAGGGCTAGTTAATGGGGCTACAAGATCTTTTATCGTATATCGAACAATATGGTTATTTTGCTTTGTTTTTCAGCTTATGGCTAGGAATCGTGGGTATGCCACTCCCAGATGAGATGATCGTGATGAGTGGTGGCTTTATGTCTTCGTTAGAAAAAATGAGCGTGTTAACAGCTTTTGTCATAACTTATCTTGGTGCAGTTTCAGGACTTTCCTTAGGATTTATCCTTGGTAAAGTGTTTGGCCATAAAATACTTGATAAATTGGTGAAAAAGAATAAAGCTAAGTATTTATTAAAGTCAAAAGAACTATTAGATAGATATGGTCATTTCGCTTTAGTTATAAGCTATTTCATACCAATTGTGAGACATATAATTCCATACTTAGTAGGTATGAACAACATGTCATTTAAAAAATACGCTTTGTATTACTACTCAGCAGGCTTTGTTTGGACATTTATATACTTTACACTTGGTTTGTTCTTTGGAAAACACATTGAACACATTTCCATACTAGCAACAAAATACGGTTTATATTTTGGCGCTTTCGTCGGTATTATAGGCTGTATTTATTATTTTTATCGACGAAAATTAAAGACGGTATTGTAAGACATTTTTATTATTTTTATATACGAAAAATAAAAAAATAGTTAAAATTAGGAACTGTAAATATTAGTAGGAAATATATTGCATGAAATTGGTGGGATTAGATGAGTCAAGAAACAATACTGATAGTTGATGATGAAAAAGAGATTAGAAATCTTATTGCAATTTATTTAAAAAATGAGGGCTATGATGTTCTTGAAGCAAGTGATGGAGAGGAAGGCTTAAGTCTTTTAAAGAAGCATCAAGTACATTTAATTGTCCTAGATATTATGATGCCAAAAGTGGATGGCATCGAAATGTGTATGAAGGTAAGGGAAATAGCTGAGATGCCAATTATTATGCTGTCAGCAAAATCTCAGGACATGGATAAAATCGTAGGATTAACATTAGGAGCGGATGATTATGTAATAAAGCCCTTTAACCCTTTAGAGCTAATTGCGCGCATAAAATCTCAGCTTCGTAGATATATCAAAATGAATCGACTAGAGATGCTGAATGAAAATGAGATAGAGATTGGTGATATGCGAATTAATACCGATACACATGAAGTAATCGTTAACAATGAAAAAGTGAAGCTTACGCCAAGGGAATTTTCAATTCTTGAATTACTTGCAAGAAATCAAGGCATTGTAATGAGTGCTGAGCAAATTTATGAAAAGGTTTGGAAGGAAGAGGCTATACAGTCTGAAAACACGGTAATGGTACATATACGAAAAATTCGAGAAAGAATAGAGACAACCCCAAGAAATCCTCAATATATTAAAACAGTATGGGGAGTAGGTTATAAAATTGAGAAAGATCATTAAGCCAATACTTTTCTTATTAAAAAAACTAAAAATGTTCATTGTAACTGCTATAACAAAAGTTCGGCGAAGCATTAGAATTCAATTATTGACGACTTTTATTCTTTGTGCATTTTTAGGTTTACTTGGAGCAAAAGCCGCACTTTCGTTTGCTTTGAATATCAACCCAGCAGTTAAGATTGATTATAGTCAAGGGATGCAGGAAATAAATGATCAAGCGCAGCGTGCCGCAGATCTAGCCAGCAATGAAAATAGTTTAGAAGCATTACAGCAAATGATTGAATCAGAAAATGATAAATTTGAAATGGAACAAAGTGCATTAAAAGTAATCGTTACCGATGAGAACGGAAAGGTTTTATACAAAACAAAGCAAGTGGAAGAGAAACAAATCAATTTGCATTATAAAATTCGGAATGTAATGGACTTTGCGATTAACCATCCACTCAATAATTATGAGGTACCAGCAATCGAGCAATTGAGGCAAGAATTCATTGCATTTTATCCTTTAACTATAGAAGATAAAAACCTATATTTGTTTGTCAGCGGTATTCCTGAAGGGGTGGTTATCGCAAGTTCGAATGAGGGCCTTATCCCATTATTTAGTGCAATTGTTGTTTTTACATTTTCATTCTTATATATAACAAAACGAAAAATGAAACAAATTGAGGCATTAGCGGAGGGGGTTAAGGAAATCGCAAAAGGAGATTTAACCTATCGAATTGAGAAAAAGGGCATAGATGAAATAGCTTTATTAACAGAGAATGTCAATCATATGGCTGAAGCAATTATGACCAATATAGAAATGGAACGAAGGATTGAAAAACAAAAAAATGAATTAATTACTAATGTCTCGCATGACCTACGAACACCACTTACTTCGATTATGGGGTATTTACGATTGTTAAGAGATGAGAGGTACGATACGAAGGAGCAGTCTGATGAATATTTAAAGATCGCTTTCTCCAAATCCGAACAGTTAAAAAACTTAATTGATGATCTATTTGAATATACGAAGCTAACGAATGAAAGCATAATCCTTGGGAAGCAAGAGGTATGTATGAACGAACTTCTCGATCAGTTAATTGAGGAGTTGATTCCGCAAGCGGAGGAAAACCATCGTATATTTATTAAAAATTTCTCGGAGGAGCGGATCTTCGCTACAGTAGATTCTGAAAAAATTGTCAGGGTTTTTGATAATTTATTAATGAATGCCATTAAATATAGTACAGGTAATGGCGAGATTTTTGTTTCTCTTGAAAGAAAAGAAAGTAATGTTCAAATCTGTGTCGCTAATGAAAGTGATGAATTTACATCCGAAGAGCTAACGAGCTTATTTGAGCGATTTTATAAAAAAGATCAATCTAGAACAAGTGTAGCGGAAGGTTCGGGTCTTGGTCTTGCTATTGCTAAAAGCATTGTAGAACTACATGGGGGTAAAATTGGCGCGAAGTATACAGATGGTATGTTGCAATTTATCATCGAACTTCCTGTTACAGCTTTATAAATAGTAAGGTAGCATTTAATGCATCACCAAAAGTTACGGACTTTTGTTAAAACGTTTACTATGCAAATAGTTGATTGTAGTGGAGACTGGGCGACTCCTCGGGGATCAGCGTTTCAGATGAGACCCTGCAGCGAAGCGAAGCGGCTCATCGAACGCCCCCAGGAAAGCGCCCAGTCGGAACGGAAATCAACCCCAAGTTTTGGTGATGGTATATTTAATGGTAAAATGCTACCTTTCTTCATGGGCGAATTAGTTGCTCAATAGTGAGAATATGATTGGTATTAGAGTCAGGGAGGCTCTTTTGCAAGTACATAAAAATATTATTGTCCTTCGTAACAATTTGAATTTCTGTGTAGCGATATTGTTGTTGGACTTCTTGAATATATTCTAAAATTTTCAATATATGAAGTGGGTCTTTCATTTCTACTTCTACAAAAAAAGGTAGTGTTAATTGATGTAAACTTAAGCAACCGCGACGAATCCAAATTGCTTCATTGACGTAATAACGGATAGGTAGTTGACGATTACTTGCGATAAATAAGTCCATTTATATCTCCTTTTTATATCATGATGTAAACAGTGATGGATAGCATTTCTAAATCGTGGATAGAACATTTAAATTGATGGATAGAATCCCCAAATGATGGATAGAGAATCCTCAAAGAAATGGATGTGCATACATCAATCGTCATTAAAAAATAGTTTAACGCAATTGATTGTACTTCGTCATCCTAGAAGTTCATTCAAGAATTTCTTCTCTAATTACGTCAATACTAGAAGTTATATCTGGCTATAAAAGGGGTCATATTGATGAAGAAAATAATGCTATTTACATTATTGCTACTTTTTGCAGTTTGCTTTAGACCACTATTTGCTCACGCTAACGAGAACCAGAAAGAAGACTTAATGAAAATTGTAAACAGATTTATGCCATCGAATGCGTCCCTTATAAGCCCTGAAAACCCTTCCTCTAAACGCCCAATTCAACTCTATGACTTTGATCACGATGGACAAAAAGAAATAATATTTACGTTTAAAGTTAAAGCAATAAATCAACCATCGCCTTCTCAGTTTGGATTAATAGTGCTAAAAAAACACAATACAGATTGGCGAAAGATTTTGGAAACTAAAACGGATGGAGTCGATTTGGATTTTTCTGGTTTGGTAGATATTACTGGTGATGGCACAAAAGAGTATTTATTTGGTGTGACAATTGGAGCGGCGATGGGCAGCAATCTGGAAGTGTTCCAATGGATCAATAACTCATTCGAAAAGATTGCTGAAGTTCCTTATCATAAAATAGACTTTGTAAATGGTGTACAAAAAGTTGGTCTAGCAGTTTGGCAAATGTATATTGGTGATAGCTATTTAGTGGATGTACTAAAATGGAATGGTGAAAAGTTGGTCTATAACGAAGAATTATATTCTCAATACTATCCGATCATCGAAAAGTTTTATAAAGAAAAAATTTCAGAAATGGATGCCTGGTTTTATTGGTATTGCCTTGCAGATGCCCAAATTAAAGCCAATAAATTTGATGAAGCATCTAAATCGATTCAAAAGGGAATTTCGTTAGTTAAAAAATCAGTCATGCATGAAGTAATCCAAGACTTTAATGATTTAACTAAAAGGCTGGAGAACAAAAGAAAATAATAGAAATCTTAATAACAGTCAGTTTCTTAAATGAGCTGTATAGTATCACCAAATTGTTCTGGGAACGGACTGTTATGTTTATGAAACTTTAGAGCGACTAAGATGTTCTAAATGCTCTTATCGTTAAAAACGCTAAGACAAGTTAATCATTCTGTCTAGCGTTTTTTTATTGATATTTGTAAGTGATTACATTTTAAGGAATTGAAAAGATGTATAATAAGTTGAAAATAATAGTATAGGATGGAGTCAATCTATGAAATATTTTTTCTTTCGCAATAGTTGTATATTGCTATTAATGATCATTTTCCTAGTTCACACTTATTACACGGATGCATCATTGACAGCCGCTTTTTTCATCTGTACGGTCATTTTAACTTTATATTTCATCACACCTCTTTTGAAAAAGTTGCGAATTTTAAGTTACATAATGATTGTTCTTATATTATTTTGTAGCCTATTCTTTTCACTGCATATCATGTATGTATTGCCAATTTTGGCTTTCTTTATAATGGAGGGTGCTTTTCTACTGCAGGCGAAATTTTATTATTTTTTTATAGGCAGCTTAACTGTTATCGGCTTGATATTTGTCCTGTTGCAATGGCTCCCATTATACGGGCTACTTATGTTAATTATTCTTTCTGTATGTTCGTTGGTGATGCGTCATTACATGCAAGCATACAGTGAAAAAAATATTTTGTACAAAGAATTATTAGGACAATATCGTGCATTAAAACGTCTATCCGTTGAGCAAGACCAGCTTGTACGAGCAGAGGAGCGTACAAAAATTGCTCGTGATATACATGATTCAGTAGGACATAATTTAACTGCATTACTCATGCAAGCAGAGATGATATCCATTCAGTATGGACACGACGCGTTAGATGATATTAAGCAATTAGCACGTAAAAGTTTAAACGAAACAAGGTATGCGGTTCGACAGTTAAAATCGAGCGAGGCATATGGCATTTCATCGGTGCTACATTTAATTAGAAGACTAGAGATGGAAAGTCGTTTACATATTCGCTTTACTATTGAAAAGGGAGTAATGTCATTACCTATTTCCAATAAGCAAAGCATAGTGCTTTATCGCGTTTTACAAGAATGTTTAACAAATGCGATGAAATATAGTGATTCAAAGGAAGTCGACATCATTTTAGGAAAAGATTCATTACAACAAATCAGTTTTCAAGTAAAAAACAAATCAATGAAGCAGTCACCACTTGTTCATGGTTTTGGACTAAAAAATATGACCGAACGCATCCAGGAAATTGGCGGAGAGCTACGTATATATAAAACGGCGCAACAATTTATAGTTGATGGATCTTTTCCGATGAAGGAGAGAGCTTGAATGAAAAAACGAATTTTATTAGTTGAAGATCAAACTATAGTGCGAAATGGTCTGAAAATGATGATTGAGCAAGATGAGACATTGCAAATAACAGCAGAAGCAAGTAATGGTAGGGAGGCTTTACAATTACTTGAGAAGGTATATGTTGATCTTGTATTAATGGATATACGCATGCCAGAGATGTGTGGAATAGAGGCGACAAAGCATATCCGTAGTCACTTTCCGAATATAAAAATACTGATTTTGACAACATTTGATGATGAAGAGTATGCCTATCAAACATTAAAAGATGGTGCAAGCGGTTTTCTTGTCAAGTCGTCTGAGCCAGCAAAGCTAATAGCAAGCATTCATAGTGTATTAGATGGAGGCATGGTCATTCAAGAAGATGTTGCCGCAAAGCTAATGCCTAAGTTATTGCAACAAACACCTACAAAAGTCTCAACAACACAGCTTTCCACACTAACAGAGCGTGAATTAACAATTATCCAACTAATAGGGGAGGGTAAAACGAATAAAGAAATTGCGGATTCGTTATTTTTATCGGTAGGTACAGTGAAAAATCATCTTACCCATATTTTACAGAAGCTTGAACTAAGAGATCGGACACAGTTAGCGATCTACGCAGTACGGAATGGAATTGTTTAAAGCATGATATAAGCTCTCATAATGAATTTCATTTGGTAAACCTTACTCGTCCAGTTTAAAAATGACTTCAGTCACTGCCTTTTATGACGGAAGCTAGTCGTCTAGTCATTATGCAACTGCTATTCTTAGAGAAAAGGGGGGCGTTGAATGATTGAAGTAGTTAATCTAACAAAAACATTTAAAAAAGTAAACGCTGTGGATGACGTGAGCCTATACATTGAGCCCGGCGAAATTGTAGGACTTCTTGGACCGAATGGTGCTGGTAAATCAACGACAATTGCGATGATGTCGACGTTGATTCAACCAACAACAGGTGATGTCTTATTACAGCATAAAAGCATTTTAAAAAATCCAACTTCTTTACGAAAAGTACTAGGTGTTGTACCGCAAGAAATTGCCTTGTATGAGGAACTGACAGCACGTGAGAATTTGGAGTTTTTTGGAGACGTCTACAAAATTCCGCGACTGAAATTGCAAGAACGGGTTCAAATAGTGCTAGCACAAATCGGACTCGAAAATGAGCCGAAAAAACTTGTTAAACATTATTCTGGCGGGATGAAAAGACGTTTGAATATTGGCGTTGCTCTACTGCACGAGCCTGAATATTTAATTATGGATGAGCCGACAGTGGGCATTGACCCACAATCGAGAAAGTATATTTTAGAAACTGTGAAGAGGCTGAATAAAGAAGCCAATACAGCGATTATTTATACGAGTCATTACATGGAGGAAGTCGAGTATTTATGTGATCGCATTTATATTATGGATAAAGGGCATATAATTGCAGCTGGGAAAAAGGAAGAAATTAAGGCGATATTATCTTCAGAAAAAACGATTGTCTTAAAGCTAGAAAAGCATTCAAATGATTTCGTTGATGAGCTTATGCAGCAAGGCTTTTTATCGAACTTTCAGGTAAAGGATGCGGATATTTCCTTTAGTGTAGCGAAAAATACCGATTTCCTTCCAATGTTATTACCTTTATGTGAGAAACACGACATAGTTCTTAAAAGTTTTCATGTCCAAGAGCCTACATTGGAAGATGTGTTTTTACATTTAACCGGTAGAGCTTTAAGGAATTAGGGGGGACTATGATGTTTTTAGCACTTATTCGTAAACAGTTAAAAGTATTGTGGCGTCACCCTCAAGAGCTAGTCATTTTACTATTAATGCCGATAGGACTAATAACTATTTTAAGTTTTGCGTTAGGCTCATTAATAGATGGAGATAGTAGTCCAATTAATGTGAAGGTTGCGATTGTACAACATGAGGATGAGCAGCAAGAGTTGGTGACGATTTTGCAGGAATCACATGGTGAGAAATGGGCCGATGTACATTCACGAGAAAGCCTGAAACAAATGCTACCTATTTCTAGGCTCTTGCAATTGCTAGAGCAGGAAGAGATGCAACAATTTATTACTGTTTCTCAGATTGCGTCAAGTGATTTGGATGCACTCAAAAAAGAAGGAGAGTACGATGTAATACTTGAAGTACCAGCCGGATTTACAAAGCAATTTTATACATCATTTTTCGCGAAAGGAGAAATTCCTGCCTTACATGTGTATTTAAATGAACAGAAAGAAATTGCTTCGACGATTACACAAAATATTTTAGAGTCATTTCAATATCAATATACGCTTATGGCAGAGCTTAGTTCAAAAGGGTTATTAACGCAGGATGTTAAATTGCCGACAGCAGATTTTTCATCTACCGTTAAGACGGTGAATCAACAGGAGCCTGTCTCAACGAGTGTATATTATACATTTAGTATGACGGTCATGTTTATTTTATATATAGCAGGGACACTTTCCAGTCAAGCATTTTTAGAAAAGCATATGCATATTTTTGATCGTATTTTACTAGCAAATATCAATCCGATGATTTATTTATTATCGGTTATTGTTTCAACTGTTATTTTGTCATTCATTCAAGTGTCCATTATATTTGGAGTTGTCTATCTTATGCTTGATATTTCATTTGTACAATTGCCTTTACATTTACTCGTGACATTGATGCTGGCAATTGTTGTTGGGAGCATTGCAGCATTACTATCAGCAGCTAACTACCGCTTTAATTCGGCAGAATTTTCTAATTTGTTTAGCTCAGTTTTCGTATCAATTTTAGCTTTATTCGGCGGTAGCTTCTTTAATGTAAGTTCCTTTGCGCCGACTCTTGCGAAAATTGGGAGTTGGACACCGAATGGAGCAGCCTTACAAAGTTATTTAACGATACAGCAAGGAGGAGGGCTTGGCCAAATTTCATCTTATTTATGGATATTAATGGCTGTAGCAGTGATTTGTACAACAATCGCCTTTTTATTGTTCCCGAAAAGAGGTGGTATTGCATGATCCATATACTCAAGACAAAATTTTTATTATTAAAAAGAAAGCCTGGCGCTTTAATTGCAACTACTATCATTATTTGTCTTTATGCGTATTTGATAGGGCATGGACAACAAACAAAACAGCCTATTGCTATCCATTCGACTTTAAGTGAGGAAATGACAAAGCAAGTACTGACTGAGTTAGAAAGTAATAAAAATTATGAATTTACGATTTATAGTGAGGGTGAAGCAACAAAATTAGTTGAAACAGGTAAAGTCGATGTAGCAATTTTTTTACAGGAATCAAGCTATAAGTTACTGGTGGCTGTTGATTTTATGAATTCCAAAATTGTTCAACATGAACTAGACCAAATTTATAGTCAAGTGGTTCAAAATGATGCGATGATAAAAGCTTTTCCTACGCATTTGCAAGATGAGGTAACAAGTGTGATCGCAGTAGCGAAAACAGCACCATCATTTAATATCCAGTATAAAAACTTTTCTAATGAAAAAGGATTAAAATGGGATAACGGACTTCACACTCTATTTGGCTTTGCGCTATTTATGGTTATTTATACGGTAGCTAACGGTGTTAATCATATCGTCATGGAGCGTAGAAATGGTATTTGGAATCGTTTAACGGTTTCAAGTATTAGTAAATGGGAAGTATATACGGCTAACCTAGCTTATGCGTTTTTATTAGGCTATCTACAAATCGTATTAGTATTTTGTATTTTTTATTTTGGCGTTGGTGTAGATTTTTATGGAGGGTTTGTAGCGAGTTTAATTGCAGTCATACCCTTTTTATTGTGTATCGTTGCACTATCTATTTTTATCGCCTCTGTTACGAATACACCTAGTAAATTTAATACAGTGATGGCGATCATTGCAGTACCATTTGCGATGCTAGGGGGCGCCTATTGGCCATTAGAAATCGTTTCGTCTAAAGTAATTTTAGCTTTATCTTATATTTCGCCAATCAAATATGGTTTAGAGATTTTAAAAGGTGTGACGATTAATGCTAGTTCTTATGTAGAGTTATTACAACCTTTAAGCCTACTATTATTTATTACAGTCGTATTTATGGGCATTGGCATTAGTGTTTTGGAGAAGAAAAGCTAAAATTTAAGTATGCTAATATGTATTTTCAACTGTAAATGTAGTCATAAAAAATACTGCACCTACAACTATTATATATCTAACAGTTGTGGTGCAGTTCATGAACGACTTACTTACTCTTATTTTAGTGAATATCACGCTTTTTGAAGTTACCACCACGTACTTCTGATACATCAGAAATAACTACGAAGGCACTATCATCGATATCTTTAATAATCGACACAAGTTTATTTTCTTCCATACGGTTAATGACACAGTTTAATATATCCGTTGGTTCATTAGAAAAACCGCCACGTCCTTTTGTATATGTAACACCGCGTCCTAAACGAGCTTGAATCGCATCACCAATTTCCTCTGACTTTGCACTGACAACACGAACATCTTTTGATTTTTCTAAACCTACTTGAATAATATCGATAACGTTTTTCGCAATATAGTACGTTAAAGCTGAGTATAATGCGCTCTCTAAGCCAAAAATAAAGCTTGCCCCTAAGAAAATAAAGGCATTAATAAATAATATAATATCCCCGACTGAAAACGGAATTTTACGTGATAGCAACACGGCTAAAACCTCAGAGCCATCTAAAGCCCCACCGTTACGTAAGACAATCCCAATCCCAACACCTAGTAGCATACCACCAGATAAAACAATTAATAACGGATCATTTGGACCTAAAATTGTTTTAACATCATGCATAAGCACTGTGGAAATAGAAAGAGCTGCTATTCCAGTACAACTCATCAATGCAAAAGTTTTACCTACTTGTTTGTAGCCAATCCAAATAAAAGGAATATTTAATACAAAGAGCAGTACGCCTAATGGAATACCAAAGAGGTGTGCTCCCATAATACTAATACCTGTTACGCCACCATCAATGACATCGTTCGGTATTAATACCGCTTCTAGTCCATATGCTGCGATGATGGCGCCAATTATAATCATGATAAATTTTCGTGTGTTTTCAACTGTCTTTCTTCTTTTCATAAATCTTCTCCATTTCTTTACGTAAAAATATTACTTAAGGTTTTGGAATAATATTTATAGCAATTGTTTTTGTCTCAGTCTCTTTGCTTGAGTCGGCCATATTATAGTATTTAATTATTAAATCGTTTAATTCATTTTCAAAACTCATAAATTGAGTAGTCGTTAATGTCAAATCGATAAATGAGAAAGTTGCTAAATCTGCAAGTCTTTCTTCTTCATCAAGTGAATTTAAATAATTTTGATATTGTGATAGTAAAGCTAATTGATAGTTGGAAACATAATTTAATTTTTGTTTGATTGTTAGTTGTGTCCAATCCTCCTGACTAAGTTTTTCTGCTCCTTCATTTAATGCATAAAATTTTTCTGTAACAGAACGTACTTTTCGCTCTTTCACAATTTTTATGATGTTTTCATCCATTAAAATTTGGATGTGACGATACAAAGTAGCTTGAGGTACATCCTTTATGATAGAAATCATCTCCAAAGTGCTTAAGCCTTCTTCTTTATCGTGCATGAGAGCTTGTAAAATTTTCATTCTCACAGGGTGCATTAAAACCTCTGCTTTATTCCGCATAAAAACGATCCTCCTATCAAATGGAATCAAGGGAAGCAATCAAATGTTATCAATATGAGAACATTATCAATAAATATACTATCTATTTTTTATACAGATGTACAGTAGAAAGGTAATGAAATTATTTACATCTTCTGTTATCATTATCAATAATGATAATGAATGGGGGTTTTAGGAATGAAATTACACTATGGTTTTGATGATCTAAGGCAATTGGATTGGGCAAGTATACTTCCAATCATTTTGCCATTTTTATTCGTAGGATTTGTTCTAATCATTGTTGCTTTATTCGATTTATATCGGCACCGAGATACGCGAGAAAACATACTGATGTGGACAATTATTATTTTGTTCTGTAACTCAATTGGTTCTGTTCTGTACTTCATTATTGGTAGAAAGGATGTAAATAAAAATGCGCTTAGAGATTAAAAATATTACGAAAAAGTTTAAACAAAAAACAGCCGTGAATGATTTTTCAATGGCCATTGATTCCAATGAGTGTGTTGGATTAATTGGACCAAATGGAGCGGGGAAATCCACGTTAATTCAAATCATTGCAGACGTTCTAAATGCAGACGAAGGTGAAATTCTTCTTGATGGTCAAAAGATTTCATCTATGAGAAATCAAATTGGTTATTTACCTCAGTATCCTAATTTTTTCTCATGGATGACAGCATTTGAAACATTGTCCTTTATGGGAAAACTTTCAGGCATATCAAAAAATGAATTGCAGAAAGAAATTCCATTACTTTTAGAAAAGGTAGGCTTAGGGAACGAAGCACATAGTCATGTCGGGACATTTTCAGGTGGTATGAAGCAACGCCTCGGCATTGCACAAGCATTGTTGCATAAGCCAGCCTTAATAATTATGGATGAACCGGTATCAGCGCTAGATCCAATAGGAAGAAGAGAAGTGTTAAATTTGTTAAAAGAGATAAAAAAAGAAACGACAGTTTTACTATCAACGCATATATTGAGCGATGCGGAGGAAATTTGTGAGCGCTTTATAATGATTAAAAATGGTCACAAAATAGAGGATGCTACCAAATCAGAGTTGCTTGAGCGCCATCAAGAATCAGTTATCTTTTTAATGATTCGCAAGGTAGATTTTCAGTGGTTAACAATGGTTGAACAATTAGCTTATGTGCAAAAAATCGCAAGCTGTCAAAATGGCTTCAAAATATACGTTGAAAATTTGGAAACAGATGCTAATCGATTAATACAGCACGGACTGGATTCAAAAGTGATGTTTACTAAATTTGAAGTGGGTATTCAAGACAATCTAGAAGAAATATTTTTAGAATTGGTGGTGTAAGTAAATGAGTGCTTTTATCGAATTAAGCAAAAAAGAGGTTCATCAAATGGCCAGGGAGTTTAAAATATTGTGGCTGCCAATTGTATTTATTTTACTAGGGTTAACACAACCGATAATGATGTATTATTTACCTGTTATTTTACAATCGGCTGGTGGTGTTCAAGGTATACTAATTGATCCTACGATGGCAAAGCCTGTTGGACAGGAGGTACTTGCCTCAACATTAAATTCACAGTTTGATCAGCTAGGCATTATTATTCTGGTCGTCGCTACTATGAGTATTATCCAAGGAGAGAAAGCAAATGGCATGATGGCATTTATCCTAACAAGGCCAGTATCGATAGCTTCTTATTTAAAAAGTAAAATCATCATCCATTATATGTTAGCTGTTAGCTGTATAGCTCTTGGCTATGCAGTGTCCTATGGCTATTCAGCGTACTTATTTACTACTGTTCCTATGACACAAGCTTTTTGGGCATTAGTATTTTATTGTGTTTGGTTGTTATTTATCATTACGTTTGTTGCGATGATGAGTACATTTTTTAACAGTACGGCATTTATTGCGCTAATAAGTATTGTTAGTCTATTAATATGTCGTTTTATCGCTGGGCTACATCCGTTAATAGACATTGTTAATCCTGCTAGTAATAGTATGTATGCAACAAATATTCTAATGTCGGGTGATGTGGAATCTTGGTATGGCCTCAATATTGTAGGAACATTGCTGTTCGTTTTATTGATGATCATTACTATGCAAAGTTTTATTGCGAAAAAGAAATTTTAACTTCTTTCGGAAAAGTGTTTGGGTAGCGTGAGTGAAATAAAATAGAGTGATTCGGGCTATTAACTGCACATCCTATGAAAACACCTGAGTGACCTGATTCCCAAGGAGTCGCACAACCACTACTAAACCAACTTCTTGATATACGTTTTCACAAATGAGGTCCCTTTTTTAGCGATAAGCCATATGAAAGGAAACGTGAACAATTGAATGTAAAAATAGATCCAATGAGTAATATTCCTTTTTATCAACAGTTAACCCAGCAACTACTTTTTGAAATAGCGACAGGAAAAATTTGCGGAAATGGTGATTCATTGCCCTCTATTCGTGATTTAGCAGCAAAAACAAGCCTTAATCTTCATACCGTTCATAAAAGCTACAAGGAGCTTCAGAAGAAGGGAATAATCGCTATAAAACCTAACTCAAAAGCAACTGTTAATAAGCCTACTGAAGCAAATGGTGTTAGCCTTCAACAAATTTCTATAAAGGTAGAACAAATAATGTGTGAAGCTTATGTTTTAGGTATTAGCGAATATCAATTACAGCAGCTGTTTTATGAGAATATAAGAAAATTTTATATTGAGCCTTAAAAAAAGAGATGACTTCTGCAATGAACAGAAGCCATCTCTAACTAATTAGAGTGAATTTTAGAAAACTCATCCTTGGTCATGCCAAAATAGATCTCGTCATAAAAGGAACCATTTGTATAAATCATATTTCTTAATCGGCCTTCTTCAACAAATCGCAGTTTTTTATGTAGAGCTATTGAAGATGCATTAAAGGAGTATACACAAATTGTTGCTTTCTGATAGCGAAGTTCAAAGAAATAATGCTTTAAAATCGTTAAAATCATATCTTTTGCATACCCTTTTCCTCTATGTGGAGGAAATACCGTTATAGCATAGTCAAATGTTCCGTTCTTTCCATCACAATCAGAAACCTCAATTGTCCCCACGACATTGTTTGAAGCATCCTCTGCAATCCAATAAAAATCATCACTGTCAGTAGATGCCCCTTGTGATATTTCATTTATCCATTCTTCAATTTGCTGATTTGTCCGAGGGAAAGCGACTGAATCAAGGTTTTTAAGTATATCATCGTCTAAATTTTCGAATATATGAATGTCTTCAGACTTCGGCGCTCTTAACCGTATTTTTGCTCCGCGCCAATAGGAAACTTTCATTGAACTCATCTACCTTTCTAATTTGTATAGTTAAATTATACCATTGAAATTGTGTAGAAAAGAACCACTAAAGAGTTCATTACTTTTACAATTGTTTATTAACAATACAGCCACAATAGTTGTAACCACAAGGACATGCAAGTTCGAAGGGGCTAACATTGCAAATAGCAGCAGGGATTAAAGCTCAAGGAATTAATGTTCCTCCTCCTACAAAGATCGCTATTTTTTGTCTTAAAGCTGTTAAAGTAGCAGTACCACCACAAATAGCACTGCCAAACAAACTACCGAAGGAACTGCTTAGGAAATATTTGAGAAGCGAGAACGTCTATGCCTGTAATGGTGCCCACGACTGCTAAAGTGACGCCTGCAATTCCCTTTGTTCATACAGCAGCTAGGCCCACACCGAAATCGTTAACGTAACGTGTGAAGCCTCGGGTAATTAGTTACCAATAGTTACATAAATCCGGAATCTACTAGATAGGGATTAATTGAAAAAAGAGCGATAAAAATATCGCTCTAAAATATGATAAAATGGCAATTCTTTTCTTAGGTTCTTTTCTAACAAACGACTTGTTGAGCTTGCTTTTTTTGCTTTAAATGATGGGGGTATGACCAGTGCGTCCACATATGTAAATTTTGTTCAAATGGACCTCGTTTATTTTTTTTCAAGTAGAAAAAGCTCGCTACACATTGCAAACTATATATAATAAGACCTAACAAAATGCCATTAAAGACACCTAGTTTTCCATACAACCCTAAGCCATAGCCATAAAAGATAGTCGTACAAATAATGGATTGCATTAAATAATTTGTTAGCGATAGTTTACCAACACATTCAAAGACCTGTGAAATAATAGAGGTATGCCAAAATTTATACAGTAAGGCAGCTAAACACACATACCCTAACGATAATAACATCGCGCCGCCCATCGAAAACATAGGAGAAAAACTATTTTCCATTAATCCTAGAGACTTGCACAACAGCCCAATTGGTACAAGAAGTGCCCCTAGCATATACCACTTTTTCTCCTGCTCCATATTTTCAAATGCTCGTACTTTGGCTAAACCCATCCCTACTAAAAATAACGGTAAATGTAAAACTAATCCAAATATCACGTTAGCTATATAAACTAAAGGATCTTCCATTCCTGGCATTTCAGCATGTTTGCGAAAATCATATGTTTCTGCAAAAGTACAATTTACATATGTATGACTTTCTTTTTCAATATAAGTATCAATCCTTTGCTGTTGCTTCATTGAGACCTCACTTGGTCCATACAACAGCATAGTAGAAGTAACAAACAGTATCCCTGCAGAAAACAGTATCCCTGCCCAAATAAATGTAGTTTTTGCTTTTCGATGGATAAAAAGAATTAATAAAGGGATCGTTACACCATAGATTACTAAAATATCACCCTCCCAAATAACTGAATGTAGCCAACCTAATGCAAGAAGACCAATACTCCGACGAAGAATTACCCATCTACTTTTTTTACCTTTTCGGTGTACAGATTCTACTAGTTTTATAAGTGAAAAGCCGAAAAGCAATGTGAAAATCGGCATAAATGAGTCCACAACAAAAACTTTCAAGAAGTACAGTGCACCTTCATCAAGCTGTGATAAACCACTTATTTCATCCTTTCCTATGATTCCATATTGAAAAATAAGCAAATTCGCGAGTAATATCCCAAGTAAACTAAATCCTCGCATACAATCAATAAAAGAAACTCGTTTTATTCCCAAAAATGTAACCTCCCAATTCATTATTTTGCTATTAGAGCAAAGCGCACCTCTACGATGTACAACTTCATTGGAGTCTTTCTAGTTGAGTCGGAAACCTAAGCTAAGAGGGCTATTTCTTTTTTCTTTTTATTTTGTCAAAGCTATCAAATATTAAGTTAGTAATTGAAAAGACAAATACTTCATAGATAAACGTCAGCATTCTATTACCCCCTTCTGTGCGTCCACAAAAAAATCTACTCAAATGGACCTCGCTTTTTTTAGGGCATTACCCAAACTATGTCCTTTTCTATGTTTCCAGTAAGTAAATTCGCAAGTAATATCCTAAGTGAACTAAATCCTTGCATAAATCAATAAAAGAAACTCGTTTTATTGCTAAACCTGTAACCTAACATAGTGTAAGTATAGGGGCATAACCTTATAGGAAAATAATGAGCATCTTAATAAAATCTTAAAGGCTGAATAAAAAGTTTTAAATTTTTTTAAGAGGGAGATGACTTTTTATGATGATAAGATCACTCTTTTATGAGACTTTTGTTGCGTATTCATTTATCTTGTAGCGTACAAGCACTAGCTATTAAGGGCCGAACCCACGCGTAGTATCAAAAAAGGAAACACGTTTTTTATTGCATTTAATCTCCTCAATTGGTTATCTTATACATAGTAAAAGCTTATTATGAAATAATGACTACTTTAAATTAATCTTAAAAGAAGGTGATAGTATGCAAGATGCGTCAATTTTAGTGTTAGAGGACGAACGTGCAATTGCGGAAATGATTGAAATTATTTTAAGAAAAGAGGGGTTTTTAGACATTACACTTTGCTGTACTGTTCAAGAAGCAAAAAATAAGATTAAAACGAAGGTTTTTGATTTTTATCTATTAGATATTATGCTTCCTGATGGAAGTGGGCTCGATATGGCGAATATGATTCGTGAACATAGTGAAGCGCCTATCTTCTTTTTAACGGCAAAAGGTAGTGATGCGGATAAGCTTCGCGGTTTTATGAACGGTGCAGACGATTATATTACGAAGCCATTTAATCCACTTGAGCTTGTTGCGAGGGTGAAGGTTCAGCTTACCAGATATATGAAGAAAAAAGATGCTCCGAGTAGTCATTTATTTTCATGTAGTCGATTTACATTCGATATCGATGCAGCTGAGGTGACTGTAAATGGTACAAAAGAAATTATTAGCGGACGATTATTTTACTTATTGAAGTATTTATGTGAAAACGTAGGGCAAGTATTATCAAAAGAGCAAATTTATGAGCGTGTATGGGGTGACTGTTTGTTTGATGATAATACTGTGATGGTTCATATTCGAAAACTGCGAGAAAAAATAGAAAAGAATCCGGGTAAACCAACTTGCATTATTACTGTAAGGGGGATTGGTTATAAACTTGTTGGAGATGTTCATTCATGAAGCCAGCTAGGAGATTAACACTTCGTTTTGTGTCTTATTTCAGCATCTTTTATATACTAATCATTTCAGGCTTTATTATTTGTTTGGTGTTTTTCTTTCAATCTCTCATTGTTCATATGGGTGACAATATTCATACAATGACTTCCTCTGAAATTGAAGATAATGCTGTCATAGAAAAAGGTAAATCCATTAAGCTTGCTGATTATTTAGTGAAGCGAGCTGAAGAGAACGCAGGGCAATTATATTTGTTCAATGAATCGATGGATATTGTTGATTACACAGGAGAGTCATGTGAACTATGTGGAATGACAGATAACGAAATAATGGCTCTTCAACGCCCGGGAATGCACACTTGGGAGATTCCTAAATATTATTTGTTATTTCTACCTATATCATCTGTCCATCCACTTTTTGAGGAGGCACTACAAAATTGGAAAGCTACAGGTGGAATTTCAAATGAGGTACTTCAGCGTTTACAAGACGATAAGGCATCTGTTGAAATCTATAATGAGCAATGGGATAGGATAGAGATCATTGGAGAGCGTTATAAAAAGCTACATAAACCTCAATTGCTAGAAGAGAAATATGATATTTTTGAACATAAAGAGTTTATCGAAAATGCTGCTTTGGAGGATGGCTCGACACTAGTTGTACGGATGCCAAATCCGTCATACAAGCCTTTGGAAGATCCTTTTAAAAATGCAATGTTTTTATTTATTTTCAGCTTCTTTGGTGAAAGTATGATCATGTTAATAGGGGTATTCTTTTTATCGATTAGCATTTCTCGTCAATTTGTTCGTCCGCTTTTGTATATACTATCTCGAATAGAGCGACTTTCACATTTTGATTACAGTAAAGTAAGAGATAAGAAGGTACATCATCGAAAGACAGGTAAATTAAAAAGGAAATTTAAGTTATTTAAGCCAGTTGATGAATCTCTCAATCACTTATCGGAACGTCTTGACTCTAATGAACGACAAATTAAGCATGCAGAGCAATTACGTGAAGAATGGATAACAGGCTTATCCCATGATTTAAAGACACCGTTAAGCTCTATATATGGTTATTCATCCATGCTTGCTTCTAAAGATTATGAGTGGACAAATGAAGAAATGCGCGTCTTTGCAACTACAATGCAGGAGAAGGCAACCTACATGGATGCTCTTATACAAGACTTAACCTATACGTACCAATTAAAAAATAAAGCGATCCAGCTTGAAAAAGTATTATTACCACTTAACATATGGTTACCTCAATATGAAGATGAGCAGGTGTCTGTAAAGGTTTATGGGGATGTTATGCTCGAAGCAGACGAGCTTTTATTAAAGCGCATTTTAGACAATTTAATAACTAATGCTAAAAAATATACGCCTGATGGTACGAAGGTAAGTGTAGAAGCGAAAAATATCGGTAATGAAATTATACTGACCATAGCTGATAAAGGTCCTGGGATCCCTCAGAAGGAACTCGATAACCTCTTTGAGCGATATTATCGAGGGACAAATACTACAGACGATACAACGGGTACAGGGCTAGGGTTGGCTATTACTAAACAGTTAATTGATTTACATGATGGAGCCATTAGTGTTCAATCGGGTGCAGGAGGTACAGTTTTTGTGTTGAAGTTTAAACTTTAATATTTTGCAGTACAGGTGAAAATCAATCACTCCTAAACAGGCTTGAAGTTAAAGTGTAGTTTTTTAAGAGGATTATCCCTATATGAACAGCTTTTTCATAACTATTTCTCATACATCAATCTATAATTGGACTTAATAAAAAGCTAAAAAAGAAATAGATAAATAGTTATAGTTTTATTAAAAAGATTAATCATTGTACGAAGTCCTAACTTCGCTTCTACATACTTAGTGCCAGTATCAGCTATTTTCTAGGTATATTTTCTTTTAAATGAAAATATAAGTTGAAGATTAATCATTGGATTAGTTTTTATCCTTGAAGAAAGATTGAAAGGCTTTGGGGGTTGATTCCTAAGCCTTTTGGAGATTTTCATTGAAAGAAAAATTTATGAATATAGGGATTTGTATTATGTATTAAAAAGATTTCTTTGTGCGTTTGGTAGCCCGAAAGAAGTAACCAAAAGAATCTTTTTTGATTTCAGACGAAGGTTACGAAAAAACTTGTAGATTGTAGCCACCGTTGATTTCAGCTTTGTACAGGTTAATGTCTCTTCGAACAAAGGACCCTCGAATCAAAAAGGATTATCAACTATAAATAAATGACCAGGTAATCACAATTTTTTGTGAGCCTGGTCATTTTTTGTTTATTTATTAATTGTTTCTGAAAATGTTTTTCTTCCTGATTTTATTTTATCTATTTCAACATTTATTATTCTGATTGATTCTTCATTCAAGGGTATTTTCCCATTGTTCTCTAATGCTTTCCATACTTTTACGTTGTTTCGATAAAGGTGTTCAGACAAACGATAAATATCAACGTTTAACTTCAACCCTGCTTCATAGGTTGCCTTTATTTCCTCTTTAACTTTCTTAATAACTCCCTTACGTATTGCATTTTCTGTTGCCTTTTTTTTGAAACCATTAAGGATAACATCGACTTTAATGTCAACATCAAACTGTACTTGATTGCCTTTAATAACTGGTTTAACATCAAAATATTTTTCTTCCATATCTACTGTTAAACTTTTATTATTGTCTAATTTGAAGGTTAAGTCTCCTCTATTCTTTTTGTTCTGCATCCAGTTGATACCTCTTGCATTATCACCTATAATTACCCCTTTAAATCCATCTTTTGAAAGTATCCCAATCCCTTTTATTGTAGTTTCTTTTGAAGGGTGCTCTTTTGTTGTGTCCCAATTTTTAACAATTGAAACAAGAGGTAAGCTAACTTCATGACTAGGTTCATTTAAACCGATAACTAGATTCTTTAAATTTACAGGTTCTGTAAATACTTCTAATTTTCGTGCATTTAATGGATGGCTTAATTTTGAGTCGATTAGTGATTTATTTAAAATAGGTGTTGTCAAAAGAATTTCTTTTAGTGAGTCTTGGGTTAAGTGAACATTCATTTGGTATCTTGTTTCTCTAAATCGCAAAAAAGTATCGAAAACTGAAATAACTTCCTCGTGTTTTAGAGCCTCTTCTGTAAATATCAGAAAGTTCATATGTCCCCAAAATACTTCTTGATCAATGGAACGATATAATTCATAAATAGCCTCCTCCAAAGTTTCCCCTATAGCATATCCAATCTCTGCAGGCGCTTCCGGAACATAGGGTATTTCAGATTTTGCTATGTCTTTAAAGTTAATTAATTGTAGATAAATTTCGTATTGATTATCTTTAAAATCCACCCCAACGCCATTAACATAGTACATTCTCTGGGGTTCTATCTCATCCCAACATCCGGATAGAATAGGGAGTGTTACAATTAATATAAAAAAGCCCTTAATTATTCTACTCATTGCTCTCCACCTTAAATATCAATACATATTTTTTAGTTTGGCAAAAATGAAGATAATTATAAATAAAAGGGTCTTCTTTATTTATAGGATAAGTGATTTTCTTTATAGAAAAAACCGATTACCTGTATAGTATGGAAATCGGTTTTTTTGATTCAAATTATAAAAACGTATTGGGCTATTTCTCACTATGTTTTTTCAAGAAGGCAAGTGTTTTTCCTAGTGTTTGTTCAGCGTGTGTAGTAGTAAAATCAAATTGATACTCATGACCTAGGTCAGTATTTGTTCCGTCAAATAAAACACTTTCTACTTCTACACCATTTTTTTGGAGAATATCAATAAGCTCTGTCGATTGTGGAGCTAGTGGATCAGCATCTCCGACTGTCAAAAAGGTTGGAGGGTAATTAGGTGTTATATGGTTAACTGTAGACATCTCATTTAATCTAGAGAAGGACTTGAAACCTTTTTTTCCTGTATATGCCCAAAATACTGATTGTATACCTTTTTTTATTATTGGAGATGACTGAGCACCTATTTTCTCCATGTTATAAACACCACAAAATAAAAGAGCACCTGTGGAGAGAAGGAGGAGAAACCATTTACTTAAGAGTTCCATTTTCAGTTTTGGAAGGAGAGCTCGACGAATACGATGCATCCATTATTTTCCGCAAACCATATGTTATAAAGCATGTCGTAAATATTGGTTTGGACAATGATAAAAATTCTTTATTGAGTGCCACGGGATTTAGCCAATTTCAAGATCCTCTTGATAAAGACGGTTACATTAGGAATAAAAACCAATGGGTACATGCGGGAGAACAAGCTATAAAAAAGTTTATTAGCTGTATGTAATGAGGTAGTAGCTCGAGTCAAGTTGGTCTGTTGTACATTAGTCACTATAAGAAGACTGAAAGGCTTAGGAAATATCCCTAAGCCTTTTTGGAGGTTTTTAATGTAAGAAAAGTTATGAATATAGCATTTGTATTATGTATTCTTTTGTTGGCGTTTGGTAGTCCGAAATTGATTTCAAACGTAGCGACATCATGTTGTGATAGTTAGCTTTGGAAATGGCTTGAAACAAATAGATTATCTAAAAAATAAAAAGGATCACTTCGAATTAAGAAAGTTTACATATCAGGTAGTAACAGGTCCTCAAGGAATAACAGGACCGACCCTTTATAGTAAAAACAAAGCGAGTGCTATTACAGTATTCAACCTTAGAGTGAGATATGGATATTAAAAAGGTCAAAATATAAACTACCTCAAATCGGAGCTTTGATAGGAAATGATAAATACAAGGGTCACTTGAAATAAAGTGACCCTTGTACAAAAGGTAGAAGAAAGGCTAGATTTTCAACTTACGATTAGTTAAAAAGTTAATCATTAAGTTTGTGTAACTAATTCGACAGCTTCTACTACTAATGGAGTTCCGGCTGAGATTGTACCAGTAACACCGTTAAAAGTTAACTCTGTTGCAGAAATTGTATACGAACCGCCTTCTTGCATTACACCGTTTATATAGAAGTTATAGTAACCGTGTGTTACTACTGGAAAAGCAGTAGCGGCAGTACCGCTATCATTTAAAAAGGCAGTAGCGGGGATTGTAGTACCGTCAGCAACTGTTAAATCTGCTGCTAACACATCAAAAAATCTTGTGGAAGTACCATTAACGTTTACATGAATATTAATAATTGAAAGTGCCATTTTTTCACCTCCTTTCAAGGTAAAAAGATTAATTTAGTAGGTTCTCATATCACATTTGTTGGAAACCCAATGATTCAATAATGATTGGAGTTCCGGCAAAAATAGTTGTATTAAATGGGTTAAGGATTAACGAATTAGGGGTTACTTTATAAGCACCGCCTTCTTGCATCACAGCATTGATGTAAAGATTGACATATCCATTGGGGTTAAAAAGCTTGAATTCTGTTACTGGATCGCCATTATCATCTGTAAATAAATTAGCAGGAAGAGTTACTCCGTTTGTTAAATCAATATCATCTGTCACAATATAAAAATATCTATTTATTATTGGAATAATAATTTCTTCAGGGATAACAACTGGAGGAGGTTGAATAGAACCTACATCAATAGCTTTTAAACGGGGCCAAACAATTCGATTATTTTCACAACAACTGTCACAAATCAATTTTTGCGGGTCCAATTTTCCCATTGTTTTTTCACCTCCCTTTTTCATATGTTTTTGACCCCGTAAGGTATAGGCATTTGTTATAAAGAAAGATTTTCAAAAAAAATTATCTTATTTTTACTATATTTTATGAAATAGAATGGGAAGGTGATTGGCACTTAGTCTATAAAAAGAGAATTAAATCAATTTTTTACGAAAAAATAGGTTTTTGAATACCTTAAAGCAATTAAAGTAGCGTTTTATACAAGCGAAAAGTGATAGAAATACTGTTAAAAAAGCAAAAAAAAGAATTAGACTAAAGGAATTTGCAATAGATGAGTCTTGAAGAATTAAGCTTTTGTAGATTTTATTTTGTTTATAAATGAAAAAGCCGTAGCGCAACACGCTACAGCTAAATGCCCTTTGAATGGCTGGTTCTTATAAGAAAGATATTATACTGGAAGGTAATTTTATGGGGGTGTCAATTAATAGGTGAACCTGTTTGGCGTGAAAAGGATTTATTCGTATTTTGAAGAAACGTAAAGAGAACGATAAAACGGTTTAATTTATAGATTTTAACGTGTCGAGTAAAGTTATAACATCCCGCAAATTGAAGTTATTGGAACCAACTACAAACTCTTCGTCTCTTTCGGTTAACTATCAAAAACTGCCTAAAATCATAAAATCTACAATAACTCCACTTACTGGATTTTCCGATCCTAATACATTAATTCCTAATACGGTTACACCACTAATGTTTGTAATATTAGCAGAGACATATTTTGAAGTAATATTCTTCTCTCTCATTTGTACTCTCGGTCTTAAATTTATCGTTGAATTTGTAGAATATACAGTGGAAACTGCAAAGTCAATAGATGATAACAGTGGATTGCCATTAGCTATCGTTCCTTAATTTCATTCATTTTGTAAATCATAGACATAAAAAGTGATCACTTCTAAATCGAAGTGACCAAGTATGAAAGCTTTATTTTGATAAGGATTAAAGGAAAAGAAAAACCTCAGAATTTGGTTTATGAAGTTTTGTTTTTCCGTGTTTATTCAAAGCGTACATTTTCGGAAATTTCTTCCATCTTAGCCCAATCCAAAATTTCTATCGAATTATTTTCTCGACTGATAATCCCTTGTTCTGACCAGTCCTTTAGGATACGATTTATATGTCTTTTTGTAGTACCAATTAATGAGGCAACATCATCTAAAGAATTTGTTTTTATGTATTGATTGACATGTGTTGGAGATTCAACAGTACATAAATAAGCTGCTAAACGTACATTTACTGGAGAAAGCGCATTAACTCTAGATGAAATTGTGCAAGTTAGGAGCTTATATGCTAACTCTTTTAATAATAATTGATTAAATTTACTATCAAATTTTAAATGAGTTTCGTACACGTCTAATGGAATAATTAAAACTTCACATGGCTCTACAGCGATACAGTTAGATACAATTAAACAATCTGTAAATATTTCAATATCGCCCATAATCGAGGGCTGCTGGCAGTACCTTAATAATAACTCTTTCCCAGTCACTTCTAAACTTGATACCATATACCTTCCTGACAGTAAAAAATATAATCCGTCTATCTGGTCTCCTGCTTTTAAAATGTATTCATTTGGTTGGAAAGGACATACAATAAGGGATGGAGTTAGTTCTTGTGTAAAAGTGTAGTTATAAATAGATTTAAATAGACTTTGATTCATTTTTTCCTCCGAGACATCTGTCCTGTATTAATATTTTTAATTTTAATATAGTTATAGTTAATTAATAAAGAGGTAGGTATTCAAATGAACTTTGTATTCGATTTAGATGGAACACTTTGCTTTGATGGTAAAAGTATTGATAGAGAAATTATTGAAGCACTTCAGGAATTAAAGGTAGCAGGGCATCAAGTGATTTTTGCCTCAGCTAGACCTATACGTGATTTAGTACCTATCATACCAAAGGATTTTCATGAAGGTCTATTAGTCGGAGGAAATGGAACATTTACGTATGATCATGGGCAAATTCAAGTGACACATTTTGAACAACAAATATTGGACCAACTTATTACACTTATTCATCGACATCAGTTGAAATATTTAGCAGATGGTCAGTGGGATTTCTCCTTTACAGGTGATATTGACCATCCTATTTATCGAAATATCGATAAAACCAATTCAACGAACATACCGTTGGAACAATTACTACCAGTCTGCAAATTAGTTTTATTCCAACCAAATGAGGAAGTGTTAGAAGTGCTTGAAGCATTTCCGGTCCTAGTCACACACTATAAAACTGAGCATGCCATCGACATTAGCCCTCTAGGGATTAATAAAGTTAGAGGACTACATATGTTGAACATTCAACAGTTTATTGCTTTTGGGAACGATAGCAATGACCAATGCTTGTTTGAGCATGCAGTTCATAGTGTATGTGTTGGGAGTAATGATGTGAAAAGTTATGCGAATGACATTGTTGAACGAGTTGGTGTAGCGAAGAAGATTCGTGAACTAATGAGAAAATATGATTTAAAATAATTCGAAATTAATAAATATTTTACCACTTTTAGACGATTTCAACATCAGCAACATAATAATAGAAATATTGAAGGGTTTAGGATTTATTCAGGAATAACAGGTTACTTTCATTTTATGTCTTAATTAAAGCCTGTTAAGCGCTGTACTTTATGAAAAAAAGTGAATGATATATCAGTACTTATGCGTTAAACGGTATACTGACAAAACTACCGAAGCTTTTTAAAGGGTCTTGAAATGCAAGTGACCCTTGTACAAAAGTCAATTTGTGAATCACGTTCCGGCACAATATCTTCTTATAAAAAATAAACTGGGCAATAAGTATATATGAGCATGTTTTGAAAAAGATTAATCAAAACATGCTTTTGATAGTTGTTCTCATTTAAAGGATAACTAATTTAATAAAACTTTTTAAAGTTACTATCGAGTAATCACTAATTATTAAATTCTAATTCTTCAAGTATATGTAACGTTTCCTGTAAAAATAAATCTTGTTCTTCTTTACTTTCTAACAAAATACCATCTTCTACTCTGTCAAAACGAAACGCGCGTATAATGGCTTTTGTGTAAGCAGCATAAGTTCTTTCTAATTCATTTAAGGGGCGTTCTTTGTTATATGCATCCATAAATAATTTAAATCGCTCCGTTCCATTTAATCTACCTTCGTAGGGAACATGCCAAGCATGATATACACCAACTGCAATACATTCATTTAAATAAACTTCATTTCCAGCTAGATTGAAATCATAAATTGCTAGACTCCCTTGATTTTGTTTTAACATGTTGTAATAACAAAAATCACCTTGAATCGCTCCTTGTGGTAAATAACCCCAAATTAACTTTAATCTTTGACGATAATCATTATATAAAGATTCTATTTTAGTAAAGATCGGGTGTGATTTAAACTGTTTTTTAAAGTCTATAAAGCTTAACTCATTTTCATCGTAATCCCCAATTGCATCAGTTTGATTTCCACCAAATAAACTCCAAGAAGTAGCTGTGTTGAATGGAGTTGATAATTGTTGAGAGATGAAGTGCTGAACACCTAACAAACGACCGATTTCAACAAGTTCTGCATCTGTTATAGTTTCAATTATTTCGCCCTTTAGTTCTCTTTCTAATGAATATACTTTCTCCTCAATTTCTACAACGTAAAAATCACTTTTAGATTTTACATATTGAGAAACATTCATCCCTTTTTCTGATAGACTATTAGCAAAATGACAACATTGTTCCCAATAGGTTTTACTTGCTTGTTCCCCTTTTAAGATATATGTATACTCTGCTTCAATTTTTGCTAAAACACTTTCACCCATTCTAAAAATATCTATATTTTTAGGGGTAACGTCGTAATGACTACATATAAGCATTATTTTTTGATTATCCATCTCAACCTCCATAAACTTTACCCTTACCTGGATGTAAAATCTGCAATTTTATTTTATAGAATATTTTTACAATTGTATATAAAAAAATAGAGATTGTATTCCACCGAATAAACTAAGTGATGTAATTAAACAAATGGGATATAAAAGCTCTGAATCATTAAGATCATTTTTTCCTATTGAATGGCTTTTGGCCTTTGCCCTATGAATAGACCGAATGAAGGAATGTAACGCGCAAATGACGCTAAGAGACATGAGAATTTGACATAAAGTTGCGATGTTTATAAAAAGATAAGAAGTTTCGTGACGTTTATAATAAAGACATTGCTCAAATTGCTGAATTTTGGAATAATTAATATTTAATAGTAATTAAATTGTTTAATATTTCCAACTATAAATAATCACCAATAAGAGCTTTGCAAACCTAATAATAATGTAACTCATTAATACAAAACTCATAAATGGAGGTCATCGAAATATGAATCAAAATTTGAAACGTAAAGAGCTAGATAAGGTATTAGATTTCTTGGAACAAAATAGGCTATTTAGCGGGGTTGTACTATTATCTGAGGAAGGCAAAACATTTTACAAGAGAGCAATTGGCAAGAGAAATAACTCAAGTAAACAGTCTCTTGATGCAGTCTTCGAAATTGCCTCGCTTTCAAAGAGCTTTACAGCAATGGCAATTATGATACTAATTGAGGAGAAAAAACTTACGATAGATGATAATCTTAAAAAGTTTTTTCCTTTTCTCCCTTATGAAAACATTACTATTAATAATCAGTTAACTCACACTTCTGGACTTCCGGATTACATGGAATGGTTTGAACATCCAAGTAACTGGGATCCAAATAAAATTGCAACGAATAAAGATGTAGTTAAATTTTTGAAAGATGAAAAGCCAGAAGTGTTATTCCGCGTGAATGAAAAGTGGGAGTATTGTAATACAGGGTATGTATTACTTGCAGAAATCATAGAAATGGTTTCTAGAATAGAGTACGGAGAGTTTTTACAGAAAAGAATATTCACACCTTTAAATATGTTCAATACATCAACATATTCACAATTTCTAGATAGCGAAATTGAAAACTTTTCGTCAGGTTTTATCTATGATTGGGAACAGGACTTGTATAGACTACCAACTGAAATGGAAGAACATAAGTATGTTTACTTCTTCGGTGGTGTTAAAGGTGATGGTGGTATAAAATCCACCGTAGATGATTTGCTGAAATGGGAGCGTGCTATTTATAATAATGATCTAGTATCAGAACAAACAAAGGAAAGTATTATAGATCCAGTTTTCATTACAGGAGAAGCTGCTAATGGGTATTGTCCTTGTTTGCATGAAAATTTAGGGGGATATAGACTTGGTTGGAAAATAGAGGACCATCCTCAATATAAGAAGATTATTTTTCACGATGGATATTGGGCAGGTTATTATTCAGTTTTAATTAGTTATAAGGAGAGTAACAAAGCTATAATTATACTAAATAACCTAGACTTTACGGATAACGAGTTAAACAAGACACCATATTTTTTAACCCTTACTTTAGAAAAGATTTTATTCGGAGAAAAAGCTGGGTTACAAAAGTTTGAACAGTTAATAATGTCAAATCATTAGAAAAAGCATATTTGATGTATCTTTTTGACTAACACTACAAGGGCAAACATATATTAAAGCATCAAATTTGGAGTAATATCTAATCGAAAATAGGGAATTTGAAAGTCTATAAAATTGCATTCAACGGGCGCAATCGTGGAACAACACTAGAAATGATCTTTTTATAAAACTCTCATACTTAACTAAAATGAACTTCATTTTGATTAATTTTTTTCAAAATGGAGTTTTTTCATTTGCTGTTAAGCAAAGCTGAAGGGACTTTTTAATCATTCTTTATTGTAAAGCTATATTTTATTTTTTTTGCAAGTAAATCTCTATTTGATTGGGAAAATGGAGCAAGGACACACCTATGCAAGATGTAGCAGGGAAAATTCGAGCATTATTGGGAAAGTATCGTGTTAGGTGAAGAAGATACTTCTAAGCTTGTTAAACATTAATTACGCATGCTACAGTAGCTTCTTCAAGAATTGGGCGTTATCCAGGAAGGATGGCGCTCTTTTGCTGTATTGGGTCAAACTTTCTATAAGGAAATTGGGTGCTTTTGTTAGAATTATAGAGAAGATAGTGACATATTCCATGCTTGGATATTAGCAGGAATGGGACCATTATACAGTGAATATTTTTATAAAAGGGCTGTAGCAACGATTGCTAACATAAATATGCCTAGTACAATAAGAGAACTTTCTATACAACAACGTCAGCAGCAACAACATATAAATTTAAGGGAATCGAAAAAACAATTCATGATAAGAAAACAATGTTGCAACATCAGTAATAGTCCAAGTTCGCAACATTGGTTTTTTATCGAAAAAGAGTCCTTAAAAAATCTTTTGATACTTTGTACAGTAGTAAAAACATTACTAAATGTAGAGTAGTTTAATATGAAAGAGTAGGGGGAAGTATGATTAAAAAAATTATAGTTTTAATTACTAGCATTCTCTGTATTTTACTAATTATGTCTAAAGATAAAGTTTTGGCAACAATAAGTGATAGGGATGAGAAAATAAAACTTATTGAAGTTGAAATTGAGAGCAACATGAAAAAACATGATATTCCGGGGATGGCCTTTGCGCTAGTTGATTCTAATGGGATTATTTATTCTAGAGGTTTTGGAGTTTTAGATATACGAGATGATACCCAGCAGATTGACGAAAATACAAACTTTAACTTAGGATCGCTTTCTAAAGTGTTTACCACAGTAGCTATTATGCAGCTTCAGGAGAAAGAATTTTTAAGTATAGAAGATCCTGTTGTTGACCATCTTCCTTGGTTTAAGACAAAGGATGCTTTCATGTCAAATCAAATTACTATTAAACATTTACTTAATCACTCGAGTGGTTTGCCAAGTCGTCTCAATGTTCATGATGTTAAAAGTGTAGATCGCCGGGAGATTATAGAGCAAATTAGTGAAAAACTAGGTAATGTTATGTTAGCTGCAAAACCAGGTGAAACGTTTGAATACACCAATATGAATACAGATTTGTTGCAACTAATTATTGAGGAAGTTTCAGGTGTCCCTTTTACAAAGTATATGGATGAAAATATTTTTAAGCCTCTTGGAATGAACAGAACAGGGTATTTTACATTTGATAATCATCACCTTTCCAATACAGCAATGGGGCATCGCTATCAATGGAGTAAAATTAAACCCTATGAGGAAAAGCTAGTCTATGCTACATCTAGCTCGGCTGGGTTATCCTCAAATGCCACAGATTTAGCAAAGTTTATGAAGTGTTTACTCAACGGGGGAATAACGCCTACGGGTAATCTGATTCGTTCAAATAGTATTACTGAAATATTCAAAGCTAATGAATATGGCGTAGGGTACAATTGGTATGTATATCCTCATAATATGTATATGGAGGGTGGGTTACCAGGCTTCACTTCAACGATGGTCCTTTCTTCTGATAAATCCTTTGGTCTTGTTCTCTTATCAAATTCGAAACAAGATATAACATACCATTCTGGATTTAATTTATTTAGAATAGTGGAAGGAGGAACCTCTAAACCTTTACAAGGTAAGGATTTCCCAAAGGTGAATGCTGCTGCTAAGATCATTCTTGGTATTACAATCTTCATTTTTATTATGTTAATCTCTGTATTAGGATCAACATGCTATAGTTTAGCAAAAGGAAGGCATAGGGTAGCTTTTGCGAAATTTAGTTTCAGTAGATTTTGTGTGATCACCTTCATACTAGTATTATACGTTGGAGTAATGTATTACATTTACGTTTTACTACCTTTTTACGTGGGAGTTCCTTCGTTATTCAACTTTAAAAAAGAACCAGATGTCACATCAGGACTGATTATATTTAGTATAGTACATACATTGTTCTCTATAGTTTTATTCTTGAAAATCCTAATAATTCACAAGGTTAAACAGATCCAATCGGTATAGTTTAATTAGAAATTAAAGCGTTGATCCATCAAGGGATTAACGCTCTTTTTATTGAAGCAAATTGAACTAACGAAGCGGGTTTAGTTGTTCAACATAGTGGAATAACTAGCTTTCGTTAAAATGGAGGATTGTATAGCAGGAAGAAAAAATATATAAAATGTCACAAAAAATAATAAAAATCAGTACATTTACAAGATAATATTCCGATATTTAATAATGTCTAATGTCTAACATCTATATTAACGATACATCCACTTGTTGAATAAATCAGTCTAAACTTATACAAAAATTTGAATAATAAATTAATCCTCTTTTTTTAGAAAGTAAAAGCTCTATTAAACCGGATGTTATTTGAATAGTAATACTGAATAACATTAGGAAATCCTAAAATCAAAAATTTATTATTGTAATAGAGCATTAAGAGATAGTAACAGGAGGAACAAAATGAGAAATTATTTCGAAGACCCGAACATAAATATCGAGCAACAACTAATAAACTTGGTCAGTGAAATTAGTGAATATAAAGGAATGTTGACCGCTTATAAAGAGCAAAGACCTGACATATTCACTAGCCTTGAAAAAGCTATACCCCTACAATACATAAAAAACTATATTTCAGTTTATGAGGATATAAAAGTTTCAAATAAGCGATTAAAAGAACTAATTTTAGATGATATGATGCCCCAATCAATTTCGGAAGATGCAATATTTTGTTATTATGAAACTTTGAATTTAGTTCATAAAAAATCTTGTACTTTTTCTATAAGTCCAGATACTATACAAGAATTGCATTTCCAATTAATTCATTATAATACCTCTGACGGTGCAAAATGGCGCCAAAAGCCATTTTCTATCCCAGGACTTCCCGAAAAAGGGATGCATACGATTTGTTATCGTCCTTTTCCACCTGAAAATATTCCGCGGGCAATAGAACAACTATGTAACCAGTATAATTTATTACATCGTAAAAAAGAGTTACCTACACTTATATTAATAGCTCGCTTTATATTGAACTTTTATTGCATAATTCCTTTTAGTCAAGGCAATGGTAGATTAACAATTATGTTAATGCAATTACTATTAGTAAAAAGCGGACATACATTTGTGAAATATGTATGTTTAGATGAATATATAAAGAAGAGAGAGTCAGAATACTATGAAGCCATATTTAAATCATCGGTTAATTGGTATTGTAATGGGCATAATAGTAGCTTCTGGCTAAAAGAGTTTTTACTTATTATTTTAGAAGCTTATGAAGATCTACATAGCAGAGTACTGGATTCTATATGTAAACATACGAAGGTAGAGCGAATTCAAAATTTTATTCATCATCAAAAGCAACCATTTACAAAAGAATGCATTCGAAGCATTTACCCAGATATAGCTGAAAGTACTATTAGTAAAGCTTTAACTGATTTGCAACTATTAGGTGAAATTAAACTTATTTCAAAAGGGAGAAATGCGCGCTGGATGAAAGTATAGTCTTAATCTACACCTTTTAAAGTCGGGGCTAATCAATTTTTACTAAAAAATTAAAAATCTATACTAAGAACCAATTGCCAATCTTAAGCGGCAATTGGTTCTTTAGCTATCTATCTGATAAGGACTGGAAAGCAATAAATACGTCTTTTCTAAAATAACCAATATGTCTAAATTTAGAAGATTTATTTCCTAATCTGTTAACAAAAATATGTCCATATTGCCATTTCAATCTGCTTATTTTCGCCATATTATGGCATCTTTATGTTAATTATGTTCCTATTCATCTACTTTAAAATCAATATTCCGGCGAGAATTAACTATTTTACACATAAAATAGATTCTTTACACTGCAGTTTGCCAAAAATTGTGACAATACCTAAAATTTACATTACAGGAAAGCGTAAATCGTTTTCGCAAAGATCTTTCCTGAAAACAAAAGACTTAAGAAGTAATTGCATAAATTACTTTGAAAAATATTATAGAAGGAGGTAAACAAAATGAAAAAGAAAATAATTACAGGGTTAATGATAACGTCCATTGTTACAACGGGGGCTATTCCTGTACATATTTTTACAACGCCTTTAGTTCATGCGGAAGTTCAAGAAGAGAACATCGCAATTTCCTCATCTTTAAGAAAATTAGGTGCACAGTCTAAATTGATTCAACTATATATAGATCAGGCTTTAATAAGCCCTAATGTACAACTAGAGGAAGTACCAGCTTTAAACACAGAGCAATTTCTAATAAAACAGGATATGAAAGAATGGTCATCGGAACATTATCCAAAGTTAATGCTAATAAATTCAAAAAGTAAAGGGTTTGCCACTAAATTTAATAATTATTATCCAACATTGAAAGGGTATGTAGATAATAAGGACGATAGAGAAGGTTTTTTGGATAGATTAGAAGTCCTTCAAGAAATGGCTATAACGAATCAAGAAAATGTGCAACTTCAAATTAATGAATTAACAGACCTTAAATTACAGCTTGAAAAAAAACTTAACGATCTCGATACGGATGTGACAAAAGCTCAGGGAGTACTAAGTTTAGAGGGAACGGGCAAGATAGACAAGCTAAAAGACGAATTACTAGCAACTAAAAAATTAATTCAACATGATTTACAGCAAATGGCATTACTGCCGGGAGCTTTAAATGTACAAGGACTTAAAATATTCCAAGAGATTTATAGTCTTGCAAAAGATATTATCGACCCAGCTGCACAAACAGCGGCGGCGGCGTATAACAAAGGAAAAGAAATTAATAAATCTATTCTAGAGGCTGAGGAAAAAGCAGAGCAAGAAGCAAAAGAAAAGGGTAAATCTGCTTTAGAGATTGAGGCTGCTAAAAAAGAAGCTCGTGAAGCCATTGAGAAAAATAAAAAAGGTGAAATTGCTGCAGCGGCTGCTACAAAAGCGAAAGAGTATGACCTTATGAAAGCAATTGACCCAGAAAAAATCAAAAAAACATATAGTACCTTCGCTGAAGTAAATAAGCTAAAGGCAGAACAACGAGCATACTTAGATGATTTAGGGCAACAAAATCAAAAATTATATGATTTAACAACGAAACTAACGATAGCAGATTTACAAAAATCAATGCTACTTCTTATGCAACATGATTTACATACATTTGCTAGCCAAGTGGATGTAGAACTTGACCTATTGAAACGCTATAAAGAAGACTTGAATTTAATAAAAAATAGTATCAAAAAATTAAGTACTGATGCTGATACTACTGACAATTCGTCTCAAAAAGATACATTAAGACAATTGAAAAATATAATAAGTCAACTAGAGGAACAAGTTGATAAATTTTAATGTTGTGAAATTATAAAAATCTATCGAAGATTTGGAGGCGTTTAATATGAAGAAATTCCCTTTTAAAGTATTAACTGTGGCAACTTTAGCAACGGTTATAACCGCTACTAACAGTGGCACTATTCATGCACTTGCACAAGAACACATTACTCAGGAACAAAAAATAGGAAATTATTACACATTAGGACCTGAAGGACTGAAAAAAGCGTTAGCTGAAACAGGATCTCATATTCTTGTAATGGATTTGTACGCAAAAACAATGATTAAACAGCCGAATGTAAATCTATCCAATATTGATTTAGGTTCAGACGGGGGAGAATTAATCAAAAATATTCACCTTAATCAGGAATTGTCCCGAATCCATGCGAATTATTGGTTAGATACGGCGAAACCAAAAATTCAAAAAACAGCACGTAATATTGTAAATTATGATGAACAATTTAATAACTATTACGACACATTGATAGACACTGTAAAAAAGAAAGATAAGGAAGGCTTAAAAGAAGGTATAGGCGATTTAATTAGTACAATTCATACAAATTCGAAAGAAGTTACAGAAGTAATTAAAATGTTAGAAGCCTTCAAAACAAAACTGTATACAAATACGATAGATTTTAAAAATAATATTGGCGGACCAGATGGGAAAGGTGGATTAACGGCAATATTAGCGGGAAAACAAGCATTGATTCCACAGCTTCAAGCTGAAATTGAAAATTTGCGTTCTACTCAGAAGTCCCATTTTGACAATGTACTAGCATGGTCAATTGGTGGTGGCTTAGGAGCAGCTGTTTTAGTTATTGGAACGATTGCAGGAGGAGTAGTAATCGTTGTGACTGGCGGAACAGCTACACCGGCAGTTGTAGGTGGGCTTGCAGTTCTAGGTTCTGCTGGTATTGGTTTAGGAACAGCAGCTGGTGTTACGGCATCTAGTCATATGAACTCCTATAACGAAATTTCTAATAAAATCGGAGAATTAACGATGAAAGCCGATTTTGCTAACCAAGCAGTTATTGCACTTACTAACGCTAAAGACACTTTGACATATCTGTATCAAACAGTGGATCAAGCGATAATGTCTCTAACGAATATTCAGCAACAATGGAATACAATGGGGGCAAATTATAAAGATTTATATGATAATATCGATCAAATGCAAGAACATAAGCTCTCTTTAATACCTGATGATTTAAAAGCAGCTAAACAGAGTTGGAATGATATTCATCAAGATGCAGAATTTATTGCAAAAGACATTGCGTTTAAACAAGAAGAAAAGAATTGAAAGACAGCTAGGAGGAATACAAAATGAAAAAAAAATCTCTTTACAAAGTACTCGCTGTATCGACGCTTTTAACCTTGACAACAACTTCTGTAATCTCTCCAGTAGCAGCATTTGCAGAGACAAGTAAGATTGAGCAAACTATCAATAGTGATACATCTCTTTCAGCAAATGAAGCGAAGATGAGAGAAACCTTGCAAATGGCGGGGCTTTTTGCGAAATCTATGAATGCCTATTCTTATATGTTAATTAAGAATCCAGATGTCAACTTTGAAGGAATTAACATTAAAGGTTATCCAAATTTACCTGGTAAAATTATACAGGATCAAAAAGATGCAAGAGCACATGCCCTTACATGGGATACAAAAGTAAAAAAACAGCTGATAGATACATTGACAGGTATTATTGAATACGACACTAAATTTGAAAATTATTATGACATAATTGTAGAGGCCATTCATACAGGAGATGGAGAGACGTTAATAGAAGGGATTACAGATTTACGCGAAGAAATTCAACAAAATCAAAAATATGCACAACAATTAATAGCAGAATTAACTAAATTAAGAGACGCTATTGGACAAGATGTAAGAGCATTCGGTAGTAACAAAGATCTTTTACAGTCGATTTTAAAAAATCAGGGGGTTGCAGTTGAGGATGATCAAAAGCGACTGAAAGAAGTTTTAGAATCGGTAAACTATTATAAAAAATTAGAGTCTGATGGAATAATAACAGTATCTGTGCCCTCTATTCCTACGTGGATTGCTGGTGGTATTATGTTAGGGATAGCAAGAGATCAATTAGGTCAATTAGAACCATTATTAGCACAATTAAATCAGACAGTTGATTATAAAACAACATTAAATCGTGTAGTTGGCATTGCACATAGTAATATTAGTGAAATGTACAATGCACTCGATGATGCTATTAACGCTCTTACTTTTATGTCTACACAATGGAATGATTTAGACTCTCAATATTCAGGCGTACTAAGACATATCGAGAATGCATCTGCAAAAGCGGAACAAAATAAATTCAAATTTTTACTACCTAATGTGAAATCAGCTAAAGACAGCTGGGGAACATTAAAAGTAGATGCAGACACATTAAAAGCAGGGATAAAAGAGTTAAAAATATAGCCTGTTTTCAATATATATTACTTAAAAAAGTAGATTTGGAGAATATTTCATTGTCCAAATCTGCTTTTTTATTTCAGTTTTTTAGACTGCTTTCTTGCAATTAGAACACTTTTTTTGCAGGATCAGTAAGTGGTGTAGAATTTTTTATGTAAAATTCATTCAGACAAAGACCGTTATTTTCTTTCATCCTAACTAACTGCCCAACCTTTTTTGATGTAATAAACAAAAATAACGCTGTGTCTTTACTAGTAAGATAAATTTGCACTACAAGCCAAATAACGTATATTAGCCAATGGGTGTTATATCAATAAATCTGATACGACCTGAACAATTAGCAAGAAAAAAATAATGGGTAATAAAATTTGAATCCATGTTGTTTTGATATATGGAATGATCTTTAAACCTAAAAACGAGCCAACAATTGAGCCAATTGAAACAGGAATTGCGATTCCCCAATTAACAATGCCCGTAAAGTAGTAAAAGAGAAATGCACCTGTACAACTTGAAAACGTAATAATTCTTGTTATCTCAACTGCTTTTATATAGTTATATTGCTTTTTAAGATGATAGGTTACATGCATTAGGGCTGAGCCTGGTCCAAAACCACCGTCATATATTGAAATCGCGAACGGAATGAGTTTATTAATTGGTTGTTCCTTCGTTTCTTTTATATCCTTAACCATAAATTTATTACTGCAAAGTACAATGAAAAATGCGAAAATTAAGAATACGCAAGCTACAACATTCATGACTTGCTCTGATAATCGGGTGGCTAAAAATGCACCAAATAAACCTCCAAAACTAGATAGCATAATTAAAGATGTGAATTTTTTGACCGATAAATGTCCTTTAATTATAAACGATACGACATTGGATAGGGCTGACATTCCTGTCGCGAATTTATTAACTGCTACCGTTGTATGAATTGGAATGCCAATAAGTAACATTGCGGGTAACAAAACGAAGCCGGCAGCGCCGAAAAGAACACCAATAATTGCTGCGAGTAAGCCAATTGTAAATAACATAAACCCATTTACTGATAACCATTCATGTAGTAAAATTTCCATCAAATCACCTCATACTTAAATTACTGCTAACTAATACATAAAACAAATATATAATAATTACTTATTCATAAATATAATTTATGGATGGAAAGGTGTGAATGAAATGAATTTGCATGCATTAAGGATTTTTACGAATGTAGCAAAGCTTGGAGGAATTACCGCAGCAGCGAATAAAATGCTTCTTAGCCAACCAGCTGTCACAATTCAAATACGAAAATTAGAAAGCGAAATAGGGGCAAAATTGATCGAAGGAAAAGGACGTGGCATTCAATTAACGCCTGAGGGGAAGTTTTTGTATGAGCAAGGAATGCGTTTATTTTATTTAGAAGCGCAAATTGATGACAAGCTCGGTAAATTTTTAGCGAAAGAAGAAAAAATACATATTGCTTCGTCCTACATACCAATAAACTATATACTCCCGCCTATTATAGCAGCGTATAAGCTTGCTAATCCTCGCGTTGAATTTATTGTATCTTTAGGCAATGTAAAATCTGTGGAAGAGCAAGTCCTGAGTTATGAGGTAGATCTTGGCTTTGTCGTGCAAAATAAAATTGGTCACCCTGATTTACGGTTTGAAAAAATAGTAGATATCCCGTTTTAGTTTGTTGTTCACCCATCACATTCTTTAGCAAATCAAATTGTCCACATTAATGATTTATCGAATGAGGACTTTATTTATCGGGAACGTGGTAGCTCGACACTTGATTTATTGGAGTCGGTTTTTTACACGTTTAACGGTCAATTACCTAAATTAGGACTTCAAATGCAGGGCTTACATGAATCAATTAAAGTAGTAGAAGCAGGATACGGTATGACTTTAGCGCCGTCCTACAGTGTAACGGAAAGTATAGCAAATAAGAAACTAGCTCGGGTGTATGTTGAACAGGCAGATATTCAGCAAAGCTTATTTATATGTACACGCAAATCAGATATAGAAGAGCATCCATTTATACAGTATTTAAAAGAACATTTAACGCCATAAATTAACCAATCTTAAGATTGAGAAAAGGGAATTTTATATTTCCATTTCCTGCTGTATTAATATATAGTGATGGTAATCATCCACAATGATTAATATTATTCTTAAATTGGAGGGTATAATGGGGAGATTAGTTCATTTTGAAATTCATGTAAGTGACATGGAACGTGCAAAGAAATTTTATGGAGAGGTATTCGGATGGTCATTTCAAGACTGGAGTGATTATGCAGGAATGCCTTACTTTGGAGCGGTGACTGGCAATGAGGACGAGCTAGGAATCAATGGTGCTTTAATGCAACGTCAAGGTACTTCTCCGGAACCAAACCAAGCCTTAAATGGATTTGCTTGTACAATGGGTGTGGAAAATTATGATATAACAGAAGCTAAAATTCTTAAGAATGGCGGCACGGTTGCCATGCCGAAATATGCACTACCAGGAATGGCGTGGCAAGGATACTATATTGATACTGAAGGCAATATATTCGGAATTCATCAACCTGACAAAAATGCAAAATAGAGCTCTAATAGTTAACAAGCATTTTTAAAAATCCAGACTTAGACTACGAGAAGCTGTTTCACTAAAAATTAAACAGCTGAATAGCTTTTGCTTTCTCTAATTACTTTGACGGGCAGCTCGGGATGTAGAACACGTGATTTTTTAATAAGAGCGTGTTTTGATTTAATTTTTAATCAAAACACGCTTTTTGGATTTCTTAATATCATGATTTATTTCTTTGGATCAAAATGCTCTTATGAAAAATCTGTATGGATGATTGCTTGTAATCCTTTTTTTATTATTTTTTGATCTGGAATGGAGAAGCGATTCTTACTCTTCTATCAGCGAAGTTCGATGCTTAGCGGCGTTCCTTGCTTGGTTAGCGGCGGAATTTCGTGTTTTAGCGGCGTTCTTCCTGTGGTTAGCAGCGCAACTCACACTTTTAGCGGCGAACAAAACTAAAGTCAGAGTTGAAGAACATTGTATAGAATTTTACACAACATTAAGGACTTGACTCCTTACCAGCGATATTCGATGCTTTATCAGCGATTCTTGGTCTTCTATCAGCGATATTCGATGCTTTATCAGCGATTTTTGCTCTTCTATCAGCGATGTTCGGGTGTTGATTACTTAAGACAACTTCATTCATTTTGCCTGTTGCTACTTCAATTTTAGGTCGTAAGCTTTCCACATTCTCTGTATATGTTACCAAAAACACTCTCCCATTGTTTGGATCTACTTCTCTTTCAATATCACGGAAAAAGACATAACCCTATATATGCTGATGCTCAGCAATTGTTTTTAAAAAACATTCCATCGAATTTGTCATATAGGCATCTTTTCGTCGAATAAAGACGGTTGAAATCGTACCGTATTTTTCAGGAATTGGATGACAATAAACCTTGCCTGTAGTAGATAGATGTTCAGCGGCTGATTGTGGTACAAGTGTAACGCCAAGACCGATGGCAACACTGTTTAAAATTGTCTCTAAAATATTAAATTCCATAATTCTTTTTGGCAATAAACCCTCATCTTTGAGCCAGAGTTCTAGCTTGGTACGATAGCCGCAACCTTGATTAGAAACAAGGATTGGTGTAGACATAAACTCCTCAATACGGAAGGCTTTGTTTTGTGAGATGAGAACGAGATTCTCGGTAAATACATCATATTGTTCTAAAGCTGGATGTTTAATCGGTCCAGTTATAAAAGCCCCATCTAATTGGTGATCCGCTACTTCTTTAATAAGCTCTTCAGTTAAACCAGCTTGTAGTGTTAAATCGACATTCGGATAACCTTTATAGTAGGACGCTAGAATGGTAGGTAAAATACTCACTGTTTCGACTGTACCGATTTTTAAAGTACCAGTCGGTGCATCACTATCTAAAAATACTTGTTTCATTTCCTCGACATCCTGCAAAATTTTATGAACGTAAGCAAGCATTTTTCGCCCTTCTGGATTTAATGTCATCCCTTTTTTATGGCGATAAAATAGCGGCGTATTGAGCTCCTTTTCTAATAGCTTAATACGTGCAGTTACATTGGATTGTACATAATTTAATTCTTTTGCAGCATGGCTAATGCTCCCGTTATTTGCGACGCTTTTGAAAATCTGTAAATCTCGTAGTTCCATCAAACTTTTCCCCCTTAAAAACTATCATTATAAATGATAGTTAATATCACTTTCAATCATTTTACGTGATGTATTTTCTTTTTTATAATTCTCATTGTGCAATAGAGGAACTTCTTCTAAAAACGCTACGTCCTGTGGCAATGACTGAGTGGCCAACATCGTGCGACGAAAGCACGAAAGCTGATTCCGTTCGCAATTATGAGGAGCCGTAATTGATAGGGTTATATAGAAATGAGGAAAAACAGTGAGAAAAAATCAAATAATAGTAGGCGTGATCGCATGTTTAATTGCAAGTATGTCATGGGGAGCCATGTTTCCAGTAGCAGATCATGCACTTGAATATATTAATCCGCTCTATTTTTCAACGATTCGATATGGAGCGGTATCGATTGTATTAGTCATTTTATTATGGATGAAAGAAGGGAAGAAAGCATTTCGTTTAGAAGGGAAAGGTAAATTGCTCGTCTTTTTTGGGACGATGGCATTTACAGTTTACAACGTGCTTGTTTTCTTAGGCCAAATGTTGATGGGGAAATCCGGTGTTATGGTAGCGTCGATTATGGAAGCACTCATGCCGATGATTTCGATTGCTATTCTATGGGGGTATAAACATGTGAAACCGAAGAAGTATATGATTAGTAGTATGATCATTGCTTTTGTTGGAGCTATTTTTGTTATTACAAAAGGCGATATGGGCTTCTTTCTTACACTTAAACATAATCTGGTTTCGCTTGCATTCATTTTAATTGGTGTTATAGGCTGGGTCATCTATACAATGGGCGGTCAAACATTTAATGATTGGTCTACGCTGCGCTATTCTACATTAACATGTGTATTTGGCACAGCTGTAACAGGGATCATCACAATGATCATGACGTTACAAGGAGTTGTATCAGTCCCGAGTACGGAAACGATTTTTGCTATTAAATATGATTTATTGTTTATGATGACACTGCCGGGTATTGTAGCATTGCTTAGTTGGAATTACGGTGTGAAAATCCTATCATCCATTAATGGGATTTTATTTATTAATTTCGTTCCAATCACTACTTTGGTCATTATGATGATACAAGGATACAACATAACAATTTTTGATATGGTAGGGACCTTACTTGTTATTTCTGCTCTTATTTGGAATAACATCTGTCAGCGTAGAGAAGTAAACACGAGTCCGCAGGTTGTGCATGAAGAATTGCGGCAGGCTGTTTAATAGTACAAGGCTTATTATTTTTTGCTTGCTCAATTGCCTTCTAAGCATTTTAACGTAGCGACATTTATACACCTACTCGCTAGATATTATTACTACAGTTTCGACGTAAGTATACTAATATCTAGCGACCATGGTGGAAATATTATGGAAAAAACATCATTACAAAACACATCTGAGGTCAACGCTAAAAGTTATGATGATTGGATGACATTTGTTAAACGTATGCATGTATTAGGGATCTGTGCCGCCTAGTCGGAACGGAAATCAACGACACGTTATGGTGATGAGTTAGAAATATAGAAGGTATTTTTTCCCTGTATGCCGAAATAAACAAGAGTACAAATAGAGAGCAATATTTCTATATAATTGTACAATTTACGATGACTACCATCTGATGAGGAGTGATGTAGTATGTATAAAAAAATAACAAGTTGTTTAATCAGTAGGAGAACACTTATTTAGTAGAGAGTTCGAGATTATGGATTTCTCTACTACTAGAGGAGGAATCGGAAGTTTGCTTAGTTTAAGATCAATTGATCAAAGTAATTGGGAAGCTTGTATTCAACTGAAGCCAAAGCAAGAACAGGAAGAGTTTATTGCCTCGAATCTGTATTCAATTGCAGAAAGTAAATTTTTACCACAAATGAAGATCAAGGCAATCTATTGTGGAGAAATACTTATCGGTTTTGCGATGTACGGGATTGATTCCGATGATGGGAACTATTGGATATATCGGTTTATGATTGATGAGCAATTTCAAGGGCGTGGACATGGCAAGGGCGCAATGAAATTAATAATTGAAGACATCCGGAGTAGGGATGATCGCACTGATGTCATCTTGCTTGGGTATCAGCCAGACAATGAGCAAGCAAGAAAACTATACGCCAGTATGGGTTTTAAAGAGTCTGGAATGGCACCTTGGGGAGAAATGCTAGCAAAATATAGTTTTCATTAGAATGTCTAAGTGAATAATAAATATTACTAATGTTAACGTGGGATGTTCTTAAAGTCTACAAAGGGCTTTAGGAGCATCCCTTTTTATATAATTTTTGCATTTCCAATTTCCCCTTCACATTATCATGTTGTTTCGTTATTAAAAATCTATCAAAAGAGGATAGATTGAAAAGTTTGCGAGAGATGGACATTGAACAGCTTCTATATAAAATTTTGTTTTTCTTATCTTGTGTTTTTAATAGATTCTAAAGTGTCTATCAACATAGTTATAAATGAATAATTCAATTTAGCGTGTTTTAATCCATTTTCGGTTTAAAACACGCTCTTTAACTATACTATTTTCTTTTGCTTGGATACAGGAACTGACCGATTTAAAATACTGTTAGCTATCATTCCAATCATAATAATGATCATACCGATTAAAGATACTCCAACAGGCCAAGAACCTTTTAAAAAAAGGATTTCACCAAGAACAGTAAAAATCATTGTTCCAGCTTGCGTTGCCTCCACTGCCCCTAACAAAGACAGGTTATTTTTCGCCAAGTCAGTAGCGAAGAAAAATGTCATTGTGGCGATAACACCCGAACATAATGCTAATAAGAAACCTTGCGTGATTTGCCCAGATGTTGGAATGCCAGTTGTTGTCCAACCATAAATTGCTAATAGAATACTGACAGGAAGGCTGCCAATTGCCATGCCTAGCACGCGTTGAAATGTATCTAAGCGACCAGCAACGACTTCCATCATTTTTCGATTACCGAAAGGATATAAGAATGCAGCGATAACTACAGGGAGGAAGCCAGATAAAAATTGAGAAATAGTGATATTTCCAGCTTCTGTTAATTGCATACAAATGACACCCGTTAAAATAAATAAGGAAACGAGTAAGCTTCGCATTGGAATTTTACCGCGAACTTGTTTAACTCCGGATTTCGTCTCCAATGTAATAAAGAATAACGGGGATAATAACAAACCAGCTAAAATGGTTATTTGCCATGTACCTGCTACGAGCCATGCAGGACTAAATACAGCAGCATAGCTTAATAATGAATAAAATCCAACCCCGGCTATTGTGCCATAGCCAAGCCATGCCAAAGGGTGTTTACGCATTTCTACCCATAGTGGACGAAGGTTTTTGCGAAATAGAACGATAAAGAATAAAATGGGTAAAGCGAATAAAAATCGGAAGGAAGCAGTCCAAGCCCAGCTTGTTCCTGATACGTTCATAACTCGATTTATAATAAATGTAGCTGAAAAAAACGCAGATGATAAAATACCTAATAAGATAGCACGCATTTCGTTCGCTCCTTTCTGAATATATACTATAATATAATTATCTGTGTAAAAAGTAAATTATAATATACCGAAAGTGGGGTTCATATGAAAGAACAAGAGGATATGCAAACAAAAGAAGTCATTTTGCAAGTTGGTCAATTGTTACGACAAATAAGGAATGAACAGAAATTAAGTTTAGAAGAGTTAGCGAAAAAAACAGGTGTTAGTAAATTAACGTTAGGGAAAATTGAGAGAGGAGAAACGAATCCTACATTAGGCGTCATTTGGAAGATTACAAAAGGATTATCCATTCCGTTATCACGGCTTATGGTGATAGAAGATATAGTAAATGTTGCACGCTGTGGACAAGGAATTATTATCGAAGAAAATCAAATTTGGCGATTAGAGACTATATTTCGTTATAAAAAAGAAACAGGATTGGAAATGCATCGTGCTTGTTTGCAACCGAATAGCGTATATGAGGCAGAACCTCATCATGAAGGAGCTATCGAATATGTAACAGTCATGAAAGGGGAAATTTCGATTCAAGTTGGACAAGAAGTACATGTATTAAACGAGTTTGATTCTATTCAATTTGAAGCAAATAGAAAGCATAGCTATGAAAACAAGGGGAATGAAGTTGCAGTGCTCCATTTAACAATGAAATATTTATCTTGAAATAAGGTATCACGCGTATTTTGATCTTTGGATTTTATGTGCCACGCTGTAGTTGAGAGCTGTATTGACAGCACCAGTGGAATTTGTGTTTCAAAGAAAAGAGCAGAGTGGGATTTAGGAAAGCTAGTAGAAGAAACAACGACAGATGAAATTTTTATCAACCCAATGCATCCTTATACTAAAGCACTTTTATCAGCAATGCCTGTGCCCAATCCGCGAATAAGACGTGAAAAGATTAAGCTGCAAGGTGAAATCCCTTCTCCATTGAATCCACCAACAGGCTGTGTTTTCCAGACGAGATGCCCTTTTGTAATGGAAAAATGCCGGACGGTGGAGCCGGAGTTAGTCGAACATTCACCTGCCCATAAAACGGCCTGTCATTTATATTACATGTAGGGGAGTTTTGAGAAATGAAAATTGAAAAAATTATAGTTCGCAAAATGAAGATGACCATGAAATCACCCTTTGAAACAAGTTTTATGAAGCAGCAAGAACGTATTTTCTTAATTATTGAAGCGTATGGTGAGAAGCATGTTGGTTATGGAGAATGTGTTGTTAGCGCTTATCCTTATTATGGAGAAGAAACGGCTTCAACGGCATTCTCTATTATCGATGAATTTTTAATACCACTTGTTATTAATCAGGAATTCAACCACCCAGATGAAGTAAATGAGAAATTTGCTCGTGTGCGTCGCAATAATATGGCAAAATCTGCGGTGGAAGCAGCCATTTGGGATTTATATGCCAAAGAGCAGGGCATACCTTTAGCACACGCTCTTGGAGGAGAAAAAAAAGAAATTACAGTTGGCATTAGCCTAGGCATTGAAGAGGATACGAATGTATTGCTGGAAAGCATTGAAGGTTATTTAAAACAAGGGTTCAAAAAAATTAAAATTAAAATTAAGCCTGGAAAAGATATCGAAGTACTGCGTGTAATCCGTAATCGTTTTGGTGATATTCCTTTAATGGCAGATGCCAATTCTGCCTACTCGTTAGAAGATCTTCCATTATTTAAAGAGATGGATAAATTAAATTTAATGATGATTGAGCAACCACTTGAGCATGATGATATTGTCGATCATCGAAATTTACAAAGAGAACTCAATACACCGATTTGCTTAGATGAAAGTATACATTCATACGATGATGCCAGACGTGCAATTGAACTAGGTAGCTGCAAAGTGATTAATATAAAGGTAGGTCGTGTTGGAGGCTTATCTGAGGCTAAAAAGATTCATGATTTATGTCAGCAGCATCAGATCCCTGTATGGTGTGGAGGTATGCTAGAATCAGGGATTGGTCGTGCTCATAATATCGCCATTACAACACTGTCAAACTTTACAATACCTGGTGATACAGCACCGTCTTCTCGCTATTGGCATGAGGACATTATTGAGCCAGAGATTGTCATGGATGACCAAGGACATATCCAAGTTTCTGATCTACCAGGTATTGGTTATAATGTTGTGCAAGACAAACTTGAAAAATACACAATAGAAAAATATATTTACGAAGCAAATGAAGGCTTCTCTAAATTTTAGCCATACAAAAACTGCACCTGCAATTGTTAGATTGTGTCTAACAATTGGGGTGCAGTTCACTATAAAGATGGAGGCTTTAGAGCTCCAATACTACAATCTAAAAATTGTGAAGGTTATTTATGTGTAAAAGTTCTTGCTACAATTGCTCATTTTATTGTATGTGGCTTGACGCTCTTTAGCGGGAGAGCGTGAATACCGTGTAGCAGATATTAGCGTCTTTTCATTAAACGCACCTATTACTCTGAAGTAATAGACGAAAATAATACGAAATTTATAAAGTGAATTTTTTTAGTTCTACAGACAATGTATTTGTCATTTCTTGAAGTTCTGAAACCTTCTCACTAATTTTTTTAAATGATCCTAACTGTTCTTGAGTAGAAGCGGATATTTCTTCTGTTCCTGCTGCGGTTTCTTCCGTAATAGCTGAAATGTTTTCAATAGCATTGTTCATGTGCTGGCTCATTTCGCTTGTTTTCTCCATATCCTTCGTAAGGTGCTTTAATTGATCATTAATGTCTAATACATGGGTTGCAATTACTTCAAAAGACTTTTCTGTATCGGTCATCGATTGTAATTGTTCCTTTGAAAGCTGATGTCCATGCTCTGCTGTAGAAAGAATGCGTGTAATGCCATCTTGTATTTGTGTCACCATCGAAGAGATGAAAGTAGTGGCCTTTTCTGTTTCATGGGATAGTTTTTTCACTTCCTGCGCTACAATGGCGAATCCTTTTCCGGCTTCGCCAGCACGTGCCGCTTCAATTGCAGCATTTAATGCTAAGAGATTTGTTTGATCAGCAATCGCGTGAACTGCATTAGCCGCACCTTCAATTTCTGTTGTGAATTGAGAGAATTGAGTAACAGCCTCTTTAATATTAATCGAAGTGGATGAAATATCCTTTGCAATAGAGGATTGCTTCTCTAGTGAGCTACGACCATTTTGAACAGCAGTAAGTGCTTTGTTACCGTTTACTGCTGATTGTTCACTTGTCTCTTGGACAGTAGTAAATTGCTCCACCATCGTATTCATCAGGATAGCTGTTGACTGGATATCTTCTGAAATAGTGAGGCTCCCCTTTGCCAATTCGTCGGTTGATGTAGCAATTTGTTTACTGCCTTCGTTAACGGTTTCAATATAGCTTGTGACATCTTTAGTAAATAGACCAACATTTTTACCTACATGATCAATGGATTGTACGGTGCTTTTTAAGCTAACAATCATTTTGGAAAAGTTCTCAGTCAGTTGATCAACTTCATTGCGACTACCTTTCTTATAGGGAAGGGAAGAAGTGTCAATTGTTAAATTCCCTGCAGCCACCAATTGTGCACAATTCACGACTCGGTTAATCGGATTTGTAATTTTTTTCGTTGCGGCATACGAAAAAATAATAGTAGCAATAAGTAGAAGGATACTACCTATTATTGTTGATGTAGTAATAAAAGAAATTTTTTCTGCTGCCAAATCATTCGTTTCTTTATACCATTCATTTGTTTCTTTTTTCAGTAGATACATATCGTTCAAAATACCGGATATTCTGAGAGATTGTTTTTTTATCTCAGGACGATTGTGAGCAAGAAATCCTGCCTCTGAAGCTTTTTCTAATTCGTCGTATTTACCCTCGATTTTTTTGATGATGGCCTTATGCTCAGCTATTTTTGCAATAGTTGAGAGTTTTTCTAAATTTACTTTCGTTTCTTGCAAAGTTGAAAGAGCTTCATTTTTATTGGCCTCACTATCTAAAAAAGTGTAGTTATTTAATGATTGGCTCGCTAAAACTAAACTTTGTTCAAGTTCTTTCACTGCCAGCAAAAGTTCTGTATCATCTTGTGCAGTTGTTTGTATATCAAATGTTTGAACGATAATAAAACCAATCATAGCCATTGCGAGGACAATGGGAATAAGTATGTTCATGAATAATTTTTTTCGTAGTGTCACTGGCTGTTCCCCTTTTCTGCAGTAACTTTTATTTTACCCGAAACAATATCTTCTTGAGCTTTTTTAATAGCAGCTTGTTGCTCAGGTGTAAGTTTAATAACACGTATATCCGCTAGGCCCACGCCATTATCAGCTAAACCGAATGACAACGATTTTTCGGAAATTTTCCCTTCCTCATCTAATGTTTTAGCCATTTTAAAAACAGCTTGGTCGACGTTTTTTAACATGGATGTTACGACAGTTTTTTCTGCAATGTAAAATTGATCAATATCAACTCCGGCCGCATATATGCCCATATCTTCGGCTTTCTTTATAGCACCAAAGCCTGTGAATCCAGCTGCATGATAAATAAAATCTACGCCGTTCTTAATGTAACGTTCTGCGATTGCGGCACCTGCCTCGGTATCATCAAATGTGCCAGCGTACTCACTAACAATTTCGATTTTTGGATTAAAATACCGAGCACCCTCAATAAAGCCGTTTTCAAAATGATGGATAACCGGGACATTTGCACCACCAATAAATCCTAATTTTCCAGTTTTACTCGTCATTGCGGCAACCATTCCAAGTAAAAAGCTTCCTTCCTGCTCTTTAAAAGTGATTGAAGTAATGTTGGCAACATCTGATTGCCCATCTATAAGGATAAATTGCTGATCAGGATATTTCTTCGCAGTCTTTTCTAAAGCTTCCTGTACAGAGAAGCCTAGACCAATAATGACGTTATACTTTTCTGCGACAAGTTCCTCGAGCTTCTGCTCGTAATTGCCATCTGGCGCCTCTTTATAATCAAACAAAATACCTAGCTCATCGCGTGCTTTCTCAAGCCCTTTAAAAGCTGAGTCATTAAACGATTCATCACCAAGCCCTGCATCCGAAAGTAAGATACCAACTTTATAGTCATCTTGCACTTTTTCCTGCTGAGTAATGGAACAGCCTGCTAATAACAAAGCTATTAAGCAAAAGCCCATCATGTATTTTTTCAATATGAATACCTCCAATTGTATGTATTATTTATATTGGCAATAAGTTATTCTAAGTCAGAGGTCAGACGATGATTTTTTCTTTTACCATTAAATACTATCAGATTATTTACAATTTACTACAGGAAAATGGGTTTAAATCATTCTCGATATTTTCTATTCACTGAGTATTTAGTTTGTTTTGTAATGGATTTCCTCTATTTGTATAGTGAAAAAGGTCGGGGAATAATGTGAAATATTTATATATTTTGCAAAATCATCCCTTTTCTTTAGCAAATAAAAAGCCTCGCAAACATCTAAAGAGTTTGCGAGACATACGAATGAATTAAACTGCACTAAATAACTTTACTATATTTATTAGTATGATCCCTACAATGCCGAAGTCTGAATCACCAAATGTAGTTCCTTCAAAGCCGATATCACCCATAAAGATCAGTAGAAGCGCAGGGATAAAGCTTATCATTAATCCGTTGGCAAATGCTCCTACGATAGCACCGCGTCTACCACCAGTTGCATTTCCGAATACTCCTGCAGCAGCACCCGTGAAAAAATGTGGTACTAGCCCAGGTACAATTACTTTTAGCCCTATGAGAGGTAGTATAAACATGGACACTAAACCTGCTACAAAACTAAACAAGAAGCCGATAATAACTGCATTCGGTGCGAACGGAAAAATTGTAGGGCAGTCTAATGCAGGCTTTGTGTTTGGCACAAGTTTATCTGCAATCCCTTTAAAGGCAGGAACAATTTCGGAAATTAGCATTCGCACGCCAGCCAAAATGATATAGACACCAGCGGCAAAAGTAATAGCTTGAATAATGGCAAAGACGATAAAATTCGAACCGCCAGATAATTGTGTCTCAATATAGGATGAACCTGCAAATAGAGCAATGATAATAAAAAATAGACTCATAGTTAAGGATACAGCTACAGATGTATCTCGTAAAAAACCTAGAGATTTTGGGACTTTTATGTCTTCTGTTGATTTGGCTTTGTTTCCAAGCAGCTTCCCAATTTTAGCAGAGACATAATAACCAACACTGCCAAAATGGCCAACAGCAAAATCATCACTGCCAGTTATTTGACGAACAGTTGGTTGTAACATGGCAGGGAATATGACCATACAAAGACCTAGTATAATAGAACCGACGATGATAAGAGGTGTACCACTCATACCGCCGACTGACAGTGATGCTGCGATTAAACACGCCATAAACAATGTATGATGACCAGTTAAAAATATATATTTAAAAGGCGTAAATCGCGCAAATAATATGTTCATAATCATACCGAAAACCATAATCATAGCAGTAGATGTTCCGAAACTAGTTTGAGCGGCTGCTACAATTGCTTCATTGTTTGGGATAACCCCTTGGATATGAAATGCATGATCAAACATTTTACTAAAATGATCTAAGGAACCAATTAAAACGCTTGCACCTGCGCCAAGTATCACAAAACCCATAACCGTTTTTAACGTACCAGAAAGTACTGTTGAAGTTGATTTTTTTTGGATTAATAAACCGACAAAAGCGAATAGGCCGACTAATATAGCTGGTGTTCCTAAAATGTCATTCATAATAACATCTAACATATTAACACCTCATCCTATCCATTTTTTAATTAAGTTCAAATTCCTTTATAACAGAGATTTAAGCTTTAATTTAATTTCAGAAATACTCATCATATTAACAATACTGACGATATGACCTCTCTCTTCGCCTAATTGATGAACAATATCTTCTGCGCCAATATAAATATCCGCTTTTTCGGCCTTGGCAGATGCTAAATCTGTATGCGTTACTTCTGCAACTTTTCCAAGCTCAGCTAACGCTTTTTTTACATTCAATTCCATAATAAAGCTACTGCCTAAGCCATTCCCGCATACTACTAATATTTTCATCGAGGTTACTCCTTTGTCATAATTTGTTGGATTTCTTTAATAATATCGTCTTTATGCTGGCAGGTGATGATGATATCTATTTGATTGGGTTCTTGCAAAATCTTTGTTAAGTCAACTAATGCCTGTAGATGCGATACATTATCTGTCGCAGCTAAGATAATAATTAAGAAAACAGGCTTTTCTGGTCCAAACAAAACAGGTTTCTGTAAGCTTAAGAGGCTCATGGCTAGCTCATTAACGCCTTCTGTGTGCCGTGCATGTGGAATCGCTACTTTTGGTGTAATGACTACATAAGGTCCATGCTTTTCAATGGAATGAATCATTGACTCAATATAGCGTTCTTCTATTTTATGCTGCTTTAAAAGTGGACTTGCCGCTAAATGAATAGCTTCCTGCCAAGTATTTACAAAATTTGCGAGTTGTATAGTATCTTTTGTCAGTAACTCAGTTAACAAGTACAACCCTCCTTTTATAGGGATAAACAATCCCCATTCCATGTTATTAATGTTGATTATGGAATTATGTCATTAAAGGATATATTTTTTGTTTGGCTAAATCGATAAGTGTAAAAGGAGCAACCATGACAGTATACTAGATGTCACTCAACCCATGGCAATAATTATTGAAATAATAAAAATTGTCGATTTTGGGAGTAGTGATGAAAAAATATTGGCCTTTGAGAGTAACGAAATGTAATTGAAATTAAGAGGTGCAAAAGCATCTTAGGGAATAGTATATACATGGAAAATAAGGAAATGTATTTACTTCTTTCTGGTATGCTATATACTTATATGTAATAAATTTCTATTTAATGAATGTATATGGGCAATTCCTTATATTAAATGAGAGGAGTATTATATGAAAAAGAAGACTGTTTTATTGACAGGTGCTAGTGAAGGGATAGGATTGGAACTAGCAAAAATATTTGCTACAAATGGAGATAGACTTATTTTGATTGCTCGTAACCAAAAGAAATTAGTCGAGGTTTCCCAAATTCTGAGTCCGCTAACAGAAGTAATTATAATAGAGAAAGACTTATCAAAAATTGGCGCAGCTAAGGAAATCTATGATGAAATAAGATTAAAGGGAGAACACATAGATATACTTGTTAATAATGCTGGGATGGGATTGCAAGGATATTTTCATCAACTATCAGAGCAAGAACAGCTACGCATGATTCAGTTGAATATTATGACTTTAACTGAACTTACTCATTTATGTATACAGGATATGCTAAAAAGTGGTTATGGTCGTATAATGAATATTGCCTCTATTTCATCTTTTATTGCTACACCAAGTATGGTTGTATATGGAGCAACTAAAGCTTATGTATTGTCTTTTTCAGAAGCATTAAATATAGAACTTCAGAACAAAGGAGATTTTGCTGTAACAGTTGTTTGTCCTGGACCTACTAAAACAAATTTTTCAAAAAATAATAATATGAATCAATTGGATCAAATTGCAAGCATGGTTGGTACTAGACCAGAAAAGGTAGCTGAAATGGCTTATAATTCATTAAAAAAGAAAAAAATTACAAATATACCTGGTAAGCGTTACAAAGTCGCTATAATAAGTATGAGATTCTTACCAAGATATTTAGTTCAATTTTTAATTGGTAAATTGATGCTAAGTAAATAAGGTGGTATTTGAAAAATCTAAATGTTTTATCACAATAAAATTAGTTATTTAACTAACTGACTCTTTTACTAATTTTAAACAGAATCGGAGGTATTCTTTTGGCGAAACCTATTGGAAAATCAAAGCAGGAATTAATACAGGCAGCAATGCAATGTTTAGTAGATAACGGAATTGCAAATTTTACGTTGAAATTGGTTGCTACATATGCTGATGTAACACAGGGGACTATTTATTACCATTTCAAAACGAAAGAACAAATACTTTTAGAAATAATTAAATATATTTGTGAAGATTCTTGGGGAAAATTATTTGAGAATGATCAATTTACAATTAGCGCTGCTCTTGAAATTATAAAAAGTCGTTTTAAAAACGATGCTTTCTATCATAAATTGTTAATTTCATTGATTGTTCTTGGATTTAATAACCCGTTAATAAAAGAGCAACTTGGCCAAGTTTTAATGAATGAAAATGATAGTTTGCTATTTGGTATAAAAAAATTATGGAGAGCTTCACCAATTGATGGGGTATCGTTAACAACATGGAGTATTTTTTTTAATGCATTGATTGATGGCATAGCAATACAGTTAATTACATGTGAGGATTTTCCAATAGATACTTTTTATAAAGAGCTAGAAAAGATACTCATCACGATTCAACAATTGGAAGAGTAAATCTACAATCACTAATAAAAAATGAGAATACAACAAACGATCTATCATAAAAATTTGTAATTTGTTTAGAGGCAGAATAAATTTAATCATAGTTTAAATAAATATTTTCATTTATTCCATAAATTGTTATAATTTGTATTAGTTAACTGACTTAGATAATAATAAATGTGATTTAATCTGAAAAATTAAAAACGGTTTAACTTTGTGTGATGAATACACTCATTATCGAGCGCAAAGTTAAACCGACGGAATTGTTCTCTCATGAAAAGATTGTTTTTTTAGTAATCCAGCGCGCTAAGTAAACAAATACTTTTATGTTTTCCATAAGTAGATATTTTACGTTGAAGTCCTTATAAGTCATAACAATAATTACATCTTATGCATATCTTCAATGTTTTAAGTTAATCCTTTGCTTTTCAGGGGCAGAATTTATTAGTGTACCCTCTGTTCGTATATGACAAAAACTTAGAAACTTGGTAGTGTTCATATATCTCCTTTGAGAGCACTTGTTGAACTTCTTTCATTACTAGCTGTTCTGAACAAGTAGTTAATGACATTAGTTCAAGCAGCCTCATCTAAAACCAATAAAACGGGGATTATTGATCGTACGTTAATATCGGAGAATTATATTTTAAAGCCCAACGGAACATGGTTAGATGATGCGGAGTTGTTAATCCCTGCTGCTTATCAAACATTCTATAAAATCAAATGTAGATAGAGTGAGTGCTTCTATAATTATTGAAGCGGCAAACTTACCAATTGAAATAGGGATAGAAGAACGTCGTCTAATTAACAAAGGAATTATTATAGTCCCAGATTTCATATGTAATAGTGGAGCAGCTGCTTTTTTTGGTATGTTGGCTTCTGGACAAGCAAATTTTGAAGATATATTTGAAAAAGTGGAAACGAATGTTAATAATTCGCTTAATGATATTCTGGAACATAAATCTTTATTTAATTGTGATATAAGGGAATCTGCTAATCAGTATGTTTTGAAAATTCAAAGAAGTTTAGCGTTGAGTAATAAAATAAATATATAAAATACAAATTGTTAGAAGAATCTGATAATTTATTTTGTTATAAAAAAATAGAAAATACTTTATGAGGTTCAAGATGAAATTTCCAACGCCAAAGAAATGGGTCAAATTATTGATATATCAACTAATATAGGGGGTAGTGAGAAATGCCGTTTTTCTTACTCTGGGGCTTTCTTGTATGGTTAGGTGCAAGTTTAATTTTTAGGGTTTTAGGTCAAGTATTTTTTATTCCTGACAATACATTGCTAATGGTATCGTCTTATATTTTAGTAATTCCGTTGATTCTAGTTCTTACATTCCCTATTTATAAGTTTAAAAAAATTCAAAAGAATAGTGACAGAATGAAAGCTGCAATGTGTATAGCTCTTCCGGGAATGTTAATTGACGCTATTGTATTAATCTACTTTGATCAAGTTTTTGTAAATTTGTCAGTCGATACAGATAGATTTTTCGCTTCATGGCTAATGTGGGCATACTCATTGATTCTCTTAACTGGATTTTTTAATACAAAGAAATTGGAGGGATAGTTTTGTATAAAAATATATTTATTACTGGGGGGAGTGGAGTACTTGGAACCTCTGTAATTGAGAAACTACATGATTTTAATTTATATTGTTTAGTCCACAGTACGCCATTAAAAAAAGATAATGTTAAAACGATAATAGGTGATATACGTTTTCCTCAGTTAGGTTTAAATGATAACGATTATATTGAGCTATGCGAAAATATAGATTTAATCGTTCATATGGCAGCATTGACAAATTTTAATATGTCATACGAAAAAATTAGTACTACAAATGTAACAGGGACTCTGAATGTTTTAAAACTAGCAAAAGATGCAAATGTGCCATTGTATCATGTGAGCACAGCATATGTTCATAATTTCAATCAAGAGGATTCATACATTACTACGGGTAATGGTTATGAGACTTCTAAAATAGAAGCAGAAAAATATCTTTGTGATAGCGATATTCCTATAACGGTCATCCGACCTTCAATTATTTTAGGCGATTCAAAAACAGGAGAAATTGCTAATGAACAAGGTTTTCATTATATTACCAAATTATTATTACAAAATCGAATACCTATTATACCCGGAGATGCTGAGGCGAAAATAGATATAGTGTCACAAGACTATGTCGCTAATGTTATTTCTCATTTAATAAGGAGTAATAAAGCTGGAGGAGAATTTTTTGTAACATTAGGAAATAATGCACCGAATTTAGAGGAGGTAATCCATAATATTATACATTCTGGTATTAAGATTACAGGTCAGTCGCTTTCTATACCGAAAATAGTATCGGGCGAGATGTTTGATCGATTAATAAAACCAGTATTTCTACCAAAATTACCTATACAATATCGGAGAGAAATAAAAGTCGCTTTGTATATGTTTAAGTATATAAATATTAGTGGTTGTTTACCTAGTTCCATGGAATCCCTGTGTAATACCTTTGGAATGGAAGAACATCGCGATATAAAGGAGGTTATATATAATAATGTGAAGTATCTTGTAGAAAATGAATCACTAAAAGCTACTGTATAAAAATTTTTATGTTAGTAGGATATTCAGAGACTCTAATGAAAAAGTCCTTTTGAATGATGAAGGAATGTTACCGATTGGACCTATGAAGAAGGATAATAATAATTTCTTTTAACATCAATATGAAGTATTCTATGAATTTCATATAACTTAAAAACGGATCAAATCGATTATACAATAAATATATATAGAGGGAAGATCTAATGGGCAAAATTGAGAGAAAAGCTGTAGTAAATATGTATCGAGATCATGTAAATAGTGGTTTTGCAAAACTGACTGAACTAATGCAAGTACCACTCCAAGTTACATCTAATGGATGTTATGTGTATGATGAGGCTGGAGAGAAGTACTTAGATTGTGGTGGATATGGCGTATTCTTATTAGGTCATTCTCACCCCCGTATTATTGATAGAATAAAGCAACAACTAGATAAGGCTGCGCTATCAAATAAACTATTAATAAATCCAGAAATGGGTAAAGCTGCTAAGTCATTGGTAGAAATTACTCCCGAGGGTTTAGATTACGTACTTTTTTTAAACTCAGGAACAGAAGCAGTTGAAGCTGGATTAAAAATAGCAAGACTAAATAATCGTAGTACGATTATCTCTACAAAACAAGGTTTTCATGGGAAAACACTTGGAGCTCTTAGTGCGACTGGTAGAAGGGAGTTTCAAGAACCCTTTAAACCACTTTTACCAGATGTTTACCATGTTTCATATGGATCGCTGATAGAACTCGAAAAAACATTAAGAAACCATCAGGCAAATGCAGTTGTAATATTAGAACCTATTCAAGGAGAAGGTGGAGTAAATATACCGCCCCAAGGTTACTTTCATGGTGTTAGAGAATTATGTGATAAATATGAAGCATTATTAATAATTGATGAAATACAAACTGGCCTAGGTAGATTAGGCGACTGGTGGGGAATAAATCAAGAGGGAATAGTTCCTGATATGTTGTTAACTGGAAAAATATTAAGCGGTGGAGTTATACCTGTTTCTGCTGTATTGGCAAATGAAAGAGTATTTGAGCCGTTGAATAAAAATCCTTTGTTACATACCTCAACATACTCTGGAAATCCTCTAGCAATGGTGGCAGTACAAGAAACGATTCGCGTAATTCAAGAAGAGGAACTTATTTTAAAAGCAAAAAAAATAGGAGAAAGATTCCAAAAATTCTTTGGAGAAATTCTAAAAGAGAATAAAGTTGGGCTTGCTGATATACGCGGAAGAGGTTTATTGTGGGGATTTGAATTTGAAAATAGTGGACTATCAGGGAGATTTATGATGGGTCTTTTGAAGAAAAAGATTATTGTGTCTACTTCTCTAAATTCTAATAAAGTAGTCCGAATTACCCCTCCTGCGATTTTAGAGGATCAACAGATAGAATATATTGAAAATTCCGTTAAAGATGTAATAAATCAAATAGCAAATATCAGTGTGAAAATATAATGATACTAGGGGGATAGTATGGGAAAAATTATTATAACATCTTGTATACCGGGTACGAAAGCACTAGAAATATATCTTAAAATATCTGATTTTAGTAAATATTCTAACTTCATCGATGTGATACGAGATATATCTGTAGAAGTAATAAACGATAATTCAAGTATATCGAAGTGGGAAGTAGATTTTGAAAATGGAGTTCTTTGCTGGAAAGAAAAAGATTCTTTTGATAGGGCGGCATTGAGTATTAATTTTGAAAAGTTTGAAGGTGATATAGATAAATTTATTGGAAATTGGAGTGTGAGACAGGAACAAAATGATTCAATATTAACATTTGAAGCAGAATATGATTTGGGCATGTCTTTATTAGAAGATATTCTAGATCCAATTGCGGGTGATATTCTTGCACATACAATACAAGAAATATTAAAAGGCCTCTTTTCCGATGTCCAATTTATAGACATTAATATACGGACACTAGCCTTAAAGGAGGAGATTTAATGACACAATTTCTAGCTAAAGAACGAGCGGTATTAGAAAAATATTTCCCAGGTTTTGATGATTATTTAACCTCTTTCTCTTTTGAAGAACGGGAAGAAGAAACTAAAATTCTCATAAATAAATTTAGAAATATAAATGGTACTTCTTTATTGATTCCAAAAGAATTTGGTGGTATTGGAGCAAATATTATTGAAAGTCTATCTATTCAAAGAGCAATAGCAACTAGATCTCCATCATTAGCAATAGCATTTACGATGCATCATTTTTCAGTTGCATCTTTAGTTGAAATTGTTCAATCTAATGGGCACTTAGATACTGTATTAAAATTAATAGTTGAAGAAAAATTTTTATTATCTTCCTGTTTTGCGGAAGGAAATTCAAATAATACTTTTTCGCCTTCAGTAAGTGCTGAAGACAAAGGAGATTATTTTATTATTAATGGTACAAAAAAGCCTTGTACTTTATCGAAATCTATGGATATTTTAACAGGCAGTGTAAAACTACCGGATGGAAGACTTGGTATTTTCACAATTCCTAAAAATAGTCAGGGAATTGAAGTGAGAGAGTTTTGGAAACATTGGATATTAAAGGGGAGTGAAACAGAAGAAATCGTATTAAAAGATGTAAAAGTACCTAAAGATTCAATGTTTGTTGCAGGAAATGAGAAAGAATTACATCCTTCAATTGTGAATGGCTTAATATGGTTTGAATTAATAGTTTCCACATCATATATTGGCGTTTGTTCTTCTTTGATTGAGAAAGTAATTTCACAGGGGAATTTGCCTACTTTTGAAGTAAGGAGCATGGTTTCATTAATAGAGGCAGCGATGAATGCTATTGAAGGTTTAGCACACAAGTTTAGCTTGAATTATTCTGAAAATATACTACCTGAAGTAATTTTTGTGCGTAAAAGTATAGAAGATATTATTAAGAGTGTTGCTTCTGATGCAACAAAACTTTTAGGTGGAATGCAATTTCTTACAAATAAAGAGATATCTTATCAATTATTGGTTTGTCAGTTACTTCATTTCCATCCACCAGCAAAACAAGAATCTTATCAAATAATGGATAACTTTTTGAAGTATTCTCCAGAACGTGTTCTAAGCTAAATCGAATCAACGAAAGAGAATGATGCATTAAAGACTGCTGTTATAGAAAAAGAATGGTATGTTCGGAATTACCTTTTCAGCGGGTGTCTAATCACCCGCTGAAAGCAGGTAAGCTTCCAGAGGCAATTATGCTGAAGTATAATTGATTGGGATAAGTAATGAAAAATACTTTTAAAAATTCGCGATACTTCTTGGAATAGCGAACAGACCGTGGTGCAATATCATCTACAGGCTTGTTACGCGTTTGGAGAAGTAGAGCGAATTTTCTTTTTGGTGTGAAGTAGAATAGAAGGTAAATAAAAACAAAGAAAAAATTGTTCTAACTTTTTCATTTTAGCTTACACTTACTATAGGACGAACTTAGTGTTGAGCAAGGGAGGAAATGACATAGCGAAAAAAATGGGAATTGTCGCGCTACTTTTATTCGGTGTTTATGTGCTGTGTATGTATTGGTATATATTCCATAGCGGTGGTGGTACAATACCCCGTGCGATGCAAGGGACAGCTGCAGATCCAGTCATGTTTATGTCCGAAAAAGAACTATACTTAAGCGGTGAATATTCTAAAATACGGAACTTCCTATTCTTTGTTGCTACACCTTTGGAATGGTTAATTTATTTCATAATTTTAACTATGGGCGTATCACGTTACTTTGAAAAGGTGGCGACGTCACAAACAAAATGGAAGCTGTTACAAAATGCAAGCTACTTATTCTTATTATCACTTTTACTATATGTTGTACTATTCCCACTCGATTATTATCGTTACAATTTAAGCAAAACTTATGGAATTAGTACACAAGGGTTTTCTTCATGGATGCGAGACGGCATTATTGATTTTTGGGTTAACTTTGGCATGAGTTTAATTATCGTATCTGTCCTTTATTGGCTCATCAAAAAAAGTGCCAAAAGATGGTGGCTATATGCATGGTTTCTAACGATTCCATTTACAATATTCGTGATGTTCATTCAACCTGTAGTCATCGATCCTTTATATAATGATTTTTATCCGTTAAAAAATAAGGAGCTAGAAGAGAGAATTTTGTCTATAGCTGCACAGGCTAATATACCAGCAGAGCACGTCTATGAAGTCAACATGGCAGAAAAAACAAATGCTTTAAATGCCTATGTAACGGGTATTGGCAGCAATTCAAGAATTGTGCTATGGGATACAACCTTAAATCGTTTAACAGATAATGAAATATTATTTATCATGGCACATGAAATGGGACATTATGTTGAGAAGCATATATATTTTGGCATTGCTGGGTATCTTCTGTTGACATTGCTAGGCTTATGGCTGACAGCGAAGTGTTTGAGATGGTTCATTGGACGTTACGGGCAGGTATTAAAAATTAAAAAAATCGGGGATATAAGCTCTTATCCATTGTTCTTACTCCTAACATCTGTTTTATTATTTGCTTCGAGCCCTCTGTCGAATTATATTTCGCGGTATCAGGAAAATAGAGCTGATCAATATGCGATTTCACTAACGGGCGATCGAGAGTCCGCAATTACTGCATTCCAGAAGCTAACGATATCTGGTTTAAGTGAGGTAAATCCACAGTTACTCGTAAAGTGGTTCCGTTATACACATCCGCCTATGCTTGAACGTATTTATAAGGTAGCGGAGAAGGCTGAAGAGAATAAAGAAGAGCCGTTAAAAGAAGTACCGATAAAAGAGGAGCAGAAAAAAGAACAGCAGAAGAAATAAAGAAACAAATGTCGTTGTTTTAACTGCAATAGTGCCCTACTCAAGGTTTTTTGAACGAATAAATTGGGTATTCTAATGAAAAGAAGTACAAAACTCGTTCGTTATGATAGGGGATTCATTATGCGAAATATTGTCATTATTACACTTTCATCGATATTAGTCGCCCTTGCCTACAATCTTCTGTTAATTCCACATGAGATTTTAAGTGGGGGATTAAGTGGGATTGCTATCATGCTTGGTATTATTACACCCTTGAATACAGGGGTTTTAAATTTACTATTGAATTTACCATTGCTAATTATAGGTGTCTTGAAGCTAGGGAAACGGTTTATTGGCTATACCATTCTTTCTGTAGTTGTCTTGTCGATAAGCTTGTATATTATTCCGGTTTATAAAGCTACACAAGATCCAATTCTTGCGTCATTATTTGGTGGTGTTATTGTGGGCTTAGGGTTGGGCTTGATTTTCCGTGCGGCAGGTTCTTCTGGTGGTTTTGATATTATAGCGATGCTGCTAAGCCGTAAGCGAGATTTTCCACTTGGTACATTAATCTCTGCGATGAATGGTATCGTTGTAGCCATCTCTGGGTTCGTCTTTAGCTGGGATGCGGCATTACTGACACTCGTTTCAATTTATGCTACAGGGAAGGTTGTCGACACTATTCATACGAGCCATATTAAATTGACACTGATGATTATTACGAGTAAGGGCGAGGAAGTAAAACAGCAGCTACTGGAAAAGCTTCATAGAGGTGTAACAATTATGGATGCGAAAGGTGCTTATTCAGGCGAAGGGCGCAAAGTTTTAATTACCGTCATTACACGCTATCAGCTTGCCGATGTTAAAGGTTTGATCAAAAATGCAGATGCTAAAGCTTTTGTTAATATATTACAAACTACCGAGGTCATCGGTGTGTTTGATAGGGGCATAAAGTAAAAAGTGTCCTGTCAAAACACTTTAAAAATTAAATCGTGACCGAAGATTTGCTCGAACAAAATTTACTAGAAACTAAAATAAAATAATGATTTCCTCTACACACGTTATAGATTATAATGAAAATAATCGAACGTGTGTTTCTTTATTTTAAAACGAAATGGGGTTAAATAATGAACAAAGAAACAATTCATGAATATTGCCTAAAACTTCGTGGAACAACGCATGATTACAAAGAAGAATGGCAGGCGGATCGTTATCATATTGGGGGTAAAATGTATGGCATGATGGGTGGAGATAGTACCGGAAGACCCGTACTTACTTTAAAATGTGAACCTAATCGAGCTGAAGAGTTAAGAGAAGCCTATGAAGGTATTATTCCAGGTTATTACATGAATAAAACACATTGGAATTCAATCTATATGGATGTAGATGACGTACCTATTGATTTAGTTGAAAATTTAATTAACCATTCGTATGAGCTAGTTTTCGGAAAGCTTACAAAAAAAGCTCAGCAGGAAATTCAGAAATGAAGTGAGAGAGCAAGTAGGATTCCCGCACGCAAAGAAGTGAGGGCAGGCCGACGAATAAATACTCAGATGCAAAGAACATCACTCCTAAACTAATCGGGTGCAAGAAAAGTTCTCGGATCAGCCAAAGAACTGATCAGATCCAACTGATATTTACTTTACCAGTGAAAAGGAATTTTCCCCGGAAGGAGCGAATCCCCCGTGCGATACACAATATATGAAATCAAAAAAGAATCTGCAAGTTTCTCAAGCTTAGTCTCGTAGAAAACAGATTCTTTTTTTGTTATTTAATTATATCCACGTTCACCAAATGGCTGAAGTTTGTCGAGCCATTTTTGTTCCAGCTTTTCTAGCTCTTTTTTTGGATCGAAATAGCCTTGTTCTTTTTTCTTCAAATATTCTACAACTTCAATATCAAAAGCATCATGGCCGAATGTGTTAAAATCCGCTTGTAGTTCTTTATTAGTATGTGTATTCGTTTTTAACATAAATTGAAAGCCGTTTAAGCGTTTTAAATTATTGAAGCTGCCAACAAACACTTTACCATTTTGTTGATTGGTCATCGTGAAAACACCAGCTTCGATTTTTATTTCTTTATACATTTCCTTTAATTCTTTTTTATGGTCCATTGGAAACCCTGCCTTCTTATTTTTTTATCCAGTAAGCACTGCCATCCTCTTGTCGATCCATGAAGCCGTATTCGATTAAATAGCGACGTATTTGTACATAGTCCTCATATATTGGTTGAATTATTGCGTTTAATTCTTTTTCTGAATACTGTTTTGTTACATCGAAAAGCTTTGTGATTGCACGAAGTATGACAATTTTATGTTTTTCACGTTTTGGGAAGCGGACAAGCTCTTTGCCAATACCGTTTGGAAAGTACTTTTCGAGTAATTGTTGTTCTTCAGAAATCGTAATATTATAGCGATCGTCGACCATCGTAGCCGTTTTGTGAATAGGTACAAAGCTGTCTTCCTTTTCATTCTGTTCTTTTAATAGTTCCATCATTGCAAGAAAGGTTTTTGCTTGACGTTCCTTTTCTTTAAGGGTAAAGCGATGATGACGTATTGTGGCTGCACTACCAATCTCCAATTCTTCTTTAATGTCTTGATCGGTTTTTCCTTCATAAAATAAGCGTAAAATATGACTTTGATGATCAGTTAGTCCTGTCATTTTTTTATTAAGGCCATTTAAATAATGAAATACGGATTGATGTGCAGCAGTAATATGATGTTGCATAAATTTTTCCGCCTCGTAGAGAACGCCTTCATGTGGATAAATAATACCCTTTTCAATCTTTTCCCCGCAAAGCAAACAAGTGAAGTGTGTTGCTTCTTCATGGTAGCCTTTTTTTATGTCATGGATCGGAGCTTGCCAAAATAATTCATTTACATCCATTTGAAATCCTCCTGTAAAACAAACAATTATTTATTTTGTTTGCTTGTATATTATTAAAATAACAAATTGTTTAAATAAAATCAATGAAAAACACATCGTTTTTATAAACGATGTGCGAAAGTGTTTATGTATTCTTCTTTTTAAAAATAATGATAGATAAGATAGCTAGCACAATAATTGTGACGATAATAATGATCATGCTTGTTGAGGTACTTAGTATATTTCCGTGAAGGTCATAGACAATACCCTTTTTTGTATTCTTCTAGCTGTGAAGCGGGCGCACCTTCGAAAACCTTGGAAATTGAGCTCTCCATAAAGGCATTGCGTAATAGTAAAGTTGGTCATACTGTTTATTCCTTTCTTTTTTGAATTTCTTGATTGATTTTTGCGATATCACTTTTTTGAAGTACATAAATAATGCACCAAGCGATAAAGAAAATAATAGCTTCACTTACAAAAATATATAGTATGCTTGAATGTTCAAACCAACGCCCGAAATAGCCTGCAATCATGACACATATCGTAACCGCAATTACATGTAGAATAAACTGAGCAATAAAAGGTAAACGTTCAATATCATAGATGGTAGAAAGTAGACCTATTACAACTCCAAGTATGGCGGCGACGATAATTTGTTCAAGTAATTCAGGCCCTGATATCACAGTGTTATTAGATAGGACACTGAATGTTACTAAGGAGTAGGAAGAGCTTAGTGATATAAGTAGACCGATTGTCATCATACGAATAATTTTTTTCATATTATGAGTCCCTCCCAATACCTAAATGTTGTTTTAGTTCTTTTAAATATTTGCGGCTAACATGGACGGACACATCGTTTTCTAAAATCAGTTCTGTTGTACCGATTTTACCCATTTGAATAGAGGCAATTTTGTTAATGTTGACGAGTGTCGATTTACTGACTCTGGCAAAGTCTTTCGCTAATTGTGCTTCTAGCTCATATAATTTACGCTTCGTTTCAAATTCCTGTTCCTCTGTCTGTAAAAATACTTTTGCACCCTCTGCGTAAATAGAGTAAATATCTGAAATTTTTAGCATATGAATTTCCTGCTGAAAGTAGCCATCTAGCATTGTTGTTTGTGAAGTTTGTAGTTGCTTCATCAGGCGTTCAATTTGCTCGGTGTATTCCTTCGCATGTATGTGAACCTCAGTTTCTTCTAGTTCACTATTGATTGTTAAATGAATTTTCATTGGAGGCCTCCTTTACAAATCCCGCTATGGAGAAACACTGAATCAGGTAATAATAATGTAGCATAGAAAATTTTGGCTTGGAGAAAATCTTGGATAAGAGGTTAAATTTTATAAATAACAGGTTCAATTTTAACGATATATTACATTGCGAAAAAACAATGAAGTAGAAAAATAGGTAGGTTCACGGCATAATAGAATGATTCAGTTAAGAGGGGTTGCTTCGATGTTTATTTTTGACAAACATATGTTTATGACATTATGTATCGGTTTAGCAGGTGCGGTTTCATTTAATTTATTACATATTCCAATGCCATGGTTACTTGGAGCAATTGCGGCGGTACTAATTGTTCAGTTATCGACGAAAGTACAATTGAAATGGCATAAATATTTTCGGAATTTTGGTTTAATCGTTGCGGGCTATTCCATTGGTTTTGCGTTTACACCAGAAGCGGTGCAGGATATTAAACAATTTATAGGAAGTATGGTTATTTTAAATGTATTATTTATTGTATTGTTTTTTGGTGTTAGTTATTTAGTTGCAAAACGTGCGGATTTAGATTTTGCGACCGCGTTGACATGCTGCGTCCCTGGTGGCATGTCACAAGTTGTTGCCTTTGCCGAGGAGCAAGGGGATATGGATATGGTCGTCATTACGTTCTTCCAAATATTACGGGTTCTTTTAATTGTCGGCTTTGTGCCATTAATGGTGTCAAGCTCTGGGGGGACTGGTGCAGTTGTCAATGGAGCGTATACATGGAACCTAATAGTTTTACTTACTGTGTGTGGCGTAGCGGGGTGGCTAGCGCAAAAGGTGAGAATTCCGACAGGTTATATGCTCGGTCCCGTGTTTTTATTGATGGGCATCCATATAGCAGGGCTTGATGTGCCGAAATTGCCATTGTCACTACTTCATATTGCACAACTAATGCTTGGTATTTACATCGGACTTTTATTGAAAAAAGACGATCTACATTTATCGAAGAAGCATGTATTTTACGCTTTTGTTTCGGCAGGGATCTTTATTGGCACTGCTTATGGCTTAACATTTGTCATGGAGAGTTTTTACAGCCTTGATTTTCAAACAGGATTTTTAAGTATCGTACCAGGGGGCCTTGATCAAATGGGGATTATCGCTGCTTCTGTGCATGCAAAGGTCACAATCGTCACTGCATTTCAGCTATTCCGCGTACTGGTCGTGTCCGTTTTCCTCGTACCGTTTGTTAAAATGTTTGTGAAAAAAGTGAAGACCTAGAGGCCTGTTGTGAAAAACAAAGTTGATAATATGATAGGTTCTAAGTTGACCAAATGATGCAAGCGTTGCGATATACGATTATGACCCATGGGAGAACTTACTAACAGCTGAACAAGTCGACAGTCGTATCAAAGAGCAACCTATTTGCTACGTAGGCTATGTCTACGATACCGAAACAAAGCTATACTATTTACAAGCTCGTTACTACGATCCAGCAACAGCACGTTTCATCTATCGTGACCCCGATCCAGGGAACGAAGATGACCCAGTTACAACACATATGGGGATGATAATCTAATAACGAAAATAGACTCAGATGGAAAAAGGGTATGGCCGTTATCAACGCAGGTTTTGCGGCCTACGATGGATAAAAAGTAAGCAGGGAAAAACAAAAAACAAATAGCCTGGGCAGTGGCATCCCATCGGAAAGTGACGCACGTTTATCCCAGTAAAGATTGCTAAAGGTTTAGGAAAATCAAATGGGGGAAAATCTCAAGGCCCTTATTTAATCCATATAATCCAGTATTTATGAAACCGAGAACCTATTGTAACGTCTTTAACTTCAAAGGGTGAAGGGAGAAGTACATTGTTTAAATATGTGATACAACTAATTCTTGGTTTCTTGACTTTATTGATGTCAACAGCTATTTCTTGGTATGAGGGAAGTGGTATTATAGATAATCCGCTTGAATGGAAGTATTCAACCCCAGTTTCTCAGATATTTAATATTGAGATAAACAATGGCCAGGATATTAGCCAGCTCGATTACTTTGTCTATGCAGCTAAATTTCAACCATTTTTCCCGGCTATTATGATAGTAAGTGTTCTTTACATTTGTACTGTAGTTATATTTTTCATTTTTCAACTAAATCATCAGTTAGCCATTATTTTATCAGGGATTATAAGTTGTTTATTTATTGTTATTAGCGGTATATTTTTTAATTCATCAACTGTTGGAGGAAACGTATTCTTTTGGATTACGGCTGTCGGTGCATTCATTTTTGTAAGTATGGCGATAAGTTTATGGTACAGAAAAAAATACATGTTTAAATTACAACCATAAAAATTGATTAGTAACGTAAACGTGCGAGCTCTAGTACAAAGGTATTAGTACAGGAGTTCGCACTTTTTTAATTAACATCTTGGATTGGGGAATGGGTAATGAATTTTGAAAAACATTGACGCCCCCAGAAAGGGACATAGCTCGGAACGGAAATCAGCCCCAAGGTAAGGTGACTTGAAGAAAAAATGTGAAAGAATGTAATTTAGTCTTTTCGAAATAACCTGAATTATGGTAAAATAAATTTAATTATATTGAACGGAGGTGAAAAGGAATGAATAAAAACGCTACGAAAACATGTGTAAAGGTGGATACAGCTATGTATTTTGCACGTGTTATTACTTTCGATTTTGCGAACAACGGGATAGGTCTGTCCATTTTTAAGCAAAATCAAATATCAAACGTAGCGAATTAACCATTCTTTTTCACAAACTAATGAGGAAAAGACTGCTTGTTAATCGAGCAGTCTTTTTTGTGTATTTAGATGTTTTTCGCACGTTTCATTGGAGGAAAAAACGATGCAAATTAAGGCTGAACAAATACAAAAAATTATTGGTGGAAATGTTTTATTTGAAGGACTTCAATTAGAAGTAAATACAGGGGAGCATGTCGCCATTGTTGGTGTGAATGGCAGTGGGAAAACGACTCTATTACAGTTACTTGCCGGTTTAGATATGCCGGATAAAGGACGAATCATAAAAAGTAAGGAAGCGACGATTGGTTATTTACATCAAATTCCGCAGTATCCTACGTTCTTAGTGAAGGAAGTGCTGGAGGAAGCATTTGCGGAAATTTATGCATTAAAGGCAAAAATGACAAAGCTTGAGCAGGAAATGGAGTTAGCTGTAACTGATAAGGAACTCCAGCAATATGGCCATGTGCAGGAACAGTTTATGCTGCAGGGTGGCTATGAAATTGATGCGCAATTAGCGATGATTGCAAATGGTCTTGGGATAACACCATTGCTTGAGCAACCGTTTAGTAGCTTAAGTGGTGGGGAGAAAACGAAGGTAATGCTAGGGCAAATCCTTTTAAGTAATCCTTCTATTTTACTATTAGATGAACCGACCAATCATTTAGATATGCAGGCAATCGAATGGCTAGAAAATTATGTCCGAAGTTTTGCAGGAATTGTTATTGCAGTATCACATGATCGCCACTTTATGAATCAAATGGCTCATAAAATAATTGAAATTGAAGATGGAGAGGCATTTACGTACATTGGTAATTACGATGCATTTGTCGAACAAAAGGAAACGAAGCTTGAACAGCAATTTGCTCAATATGAAGAACAGCAAAAGAAAATAAAAAAAATGCAGGAAACAATAAAGCGCTTAAAGCAATGGGCAAATGAAGCAAACCCGCCAAATGCTGGCTTGCATCGTCGTGCTAAAAGTATGGAGAAAGCACTAGCCCGTATAGAGCGTGTGAAGAAGCCCCTAACGAAAAAGAAAATGAATTTAGCATTAACGATGGCTGAGCGTAGTGGTAAAGAGGTTGTACAAATGAAGGGTATTAGCCATGCATTTGAGAAATCGTTATTTAAGGAAAGTAATTTAGCGGTTTACTTCGGAGAACGTCTGGCGATTGTTGGTGGTAATGGCAGTGGGAAATCAACATTATTAAAAATGATGTTAGGTGAAGTTGAACCTAATAAAGGTACTTGTCATGTCGGCAGTAGTGTTAAAATTGGCTACCTATCACAGCAATTTGAGCATAAAAATCCGGCCATTCGCTTAATAGATGCCTTTCGTGAGAGTGTCTCCGTGTCAGAGGCTGAGGCACGTCATATTCTGGCTCAGTTTTTATTTTATGGCTATGACGTTTTTAAAAAAGTGAAGGATTTAAGTGGCGGTGAAAAGATGCGCCTACGTCTAGCACAGTTAATGCATGCGGATATCAATTTATTGATGCTGGACGAACCAACTAACCATTTAGACATTGAAGCGAGAGAGGTATTGGAGGATACACTGGAGTCCTTTGAAGGAACCATAATTGGCGTCTCGCATGACCGTTATTTTCTACAAAAGATTTTTACAAAAGTTGCATGGATTGACCATGAAAACATTCAAGTATTTGAAGGGGATTATGAATGGGCAAGACAAAAACGCTCAGAAATAGTAAAAGAACCAGTTAAAAAAGAAGTGTCTGAAAAACCATATGCTGTTAAAAAAGAGCTAGCGATAGAAGAACAAATTGAAAAGCTTGAAAGGAGATTAAAGGAGCCGACGCTTGCGAAGGAGCAACGTCAAAAGCTTGAACAGCGGCTAGAGGATTTATTTGAAAAATGGATTGAAGGAGGAACAAAAGATGCATAAAATAGAGCATATCATGCAGTTAGATATTGATTATATTAAAAGTTTTAGTGAGATGGAAACATGTCATGAAGGAGTATTATTTTACAATAATGAAATGCCAACATATTATGACGCCAATCATGCACACATATGGAAGAAGATTGTCGAACCAGATATGTTTTTAAAGAAAATCAAGGATTTTTATCAAGCAAAAGCTCTCACCCCAAGATTGTATTTATACAATGTGGAGGAAAATCAGTCATGTATAGAAGCATTAGAGAATCATGGCTTTCAATATGAAAGTTTTACTGATGATGTACAGTGTTGGAATGGTGAATACTCGCAATTATCACATAATCCAGCCATACAGATTGAGCGGGTAATAGATGCAAATATGGAGGAAGCGTTAGCCGTAGAAATGAGTATTTCTACATTTGGGGAGCCTGCATTAATCAAAAAAGCTTTTGAGGAAACCTATTATTCTCCGTATTTTACGTATTATTTATTAAGATTAGATGGCACAGCTTGCTGTACTGCCAATATTTTCGTCTCAGGAAATCAAGGGAGAGTTGAGAGTGTAGCAACACTTGAAAGCCATCGAGGACGAGGATTGATTGGATATATTCTGCAATATATTCAGCAAGAGTCGGTAAAGAAAGGGTTAGAATATCTCTGGATTTTGCCTATCAATGAACAGGTCGCCAAGGTCTATGACAGGGCAAACTTCAAATCAGTAGGCACAATAAAATCAATTCATGCCTTTACTGAGGGTAAAAGCATTAAGCAAATACGACAAGAGACTTAATTAGGATGAACGAAAAAAATTTTGCCATACTCCTGTAGGACTCAAACGCCATAGGAATGGTGCTTTTGGGGGTTTAATTTTGAGAATTTTAGTCGTAGAATATGTTCAAATTGTGTAAAACAAAGCTTGTCAGAGGTAAAGGGGGAAGACCTTCTATTTGATAAATAGAGTGATCCAGAACAGTATCGACTACTCGGGATATTAGAATTGATGTTTCGAAAGAAGGATTTTCAATCTTTAAAAGTTTTTTACTTGAAAAAATGGCGAATTCGATTTACTCTCTTTAGAGATACTTGTTTAATGGACTTGGAGGATATGGAATGCACGGAATTTATATACGCTATAATGTCTCAGATGAAACCCCAGCAGCACAATGGCCCAAAAAAATGGATGCATTTGCGTATGTTCAACGAGGAAAGCCACAACAAGACAATGACAACTTGCTATCGATGGAAGAGCTAAAAAGCCATGCAATTCGCTATATTAAAAGCTTAAAAGACAATGCAGGTGATCATTTAGTAGAACAACGCAATGGTGAAATTGAGCACTTTGATCGACGCTATATGGAATCCTTAAAGCTAAAGGAAAGCATCGATTCACAGCTTATTAATCTAGAAGAAATTCGTTTGCTTTTACAGTTAATGAATGTATTGAATTTATCGCATGGTTTCGGAGAAAATGCTGGAAAGCTGCTTCGTCAAATTACCCCATATGCAAAAGAGGTAGAGCACCCAACATTCCAAACAACTCGTGTTGAGCGTCATTTTTATTCAGAACTAATTGAACAAATTGAAGCAGTATATGCACGAATTATGCGTCATCACAATCCGTCAACGAATGAAATGCAGCAGTCAGAAAAGATATGGACAGCAGTTTGTGAGCAAGCAATAGAAAAGGTAGAATCGCGCATTGAACGCTTGTCTTCTATCAAGTTAAAGCATGAGAAAAATTTACTAGAGTTTAGTCAATTAAAACAGCAAAATATCGAGGCAAAGGAACGCCTAGATATTGCTGTCAATGATCTTGATGCTATTTTAAATGTACTAGAATCTTAAAGGCTATGTAATGTGGTTTAAGTGGGGTTAGCTTTGAGCTAGCCCCACTTTTATCTCTTGAATCAGAAGATATCAAATTTGAAGGCAGTGAACAACAAGAATTAATAGCCGTAGACAAATTTCATAACAAAATCAAACAGACATACTTTTTATTGACTACATGCAATAGAAAATATGTCTGTTTTTTATGGGTTCTATAATATTTGTTGGGGTAATCACACAATTTTATGCATAAAAAAGCACAGTATCACCATTTCTTATATACTTGAATTGTCGAGAAACAAGTAATAGAAAGGTGAACTGTGCAAATCAATTTTAACATGAATATCCCATGATTAAAACTGGCAAGTAGAAATCTTAAATAGCTTCTCGGAGTTCATCTGGGTTAAGGAGCTGAAAGATTACAGCACCCAACATTTGACTTAGAACCTTTTTATGCAAATGAACATGGAAATATGCCTGTTTTTTATCTCTAGAGCCCCGAAACCATGCAGATTGTTCCGATTTTTATGCCGGTAGGTACGTTAAACCCTGGGATTATATCGATTACCGTATTTGTTGCTATATCTATAACAGACGCTGTATTGTCAAGTTGATGTGTGACATAAGCAAGTGTTCCGTCTGGCAAGATAGTTACTTGATCAGGAGGTAACCCTAGGAATGGTAGCAATCAAGGTATGTTAGCCCCAATCATTCTTACGCAACATTCCTGAACAACGCTCGCTGTATTAGCCTTTAAAACCGTTGGCCTCCTGCAAAATGTCCTTAATTGCCATAATACTTTTTATTTTGACATGGCTATTATTACTTTAAGAGTTTTAGTATTTAAAAACATATCATTAGAAAAGTAAGAAAATGTGAAAAATTACGAAACTTTTTGTAGTCTGCATCCGTATAGTAGGTAATACAATGAAAAGGGGTGAACAACTTGACGCTATTTGGCTATTCACTCGAGCAAATCTTTTTAGTGGGGTTAATATTCGGGGGCCTTGCAACACTTTTATTTACGTTTTTTAGTGATGCTGTCGAGGGCATTGGAGAGGGGCTACCGATTTTTAATCCAAGTGTCATTCTATCTTTCATTACGTTGATGTCAGCAGCAGGATTTATTTTAGAAAAACTAGCCTTCTTCCCTAGCGTTTGGAATATTGTTGCTGCTTGTATCATCGGAGCTATTTTAAGTGCACTATTTTATTTATTTGTTCTAGTTCCGCTACGATCAGCCGATGTTTCGTTAGCTTATACAGAAGAATCGCTTGGAGGTCAGCTAGGAAAGGTCATTGTTCCAATCCCGACTGACGGTTTTGGAGAGGTAGTGATTGCAACGACTAGCGGAATGATTTCAAAGCGAGCAACAGGATTTGACAATGAGGCTATTGATTACGATACGACGGTACTTGTTGTAGAAGTGAAGGAAGGAACGCTTTTTGTGAGATCTTATGATAAGAAATTTTTATAGAGGAGCGATATTTATATGTCAATGGAGATTTTAATTGTAATAGGAATTGTAGCCTTTGTTTTAATTGCACTAGTTGCACTATATGTGACAAAGTATCGTACAGCAGGACCTGATGAAGCACTGATTGTGACTGGTAGCTATCTTGGCTCAAAAAATGTACATAAAGATGAGTCGGGAAACCGTATAAAAATTATTCGTGGTGGCGGTACATTCGTATTCCCAATTTTCCAGCAAGCACATCCATTAAGCTTATTGTCTAGTAAGCTTGATGTGACAACGCCTGAAGTGTATACGGAACAAGGTGTACCGGTTATGGCCGATGGAACGGCTATCATTAAAATCGGTGGTTCCATTTCAGAAATTGCTACGGCGGCGGAGCAGTTTTTAGGGAAGCAAAAGGATGAGCGTGAAAATGAGGCACGTGAAGTGCTAGAAGGTCATTTACGTTCAATCTTAGGTTCAATGACGGTTGAGGAAATTTATAAAAACCGTGATAAATTTTCTCAGGAAGTACAGCGTGTTGCGTCACAGGACTTAGCGAAGATGGGTCTGACAATCGTTTCCTTTACGATTAAAGATGTACGTGATAAAAATGGCTACTTAGAATCGCTTGGTAAGCCACGTATTGCGCAGGTTAAACGTGATGCGGATATAGCTACCGCAGATGCTGAAAAGGAAACACGCATTAAGCGTGCTGAAGCATCAAAAGAAGCACAAAAGGCTGAGCTTGAACGTGCGACAGAAATTGCGGAAGCGGAAAAAGAAAATCAATTAAAGGTAGCAGAATTCCGTCGTGAGCAAGATATCGCTAAGGCACGTGCTGACCAAGCCTATGAACTTGAAACAGCTCGAGCAAAGCAAGAGGTTACTGAACAAGAAATGCAAATTCGCATTATTGAACGTCAAAAGCAAATTGAATTAGAAGAAAAAGAGATTTTACGTCGTGAGAAGCAATACGATTCAGAAGTTAAGAAAAAGGCTGATGCGGATCGTTACGCTGTCGAGCAAAATGCGGCGGCAGCCAAAATGCGTGAGCTTGCGCAGGCGGACGCGGAGAAATATCGTATCGAATCATTGGCACAAGCCGAAGCGGAGAAAATTCGTTTGGACGGTCTTGCAAAAGCGGATGCTGAGCGTGCAAAAGGGGAAACAGATGCGGATATTATTCGTCTTCGTGGTCTAGCAGAAGCCGAGGCGAAACGTAAAATTGCGGAAGCCTTCGAATACTACGGTCAGGCAGCTGTCCTGGATATGATTGTACGTATGATGCCTGAATATGCGAAAGAACTTGCGAGCCCACTTGGCAATATTGATAAGATTACTGTTGTTGATACTGGTGGTGGAGAAGGCGGAGGCGGTGCTAATAAAGTAACTGCCTATGCAACGAATTTAATGTCAACATTACAGGAATCGTTAAAGGAAACTTCAGGAATTGACGTGAAGGAATTAATTGAAAGCTATGCAGGTAAGCATACATTGCGTCCGGAGCTAGAGCAAATAGCAGTAGGCTTAGGTAAGCAAACAACAGCTACAGCTAATGAAACGCAAGACGAAATAAAAGAAACGGTTGAACAATAATAGAAATAGCCGCCTGATTTGATATCAGGTGGCTATTTTTTTCTCTATTTTTCCTTCCACTCACTTGCGAGCATGCCATAAGCAACGTGGTCAACATAATGGTCATAAAGCCATTCTGCTGCACGAATCGTTCCTTCTTTTGTAAAACCAAGTCGTTCAGGGATGGCGCGGCTTTTTGCGTTGCCCGTAGCAGCACGAATTTCGACCTTATTGAGCTGTAAATTCTTAAAAGCATATTGTAATAATGCTTGGACAGTCTTTGTCATAATACCATGTCCTTGAGCCCCTTCGCTGAGCCAATAGCCAATAGCAGCGATTTTATTGCTATGATTTATCGTATTAAAGCCAGCAATGCCTACGATTTCATTGCGAAAAATGATAACAAGAGAGAGGCTGCTTTTAGCTTCATGCCCTTTTATACAGCCTTTTATATATGCCGTTGTATCGGCTCCTTCTTTTGTAATATCCAGCCACGGCAACCATTCCCGTAAATATGTACGTGATGCATCTGTTAAGGCAAAAACAACATTTGCATCTTCTAATTCGATAGTCCGTAAAGATAATTCTGGATTAATGGTCCTTTGCAATATTCTTCACCTCTTTTTTATTTTAAGGCGTTATGCATAAAGCCCTTCATTTCATGACTAAGAACGGTTAACTCCTCAATAATTTCACTAAAATCTTGAACGAGCTGAGACTGTTCGTTTGTTGCGTCATTGATTTGCCCCATATTTTGCTTAAGGTTTTCTAGGTTCCTATTTATATTATGTAGGGAGGCTTCGATATTTTCTGTGGCGCTGGATGTTTCGAACGAGAGCTTTCTAACTTCCTGCGCTACGATGTTAAAGCCAGCACCATGCTGGCCTGCACGAGCCGCCTCAATAGATGCATTTAAGCCGAGTAAATTTGTTTGGCGAGAAATGCTTTTTATTAAATCTGTTACTTCATTTGTTTTCTTTGAATCTTCAAGGGCGTGCTGTGCTTGTTTATTAATCTCCTCACTTGTTGCTGCTAATTCCTCAGAATGTGAGGCAATTGTATGTACTTTGTCCTGTAAGCTGTTTACAAGGCTATCCATTGTCCCCATATAATCCTCAAGTTTAAGCTCATTGTCGATTGGCAGTCCAAATGCTAGGGCACCTACGACTTTACCATTTTCACGGATTGGAAATGAAAAAGCATTTATGGCAACCCCGTATACATCCTTTGGTATTACGACATCAGCATTTTTTCCAGTAAAGGCAATGAAAACATTTTGGTCATTAGCATTTACTTTTTGTCCATCTAGGTAGCCTGAATCTACACGTTTGCCAGCTAAATATTTTACAACTATTTCACTTTCCTTCTCGACGACAGCCACAATTGCCTCTTCCTTTAATGCAAGGTGGATATAAGGTACTGAAAGTGCTAAAGCTTCAATAATTTTCATGAAAATTCCTCCAAGTCTGTGCAGTGAAAAATAGTTTAGTCATCGGAGCTTTTTGCCAAGGATTGCTAGATGATTACTTTCACTGTAACACAATATTTGCCACTAAAAATAGACAAAAACTAAATTTATATGAAGAAAATGTGATTTTAGTCACGGTAGTTTGTCAAATGAAATCATGCGCATAATAAAAAAACAACGGTAAATTTGTCTATTTTTTGACAAGTTATCGTGTGTTTTGAAGATCATTGTATTAGAATAATAGTAGAATTGAAAGAACGTAAGGAGAGAGAGAGATGGGTTACATTCAAAAGGGGACAAAGGCGTTTCATAAAGCAAACTGGGCTTTATTTTTAGCAGGCTTTATCACCTTCGCCAATTTATATGTATCACAGCCATTATTACCAACATTTGCGAAGGAGTTTCATGTATCACCTGCAGTTGCAAGTTTAACGCTTTCTGTGACAACTTTTGCGTTATCCATCAGTATGATTATTGTAGGTTCATTATCAGAGGCATGGGGTAGGAAATCTTTGATGACGAGTTCTATTTTTGCGGCATCAATTATTACACTTGCACTCGCCTTTTCTCCTAATTTTGAAACGATATTAGTGTTACGTGTTATACAGGGGGTTGCTTTTGCAGGATTGCCGGCAATTGCGATGGCTTATTTAGGGGAGGAAGTCGATCCATCTAGTTTAGGTATTGCAATGGGTTTATATATAAGTGGAAATTCGGTAGGCGGGCTTAGTGGTCGGGTTATTATAGGCACATTAACGGATCTTTACAATTGGCAAGTGGGGATGATAGTACTGGGTGTCATCAGTCTGATGATAAGCGTGTTATTTATCTGGATGCTACCTAACTCCAAGCATTTTACACCACGATCTTTGCAAATAAAATCATTGACGACATCTCTTTTGCAGCATTTAAAGGACCCATCCATGCTTTGTTTGTTTGGCATTGGCTTTGTGTTGATGGGAAGTTTCGTGACGCTATATAACTACATTGGCTTTAAATTGATGGCACCACCTTATAATTTAAGTGCTACGGTTGTTGGCTGGATTTTTGTCATTTACTTAGTAGGTACATTTAGCTCTGCCTGGTTCGGTAGTCTTGCTGATCGATATGGCCGTCAAAAGATGTTATTATTCTCTATTGCGATCATGTTTGCAGGGGCGATTTTAACATTAAATGGGCTACTTAGTTTGAAAATTTTAGGGATTACAATCTTTACATTTGGCTTCTTTGCTGCGCACTCGATTGCCAGTGGCTGGGTAAGCAAACGAGCTACTCATGATAAAGCGCAAGCCTCTTCGCTCTATTTATTTTTCTATTATTTTGGTTCAAGTGTTGGAGGAACAGTAGGGGGAATATTCTGGATGCATTATGGCTGGGGAGGCGTTATTGTCATGATTGCTGTATTTTTAGTCGTTGCATGCTTGCTGTCTGTTTTATTAAAGATGTCTAATCAGTTCAGTGGAAGAAGTCATTGGTCTGAGTTAAAAAAATGAAGCTTTTAGTATAAAAAGGATATAAAGAAAGTTGATGCTGTTAAGGAAAAGTGGATAGCGTTTTTTTATTTTGTTGCAGACCTTTTTTACAGGATTAAAATAGCCATCTGCACGAATTATTCATAAAAATGATTTGTCGTAAACTATCTGATAATATAAAGAGTAGACTGGTAATTAAGAGGAGTTGAAAGAATATGTTCGCGCGTTTTAAAGAATTTTCTGTTGTCTTTGCGTTGCTGATGGTAGCATTTGTTTTGACAGGTTGTGGAGCCGCTAAAGAAAGTGGGCAATCGGAAGGAGATACGGCAAAGAAAACAGAAGAAAATGTGGATTATTCATCAAAAGTGAAGGAAAATCCAATTGTGACGATTACGATGAGCAATGATGAAAAAATCGTCATCGAATTAGAACCTTCTACAGCGCCGAATACGGTAGCTAATTTTATTTCGTTAGTTAAAAAAGGTTTTTATGATGGTCTTATTTTTCATCGAGTTGTCCCTGATTTTATGATTCAAGGTGGGGATCCTTTAGGTAATGGTACGGGTGGTCCAGACTACTCGATAGAAGGTGAGTTTTCATTAAATGGCTTTAAAAATGATTTAAAGCATGAACGCGGTGTCATTTCAATGGCTCGTTCACGGGATCTGAATTCTGCGGGATCACAATTTTTCATAATGGTAAATGAAGCGACACATCTTGATGGTGAATATGCTGCCTTTGGAAAAGTGATCGAGGGGATGGAAACAGTAGATGCGATCGCTGCTGCTGAACGAGATGGTGAAAAACCAATAAAAGATCAGCAAATGAAAAAGGTAGAGGTGGATACAAAGGGCTTTGATTATCCAGCCCCTAAAGTAATAAAATAACGTTTGTTAAATTTAGAAGTACAATACGAAACAAAGAAGCATGAGAGATCAATGATGATCCTTCATGCTTCTTCGTATTTAACCCATAATATTGTAGCCTGCGTCGATGTAAATCGTTTCGCCTGTTACACCGCGTGATAGGTGAGAAAGCATCACGATTGTCATATCTGCTACTTCGTCTTGTTGAACATTACGTTTTAATGGAGCTGTTTCTTCGATTTTGTGTAAAATTGTATTGAATGAAGGAACACCTTTTGCAGCAAGGGTGCGAATTGCCCCAGCAGAGATCGCATTAACGCGAATATTATCTTTACCAATATCTGCTGCAAGATAGCGCATAGATGCTTCTAATGCTGCCTTCGCTACACCCATGACATTGTAGCCATCAAGTACGCGTTCTGCTCCTAAGTAACTCATTGTTACGATAGAGCCACCCTCAGTCATATAAGGATGTGCGGCCTTTGCTGCTGAAATAAGAGAATAAGCGCTAGTATCTTGTGCAAATGCATAGCCATCACGAGTTGTATCTAAGAAGCGATTGTGTAAATCTTCTGCATTGGCAAAAGCTACTGAGTGCACGATACCATGGATAACGCCTACTTTTGTACCGATTTCATTGAAAGCCGCTTTTGTGCTCTCGTCGCTGTTAACATCACATTGTACGATCAGTGAATCAGCTTGTCCGATGTTTTCTAATTGCTTTTGTAATTTTTTTAATGAACGTTCTTGGCGATAAGTGAAAATAACATTTGCACCTACGTCAAATAAACGTTTTGCGATGCCCCAAGCAATACTTCGATCGTTTGCCACACCCATTACGACAATATTCTTATCTTTTAATTGTAATAAATTATCTATCATTTATAAGAACCCCTTTATGAAATAATATCTGTTATTAGTACCAACTACTAAAATCTTATCATACATAAAAAATGGTTGCAATAACAAGATGAAAAGAGTGACTAACTTTACTTGCAAAGTACAAAAAAATTCATCTCCATTATGTTAGAGATGAATCATTGCATAAGAATCGTTCGTTTGTAGAAAATTGCTCATCACCATACGTATGGTTGATTTCCGTTCCGGCTGGGCGCTTTGTTGTTGCTGACGCTTCGCTATGCTACAGGATCTCGAGCCAACAGATGTTTTTGCGAGAAAGTAGTTGTGATATGGTGGCAGCGTCACGATGCAGGATATGATGATTTTAACCTTCGTTCCTCTATTGCAGATCTCCAAGGAGTCGTCCTGTCTCCGCTCCAATCAACTAATACATGAGGGGATAAAAAAAGGCACCCAGTTAAGGATGCCTTTAAGATACGTATGAAGGACTATTCGAATTTTAAAGAGTCGCCATCAAAAGGTTCATCTGCTACTTTGATTGAGTCAGTTGGGCATCCTTCGAAAGCATCTTGCATGTCTTCTAGTAGATCTTCTGGAACTTCAGCAGTTCCCATGTTATCATCTAAAATAACGAAGGCAATCCCTTCATCGTCATAATCATAAATATCTGGTGCTGCGGCTCCGCAAGCGCCACAAGCGATGCATGTATCTTTATCAACAATTGTGAATTTAGCCATTTTTCTTTCTCTCCTTTTACATGTTCCTACAAAGCTTCATACTCATTTTAAAGATGTTTATCTTACATTTCAACATAAATACTATTAAATTGGAGGAATTTGCGTCTATGTTTCATCAAATCTTATTGCAAATCTTTCAAAAACTAAATAATGAAAGAACAATTTCTGCTGCTTATCACATATTAAGAGGGAAGCGCTCAGGTCAGACTATTCAAGACATTGGCCTATTTCAGTTACATAAATATTTTGGGCTATTACCTAAGTTACCTAGGAAAACATTTGATGAAGCCGTAACTTCGTTTTTACAATATAGTTGGTTAACAATGCAACAATCTGGTCACTATTCCATGAAAAAGCTAGGTTTACAGCGAGCAGCGCAGACACCTGATTTTTTATTTGACGGATGGCACTATCGAGGAAATGAGCATGTTTTTTTTGCGAGGTTCTCGTTAATTGTACAAAGTTTATCTTATCAAAGTGCTGGGGTTCGTTCTTTTTCTCCCATAAGTAGGGATACGAATATTCAATCTTGGGTGCGTACATTTTTAATCGAGCATAACTATCAAGATGGGCATTTACAGCAACGATTATTGGAGGAATGTGAACAGGTACTTTCTGTATTACCTTTATCAGATGCCAACAAACAGCTTGTCCTCTATCGGTTGAGTGGTCAAAGTTTACCTGGATGGACGTGGCAGCAGCTTGCTGGTGAACGTCAGGAAACAGTTTTAGATTGTCAGTTAGCGTTTATAGAATTGCTACATACATTGTTAAATGAAGTTCATGAGACAAATGACTATCCGTTGCTTGGTAAGATTGCTGAAGGATTAAGAGTAAAAGCATTAGTAACTGATTCAGCGCAGCAAACAGCACATTTATATGAGCAGGGCTATTCAATTGAACAGATTGTGCAAATAAGGAAACTAAAACAAAGTACAATCGAGGATCATTTAGTAGAATTAGCCATGAATGAACCGAACTTTTCGATTGGCCCATTCGTCTCATATGAAGAAGCGGAAAAAGTTTGGCAGGCATCGAAACACTATCAAACAAAAAAATTGAAAACATTGCATGAAGTAGTTGAAGGTATGAGTTATTTCCAGTTAAGGCTTGTCCTCGCGAAAGGAGAAGTATAAATGGAACTTGAACAAACGTTAGTAAAGTATTTTGGCTATACAACATTTCGTCCAGGCCAGAAAGAGGTTATTGAAGCAATCTTAGAAGAAAAAGATGTTATTGCTTTATTACCAACTGGAATGGGAAAGTCACTTTGTTACCAACTATCAGGATATATCTTGCAGAAGCCAGTATTAATTGTTTCTCCGCTGCTTTCTCTAATGCAGGACCAGGTAGAGGAGTTAAAGCGTTTTGGTGAAAAGAGGGTAGTTGCCTTAAATTCATTTTTAACCGTAAGTGAAAAACGATATGTATTACATTTTTTAGAGCAGTATCGTTTTATATTTACGTCACCGGAGATGCTTTTACAGCAGCAAGTTCAAGACAAGCTTTCACAAATGCAGCTAGGTCTTATCGTCGTGGACGAGGCACATTGTATTTCTCAGTGGGGCTTTGATTTTCGGCCAGATTATTTACGAATTGGACAATGGTTTTCACAAGTAAATCGTCCACCGGTTTTAGCATTATCAGCTACTGCGACGAATAAAGTAATCAATGACATACGAGATACACTGTCGCTACATACACCATTTGAGTTTTTGTACAATGTGGATCGGCCTAATATTCATCTTGGGCGTGTCATATTTGAGGATAGGACAGATAAAACACACTGGATTATGCAACATATTAAAGAGACGGCAGGACCGGGTATATTATATTTGTCCTCGCGTAAGCGTGCTGAACAATATAGCGCAGCACTTATACAAGCTGGTATACGTGCAGCAGCTTATCATGCAGGCTATGGTGCTGAGGACCGTCAGTTTATTCAGCAACAGTTTATTGACGGGGAGCTCGACTGGATTGTGGCGACGAATGCTTTTGGAATGGGTATCAATAAGTCAAATATTCGTCAGGTTATCCATGAAACGCTTCCTGCTAATGTAGAAAATTACATGCAGGAGATTGGCCGCGCAGGGCGTGATGGTCAATCAGCGCTCGCAATTTTACTTTATAGCGATGGTGATGAGGAACTTGCGAAATTTGTTGTAACAGGCGATTTGCCAACAGCTGGTCATGTTGATCGTTATCAGGAACTACTAAATCAACATATGCATCCTTCCCAAATGTTGAAAAATGGAGAGGTAAGTGAAACCGCTTTTCGTGTACTTGATTACTGGTTACAACAAGAAACGGTGGAACAAGTGAAAGTACGTTTAAATCATTTAGTACTGGAAAAGTATCGAGCTGTCGATAAAATGCATAAAATTACTCAGACAAAAGACTGTATTCGCACACAGCTAGTCGGGTATTTTGGGCAAAAATTGCTGAAAAAACCAGAAAACTGTTGTGAAAATTGTGGAATCCATTATGATGAAATCAATAAGGTACGCTTAAAAGAAGAGAAGAAAATAGAAATGATGCCATGGAAAAGTCGGCTAAAGCAGCTCTTAATGGGTTGTTAAAGGCTCATCACTCAAAGTTATGGATGACATTTTGTTAACAACGTATGCCAAATATCAGTTGATTTCCGTTCCGAATGGACGTCTCCAAGAAAGCGCCCTGTGGAACGGAAAATCAACCCCACGTTATGGTGATATGTCCTTTTTAGCCTATAACTGACGGTCATTTACTTTTTTCGCAAAATTCGTCATAATAGAATGATAGAAAAGCGTAGTAAGGTTGGAGGAACGGCGAATGAGTAAAGAAGATTATCGCGATAAAATTGAAGAACATCGTCAATCTTTTGAGGAAGAACAAAAAGAACAGCAAGCTTTATCTAGAGTTTCAAGAATGAAGAAAAATGGAAATGACAATAAAAAACCAAGTAAAACAAAACGAAAACCGCCATTAATGACGATTCTTTTTGTAATTTTTATCTTAATTCCATTATCGATATTAGTCTATTTTTTAAAATTCTATGAACCTGGAACAACAATTGAAGAGGCTGAAAAAAATTCTTCGGATGAAATTGTAGAAATTGATAATTCAGGGGATGAAAATAAGGTGCCTGTATCTACTGACAAAGCAAAAGAAGACGATAAAGCAAACAAAGATAAGGCAGACAAAGCAAAAGAGCCTTCTAAGAAAGACGCTGAGAAATTAGCTGCTGAGCAAAAGGCAGCTGAGGAAGCGAAAAAGACCGAAGCAGCCAAGAAGGCAGAAGAAGCTAGAAAAGCCGATGAAGCTAAAAAAGCTGAGCAAGCTAGAATAGCACAAGCAGAAGAGGCTAAACGAGCTGAACAAGCTCGAAAGGCCGAGGAAGCGCGTAAAGCTGAGGAAGCACGCAAAGCAGAAGAAGCAAAACAATCTGCAAAAGCAAGTACTCATACTGTAAAAGCAAATGAAAATCTATATCGTATTGCTTTAAATCACTACGGCGATGGAAGTGAAGCAACATTATCGAAAATTCGTGCAGCAAATGGTATGTCTTCAAATAATGTAATGATTGGGCAAGTGATTAAGCTACCATAAGAAAAGCGGGTGTCATTCTTTGGCAATGATGTTTTTCTAGTATAAAATAATGGACAAACGTCAACACCAAATATGGTTGAGGCGTACGTCTTATTTAGTGAAAAGGCGATTCTTCATTATAACGAATCGTCTTTTTGCTTTCGTAAGGAGATGTGAGGGAATGATTTATATTGGACTATTTGTTTTAGTAGTCATCGCGTTCCTGCTTTATATGTTGAAGGTGGCACATGAAAATAATGTTTTACATCATCAATTGTTATTAAAGGGTGAACAGGAAAAGGTCCGACTATTTTTTATTTCGGATACACATTTACGCAAAATTAATCGCCAAATGATTGAACAGTTAGATGGTCAATTTGATGCTGTTATTATTGGTGGAGATTTTGCAGATGGACGCACACCTATTCAACGTATTCATGACAACCTTAAATTATTAACTCCTTTAGGACCGACATTTTTTGTATGGGGTAATAATGACAGAGAAGTAGGCGAAGAACGATTAAGAAGTATTTTGCAGGAACATGGTGTTCAGATCATCGCTAATGATGCTGTATTACTACCTAAAAAAAACCGTTTTTGGCTAAATGCAATTGAAGACACATCTACAATGAAATATAGCTTTGATGAAGCATTTGCAAAGGTAGGAGAGAAAGACTTAGTTGTTTTTATCTCACATAACCCTGGTGTTTTTGCAAGAGTCCGTGCAAAATTTAGAGCAGATTTAATGATTGGTGGGCATTTACACGGTGGTCAAATAAGAATTGGTCCATACGGTGTGCATCCTAATGGCTCTTACCGGGAGCGTGAGGGTGTGATGACGTTAGTAAGTAACGGCTATGGTACGACATTATTGCCTTTCCGGCTTGGTGCGAGACCACAGTGTCATATTATTGACATTGAAATTTCGGGTAAATAAACAACCAAAACTCGATGGAAGGCGTATAATGGAAGCGATAAGGATTTATTTGAAAGTAAAGTATTAGCAAATTGCTGATACAAAGTTGATAGGAGTGTAAGAAATGCAGCAAGTAGATGCAATTATTGTTGGAGGAGGCCCATGTGGTTTAGCAGCAGCAATAGCCTTGCAAAATATTGGATTAAAGCCAATTGTCATTGAAAAAGGCAATATCGTAAATGCGGTTTACAATTACCCGACGCATCAAACTTTTTTTAGTACTAGTGAACGACTAGCTATTGGTGATGTACCCTTTATAATTGAAGGTCGGAAGCCAAAGCGAAATCAAGCACTAGTTTATTATCGAGAAGTTGTACGTTTGAAAGGTATTCAAGTAAACCGCTTCGAGAAAGTAAATAGCGTCGTAAAAAGTGGAGCCGTGTTTACAGTAACGACAAATAAAGAGATCTATACAACACCTTATGTTGTAATCGCAACAGGCTACTATGACCATCCGAATTATTTAAACATCCCAGGTGAGAAATTGCCAAAAGTCTTCCATTACTTTAAAGAGGGACATGAATTTTTTGATACAGATGTTCTTATAATAGGTGGAAAAAATTCTGCAATAGATGCGGCGCTTGAGTTAAATAAGGCTGGAGCTCGCGTCACTGTTGCCTATCGCGGTAGTGAGTATTCACCTAGCATCAAGCCATGGGTTTTACCAGAATTTGAAGGTGTAGTACGAAATGAAGAAGTCCAAATGCTTTTCAATACAAATATACTGGAAATCCGAGAGCATGAGGTCGTAATAGAAATTGCTGGTCGCAAGAAAACTTTACAAAATGATTTTGTTTTTGCTATGACAGGTTATCATCCGGATCATTCATTTATTCGAGCAATGGGTGTCTCTATTGATTATGAAACGGGTCGTCCCTTCTTTAATCCTGAAACGATGGAAACAAATGTAGAAGGCTTATTTATTGCGGGAGTTATTGCAGCTGGAAATAATGCCAATGAAATTTTTATAGAAAATGGCCGTTTCCATGGCGATTGTATTGCAAAGACAATTGACAAAAGATCAAAATAGCAAGATGAGCTGTATAGGCATATAAGCTTATACAGCTTTTTTAAACCGTTAGAGAGAAGAAAGAAAGCAGTGGAGGAGTACGAAGCGACGGATAGAAGTTTCGGAGTGATGGATGAGAGAGCCGAAGCGACGGAAAGAAATGTCAGAGCGACGGAAAGAGCCGAAGTGACGGAAAGAAGTGTCAGAGCGACGGATGAAAGAGCCGAAGTGACGGAAAGAAGTGTCAGAGCGACGGATGAAAGAGCCGAAGCAACGGAAAGAAGTGTCAGAGCGACGGAAAGAGCCGAAGTGATGGATAGAATGGTCAGAGCGACGGAAAGAGCCGGAGTGACGGAAAGAATGGCCAGAGCGACGGTTGAAAGAGCCGAAGCGACGGAAAGAGCGAAGCGGCTCTCCGGATAACCCCCAGGAAAGTGCCCAGTCATATCGGAAATCAACCTCACATTATGGTGATAGTACATATAAAAGGTGTGAAAGAATGATTGGATTATATTGGATTATAAGTTATGTTATAGGGAACTTCATGACAGCGTATGTCGTTGGAAAAGCATATGGCGTTAATTTACAGGAAGAAAGAAGTAAAAACTTAGGTGCAAGAAATGCTGGTAGTGTGATTGGGAAAGGTGCTTTTCTATGGACTTTTTTAGGGGATTCTTTTAAAGGTGCGCTCATTGTTAGTGTAGGGCGTTTACTGCATTGCGAAGAATGGGTAATTGTGTTAGGCGCTAGTTTGGGTATGTTTGGTCATATGTTTCCGTTTTGGCTTCAGTTTAAAGGTGGAAAAGGAGTAGCAACTTTTATAGGTGTAGGTCTGGCATTATCTCCGAGCTTATTTTTTATGATGGTTGTAGGAACAGCTATGACGTTTAGTGTAACTAGAAGTTTAACACTTAGTATGGTAGGTGGCTTAGTTTTATATGTGGGAGCAATTGTTTGTACAAATAAATTACTGTTATACATACCGATACTAGTAGCAATTTGTTTTATGCTTATTAAACATATGTCGAATATTAAAGAGTCTTTAGAGAGAAAGAAGTGATTATTATGTATTGGTGTAAAATTGCGCAAACAGATGCGGAGTTTGAGGAAATTGCACGTTTAAATTATGAAACCTTTGTTGAAGAAATTCCACAGCATAAACCAAACTCTGAAAGGAAAAAAGTTGACCGTTTTCATCATGAAAATACGTATATTGTTGTTTATAAAGGAATAGAACTTATAGGCATGCTTGCATTTAGAGATCAGAGGCCGTTCTCAATTGATGAAAAGATAGGAAAAGTTGAGCAATATTTATCTAAAGAGATTAGTGCTAAGCTATGTGAAATTAGATTGCTTGCAGTCAAGAAGGCATACCGTACAGGAAGAGTACTGCTGAAATTGACACAGGCATTGACTGCTTTTGCATACGAGAAAGGTTATTCGGCAGCGGTTATTTCAGGTACTACTCGTGAAGAGAAGCTTTATAAACAAATGGGCTTTAGCCAATTTGCACCTGCTACAGGGACAGAGGATGCTTTATTTTTACCAATGGTATTAACGAGACAGCAGTTTGAAAAGTCTTTACAGCAAAGACTTGCGAAGGAATGTCATACGTTTTATCCAGGTCCAGTGAAACAAAGAGAACCATTTATGTATTCAGAGCTTTCTCATCGCTCGTTAAGCTTCCAATCATTATTTGAGCAAATGAGAAATAAGTTACTTCAATTATCTGGAGCAGCGCATGTAGCTACAATTGTAGGAACTGGGACATTGGCAAATGAAGTTATGCTAGGGCAATTGAAGGCACAACAATTAGGGCGTGGACTAATTTTAACAAATGGTGAGTTTGGAGAACGTCTTCGAAAGCAAGCAGAGAGATGGTCATTGGATTTTGATGTAATTGAGCAAGTTTGGGGAAGTTCCTTTGATACAAATATTTTGGACGCTTATTTACAAAAAAGTTCGTATCAATGGCTTCTAGCAGTACATGGAGAAACGTCGACTGGTACTTGTAATGATATAAAGGAACTTATACAGCTTACACAGCGGTATAATATAAAGCTTTGCATTGATTGCATTAGTTCTTTCGGAGCAATGCCATTTTCTTTAAAAGATTGTTATTTAGCGACTGCTGTGAGTGGAAAAGCAATAGGTGCGCTCAGTGGTTTAGCTTTTATTTTTTCGCAAAACATTGTGAAATCTTCTTCAACATTACCAGCTTATCTCGATTTAGCTAATTACCAGCAAGGAGCGATTCCATTTACATTACCAGCAGTACTTGTTGCAAATGTTACTGCAGCGTTGCAAGCATATCCAGAAAGGTATGGACAGTTACAGCAACGTTTTAAAACATTACTGCAACTACCATTTATGCACTACCAAGTTTCAACTAGACAGTATCCGATGCTGATCACTTTACAACTGCCTAAGACTCTATCAAATCTACAGAGAGATTTAATGTTAAATGGTTATTATGTTCATGCAGATAGCCAATACTTACGTCAAAGAGATTTTATGCAGCTCTCTGTTATACAGCCGGATTTTGAGATAGCAATCAATCATTTACATAAACTCTTGAATTATTATAAGCAAATTGTAGATGCATAAGCTTACTTGAACATTGAATACAATAGCCTTACATGAAAAATTCCTTTAAATTAAGAGGAGTTCCTACTTTGTTAAGTCCAATTAATAATTTTAGTCGTGCCTTTTGACCATTAATACCAGTTGCAAATATAGCGCCTAAGTCTTCGAGCATTTTGCCGCCGCCAACATAGCCATAAACTCCTTCTGCGATACCATTAAAACAACGGGATACCAGTATAACAGGAATGCCGCGCTCTAAAAGACTTTCAATACCTTTAGCGACTGTTGGAGGGACATTGCCTTGTCCAAGGCCTTCTAATACAACGCCATCATATTTACATGCGAGTACTACATCAAGTAAGTCAATCTCCATGCCAGCATACACTTTCAGCATGGCTACTCGTTTTGATAATTCATCAATTTCTACATATTGACGGCGGATAGGGGCATGATGAAATAATATTCTTGATTTTGTAATAAGTCCAATCGGGCCATATTGAGGTGACTGAAAGGTATTTACAGAACTGGTGCTTGTTTTTGTAGTGTTAACAGCAAGGTGGACCTCGTCATTCATGACAACAAGTACACCTTTCTCACGAGCTTCTTCATCAACGGCCACACGAACGGCTTCTACTAAATTATAAATACCGTCTGCACCAAGTTCGTTTGAGGAGCGCATTGCACCTGTTAAGACAATGGGAATTGATAAATCCGTCGTTAACTCTAAAAAATAAGCTGTTTCTTCTAATGTATCAGTACCATGCGTAATAACAACGCCATCAATGTTCTTTTCTGCAACTTTTTCGATAATGAGATTACGTAATGTAAGCATTTCTTTTTGCGTAATATGTGGTGATGGGAGGTTAAAAGCCTCCATTTCAATAATTGTGGCAAGTGCATCAAGTTTACGGCTTTCCTTCATTAGAGGATTTTCTTTGTTTGGCATAACGGCACCTTCATCACTCATCGCCATAGAAATTGTGCCACCTGTATGAATTAATAAAATTGTTTTTTTCATAAAAAATATTTATCTCCTTTTAAAAAGTTTTATGTCATATCATGGTATAATAATAGCAGTTTATCTTCATGTAATAGATAGTTATTGTCGAAAACGGAAGCTTATATGTCTCATAAGTTTTTACACTTGAGATATACGTATATATTTTTTATGCAGCTGTCCAATATTCGGTAGATAAAGATAAACTTGGGAAATTATTTTACATCCTTTAAAAACACTAAAGTATCCCAACATGATGTCGCTTCACATACGCGCAAGAATAAAGTTGTTGGTTTAATGTATTGAGGGATGTCACGAATTTTAAAATCTTAACATAATTATGTCAAGGCGAAATTGATTTTTTGAAAGGAGCCGGCATCATGATCATTTTATTATCAGCTGCCATTGCTCCCGGTCTAGCGCTTTTTAGTTACTTTTATTTGCGCAATCAGATGGCAACGGAGCCAAGAAGAACCTTACTTCAAACGTTTTTATATGGCGCATTTTTAACGTTCCCAATCTTGTTTTTACAATATGTACTAACAGAGGAAGGGGTCTTTCGTTATCTTTATCTACAAGATGTAGTTTTTTCTAGTGTAGTTGAAGAGTTTTTTAAATGGTTTGTTCTGTTGATCGCAATCTACAATCATGTAGAATTCGATGATCCTTATGATGGCATACTGTATGGTGCAAGTATATCTCTTGGTTTTGCCACGATAGAAAATGTGCTTTATTTATTTTCTTTCGGTTTGAATACTGCATTTATGCGTGCATTATTACCTGTATCGAGTCATGCTTTGTTCGGTGTTGTAATGGGCTATTATTATGGACGTGCCAAGTTTTCTAAGCTTGCAAAGACGAAAGAAATGATTGCTATGGCGCTTTGTGCACCGGTAGTATTACACATTTTATATAATACAATTTTATCATTCAAAGGGTATTGGGTATATTTAATGATCCCTTTTATGCTATTTTTGTGGTGGTTTGGGCTACGGAAAGTCAAGCTCGCTCACTATCACCTCGTACAACATTTGCATATGCATAAAAAAATATAAAGCGTAGAAATCTAAAAAAGATTTCTGCGCTTTTCTTTTTTAACTTTTCAGCAATGTTTTCTATAAAGAAAGTTAAACGTAGTTACTAGTAAAAGAAAGCGTCAGCAATTGGAATCTTCCTTTTCTATAGGTGGTGAGATGAATACGGATTTAAGTTACTTTGCAGCGGGTGTATAAACACCTGTAGCTCCGCTTTCGGTACAAAAAAATCTACTAAAATAGAGGAACTCAGTCAAACAAGTGGCAATTTAAGTTTAAGCACAAAACCGATTTCAGACGCAATTTTACCGAGGCAAAATTGATAGGTATAAAATGAGTCGTTTGTTTCAAGCTATGAAAAAAGGAGTGATGATCATGCGTTTAGTAAGCATAGTTTTTGCTTTCATGTTGGGGATTAGTATTTTTGCTATTCCGCAAAATGACGCCATTGCATTTACCGAGCAACAGATTTCTCGTGGTGCTTATGGAGATGATGTAATTGAGCTACAGGCAAGGCTACAATACTTAGGATTTTATAAAAGTAAAATTGATGGCAAATTTGGCTATAACACATATTGGGCTTTACGAAATTTCCAAGAGAAATATGGTTTACCAGTAGATGGAATAGCCGGTGCAAAAACTAAAAAAACTTTATCTGGTTTTTCGGATTACGATGAAGGATGGGTAAAAGCACAATTAAATGCAGGAAATCAATTTACTTATTATGGTGGAACGCCACTTGAACAGCAAGTGAAACCAAACACTGGCGGCGGTGGTGGAGGTGGTAAAAGTAGTGGTAGTAGTAATAATAATGGGACTAAAACTCAAGTACCTCCAAAGTATACTGACAGAGATGTACAGTTAATGGCGAATGCGGTTTATGGTGAAGCTAGGGGAGAGCCCTATGAAGGTCAGGTGGCTGTAGCGGCTGTTATTTTAAATCGTTTGGAAAGTCCTGAATTCCCTAATACTATTTCAGGGATTATTTTCCAACCGCTCGCTTTTACTGCAGTGGCAGATGGGCAAATTTGGCTTGAACCAAATGAACGTGCAAAAGAAGCAGTTCTTGATGCGATGAATGGATGGGATCCTTCGGAAAATGCACTTTATTATTTTAATCCGAAAACAGCAACAAGTAAGTGGATTTGGTCACGACCTCAAATTAAACGAATTGGAGAACATATTTTCTGTTCATAAGAAAGGAGGAAAAAAATGAGAACTATGCTCGTTATTCTCACTGCTGCAGTTATTGGTTTAGGGGCATATAGCATTAATATGCACGGAAAAAATGCAAGTTTACAACGAACTGTGTTAGCTCAGTACACGGATAGTTTAACAGATGCATCCGAGAAATTATCACATTTACAAAGAGCTGTTTCGCAATCTTTATTGTTTCGAGATGACAATGCCATTCACAATGAGTTAGATTCTGTTTGGCGACTAAGCTCTGACGTTCGATCTTCTATGTCGAATATTCCTATCGGGCAGGAAGTGTCGAACGACTGGCTAAGCTACTTAGGGCGCCTAGGAGATGAGGCAAAGAAAACAGCTAAAACTGGTGATTTTAAAGCATGGCGAGAAAAAATGCCACAAGTCTCTACAAATTTACAGGCACTTTCAGATGAATGGTCATCTGCAACAGTAGATTTTTATAAAAACAACGGTAAGATGGATGTCTGGTTAAGACAAGTAGATACTAAAAACCCAAATACAACATTTGATAATGTGCATAAGACATTAAAGGATTACAGCGAAAAAGACTTCCCACTTACATTAAGTGAATCGGATTGGCAGAAAAAAATGGATCTTAAAGCATTACAAGATTCAGACATTACTGAAAAAGAAGCGTTGGAAAAAGTAAAACAGTTATTCCCTATCATAAAAGACGCAACATTTACTGTGACGAAAAGCAGTGATACGGCACCATATCCGTTTTATCATATCCAATTCCACCAAGATATTCGTTTAGGATATGTCGATTTAACAGAAAAGGGTGGACATTTAATATCCTATTTAGTGGAACGTCCAGTAGATGAAGCAAGGCTTTCACAAGATGAAATTATGAAAAAAGCTGAAGAATATGTAAAACGACTTGGAATGAATGATGTTGCATTTGTGGAATCTCGTGAAAACCATCAAGCATGGCATGTAACATTTGCGCGTGTTCACCCTGGTGATAATGCATTGATTTATGCAGATGGAGTGCAATTAAAACTTGCTAAGGATACAGGCGAGTTACTTGGTGCAAATGCGATGGAATATATTCAGGCAGAGACGATTAAACCACAAACGGCAAAACCAATAGATTGGAAAACTTTCTTCGATGATGATGTGAAAGTACAAGAAGTAAAAAATATTTATACAGATAACGGCTCATTTGAACAACGTCTTTGTTATGAGGTAATTGCGGTCCGTGATAAAAACGCGCAAGAAACTTTCCGAGTTGTTATTGACGCTGAAAATCACAATGTTTTAAAAGTGGAATATTTAACGTAATATAAGAAAAAACTACCAGTATATATAGCCAAAATGGGCATCTCGTGCGATAATAAATGTATATTTGTGTTCGGGGAGATGCTCATGGAAATAAAAATTGGTACACAATTAGAACTAGAACCAACTTATACAGAGCGTGTTGAAAAATTCCGCTGTAAAGTTGTAGAACAAAAAGATAATATTATTTATATCGATTATCCAATAAATATTGCCACAAAGAAAACAGCTTTTTTAATAGATGGCTCTGAATTTAGAGCAACTTTTCACACGGGGGATAAACAATCATTTTCTTTCAATACTGAAGTAATTGGACGTAAAGCTGGTAATATACCGATGATTATGTTGCATTGTCCAAAGGCAGATGACTTTATCAAAATTCAACGTCGTGAATATGTACGTGTGGAAACGCCTGTGGATGTAGCGATTCAGTTTAAGGATTACAAATATCAGCTAGTAACATCGGACATTAGCGCAGGTGGTTTGGCAGTAACCTTAAAAGGGGCAATCGCTTTCCAAGATGGTGATGAGGTTCAGCTGACCATCGTTTTACCATATGCCAATGGCGATATAAAATACGTGGTCACAGATGCGACGGTTGTTCGTATATACGAAAAAGATGAGATGAAAATGGCAACCATTCAACTAACAGATACGGATGATGTGGACCAACAGCATATTGTTCGTTTCTGCTTTGAACGCCAATTAGTGAATCGTCGTAAAGAAATAAATCCTTTTGATGCCTAATTTTACAAAGCCGATTTGGACGCAATGAAGCAGTAGCATAATTATTGGTCTTCCCAACTTCCATTGGTGAGTGGAAAATTCCATGAAATTTTGCAGGGAGTTTACACACCTTCAAATCGAGTAGTAGTTTGATTTAAGAAAGCCCTCTGCTTAAAGAGGGCTTTTTTATGATACAATATGGTGTGTTAGAAAGTAGGGGAAATTATGAAGAAAAACATTCAAATTGCAATTGACGGACCGGCTGGTGCAGGGAAAAGCACAATTGCGAAAATTGTTGCAGAAGCACTTGGATTTACTTATATAGACACAGGTGCTATGTATCGTGCGGTGACGTATAAAGCGATGCAACAAAACATACATTTAAATGATGAAACAAAATTAGCAGAAATGCTAGCATCCAGCACAATTGACTTAAAGCCTTCTTCTGAAGGACAACTTGTCTTTTTAGACGGGAACAACGTGTCGGCAGAAATTAGATCTAATGAGGTAACTTCATCCGTTTCACAAGTAGCAGCACACGCTAAAGTACGTGAACTATTAGTAGCGCAGCAACAAAAGCTTGCGGCTAATGGTGGCGTTGTTATGGATGGGCGCGATATTGCTACGCATGTATTAAAAACTGCAGAACTAAAAATCTTTATGTCTGCAACTGTAGAAGAAAGAGCAAGACGTCGTTTTATGGACAATCAAAAACGAGGAATCGAATCTTCTATTGAAAAGCTGCAAGAAGAAATTGCCCTGCGCGATAAAATGGATAGCGAGCGTGAAGCATCGCCACTAATTCAGGCAGAAGATGCCATATTTTTAGATACGACAGCATTGTCAATTGATGAAGCAGCACAAGCCATTTTAAAATTAGCGCACGAAAAAATGGTATAAATCCTAAAATTTCAGACATTTTTTGAATTTAAAGGATTTATTTTTGTCTTTATCTTCAATTTCGAATAAAATAGTAAGGGAAGATGCGAAGGAGGGTTACATATGTCTGAAGAAATGAACTATGCAGAACAAACGTTTAACGAAGGTGATATCGTCAAAGGTATTGCAGAGCAAGTTGATGAAAAAGCGGTAACTGTTTCAATTCCAGGTGCACCATTTGACGGTATTGTACCAATAAGTGAATTATCAAGCTTACACATTGAAAAAGCGTCTGACGTAATTTCTGTTGGAGATGCGTTAGAGCTGATGATTACAAAAGTCGAAGAAGAAAACTATGTATTATCAAAACGTAAAGTAGATGCTGTAAAAGCATGGGATACACTTGAACAACAATTTAACGCTGGGGAAATTTTCGAAGCGGAAGTCAAAGATATTGTTAAAGGCGGTCTTGTCGTTGATTTAGGAGTACGTGGCTTCGTTCCAGCATCCCTAGTAGAAGACCACTTTGTTGATGATTTTGAAGACTATAAAGGCAAATCTCTTAGCTTTAAAATTGTTGAGCTAGACAAAGAAAAAAATCGCTTGATTTTATCACATCGTGCTGTAGTTGAAGCTGAAAAAGCTTCTCAAAAGAAAGATGTTATTAACCAGATTAAAACTGGCGATGTTTTAGATGGTAAAGTACAGCGTATCGCATCATTTGGTGCATTTATTGACCTTGGTGGTATTGATGGACTTGTGCATATTTCACAAGTGTCTCATGAGCATGTCAGTGATGTAAGCGAGGTTTTAGCGGAAGGACAAGAGGTGAAGGTAAAAGTCCTTTCTGTAGACCCGGAAAATGAGCGTATTTCGCTATCCATTAAGGACACGATTCCTGGTCCTTGGTCGAACATCGAAGAGCGTGCAGCTAAAGGTACAATACTTGATGGAAAAGTAAAACGTCTTACTTCATTTGGAGCATTTGTTGAAGTTTTCCCAGGTGTAGAAGGTTTAGTGCATATTTCACAAATCGCGCATAAGCATATTAACACGCCACACGAAGCGCTAAAAGAAGGACAAGAAGTACAAGTAAAAGTGCTTGACGTTAATGCTGAAGAAGGTCGCTTAGCATTAAGCATTAAGGATTTACTTGAAAATCCTGAGGCAGAGGAAGTAGTCGACTATGAATTACCAGAAGAAAACACTGGTTTCTCTTTCGGTGATGTCATTGGCGATAAACTGAAAAATTTTAAATAAACTAGACATGTGAGGATGCAATTTGTGTCCTCGCTTTTTTATGGAGAAAATAGCTAGAAGTGCCGAAGAGATGGATGAAATAAGACAAAGTGAGGATAACCACATCGAACCAGCAGATTTAAGTGGAAACGATGAAAAAAATACCAGAGAGATGAATAGAACGGTACATAGCGCGCTCGTTTATGGATATGATATGATATAATGGCATTTTTCGTGTATAATAGCGAAAGACAAGAAGTTGGAAGGATGAAGTACAGATGACGAAACCAGTAGTAGCCATCGTAGGTCGTCCGAACGTAGGTAAGTCGACGATTTTTAATCGTATCGTTGGAGAACGTGTATCGATTGTGGAAGATATTCCAGGAGTTACACGCGACCGTATTTATAGTTCGGCAGAGTGGTTAGCACATGATTTTAATATTATTGATACAGGTGGTATTGAGATTGGGGACGAACCGTTTTTAGAGCAAATTCGTCAACAAGCAGAGATTGCCATTGATGAGGCGGACGTTATTGTCTTTATGACAAATGGTCGTGAAGGTGTAACAGCTGCTGATGAGCAAGTAGCAAAAATTTTATACAAAACAAAAAAACCGGTCGTTTTAGCAGTGAATAAAATTGATAATCCGGACATGCGTGAGATGATTTATGATTTCTATGCGCTTGGCTTTGGTGAACCTTGGCCAATTTCTGGTTCTCACGGCTTAGGCTTAGGGGATTTATTGGATGAATGTGCAAAACATTTCCCTAAAGAAGATGAAGATCAATATGGGGACGAGGTCATTAAATTCTCGTTAATTGGTCGTCCAAATGTTGGGAAATCCTCGTTGGTAAATGCATTTTTAGGTCAAGACCGCGTTATTGTTAGTAATATCGCAGGTACTACACGAGATGCTATTGACACGCCTTATGAGTATGATGGACAGGAATATGTCATTATTGATACTGCAGGTATGCGTAAAAAAGGGAAAGTATACGAAACGACAGAGAAATACTCTGTATTGCGTGCGTTACGTGCAATTGAACGCTCGGATGTTGTTTTAGTTGTTCTTAATGCAGAAGAAGGCATCCAAGAGCAAGATAAAAAAATTGCAGGCTATGCGCACGAAGCAGGAAAAGCGATTGTTATTGTTGTTAATAAATGGGATGCCGTTGAAAAAGACGAAAAAACAATGAACGTCTTTACACAACAAATACGCGAGCATTTCTTATTTTTAGACTACGCACCAATTATTTTTGTTTCCGCCAATACAAAGCAACGTGTACATCAAATTTTACCGATTGTACAACGTGTAAGCGAAAACCATGCAATGCGTATTCAATCATCTATCCTTAATGAGGTTATTGAGGATGCTGTAGCGCGTAATCCGGCACCTGCTGATAAAGGCCGCCGTCTGCGTATCTACTATGCTACTCAAGTTGCGATACAGCCACCGACGTTTGTGGTGTTTGTCAATGAACCAGAGCTAATGCATTTCTCTTATGAGCGATTTTTAGAAAATCGTATTCGAGAGACATTTGATTTCGAAGGAACGCCAATTCGTTTAATTTCCCGTGCTCGTGCTTAGGAAAAATATACACATATAATACGCCAGCCCGACAATAATTGTTGGATGGCGTCTTTTTACAAGAGGGGAAAGTATAATTTTCTAAAGTCTACTATAAGATTGCTTTGAAGGTTTACTGTTGTAAGCATTTTCTCTAGCATTTTTCGTAAGAATAAGAATGAATTGTCTTTTCTTAACAAGGGAGGATTTTGAATGGAAAAAGTTTGTGTGTTAGGGGCAGGCTCGTGGGGTACAGCACTTGCAATGGTACTTGCAGAGAATGGGCATGATACACTTCTATGGACTCATCGAACTGATCAAGCTGAAGAAATTAACAGCTTGCATACAAATAGGAAGTATTTACCTGAAACGGAGCTGCCGACAAATTTGTATGCAACAAGTGATATTGCTCAAGCAGTAGCTCATTCGGAGACTATTGTCGTTGCTGTACCTACTAAGGCTATTCGAGAAGTATGTGAAAAAATGATAGCAGAGCTCGATAAAAAAGTACTGTTTGTTCATGTTTCTAAGGGGATTGAGCCTGATACATTAAAACGAATTTCAGAAATTTTGGCAGAAAGTCTACCAGCTGAATATGTAGAAGAGATTGTTGTACTTTCAGGTCCAAGCCATGCAGAGGAAGTTGTCTTACACCACCCGACAACTGTTACAGCCGCTTGTGCAAGTATTGAAGCCGCGGAAAAAGTACAGGATTTATTTATGAATCAATATTTCCGTGTCTACACAAACAAAGATGTGATTGGTGTAGAAATAGGTGGCGCCTTAAAAAATGTAATCGCATTAGCTGCGGGTATTTCAGACGGCTTAAATTATGGTGATAATGCCAAAGCGGCGCTAATTACTCGAGGATTGGCGGAGATTTCACGTCTTGGTGTTAAAATGGGTGGGAATCCATTTACATTCTCAGGACTTACAGGCATGGGAGACTTAATTGTAACATGTACAAGTGTGCACTCTCGTAATTGGCGTGCAGGTAATTTACTGGGGCAAGGAATGAAACTGCCAGAGGTACTAGACCAAATGGGCATGGTTGTTGAAGGGGTACGCACAACAAAAGCCGCCTATCAACTAGCAGAGAAATATGACGTGGCTATGCCAATAACAACGGCGCTTTATAGTGTTCTTTTTAGTGATATCGAACCGAAAGTAGCAGTTGATGCATTAATGATGCGTATGAAAAAGCGAGAAATCGATGACATGATATACTAATAAAAAATCATTAACCGTTATATATAGATTTTTGGTTAATGGATAAAAATGACTAATCAACATGCCTAATCTATGTGATTAGTTTTGTCATAAAATGGACATAAATAAGGTGTCTCAGTGAATAACTGAGACACCTTATTGTGTGCTTTTAGTTGAAAAATCTATAACGCTACAAAGGTTGTACATTTAACTTCTTTCAGCCAATGTCCTGCCTCTATAGGTGTTGGTATGATGCGGATTTAAGCTACTTTTCAACGGTTGTCCAAACGCCCGTGAAAGAAGTTAAAGCCTCCGGCAGATCGGGAAGGAATTCTTTGCGTAAGCTCGATTCCAGCCGCAATTATGCGTGGGCATAATTGATGGATAGTTATTGGACAACTATTTCTTTTTGGCGAAAGCACATAGTATAATATAGTTTGATTGTTTCGTGACGTTGAAGAAAGGTGGTTGTCTTAAATGGGTCCGTTAGCACATTTGCCAGCGCTAGATGTAATGTGGGTATCATTTTATTGTATCGGCTTTATGATTATCTCTGTTGGTTTAATTTATTTAGCTCGAAATAAGGTTTCAAACGGTTTTTTACGTACAATCGTAAATTTAATTGCATACATACTATTTGGGCTAGGCACATTTTTAATGGTACTAATTGTAGCAACATGGCCATGATAAAAAATGATGAGGTGGAAGTGACATGAAAAAACTAAGTGCTTTTCTTTTGGTAATAGTAACCGCAGTTCTTCTAGTAGGTTGTGCATATCCAGAAGACGAAAAAAGGGCAAAATTAGTGCCTGATGCTGACCAGTTAGCCGCTGTACAGCGTGCGGTTGATGAATACCGTGAAGCAACTGGAGGCCTAGTTCCCATTAAAAATAGTGAGCTAGATACAGATATATATATAAAATATTTAATTGATTTTGAAAAACTAATGCCTAAATATCTTGCTCAAATTCCAGGGAATGCCTATGAAAAGGGCGGGATTTTCCAGTATATTATTTGGGATCCTGAGAATGAAGCTAAAGTAAAATTGGTAGATTTAAATGCTGCAGAGCGAATTCGTGAAATTAATATTCAAAAACTTTCTACCCAATATTTACCGATAAAGGGTGCGACTTCTGATAATGTATATCAAATTAACTTTGAAGAATTGGGCTATAAAAAAGATGTAACTGTGAAAAGCCCTTATTCTGGTACCGAATTACCAATATTTATGACAGGTGATGGAGAAATGCATGTGGACTATTCCATCGATTTAGGTCAACTACTAAAGGAAGACAAGCCTAATGTGAAGCCTGGAGATGATATACGTCAACTACTTGTCGATAAATACCCAGTAGTACCAGCATATTCTATACCATATACAGTAGATGAAAAAGGTGAGCCCATTTATTTTATGGACGCCTATAATAGTGACGCAAAAAAAGCTAGAGAGAAAGCTAGAGAAAAAGCAATTCAAGAGTCTAAATCCAAAACTAAATAAGATTAGTCACCAAGCTCCTTACATTTGTGAGGAGCTTTTCATATTTATCTATCTGCTCGCATATAGTGAAAAAGCGTAGATAAAGGAGGCAGAAACCTTGAGTGAAGCAGTATTTAGAGAAATTGCAGAGCGCACAAATGGCGATGTTTATATTGGTGTTGTCGGTCCAGTACGTGTAGGTAAATCAACATTTGTAAAAAAGGTTATGGAAGCAGTCGTGTTACCAAATATTGTGGATGATACAGAAAGAATGCGTGCACAAGACGAGTTGCCACAAAGCTCGCCGGGGCCAGTCATTATGACTGCTGAGCCGAAGTTTGTGCCTGCCCAAGCAACACGTATTGCGGTCGGTGAGGATGAAATGACGTTCCAAATTCGATTAGCAGATTGCGTTGGTTATATCATTGAAGGTACAAAGGGCTATGAAGATGAAAATGGGCCGAAATATGTGCATACACCTTGGCATACAGAGCCTATCCCTTTCCAGGAAGCGGCGAAAATAGGCACAGATAAAGTTATTCGTGACCATGCCAATATTGGAATTGTTGTAACAACAGATGGCACGGTAAATGGAATAAGTCGTCGTGCGGCAGAGAAGGCTGAAGAGGAAATTGTAGAGCAATTGATGGACATTGGAAAACCTTTTGTTATTGTATTAAATTGCCAAATGCCAGCACGAGAGGAAACAGTACAGCTTCGAAATGAGTTATTTGAGCGCTATAATGTTCCAGTAATTGCTACGTCAATTGATCAAATGCGTGCATCTGATATTCAGTTTATTTTGCAAGAAGCGTTATTTGAATTTCCAATTCGAACAATTGAGGTGGAAAAACCAGATTGGTTAGATGTTTTAGATGCTACACACCCGTTGAATGTTGCGTTAATTGATTCGATGGAAGAAGTGTTGTCATCTATTATGAAAATTAGAGATGTACAACAGGCGTCAGATGCCTTTAAAGCCATTGATTTTATTGACCAGAGTGAAGTGGTGCATGTGGATGCTGGTGTTGGGACCGCAGTCATTCGAGTGTCATTACAAGGTGAGCTTTATAAGTCGGTTTGCAATGAATGGCTAGATGAGCCGATTGAGACGAAAAGAGATTGGCTACTATTTATTAAAGAGGCAGCAGAAGCAAAAGAGGCGCAAAAACGCTTTAAAACGGCTATTAGTGAAGCAGATTCGAAAGGTTATGGCGTAACATTGCCAATGATGCAGGAGTTTGAGCCAACAGCACCAGAGCTTATTAAACAAAATAATTTTTATGGTGTACGTATGAAGGCAAAAGCGCCATCATACCATATCATTCGTGTAGATATGGAATCAGAATTCGCGCCACTAATTGGCTCTGAATTCCATAGCCAACAATTACTTAAGGATTTAAATCATGCCTATTTACATGATCGTGAAGCTTTATGGAACACACAACTTTTTGGAACTCCGCTACATGAAGTGTTAAAAGAAGGAATACGCTATAAAATGGATGCAGTACCAGCGACAGCCAAAAAACGGATGCGCCAAACAATTGAACGTATGGTGAACGAAGGTGATAGAGGATTAGTTACATTTATTTTGTAGTGAAAAAATGAAAAATAAAGCGCAAAAAATTACTACAGGGCTATTCGTTTTTATGCGAAAAGTCCTGTTATTTTTGTTTTTTGGGTGAAAAACGCATTTTTTGGTTATAATCATGTATGAATACAGTTGCGTAGCGGTTTTCTATGTGTTAATCTTTTTACAGAATTGGTTCATGACCCTTTGAGAGGAGGTGAATGGTGTGAATAAAACAGAATTAGTAAACTCTGTTGCTGAAGCTGCAGGTCTTTCTAAAAAAGACGCTTCTAAAGCAGTTGAAGCTGTATTTGATACAATTCAAGATGCTCTTGCAAAGGGTGACAAAGTACAATTAATTGGTTTTGGTAACTTTGAAGTACGTGAACGTGCGGCTCGTAAAGGTCGTAACCCACAAACTGGTAAAGAAATCGAGATCGCTGCTAGCAAGGTACCTGCTTTCAAACCAGGTAAAGCGCTTAAAGACGCGGTAAAATAATACACGTCTAGTAGTTACATAGAGCAGTCTTCATGTAAATGACATGGAGGCTGCTCTTTTTAACTTTTTTCAGCGGGTATCCAAACATTCGCTTAAATAGAGTCTAAAAACACCACGACCTTTGGCAATTTAACTGTGCGAAGGCGAAGCTATAGAAACGGAATGACCCACATAATGTTTTTCCACTAAGAAAAGATGTGAAAGATAGCTAAAAAAGTTAATGTACATAGAAAGATGCAATAAACGAAAGTGTGAGCGTTAGAGATATTATTTGCACAATTTAGGTCCATCACTAAAAATAGAGCTATCTTTGCTAATACTAGAATATTAGTTGATTGGAGTGGAGGCTGGGCGACTCCTTGGGGATCAGCGATAGAGGAACGAAGGCTAAAAGCATCACATCCTGTGATAACGCCTTCGTGACCAACATCGGAGCGGCAGCGGTAAAGCGCCCAGCCGGAACGGAAATCAACCTGACGTTATGGTGATGAGCCAAATTTACAAAACATACTGCTAATTAGAAAGCAATAAGTGGCTATTTTGCTCATATAGCGTTGAATTTCTTTTGAATCAAGTAAGTCGTTTTGCGCTTACCTTTTGGATATGCTACGATGCATAAGGAAATGTGTAATGTACTGATACGCAGGAGGGTTTTTACGGATGTCGAATGTTGATTTATTGAAAATAGAAGAAGCGGTAAAAATGATTTTAGAGGCGGTAGGAGAAGATGTAAATCGTGAAGGTTTACTCGATACACCGAAACGTGTAGCAAAAATGTATGCGGAAATGTTTAGCGGCCTACATGAAGATGCAAAAGATTATTTTAGAACAGTGTTTCATGAAGACCATGAGGAATTAGTACTTGTAAAGGACATTCCGTTTTATTCAATGTGTGAGCATCATTTAGTTCCTTTTTATGGAAAGGCTCATGTTGCATACATACCAAACGATGGCATTGTTGCTGGACTAAGTAAATTAGGACGTGCAGTAGAAACTATTGCTCGCCGACCGCAATTACAGGAACGAATTACTTCCGCTGTTGCAGAGACAATTATGGAAATGCTCTCTCCGAAAGGTGTTTATGTAGTGATAGAGGCGGAGCATATGTGCATGACAATGCGAGGACTTAAGAAGCCAGGATCTAAAACTGTGACATCGGTTGCACGTGGTATTTACGAAGAAGATGAAGTGAAACGTAGAGAAGTTTTATCATTTATTCAAATGTCTTAAATTGAGTGTCTAATTATGTTATGATGGACTAAGAATTTGTCGGATTTAAGGAGTGTACAGACAATGGCACAAGATTATATTGTTATTCAAGCAGAGGAAGATGGCGTACATGTAATCGGTTTAACACGAGGTACAGATACAAAATTCCATCATTCTGAAAAATTAGATGCAGGCGAAGTTATGATTGCTCAATTTACCGAACATACATCTGCCATGAAAATTCGTGGGAAAGCACAGATTCATACAGCACACGGTGTTATAAATAGCGAAGCTAAAAAGTAATAGAGAGAAATACCATTCAAAATGCATGATGAAAGGTATCGTGTCTATGTAAATTAGCAGGGGCACATATAAATCGACTAGATGTGAAAACTTAGTAATGGAGTTTTCGATTCGATTCTTTCGGCGGGTGTTAAACATCACTGAAATAGACTAAGAACGCCACGTTCTGTGGCAATTTATCTGTGTGAAAGCGCTTTGTTAAACACAAAGCCGTTTCCGGACGCGATTATGCCGAGGCATAATTGATAGGCAGTTGGGATTTCTTCCGTTTTTTTTACGGGGAAGCTCTTCTGCCTATCATGTTGAATAAAGCAAAAATTTTTTATTCCGAATCGTCGCGTATGCTATAATGACTCAGTAAGCAAGCGTTAGGTCATGAAAAGACTAACGTATTTGAAAGTGAAATGGAGTAAGGTCTATGAATGCAACATACATTCAAAATTCAATTGCACAATTAAAAACAGAGATTTTCATGGATGTTCGTCATAGAACTTTGCAAAAATACACAGGATTGCCTGTGCTCGATGAAAATCAATTATTTTACTTGTTAGTTCCCTTTTTTAATGGGGAAGAGTGGCAACAAGATGAACGAGAAGCTGCCATCACTGTTGGAATTGTGTACGCAGCCTTAGCAGCGCACGATCATATTAAAGAACTAGATGCCACGTCAAAAGAACAGCAGTTAACTGTTTTAGCTGGAGACTTTTATAGTGGCCGTTATTATGAGATTTTAGCGATGTCGGGAAATGTCGCATTGATTCGAAATTTGTCACAAGGAATTGTGGCACGTTGTGAACACCAAATTAAAGTATATGAGGCTGAAAAACGTTCCAGTGAACAATGGTTTGCCTCAATCACTAACATTGAATCAGGATTAATCTCAAAATTTTTTGAGCTCTATTCATTTAGAGATTATATTCCAATTGTGGAGAAGAGCTTATTAATCTTGCGTTTAGAAAGAGAATTGGCGACATATCAACGTGGGCAAGGATCTTTAATGAGTAAAGTTCTTGAAGAAAGCGCGAGATATGCTGGAGCGACCTTTGGCAACGTCATAAAGGACAAAATTATGCAATTAAAAGCAGAGCTGTTACAGATGATAGAAGATGCATCGTTTCTACAAGGTGATGTGAAACAAGCTCTACAAGCACGTGTAGAGGCATCCATTGCTTCTACTAATGGATAAGAGAGGTTTTTCAAAATGGCTAAAACGAAAGAAGAGCACGTGCATGAAGTATTTGAAAGTATTTCGGAAAACTATGACAAAATGAATGGCGTTATTAGTTTCCAAATGCATGTTGGCTGGCGCAACGATACGATGAAGCATATGGCAGTAAAACCTGGAGCGAAGGCTCTAGATGTTTGCTGTGGTACGGCAGATTGGACAATTGCATTAGCCGAGGCAGTTGGTGAAGGCGGAGAAGTAAAAGGGGTAGACTTCAGTAAAAACATGCTGAAGGTTGGTGAAGAAAAGGTAAAGCCATACCCACAAATTGAACTAATACATGGAAATGCTATGGAGTTACCTTTCCCAGACAATACGTTTGATTATGTAACAATTGGTTTTGGGCTTCGCAATGTACCAGATTATTTACAAGTTTTAAAAGAAATGAATCGTGTTGTAAAACCAGGGGGAATGGTTGTTTGTTTAGAAACATCTCAATCTGAAATTCCAGGCTATCGACAACTATTCCGTTTTTATTTTAAATATATAATGCCGATATTTGGTAAAATATTTGCGAAAAGCTATAAAGAATATTCTTGGCTACAGGAATCAGCAAATGATTTCCCAGGTATGAAGAAGTTAGCGGCACTGTTTGAGCAGGCAGGTTTAGAAAAAGTAACGTACAAAGCATACAGTGGCGGTGCTGCGGCAATGCATATAGGCTTTAAAAAAGTACGTTAATGGGGGAAGGTTTTCACACGTGGAAAAGATGAAGTTAAAACTACTCTATTCCGATTTGAAATCAGATATCGATATCATTGAACAAGAATTAGAAAAAGCAGTGAACTCTTCTTCAGGTTTGATCAATGATGCTTCTCTCCATTTATTGCAAGCTGGTGGCAAACGGATACGACCTATTTTCGTGTTGCTTGGCGCGAAATTTGGCGTATATGATATCGAAAAGATGAAGGATGTAGCCGTACCAGTAGAGCTTATTCATATGGCATCACTTGTGCATGATGATGTAATTGATGATTCCAATATGCGAAGAGGACGCCCGACGGTCAAATCACAATGGAATAATAGAGTTGCAATGTACACGGGCGATTTTATTTTTGCGCGTGCACTTGAATATATTACAAAGCTTGAAGACCCATTAGTTCATCAAATTTTAGCGCGTACAATGGTTGAAATTTGTAACGGTGAAGTCATTCAAATCGAAGATAAATTTAGATTAGATCAAGGATTAAAGGATTATTTTAGACGCATTAAACGAAAAACGGCATTATTGATTTCTTCTAGTTGCGAACTTGGTGCAGTGGCAGCAGGTGTCGATCCTAAAACGGTGAGACATTTGAAACGATTTGGCTATTTTGTGGGCATGAGCTTCCAAATTATCGATGATGTTTTAGATATTATGGCAACAGATAAAGAATTAGGAAAGCCAGCAGGTAGTGATTTACTGCAAGGTAATATTACATTACCGATTCTAATGTTAAAAGATGATCCCGTAATGCAACCTTATTTGGCAAAAGTTTTTGCAGGCACATTGACGGAAACAGAACGTCAAAATATGCTGCAGTATGTGCGTAAATCCGACGCGATTGAACAAGCTAATAAAATGAGTGATAAATATTTGAAAAAGGCATTACAAGAAATAGATGCATTACCAAAACATCCCGTTAAGAAAAAACTACGTGATGTCGCGTTATTTATGGGTAAGCGTAAATTCTAGCTTTTTGTTGTACAAAGGCTCATTTTTTGTTAATATTTATCGGTAGGTGTAAAACCTGTTATACGAATTTAAGGAGTGTTTTAAACAATGGCAATCGAAAAAACTTTTTTAATGGTTAAGCCTGATGGCGTAGAACGTCAAGTAGTAGGAGATATCGTAGATCGTTTTGAACGTCGCGGTTTTGTATTGAAAGGTGCTAAATTAATGGTAATTCCTACAGAATTAGCAGAAAAGCACTATGCAGAGCATGCAGAGCGTCCATTCTTTGGTGAATTAGTTGATTTCATCACTTCTGGTCCTGTATTCGCTATGGTATGGGAAGGCGAAAACGTAATTAAGCTTGCTCGTACAATGATGGGAGCAACTAAACCTGAAGAATCTAACCCAGGTACAATCCGTGGTGACTATGCAACAACTGTTTCTCACAACATCATTCACGGTTCTGATTCACTTGCTTCTGCTGAGCGTGAAATCGGCCTATTCTTCGGTGAAGATTTAGTTTAATTCGCAAACTTAAAGAGCAATCTCAATTTCATTTGAGATTGCTTTTTTTTTTGCTCTAAAAAGGTGCCGGATCTCCTAAAACAATGGATAGAATTTTCTAGATACATATATAGAATTGTTAAATAATTCTTAGTCATGTAAAATAAAAGATATAATATTCTGATAATTAAGGTAGATGTCTTGGAATCGGAAAGGAAAAATAAAGTTCTGTTAGCTAAAAATATCACACTCATGCGATAACGGCTAACTGACATGCATCGGTAAAAAACGCCACGTCCTGTGGTATTACCAAAATGACCGACATCGTGTAGGCTCTTATGCCGCTGCGCTTTCGCACAAAAAACATGTGTTGCTGCCGCTGCGCTTTCGCACAAAAAACATCTGTAGGCCTAAGCACAAGCCAATTCCGAACGCCTTGTTTATCTGCACGACAGCGGCAAGTATTTTCAGTAGCGAAAGCAAAGTGTCTTACAATTATGCCTCGGCATAATTGATTAGCTTAATAATCAAGAATATATTTCATAGCATCTAAATACATTGGATGATAGGAAATGAGAGATGACAGTACAAAGGGGATTTTTTTATGAGAGAAGTTGTGATTGTATCAGCTGTTCGTACAGCAGTTGGGAGAAGTAAAGGGGCATTAAGCAATGTTCGAGCAGACGACTTAGCTGCAGATGTTCTTCAGGAAGTAGTGCAACGAGCAGGTATCAATAAGGATCAGGTGGAGGATGTAATCTTTGGCTGTGTAACGCAAACTGCTGAACAGGGCGCAAATATAGCGCGTACTGCATTATTAATGGCAGGCTTTCCGGATAGTGTCCCAGGTGTGACAATCGATCGTCAATGTGGCTCAAGTCAGCAGGCTGTACATTTCGCAGCACAGGCTATTTTAGCAGGGGATATGGACATTGTTATTGCTGGTGGGGTTGAAAGCATGACGAGGGTGTCAATGGGTTCTAACATGAAGGGTGCCCATACAGGTAAACGATTACAAGACAATTACACAATTATACATCAAGGGTTATCAGCTGAGAAAATAGCGGAAAAATGGAACTTATCAAAAGAACAGCTAAATAACTATGCTTACAATAGTCATAGACGAGCATTAGCTGCAATTGAGGCGGGCCATTTTAAAAAGGAAATACTGCCTGTCCAAGTTACGCAAGAAGACGGCGCAGTTACAACGTTTTCTGTTGATGAGGGTCCTCGGGCAGAAACGACAGTTGATAAATTGAATGGGCTTAAAACAGTATTCCAGGAAGATGGTGTGATTACAGCTGGTAATGCCAGTCAAATGAGTGATGGTGCCTCAGCGGTAGTTATAATGTCTTTAGAAAAGGCACAAGAGCTTGGCATCCAACCGCTTGCTAAAATTGTTTCAAGAGTTGTTGTTGGCTCAGATCCGACGTTAATGCTAACTGGTCCAATTGAAGCAACTAGACAAGTGCTAAAACGTTCAGGTCTTACGATAGAGGAAATGGATACGTATGAAGTGAATGAGGCTTTTGCGCCAGTACCACTTGTTTGGTTACATGAAATTGGCGCAGATCCAAATAAATTAAATCCAGATGGAGGAGCTATTGCCTTAGGGCATCCATTAGGAGCATCAGGTACAAAACTGTTAACAACGATGCTATACAGAATGGAACGAGAAAATTTACGTTATGGCTTACTAGCAATTTGTGAAGGTATGGGAATGGCGAATGCCACTATTATTGAAAAAATGTAAAAGGGGTTGTGTTTGATGAATGACGTAATAGCAGTTGTAACAGGGGGAGCATCTGGTTTAGGAGAGGCGACGGTTCGTAAAATTGTTGCGGAGGGTGGTAAAGCAGTAATTTTTGATCTTAATGCCGAGCGAGGACAGGCACTAGTAGAGGAGCTAGGGGAGAATGTCCAATATGCACGTGTAAATGTCACAAAAGAAGCTGATGTAGCGGCAGGTCTTGAGCAAGCAGTTGCAAAGTTTGGGGCCATTAATGTCACAGTGAATTGTGCTGGAATTGCTGATGCAAGTAAAGTACTTTCAAAGCGTGGTGTACATGCCCTTGATTTATTCGAAAAAGTGATTTCTGTAAATTTAATTGGTACTTTCAATGTTATTCGCCTAGCAGCTGAGAAGATGCAACATAATGAACCAAATGAGGATGGTCAGCGAGGCGTTATTATTAATACGGCATCTGTGGCAGCATTTGATGGACAAATAGGACAAGCAGCATATAGTGCGTCAAAGGGTGGTGTGGCAGCGATGACCTTGCCGATTGCTAGGGAGCTTGCTGAAATTGGGGTGCGTGTTATGACTATTGCTCCAGGGTTAGTAGAGACACCAATGTTTGCATCGTTACCAGAGCCAGCAAGAACAGCACTTGCCCAAATGACACCGTTCCCTAAACGACTTGGGAAGCCATCAGAATACGCGCTATTAGTCGAAAGTATTATCAAAAATGGTTTATTAAATGGCGAAGTTATCCGCTTGGACGGCGCGATTCGTATGCAGCCAAAATAAGGAGAATTTTTAAGGTGCTCGCCTCAAACTGAATAAGCTAGGCTGTTCACGGAAATGAGAATGAGCAAAGTCTCCTGTGATTACGCATTTGGGAAGCCTGGAAAGTTAAAAGGTATTTGTCCTGCGGTAGCGAGCGAAAAAATGACTTGTTTTATATGGTTCACACCAAGAGTTGTGGGTGAAATAAGTTGAGTGGGGGCTGGTCAACTCCTTGGGGATTAGAGGCTCATCGGACGCCCCCAGGAAGCTGTGCCCTACGCGTCAGCAAAAAAGCGCCCAGCCGAAACGGAAATCAACCACACGTTTTGGTGATGATCCTTTTATATGTAATTATTGGTAGTAGCAGTCAGCCTTGGACGATTCAAAAATTTATATAAACAAAGGGGAGCGCGTTACTATGCATATGATGGATACACCTTTATTATTAACAAGTTTTTTGGATCGAGCAGAACGATTTTTTCATGCGAAAAAAATATATTCGCGGACAAGCTCTACATTAATTCACGAGTTTACATATAAAGACTATGTAAAACGAACTCGTAAGCTAGCAGATGCCCTTACAAAGCTAGGGATGAAGCGAGGTATGAAGGTAGGTACCTTTGCTTGGAATCACCACCGTCATTTAGAAGCATATTTTGCAGTCCCGTGTGCGGGGGCTGTCTTGCATATGATAAATATTCGATTAGCCCCTGAGCATATTGCTTATGTTATTAACCATGCAGAAGATGAAATATTACTAATTGATGATAACTTAGTTCCACTTCTTGCACCGATTGTCTCACAGCTTAAATCGGTAAAGTATTTTATCGTAATGGGAGATGAGGTTGTGCTTGATAACATCCCGTTACCAAATGCTCTATCTTATGAGGCATTACTTGAAGAAGCAAATGAGAATTTTAGATTTCCAGATGATTTAGATGAAAATACACCTGCTGGCATGTGCTACACAAGTGCCACTACAGGAATGCCAAAGGGTGTAGTGTATACGCATCGTAGTATTGTCCTCCATACTATGGCAGCAGGACTCTCCGATAGTATTGCAATAGGCGAGGCTGATGTTTTATTACCTGTCGTACCGATGTTTCATGCAAATGCATGGGGATTTCCGTTTGCTGGTGTATTATTTGGTGCTACCCAGGTACTACCAGGGCCAATGTTTACACCACAGCTATTACTTGATTTAATTGAAACTTATAAGGTAACACTGACTGCAGGAGTACCGACAATTTGGCTTGGGGTATTGCAGGAGCAACGCAAAAATCCTCGTGATTTGTCTTCGATACGGTTGATTGTATGCGGAGGCTCAGCATCGCCGCTCGGTCTAACTCGTGGCTTTGAGGAGGAGCTTAAAATTCCTTACATGACGGGCTACGGTATGACCGAGACATCGCCGCTTGTTAGTATATCGACGTATTTAACACATATGCAAGATTATACGATGGATGAAAAAATGGATGTTCGTATTACACAAGGAATAACAGTACCGCTTATTGAAACACGCGTAGTCAATGAAAACGGTGAAGTCCCTTGGGATGGCAAAACAATGGGCGAATTGACAATTAGGGGCCCGTGGATTGCAGCCGAGTATTATAACGATGAACGAACAAAGGAAGCCTTTAAAGATGGCTGGCTTTACACTGGTGATATTGCTGTAGTGACAGCAGATGGTTATATTAAAATTACAGATCGTACAAAAGATTTAATTAAAAGCGGTGGAGAATGGATTTCTTCAGTAGAGCTTGAAAATGCTTTGATGTCCCATCCTAAAGTGTTTGAGGCTGCTGTTATAGCCATTCCCCACGAAAAATGGATTGAACGGCCTTTAGCTTGTGTTGTACCAAAGCCTGAATATAAGGATTCCATTACGAAATCCGAGCTACTAGAAGATTTACGATCGCAATTCTATAAAACATGGATCCCTAATGATGTAGTATTTTTAAATGAAATACCGAAAACTTCTGTAGGAAAATTCATGAAGGTGAAATTACGAGAAGAATTAAGGGATTATCGAATAGAGGTTTAGGAAACTATAAAAAATGAAGGTGGTGACTAACTACCTTCATTTTTTACGTAAACATATATAGGCTTATACCCATAACGCGGGGTTCGGCTTTGTACTAGTATGCCGAGATCTAGCTACGTTTAACGAACGGTAAAGAGAATATTTTAGCTGAATTAATGAAAGAATAAAAAGAAAAATGAAACTATTCTTTCCGTTTTGCCGTATAATCATTATTAATGAAAGGGTGTGGACGTATTGATAGCAGAAATGGGGATTATTGCCGGAGTAGTTATTTGTTTAGCAGGTATTTTTACAGATACACATACAAAAAAACAAAAAATTAAATTGAAGGCTATTGAAAAGGAAGTAGAGCTAGAGAAGCTAAGATTAGAAACGTATACGTTGGAGACAGAAAAATTACGTCTAGAATTAGAGCAATCCAAAGTGTTATTGTTAGAGGAAAAACAAAACTCAACTAAGTAACTTGGATTTCATGTGAAAGACTATTTCAGGAATGGCACTTTTCCGCTATAATGGAAATACGAAGCTAGAGGGGAAGAAGACCGCATGTCTGATTATGAACAATTTATAGAAGGTATAAAGCGCAAAACAGGAATAGATTTAGCGTTATATAAAGAAGCGCAAATGAAAAGACGATTAACATCCCTATATGAAAAAAAGGGATATCGTAATTTTATGGATTTTCTAAAGGCACTTGAACAAGATCGTAATTTAATGAATGAGTTTTTAGATCGTATGACGATCAATGTTTCTGAATTTTATCGCAATGGGAAGCGCTGGGAAGTGTTGCAGAAAAAAATATTTCCGAAATTACTGCAATCTAATAAGCGTCTGAGAATTTGGAGTGCTGCTTGTTCAACGGGTGAAGAACCCTATTCTTTAGTCATGGTATTATCTCAATTAGTGCCATTATCTCAAATTCAAATCATTGCTACTGATTTAGATGAAAATGTAATTCAAAAGGCGAAATTAGGTGTCTACCCAGAGCGCTCATTAGCAGAAGTGCCGAGTGATATTAAAGCCAAATATTTTGAGCAAGAAGGTTCCTTTTATAGGGTCAAAGATGAGATTAAACGTTGTGTGACTTTTAAGAAGCATAATTTGCTTAATGATCATTACGATGCTAATTATGATTTAATTGTTTGCCGCAACGTGATGATTTATTTTACTGAAGAAGCGAAAGATCAGATTTATACGAATTTTAGTAAAGCATTGCGTAAAGATGGAATTTTATTTGTTGGATCAACAGAGCAAATCTTTAATCCATCTCGTTATGAGTTTGAAGTCGAAGATACATTCTTTTACAAACGAAAATAGTTAATAATATAAGAAAAGCATTCGTACAGAGACAATATGAATGTCATGTACATATTTCCGAAGCTTTAGACATAGATATAAATCGTGCGCTTTTCGCTTGATATAAGCAAAAAGCGTATTTTTTTAGTTATCACGCCGCATCTCGGGCAGTAAGACTCCAACTACAAATTAACTGATTGAAGATTAATAATTAGTGGAGATGAAGAAATTTTTTTCAAATAAATCGTTCAGAATATTCAAATTTAACATTGCAATCTAAAGTAACGTCGTAAACAATAGGAGGACCTTTCAATGATTCGGAATTTGCGAATAATTAAAATGAGTGTTAAAAGACATTTGCAAAAGGACTGTTTTTTTAGAGAATATATGTTATAGTGAAAAATACATACTTTAGCGAGTTGAAGGGAGAAAGCGTTTATGCGTTACTTAACAGCGGGAGAGTCACATGGACCCCAATTAACAACAATTATTGAGGGCCTACCGTCGCTCTTACCAATTACAGCAGAAAAAATTAACCACGATTTAAAACGTCGTCAAGGAGGACATGGACGCGGCCGCCGTATGCAAATCGAAACAGATACAGTGGAAGTGGTCGCTGGTGTTCGTCATGGACAAACACTTGGTTCTCCCGTAGCACTCGTCGTCACAAATGATGACTGGAAGCACTGGACAAAAATTATGGGAGCAGAACCGTTAGCAGAAGATGTGAATCCTGAAGATATCAAACGTCAAATTTCACGTCCTCGACCAGGGCATGCAGATTTAGTAGGAGGCATGAAATACGGACACCGTGATCTACGTAATGTACTAGAGCGTTCTTCAGCGCGTGAGACAACTGTTCGTGTAGCAGTAGGTTCTGTTGCTAAAGCGCTATTAAATGAATTAGGCATTTCCATTGTGGCACATGTAACAGAAATCGTTGGTATTAAGGCAGATACTTCCGGAGTTGAAGGGAAATCTGCAGATGAAATTCGTGCCATTGTTGAAGCAGATCCTTGCTATTGCGTTGATCCAGAGGCTTCGGCAAAAATGGTGGAGGCAATTGATGAAGCGAAAAAAGCGGGTGACTCAATTGGTGGTGTTGTTGAAGTCATCGTTGAAGGAATGCCAGCAGGTGTCGGTTCATACGTTCATTATGACCGTAAGCTAGATGCAAAATTAGCAGCTGCCATGTTATCTATCAATGCATTTAAAGGTGTTGAATTTGGAATTGGCTTTGAAATGGCGCGCCGTAAAGGCTCTGAAGTACATGATGAAATCATTTGGTCAGAAGGAGAAGGCTATACACGTGCAACCAACCGACTTGGTGGTTTAGAAGGGGGAATGTCTACTGGAATGCCAATTGTCATACGTGGCGTTATGAAACCAATTCCTACTTTATATAAACCGTTGCAAAGTGTAGATATTGAAACGAAAGAGCCATTTAAAGCAAGTGTAGAGCGCTCTGATAGCTGTGCAGTACCTGCAGCATCAGTTGTTGCTGAGCATGTTATTGCCTGGGAAATAGCGAATGCAATTTTGGAACAATTCCATAGCGATCAATTACCTCAACTAAAAGCTCAAATCGACGAACACCGTCGTTATACAAAGGGGTTCTAATATGCGAGTACCAGTAGCGACGAAATCGCATCAATATGAGGTTGTTCTTGGTCATAATTTTTTAGTAGAAGCTGTAAAAGCATTTGATGATAAGCTTCAAAAAGCGGATAAGCTCATTGTTTTTACGGATGCTAATGTGTGGGCAGCGCAAGGAGATTATTTCAAGGCTAATTTCCCTTATCATTTTGAGGTCTTTGTCTTACCGGGTGGTGAGGCATGTAAAACCTTTGAACAATACAATGCAGCGCAAACATTTTTACTTGAACAAAAATGCTCGCGTAAATCATTTGTTTTTGCATTCGGTGGGGGAGCTGTAGGTGATTTAACAGGCTTTGTTGCAGCTACTTATATGCGTGGGGTGCCGTTTATTCAAATCCCAACGACGATTTTGGCACATGACTCAGCAGTAGGTGGTAAAACAGCTATTAACCATCCGCTAGGAAAGAATATGATTGGTGCGTTTTATCAACCTGAGGGAGTTATTTACGATACTGTCTTTATCGAAAGCTTACCTGAGCGCGAGGTACGTTCAGGAACAGCAGAAGTGATCAAGCATGCGATGATTTCTAATGCAGCGTGGTTAGAGGATTTAATGGCTGCAGAGACAGTTATGCATTTCACGACCGAAGAATTAGCGAAGCAGCTTAGAAAAGGCATTGAAGTGAAGGCGCAAATAGTAGCAGAGGACGAGACTGAGCAATCCGTGCGAAAATTTTTAAACCTAGGCCATACTTATGGGCATGCCATTGAAGCGGCCGCTGGTTATGGAAAAGTAGCACATGGCGAGGCGGTCATGATTGGTCTCGTATATTGTTTATTATTAAGTGAACGATACGGTGAATTAGATCGTAACTTCACTACAGCATTTTTACAGTTTGCAGTGAAGAATGGCTATCCATTTGAAGCTGTAAAAGAATATTCCTTTGAACAGTTAACAGAGTATTTAATGAAAGATAAAAAAGCGGAGTATGGTATTTTACAATTTGTGTTGTTGGAGAAAATTGGTAAACCATTCATACAACCAATTGATTTAGCGGAGTGTAGAGAAGTAGATGCCGAATTCCGACAACTATTAGCGGAGGTGCTTGTATGATTCGTGGACTTAGAGGAGCAATTACAATTGAATCTGACAAGCCAGACCTTGTATGGAATGAGACAGCAAGATTAGTGCGTGAAGTAGTAGCAGCCAATAATGTGGAAATAGATGATATTGCTTCTATATTAATATCTACAACACCTGATATTACGTCAGCATTTCCGGCACGTGCTGTACGGTTAATGGACGGGTGGCAATATGTACCTGTCATGTGTACGCATGAAATGGACGTGCCAAACGCATTACCACTTTGTATTCGTGTATTAATCCATGCAAATGTGGAAGTAGCACAAAAGGATGTAAAACACTTGTATCTCAATGATGCAGTGAAATTAAGACCAGATTTAGCCCAAGCTAAATAATAGAGGAGATGTTTAAGATGAAATGGAAACAACAATTGGACGGTATGCAAGCATATAAGCCTGGCAAACCAATTGAAGAAGTACAACGTGAATATGGCTTACAAGAAGTCGTAAAATTAGCATCTAATGAAAACCCATTTGGGTGCTCACCTAAGGTAACTGCTTATTTACAAAATAATTCAGTAAATCATGCAATCTATCCAGACGGCTATGCGCAAAATTTACGTACAGCTGTTGCAAATCATCTAGGTGTCAAGGAAACACAGCTTCTTTTTGGTAACGGCTCTGACGATATCATTGCTATTATAACTCGTGCATTGTTGTATCCAGGTGTAAATACAGTGATGGCATACCCATCCTTCTCCCAATACTGGCACAATGCTGAAATAGAAGGCGCAGAGATACGTAAAGTTCCATGTATTGAAGGTGCCCATGATCTAGATGCAATGGCAGAAGCAATTGATAATAATACATCGATCGTTTGGGTTTGTAGCCCAAATAATCCAACAGGTGTAGTGATACCTGATATTGAGTTGCGAGCATTTTTAGCTAAGGTTCCAAATGATGTGCTAGTAGTTTTAGATGAGGCATATATCGAATATGTAACGCATCCTGGTCACAAAGATACTCTACCTTTAATAGAAGAGTTTCCAAATGTACTATTAATGCGTACATTCTCAAAGGCATACGGTCTTGCTTCTTTCCGAGTTGGTTATGCAATTGGGCAACCAGAAGTAATTGCAAAGCTTGATCCAGTAAGAGCACCATTTAATAATACAATTTTAAGTCAAGCAGTTGCGGCCATCGCTTTAAGTGATCAAGAATATATAAATGCTTGCCGTGAAGCAAATGAAAAAGGTAAAAAACAATATATTGAATTTTGTGAGAAACATAATTTAAAATACTTCCCTTCTGATACGAACTTTATTTTCTTTAATACAAATACTGATAGTGATGTTGTTTTCAATGAGCTAATGAAACAAGGTTTTATAGTCCGCAGTGGAAATGCGTTAGGATTATCTGGGTTTATCCGCGTGACAATCGGAACTGAGGATCAAAATTCAGCGTTGTTACGTCACCTTGAAAACGTCCTAAAAGAGCAAGGAGTTTTTGCATGATACGCAACGTGCTTGTTATTGGGCTTGGCCTAATTGGAGGCTCGATTGCATTGGCATTGCAAAAGGCACCAGAAACAAAGATTATTGGCTATGATATGGATGCGAAAACTCGCGAACATGCGAAAACATTAAATATTGTTCATGATATTGTGACAGATCCAAAAGAAGTGGTGGCCGACGTGGATGTCATCATTTTTGGAACTCCTGTCAACGCAACGCTTGAATGGATGGAACAATTAAAAACATGGCCGTTAAAAAATAAAGTCATCGTAACAGATACAGGGAGTACAAAAAAGAAAATTATGCAAAAGGCTGGGGAACTACGTGAGTTAGGCATTACCTTTATTGGAGGACATCCAATGGCAGGCTCACATAAAAGCGGTGTTTTAGCTGCAAAGGCTCACCTTTTTGAAAATGCGTATTATATGCTAACACCGCTCGCCGGTGAAGAAATTGTCAATATGGCACAGCTTGAAAGTCTCTTAAAATTTACACATGCAAAGGTTGTTAGTGTATCTGCTCGTGAGCATGATCATATGACAGCTGTAGTTAGTCATTTTCCGCATGTCATTGCTGCTTCTCTTGTGCATCAATTGGGCGGAGAAAACGGGGAATATCCGATGACACGCTCACTTGCGGCAGGTGGTTTCCGTGATGTAACGCGTATTGCCTCGTCCAATCCAATTTTATGGCGAGATATTACATTACAAAATCGAGAAGAGCTAATTGCACAGCTAGAAGGCTGGGAAAAGGAAATGAGTCGTGTGAAGGAGCTGCTTTTTAATGGTAGCTCGGATGACATAGAAACATACTTTGCTGTTGCTAAAGAGCTAAGAGATGAATTACCGATTAGTGCAGGAGCAATGTTCACATCATTTGATTTATATGTTGATGTTCCTGACTATCCGGGGGTTATTTCTGAGGTGACAGGCTTACTTGCAGACGAAGCGATTAGTATTACAAATTTACGTATCGTTGAGTCACGAGAAGACGTTTTCGGGATTCTTGTTATTAGCTTACAAAGTGAAAGTGACCGTGAACGTGCGGCAGCGTGTATACAAAAGCGTGCTAATTATGAAACATATATTTCATAGGTACCTAGGAAATGCCTATGTAACAGAAAGCGTCGGCATTACGGCGCTTTCTATCTTCATATTGGAGGGAAGAAAACGATGAGTGAAAAAGTATTACAATATGATAAACCTTCCTTACAAGGGACTTTAACGATTCCAGGTGATAAATCTATCTCACATCGCTCCGTTATGTTTGGAGCCATTGCAACGGGTAAAACAACAGTTGAAGGCTTTTTATTAGGTGAGGATTGTTTAAGTACAATTGATTGCTTCCGCAAGCTCGGTGTGAAAATTGACGTAGAAGGAACAAATGTATCTATCGACAGCCCTGGTATAGAGGGGTGGCAAGAACCTACAGAGGTACTATACACAGGAAATTCTGGTACAACGACACGCTTAATGCTAGGGATTCTAGCTGGATCTACTGTACATTCAGTAATGACAGGGGATGCGTCCATAGGAAAGCGACCGATGCGCCGTGTTATTGATCCGTTACGTCAAATGGGTGCACACATTACTGGAAGGGCAAATGGACAATATACGCCATTAGCCATTCAAGGTACAGCCTTACAAGCTATTGATTACCATATGCCTGTTGCAAGTGCACAGGTGAAGTCAGCTGTTTTACTTGCTGGTTTACGTGCTGAAGGTACTACAATTGTACGAGAAATGGAAGTATCTCGAGACCATACGGAGAGAATGCTACGTCAGTTTGGTGCACAGGTTGAGGAAGTGGATGGTGTTATTTCATTAAAAGGAGGACAAACTTTAACAGGGACACATGTGTCTGTGCCAGGTGATATTTCATCTGCGGCCTTTTTCTTAGTAGCAGGAGCCATCTGTGAGGATAGTAAAATAACGCTAGAAAATGTCGGAATTAATCCAACACGGGATGGTATCATTGAAGTGCTTCATAATATGGGCGCATCTTTAACACTTATGCCAAATGAAGATAGCCAATCAGAGCCAACGGCAACAATTATAATTGAAACGTCAACATTAAGAGGCACTACAATTGAGGGAGATATTATTCCTCGTCTTATCGATGAAATCCCGATCTTGGCATTGTTAGCAACGCAAGCAAACGGTAAAACTATTATTAAGGATGCCGAGGAGTTAAAAGTGAAGGAAACAGACCGGATAACGGCTGTTGTGGATGAATTGAAAAAACTAGGTGCTAATATTGAAGCTACTGAGGATGGAATGATTATTGAAGGACCAACTCCATTACGTGGTGCTAGCCTTAAAACCTATGGTGATCATCGTATCGGAATGATGGGTGCTGTTGCAGCACTAATAACAGATGGGGATGTAACTTTAGATGACGCAGAATGTATTGCTGTTTCTTATCCCTCGTTTTTCGAGCATGTAGAGGAAGTAAAGTAATGTCATATCTTCATTCAGTAGAAGATTCCACCTCTAAAGGTATTGTCACGTTCTGTGGCAATTTATCTGTAGCGAAAGCAAAGCGTCAGCTACAATTACGCCAAGGCGAAATTGATATTTGACTCTCCAAGTCTTTTGGGGAGTTTTTTCTTGTTTCGAGAGAAAATGTTTTGTAGCATAAAGGTATTAATGAAAGAATAGGTGAATGACTGTGAACAATGCGATGACTGAAATGATGCAAGCACTTGAACAAGGGGACTTAGCATTAATTGAACAGCTACTTGAAACATTTTTAACGAAAGAGCTACCAGAGGACATTTATGCGCTAGCTGAAATTTTTATGCAGTATGGATATATGAAGGAAGCTGATCGTGTACTGGAGCATTTACAATTTTTATTCCCAGAAGAGGCACAGTTGAAAATTGATCGTGCAAACGTCTTAATGGAACTTGGCGATGAAGATGAAGCGTTAGATTTTTTATTAGAAGTAGAGGAGACAGCTCCAGAATATCCTCAGGCTTTATTAGTATTAGCGGATTATTATCAAATGCAAGGATTGTTTGAAGTAGCAGAAATGCGCATCAATGAGGCACTATCTATATTACCAGATGAGCCATTATTACAATTTGCTAAAGCAGAGCTTTTATTTGAAACTGGTCGCTTCTTAGAGGCTGCGAGACTATATGAAGAATTGTATGAACAACAAGTTGAATTTGCTGGGGTTAGTCTTACTGAACGGCTTGCTGAGGTGTATCGTGCAGGAGCTGCCTATGAAACGGCCTTAGATTACTATTTAAAAGCACTGGAAGATGAAGTGAAGCCAGATGTTTTATTTGGTGCAGCGTATTCAGCCTTTCAATCACAAAAATATGAAATGGCCATTAAACAATTAGAGGAATTAAAAGAATTAGACCCTGATTATTTTTCAGCCTATTTATTGCTAGCTGAGAGCTATGCCATGACAGAGGACAATAAAAAAGCATACGCCGCCATTCTGGAAGGATTAAAGCGTGACGAATACGATAAATCCTTATTCTTATTCGCCGGTAAAATGGCTTTAAAAACTGGTTTGCCAGCTGAGGGCGAGCAGCATCTACGTGAAGCCATTGCCTTAGATCCTGAATACATGGAGGCAGTATTAGCATTAATCTCCGTGTTGGCACAGCAAGAGCGTCATGAGGATGTAATAGAATTATTTGAAACGTTGCAAAAAAATGATTTTGAATGGAGCACCTTATACCCATTTGCTGCGGTTGCATATGAAAATTTAGAATTGTACGACCGTGCATACGAATTTTACCGTTTGGCATATAATGATTTTAAGGAAGACGCAGCATTTTTAGAAAAGTATGTTTATTTCTTATTAGAGGAAGGAAAACGTTCAGAAGCTAAAGAAGTGCTCGGTCAATTAATAACTATTCAGCCGGGTGAACTGGAGTGGCAAGAGAAGTTAGAAACCTTAGAATTTGAGTAAAGGAGGGAGTGGGTATGACTGCTTCTGTATCAGTTGTCGATAAAAAAGCATTTGTTAGATGGTTTTTAAAAAATTATCAATTGAAACGTCGTGAGTGTGTATGGATTTTGAATTACTTATTAAGTAATGATGAGTTATTAAAACGAATTCGATTTGTTGAAGAAGCTCACTATTGCCCTAGAGCAATGGTTATGTCAACGGTCGATTCAACAGGAGTGCCGTTTCGTTTTTACAAAGGCAATGTAATGACAGCAGATGCTGAGAAATCCTTCCATGATTTACGTTTACACGAACATGAAGATATGTATATACAATTGAATTTTCCAAATGTACCACCAAGTGCACAATACTTAGCAGTTCTTGAAGAAAACCCTTATATGCCAGAAGCACTGATTGTTAGTGAAAAAGATCGCTTACTGGCAGAAGAGCTGCTTTCCAACAGCTTACTCGTATTCCAAGAAGAAAAATTACTCGCGCAAATTGATGAAGCCCTCGATCAGGGAAATGAAGAGCGCTTTTATGAATTGTCTAATTTGTTACAAGCTTTAAAGGAAACGGCTAATTTACGTTAGTTATAAGTAAAAATGGAATGTCCTTTATCTACCTCAATATGATAACATAACAAGTGAATGATTGTTTTCACTTTTTATTGGCTATCCTATTGAAGAGTGGAAAAGGGCATTTTTTATTGTTATGCAGTGGGGTACCAAACCCTACTGCATGACGATAAAGCCACGGCGGATTTCACGGCTTTTGAATTGTGCACGGACAATTCAAAATTCGGACGAAATTACGCCAAGGCACATTGATTTATGCAACAAAAGGAGGTTTGTGAAATGTATTTTAATGCAAGTGATGTGACATTGTTTATGGCACAGAAGGAATTTATCGATACAGCAATTGTTCCACTCGTAACGGTCGATTTAACTCCTGAAAAAATGAAACAGAGCGGTACAGAGGTAGATTTTTTGTTATCGCTTACATCTTTTATCGAACAACAGTTTAAAGGTCGTTTAGTACTGATGCCACCATTTACGTCTAGTGCAACATTAAAAAACGAAAATATGCCGAAGCAATTAGAGGCACAATTACATAATGCTGGTTTTAAGCATGTGTTCTTCATTACTTGTGACCATTTTTGGACAAATATTGGAGATGAAGTAAATGTTATTTGGCTACCAGCTATTCCGTTAGAAAGCATGGATAAAGGCGTGAAAAACTCCATTCTCGAAGATCAATTGCGACAAGTGATTCCGATGTTTTCGACCAAATGGACACAGATTTAACAATTAGTTTCAATAATTGTTCACATTCTCCAGCTTTCCACAGAATGCTATATTGACCAAGCTATGGAGTTGATATATCATAGATATGTCCTAGTATTACTATTTGTAAATGAATGTCCGTTGGACTGACCTTTAAGTTAGAGGGGGGAAAAAAATGAGTAATAATCGAGTTTCACGTCGTCAATTCCTAAGCTATACACTAACTGGTGTAGGTGGTTTTATGGCGGCAGGTATGCTGATGCCAATGCTTCGTTTTGCGATTGACCCAGTACTACAAAGTCATGCTGGTGGTAACTTTGTAAAAACAGAGCATAAAATCGCTGATATTACTGACAAACCTGTTAAAGTTGACTTAACATTTGAACAAGTTGATGCATGGTACAAATCAGACGTAACAAACGTAGCGTGGGTTTTCAAACAAGGCGATCAAATCGTTGCATTATCTCCTGTTTGTAAGCATTTAGGATGTATGGTGGACTGGGGATCAGATTCAACACACCCAGATCAATTCTTCTGTTCTTGTCATGGTGGACGCTATGAGAAGAATGGTAATAACGTAAAAGGAACACCACCATTAGGTCCATTGGATGAATATGAAATTAAAGAAGATGATGGTTACTTATCGCTTGGGCCAATTCATCCAAATACTCTAGTTAAGTAAGGGGGGTACAAAACAGTGCTAAATAAAATTTATGATTGGGTCGATGAGCGCTTAGATATTACACCGATTTGGCGTGATATTGCCGACCACGAAGTGCCAGAGCACGTGAACCCTGCACATCATTTTTCAGCATTCGTTTACTGTTTCGGTGGATTAACTTTCTTCATCACGGTAATTCAAATTCTATCAGGTATGTTCTTAACAATGTACTATGTACCAGACGTAGTGAATGCTTGGAAATCAGTTTATTATTTACAAAACGAAGTAGCATTTGGTGAAATCGTACGCGGTATGCACCACTGGGGAGCTTCATTAGTAATTGTTATGATGTTCTTACATACACTTCGTGTATTCTTTACAGGTTCTTATAAGAAACCTCGTGAATTAAACTGGATGGTTGGTGTAGGTATTTTCGGTGTAATGATGGGTCTTGGTTTTACAGGATACTTATTACCTTGGGATATGAAAGCATTATTCGCTACAAAAGTAGGTATCCAAATTGCTGCATCCGTACCGTTTATCGGTGAATGGATTAAAATCTTATTAGCGGGTGACTCAACTATTCTTGGTGCTCAAACGTTAACACGATTCTTTGCGATTCATGTATTCTTCTTACCTGCAGTATTGTTTGCATTACTTGCAGCACACTTTATCATGATTCGTCGTCAAGGAATTTCAGGGCCGTTGTAATAGTTCTTGACGGTTCGATGATTTTTTAAAGGAGGGGACATAATGCATCGCGGAAAAGGAATGAAATTTGTTGGTGATTCTCGTATTAAAGCGAATCACAGAATGCCGAACGTTCCAAAGGATTATTCCGAATATCCAGGTAAGACGGAAGCTTTCTGGCCGAACTTCTTACTAAAAGAATGGATGGTTGGTGCTGTATTTTTAATTGCTTATTTAATATTAACAGTTGCACATCCATCACCACTTGAAGGACCAGCTGATCCGACAAGAGCGTACATTCCATTACCGGACTGGTACTTCTTATTCTTGTATCAATTATTAAAATACACATATGCTTCAGGTCCATATAATGTTATTGGAACAGTTGTAATTCCAGGTCTTGCATTTGGAGCGCTATTATTAATGCCATTTTTAGATAAAAGTCCAGAACGTCGTCCATCTAAACGTCCGTTACCAACAGCGTTTATGTTATTGACTCTGGCAGCTATGTTTTACTTAACATGGGAAGCAGTTGCTAATCATGACTGGGAAGCTCAAAAAGCAATGGGCGCAATCCAAACAGAAGTTAAAGTTACTATTGATGAATCACTACCAGGTTATAAAATTTGGACTGGTGAAACAAGTGACGCAGCTCAATCTTGTATCGGCTGTCATGCGGCTGACTTAAAAGGTGGCCCTGCTGCTCCAAAGTTACTTGGTAATACACTAACAGCTGAAGAAGTTGAAGATATTATCCATAATGGTCGAGGCAAAATGCCACCTGGTGTATTCAAAGGTACCGATGAAGAAGCGAAGCAAATCGCTGAATTTGTTGCGAGCTTAAAAGAAGATAAATAAGTATAGTTTAAAAGAGTCAGGAAACTGGCTCTTTTTTTCTTCTAGTATAATAATGTGACTGTTACCACTTCAAAAAAGTTCCCACAAAAATGTTCTTTAGTTCTATAATATTTATTAGGATAAATTTAAAATATTCAAAAGTGGCTGGGCAGTCCCCGGAATTTATGTAGTACTAACCGTGTGTAATACTCTATAAACGGAATGTTAGGAAAAAAAAGCTCATCAACAAAAGTTAGGGATGACATTGGTTAAAATGTAAGCTATGTATATTCGTTAAGGATTTTGGCAAGAAAATATTGCCGATATTCATTATCGATGGTATGTGGCAAATTAAAGACTAGTTTATACATAATAACAAATAAAAAAGGCATCTTAGTAAAGACAGAAGATAAAGGAGTTTTAATGGTGCAAATTACACGTGCAAATATTTGGTTTCTCCTTACACATAAATCATTTTTAATCCTATTACTTATTATCAATCTATTAGGCACTATTTACGGTTATTATTGGTATGGAGGGCAGCTTGCCATCACGAAGCCCATTTTTTATATTTTTGTGCCAGATAGCCCGACAGCTAGCCTATTCTTTTGCTTTGTATTGTTAGCATGGATTATGGGAAAAAAATGGCCACTAATGGAAGTGCTAGCACTTATAACACTAGTGAAATATGGAATCTGGGCTGATGTAATGAATATTTGGACGCTGCTTGAAACTGGATCTATAGGTTGGCAAGGCTGGATGCTTGTAGGCTCGCATTTTGCAATGGCTGTCCAAGCAATTTTATATCTCGGTAAATATGTTTTTTCATATTGGCATATTGCTGTAGCAGCGGTATGGACATTGCATAATGATGTAATTGATTATGTTTTTGGTCAAATGCCGATGTATCGTGATTTAGCAGATTATACGAGCTATATCGGCTATTTTACTTTTTGGTTATCAGTTACATGCATTTTTTTAGCTATCTTCTCAATTAGATGGCGCAAATATTTGCCGAATTAGGTAAATGATTATAGAATTATAGTATCCAAGTAGAAAGGGGTTAGAAAATTGTCAACAAGTATGTATATTGTTTATTTTGCAATCATAATGCTACTACCACTTTACGCACAGATGAAAGTAAAGGGCACGTATAATAAGTTTGCAAAAGAACGAACAATGAAGGGACAAACAGGTGCAGAGGTAGCGCGTGCGATTTTAGATGCGAACGGTTTATATGATGTACGAGTTGTTCCAACACAAGGTGTGTTGTCTGATCACTATAATCCAGCAACAAAAACAGTTGCTTTATCAGAAAGTAACTTCTACGAGGCGAGTATTGCTGGTGCTGCAGTTGCTGCCCACGAGGTTGGCCATGCTATCCAGCATAAAGAAGCTTATTCAATGCTGACATTACGTAGTAAGCTAGTGCCAGTTGCAAATATTTCATCAAATATGTCTTGGATATTTGTCATGATTGGTATTTTTGCAAGTAGTGCAAATATGTTACTTTTAGGTATCGTATTATTGGCTGCCGGTGTGGTTTTCCAATTAGTAACGTTACCAGTAGAGTTTGATGCATCCAAGCGTGCGTTAGTGCAAATGAATTCTCTAGGAATTATTACAAATGAAGAAGAGCGCCCAGCACGAAAAGTGTTAAGTGCTGCAGCATTAACATATGTTGCCGCGGCAGCAGTAGCTGTATTAGAATTATTACGTTTAATATTAATCTTTACAAATATGCGAAGTGACGACTAATAAAAAACTTGTTGTAGTGGTAATTCACTATGGCAAGTTTTTTAATCCGTTAATTTATTTACTATGTAAAAAAGCCTACCTCCAATAAAAAAGTAAAAAGTTCGAGGAGAGCAGGCAGATTATTAATGTTAGTGAAGCGGTTGTTTTTCGTCGTCTAGCGTGAAGCCTTCTCCTGCTACATCTCGTACTTCTATAATAGATACGAATGCGTGTGGATCAACCTCATGGACAATAGATTTTAAACGGACAACCTCATTACGGCCAATGACACAATAAATCACTTCTTTTTGTTGCTTAGTAAAATGGCCATGACCTTCAAGTATAGTAATACCACGTTCCATTCGTAATGCGATCATCTCAGCAATGGCGCTAGATTTTTCAGATATAATAAGTGCTCCACGTGCAGCATATGCTCCTTCTTGAACAAAATCAATGACGCGCGCACCAACAAATACCGCAACAAGGGTATACATCATAGAGCGTGCATCTAAAAATGTTAGCCATGATAGGATAATGACAATTGCGTCAAAGATGAACATCGTTTTACCCATACTCCAGCCAAAATATTTATGCCCAAGGCGAGCCAAAATATCTACACCACCAGTTGTACCACCGAAACGAAAGACGATACCGAGCCCTAGTCCAACAAAAACCCCTGCAAATAGAGCAACAAGTAACAGATCGTCCTCTAAATGAATAGTAAATTGATACTTTTGAAAAACTTTTAGGAAAACTGAAACAGATAAAGTGCCAACAAGCGTATAAATAAATGATTTTTTCCCAAGTAAACGATAACCAATAATAAACATAGGAATGTTTAATAGTAAATTCATTAAAGCAGGGTCCCAGCCAAGAGTAAAATAAAGTATGAGTGTAATCCCACTTAGGCCACCTTCACCTAGTTGATTTTGCATGTTGAAGTGGACGAAGCCGAAGCTAAAAATTGCAGCCCCGAGCATTATTGCGATAATATTGCTGATTTTAATCTGTTTTAGCATATGACCTCCTGAAGTTCATAACAAATGAAGTAGTGCTATCTATTATCTGACATTTTATTGTTTTTGACAACAATGGTGTAAATTTTATACGATGGTAAGTAGGAGTGTGATTTAGATGACTGAACAAGTGACAATGCAAGCTTTACAGCAGCGTGTAGATGATTATATAGGACAATTTAAGGAAGGCTATTTCCCGCCATTTGAGTTACTGGCACGTCTAACCGAGGAACTTGGTGAATTGTCTCGTGAAGTGCAGGATGTTTACGGGCAAAAGAAGAAAAAGAGTACTGAGGAAGCGAACAGTATTGAAGAAGAATTAGGTGACTTCTTCTTTGTTTTAGTATGCTTTGCAAATGCGCAGGGTATTAAATTAGATGAAGCGCTTTTACGCGTTATACATAAATTTGAAACAAGGGATAAAGATCGCTGGACTAGAAAGGATGGAGAATAATGTCAATTCGTGTAGCAATAGCAGGACCTAGGGGAAAAATGGGGGCTGAGGCTGTACATACGGTCATGAAGCATGACAAAATGGAATTAGTAGCTGTGCTAGATTATAAGGATGTAGGAAAAACATTAGCTGATTTGGAGATGTTTCCCGCAAGTTATACGGCTCCAATCTTTACAGATATGTCTGACCTTGTAGAGGCGACTGCACCAGATGTATTAGTAGATTTAACAAGCCCGCATGCAGTATACAAACATACTAAAGAGGCCTTGAATTTAAATGTACGACCTGTAATTGGTACAACAGGCTTTACAGATGAACAACTAGTGGAATTATCAGCGATGGCTAAAGAAAAAGAGCTAGGGTGTATTATTGCTCCAAATTTTGCAATAGGGGCTATCCTTATGATGAAATTTGCTAAGGAAGCGGCAAAATATTTACCTGATGTTGAAATTATTGAAATGCACCATGATCAAAAGCTGGATGCTCCATCAGGAACAGCTGTTAAAACGGCACAATTGATTCAAGAGGTGCGAACACAAAAGATGCAAGGACACCCAGAGGAAAAAGAAACAATCGAGGGTGCAAGAGGTGGAGAATTTGATGGCATGCGTATTCACTCTGTTCGTTTACCTGGTTTAGTGGCACACCAGCAAGTGTTATTTGGCGGAGATGGGCAGCTATTAACAATTCGTCATGATTCGTTAAACCGTAATTCTTTTATGTCTGGTGTAGCATTTTGCGTAGAAGAGGTTATGAAAATGGATCAACTTGTATATGGTTTAGAAAACATCATCTAAAGATTGGGATGGAAGCATTATGAAAATCGCATTAATTGCACATGATCGTAAAAAAGATAATTTAGTACAGTTTGCTATTGCTTATCGAAATATTTTAAATGAGCATATGTTGTTTGCTACAGGTACAACAGGACAGCGTGTTATGGAAGCTACAGACTTAGAGGTAACACGTTTTCGTTCAGGACCACTCGGTGGCGATCAACAAATTGGCGCAATGATTGCCAATAATGATATGGACATGGTCATTTTTTTCCGTGATCCTTTAACAGCACAACCACATGAGCCAGATGTTTCTGCACTTATTCGTCTTTGTGATGTTTACCAAGTGCCACTGGCTACAAATATGGGAACAGCAGAAATATTACTAAAAGGCCTACAAGAAGGCTTTGTGGATTGGAGACTGATTCAAGAAAGACGAAATTAAAAAAGACGTGATTTAGAAAGGATGATAATCGAATGAAAAAGCTAAAAATTGGCATTACCTGTTATCCTACAGTTGGAGGCTCTGGTGTTATCGCAACAGAATTAGGAAAAATGCTTGCAGAGAGAGGGCACGAGATTCATTTCATCACCTCAAGCGTACCATTTCGATTGAATAAAATTTATCCAACCGTCTTTTTCCATGAAGTAGAAGTTAGCAATTATTCAGTATTTCAATATTCGCCATATGATATAGCATTAGCGAGTAAAATGGCGGACGTGATTAAGGATGAAGAACTAGATGTGCTTCATGTGCATTATGCAATACCACATGCTGTCTGTGCTGTTTTGGCACGTGAAATGAGTGGTCGTGACATTGGGATTGTCACAACGTTACATGGTACAGATATTTCTGTGCTTGGGCAGGATTCCACTCTTTCACAGGCAATTAAGTATGGCATTGACAAATCTGATATCGTAACGACAGTGTCAGAGGCATTAAAGCAACAAACATACGAGCTTATTGATACAGTAAAGCCGATTCACACGATTTACAATTTTGTTGATGAACGTGAATACTTCCCACGCAATCCAGGAAACTTAAAAGAACAGTTTGGAATTAAGGAAGATGAAAAAGTTATTATTCATGTATCTAACTTCCGTAAAATTAAAAATCTTCCGCATATTATAGACGCCTTTATGAAAATACGTGCGAACATGAAGGCAAAGCTATTGCTTGTAGGAGATGGTCCAGAAAAGCATCGTGTAATGGATCAAGTAAAGGAAAGTCCTTATATGGAGGATGTTTTATTTTTAGGCAAACAAGAAAATTTAGCTGAATTGTATGCGATAAGTGACCTTAAATTATTACTATCACAGCAGGAATCATTCGGGCTAGTTTTACTTGAAGCAATGGCTTGTGGTGTACCTTGTATTGGATCAGCTGTAGGCGGTATTCCAGAAGTCATTGAGCATGGGGTAGATGGCTATATAGTGGAATTAGGTGATACGGATGCAGTGGAAGAGTATGCCGTAAACCTATTGAACGATGAAGAGAAATTACAACATTTTCGAGAAGCAGCTATCCGCGCTGTTGATGAAAAATTCCATTCATCTAAAATTGTAGAACAATATGAAAAATTGTACGAAAAGGTTGCTGAAAGAAATCATGCAAAACAATAAAGAATGGCAAGCAGCCTATTCAGTTATTGAACAACTAGAATGCGCAGGCTTTGAGGCAGTGATTGTCGGCGGTGCAGTACGAGATGCTATACTTGGTCGTCCTGCCCACGATGTAGATGTTGCGACAAATGCCATGCCAGACGAAGTAAAGTCTATCTTTGATCGCACAGTTGATATAGGGATTCAGCATGGGACGGTACTTGTTATCGTGCCAGCTGGATCGGTGGAGGTAACGACATATCGCACAGATGGTGAATATACGGATCACCGTAGACCCGAGGAAGTGCAATTTGTCCGTTCATTAAAAGAAGATCTACAGCGCCGAGACTTTACGATGAATGCCATAGCGATGCGTCGTGATGGTTCTTTTGTTGATTTTTATGGAGGACGCCAAGATATTGACGCTGGTGTCATTCGAGCAGTTGGTGATGCACAGAAACGTTTTTCGGAAGATGCATTACGAATGCTACGAGCCATACGTTTTTCAGCACAGCTCGGTTTTCTAATTGAATCAGAAACTTTGAAAGCAATGCAGGACAAGGCTGATAATATTTCTTGGATTGCGAGAGAGCGTATAAAGGCAGAGCTCGATAAGCTATGGGTAGGGAAAGATGTTTTTAACGGTATAAAAAAGCTGAAGGAAAGTAACTTAGTGAATTATTTGAATGGTACTTTTCAAGCGCATGACTGGTCTAAATTTAACACGCAGGACAAGTTATTAGGCTGGGCATATTTCGCAGTATTACAGGGTGATCATTGGCGAGAAGTGCTAGGTGACTATCGTTTATCGAATAAGGAGATGGCATTTGTAAAAGCTGTGTTAGAAGCTTTAAAAGCTTTAAAAAATGGCTGGACGAAAATGGATTACTTTTTATATACTCAACAGGAACTTGAGGCAGCTAGTTATTTTGCGGAGTTGAGACAGCTTGATGTTCAAATGCCACAACAAAGTATACTTGAAATACAGACAGCTCTTCCTATTAGACGTAAACAGGAGCTTATTGTAAAAGGTACGGATTTGTTAAAATGGTCCGGAATAAAAGGTGGGCCATGGGTAAAAGAAGCGTTGCAGGCGATGCTTGAAGCAGTTGTGAATGGTGAATGTGCTAATGAACACCATCAACTAAAGGCTTGGTTTGAGCGTGAGTATGTCCGTAAGCAGGAAAACACTTAATTTTACTATAATTATTACAAATTGAATGTAGTTATTTTAGAAAAGAGTTACCAAAAAACAACAAAAAGAAGTCGATTATTGAAGTTGTTAGACATAGTTATTTCAGTAGGCACGCTTGGGGCATGAGTTTCGATATTGTATCGGACTCATGCCATGTTTTGTCTATGGATAATCCCATGATAATGATGTTTTTCAGTTTTAAGCTGTATATGATTTTATATTTGATAAGAAAATGTTACAGTATAATAAGGTGAACCTCTCAAAATTATAAAAAGCTAGTTAAAAAATTGATTGTGGTCAAATGTGACTATATACAGTATGATGATAATTATTATTATTCAAAATAGAAAAAAGTATCGGCTATTTGTTTAAAGAAATGATTTGAACGTGGGTATGTCCATGAAAATGAATAGCCTTCAATAAAAGAGTTTTGAACGCATGAAAATATAGCAAGTGACCAAAAAGTGACCAATTACCATACGTCATCTAAAATAAGGTCGCTTGCTTTTGCTTTATCTTTTCGTCATCGTTTTTTTAGAAAGAACGTTTGGAGAAAAATGAGAAAACAATGTTTATACATAAACAAAATAATGTGTTAGTAGTTCCAAAAATTCAATATTAAGAATGCACTGATGAATCAAGAGTCTTTACATCAAATTTTAAATTTAATAAAAAATAAGTGATAGTATATTTTAATAAAGGATTGATTTGAGTATGAGTATTTCCATGAAGGATGAAATTTTAAAAAGAATATTAGCGGCTAATGGTGAAGCGGTTTCGGGTCAGGAGCTAGCAGATTCCCTTGGAGTATCCCGTACAGCTATATGGAAACATATGCAGTCGTTGCAGGAGGAAGGCTATACATTTGAGACGGTAAAGAAAAAAGGCTATGTGTTGACGGGTGTACCAAATAGCTTAAGTCCAACTCAAATTGAACTATTTTTAAATACGGAACGTTTTGGACGTGAAATTCATTATTTTGATGTTGTAGATTCAACACAAACAATCGCTCATAAGTTTGCACAGGAAGGCGCTCCGCATGGTACGATAATAATCGGGGAGGAGCAAACAGCTGGCCGTGGTCGTATGGCGCGTCCATGGGAATCTGCAAATGGCACAGGTATTTGGATGACCGTTATTGTGAGACCGGATGTTACTCCTCAGCAAGCTTCATCGTTTACACTTGTCGTAGCAGTTGCAGTTACGATGGCGATAAAAACATTATATAAACAAATTGAACCAGCTATTAAATGGCCAAATGATTTGCTCATTAACGGTAAAAAATGTACCGGTATATTAACAGAAATGCAGGCTGAGGCAGATTGTGTACAAGCACTGCTAGTAGGCATTGGTATTAATGCAAACCAGGTTGAATCAGATTTCTCCCCAGAAATTGCTAATATAGCTACGTCTTTACGGTTAGAAGCAGGTGAGGAAATTAATCGTGCAGCCCTTGTTGCATCTATTCTTCAATATTTAGAACAATTCACAGATTTATACGTGAAGGAAGGCTTTGCTAGCATTAAAAAGCTATGGGAACAAATGTCGTGTACTATTGGACAACGTATTGAAGTAACGACTCTACGTGGACGCTTTGAAGGCATTGCCAGTGGGATTACGGATGAAGGTGTACTACAGCTAACAGAGGATGATGGTACAGTGCGAACAATTTATTCTGGAGATATAAAAATTTTATAAAAACACAAACATTCACTTAACAAGAACGTATATTTTCAAATGTGAAAATATACGTTCTTTTTTAGAATTACAATTTAGTTTTGTATATTTTTTTCACGTTTGTAGTCTTGTCTAAAGAAGATCAGAGAAAGTATTAGTAAAACTATTGGAAGAAAAAAGAATCCAGAGTCATATTTAACTGAATACTCCATTTTTAGTCCGAACAAATAAATGAATAAAGTAAAAGAAACAGATAAAGAGATTGTTCCCGCTATCGTTTTCATTACATGCCCTCCAATAAAAAATTTTTATTTACTTTTTTATCACTTTATTTATATCATTCCATACATAAATAAGCTCTTCTACTATTTTTCCACCAATTTTTATTTCTACGTTATTGACATATTGTGCACCATAATATTCATAGAAATCACGTGTTTTATTGTCGGCTAATACTTCAACAAATACTTTTTTGTATCCTTTTTGTTGAAAATAGGTGAATACTTCTTTGAGTAGTTTCTTCCCGATTCCCTTTCCTTGATATTCTTCTAAAAGATAGATAGAAGTTAAATCAGTTGCATTTAGTACTGAATTAGTTTTTCTTGTGCCACCGGTTGCAAAGCCGATTATTTCATCTTGTTCATTTTCCGCCACCAGTACATAGTTCGTAGCGTCTGAAATATTTTTCTTCCAGAGTTCTGTGCGCTGCTCGTAAGATAAGTTATTCAAAAAATCATCTGGAAGAATGCCTTTATATGTTGTTCGCCAACTGTCAACATGTACTTTTCCGATACCTTGAGCATCTTCAATGTTTGCTTGTCTAATTTTCATTTTGCTCACCTCAATAATCGTATTTTCTATCAAAGATGATGCCGTAACTGACCTGATTCACCTTAGATTCTGCCTTCACATACAAGAACCGTACGAATATACTCATATGTGTATATGAATATTATATAATAAATGGAAAATTACAACTATTAATCAAATGAGGGAACTTAATCATATAAAAAAAGACAGAATCACAAAATGTAATTCTGCCTTATTAGTGAAGTAAATTGAATCGGTAGCTTATCTTTATTTCAACCTTAATTGTAAGTCACCATGTGAAATAGTTGCTTTTAGTTGGTTATCACCGTTATAAGATCGCGATACTTTGCTGTTTTGATCCTCGTCATCAACAGTAAGATCCCCTAAGTCAGTTTGTAATTCATAGCCAAGTTCACTCTTTTTATTTTGTAAATGCAGTGTAACATCCCCGAAGTTAGACGTAATAGTGGATTGACCATTTAATGTTCCATCAATGTTCATATCACCATGTTCACTTTCGGCAGCGAAGCCATTACTTGAAAATTGTTGTAGCTTCATATCACCAAATGATTGTGTAATCTCTGTTTTATCACCAGTAGTGTCTTTCAAAAGTATGTCTCCAAAATCTTCAATTAGCATTAACTCCTGATATTGCAAACCATGAATGGTTGTATCCCCAAAATTACTATTAAGGACAACGGTTTTCAGTTTTACATCTGCAGGCACATAGATTTTAATGGAAGGAGTTCTAAAGCTAGTAAATCCGAATTGGAAACGATTCTTCTTTTTACTCTTTGTTTCAACAGTTAATGTATGGTCTTTCATACTGTACGTCACATCATCAACATTAATAACATTTGTTTCTAATGCATAACGATCACTAGTAACTATTTCAACATCTCCATAGTGATTAATAATATTGAGATTAGTGAAATCATCTAGTTCATAGGAATTGTTTACTAGTTTATTGTTCTCGGGCAGCTGGATACCTTTATCATTTATTTCAAAACTCCATTTTCCACCAGAGAAATAACCAACTAGTGCTAACAGTATGCCTAAAGCGATCATAGTAATGGCAATATGGGTATGTCGGGAAGTCATTAGTAACCCTCCTTCCGTTTCTTCGTGATTTTATGGAATAGTTTACTTAATGCTTCAACACAAACAATAACGATTGTTTTGATCAAACGAGCAACGATTGGGAAAAGTAGGATGCCCAAACCTGTTACGATAAAGCCAACACCCATAAAGAGTAATGCTGTTGGCCAGTCCTGAGTTAAAATGAAGAAGCCTGAAATAAGTGCAGCGATTCCACCGAAAAAGATACTAAGTACAGTTCCGAGAATAGCAATAATAACGCTGAATATAACTGCCCCAAATGAAAAAATAAGGGCTATAGCTACTACAAGTAACGGTAATGAAAGAGGGGCAGATAATATTGCTAGAATAATAAGCCACATCGCAGACACATTCTTCTTCGTCGAAGTTGAAGTAGCTTCTAAATCCTTTAAGGCATAGTCCGCCAATATTTGTGATGCGACATGAGAAGGGGAGCCTAGTTGTTGAATGACCCGCTGTTCGTTTTCCTCTCCTGCTTCATCGAAATATTCCTCATAATAGGCAAGCGCAGCATCAATCTCATGCGCTGGAAGGCGTTGTAATTTCCCCCGAAGCTTTTTCAAATAGCTTGCTCTATTCATCATATTTCCCTCCTAAAAGTACACAATCAACCATTTCTTTATACTGTTGCCATTCTTTTAATAGCTCTAGTAATCGTATGCGACCTTGCTCGGTAATTTGGTAATACCGTCTATTTCTGCCTTGATAGGGCTGATCGTAAGTTGTTAAGCAATTAGCTTTTTGTAAACGGCGTAATACTGGGTACAGCGTAGATTCTGATATATCCATTACGGATTGTATTTGCTGTGTTAATGAGTAACCATAAGCATCCTCTTTATCGACGATGGCGAGTACACAAGCGTCAAGTAAAGCTGAGCCAAGTTGAAATGTCATCTTTTCTCACCTCACAATGTAGAACTATACAACGTTTTATATTATACGTCGTATAGTATGATGGAAGTATATTACAAATATCATTAATTGTCAATTTTCATAAAAAGACGCATGAGAAAAATAAAAATAATAGTTGTCACATTCCGTTGACAATAAAAGGTAAATTGATTACGATAAAATGACAATAGTGTCATTTTTGATGTTTGGAGGTTGAGATAATGCCAAAGGTAAGCTATGAATATGTACAGGAAAAGAAAAACAGCATTTTAGAAGCGGCTACAGCAGTATGTAAAGTCAAGCCACTTTATGAAATTACGATGAGGGATTTTATTAAAGCGTCAGGAGTAAGTCAGGGTGGAGTTTATCGTTATTATGCAGACTTGGATGAAATACTTATTGAGGTTATAAATCAAGTAAATGCTAATGCAGACTATAAATATATTATCGATGAAATTACGGATACGAGTAATTCTCCCACAAAAACAATCATTAAATTATTTAATTTTCTCGGAGAGTACATGAAGGAAAACGTATCAACAGTTGGCAAAATCCAATTTGAGCTTTCGATTTTATTTGCTAACAATCCAGATAGAGAAAAGAAAATTTTATCTGGCATTTATGAACATGAAAGTGGGCAATATTTTACGCAACAAATTTTTCATTCAATCCATAAGGGCATTTCTTCAGGATGCTTTCAGCTTACGGTTTCGATAGAAGATTTAACTACTTTTATCATGACATCCATTGATGGCATTGTGAGAGACGTTGTCTTGCAAAAATGTTACCGAGTGTTCTCAAATGATCAAGTGCAGTTTGATGAGATTCGATTGATGAATACGCTTTGCAAATCCGTATTATTACTATTGGGTGCGAAAGAAGGGGTGGATGAAAGTTGGGAATAGAGATAAGAAGATTTCTATTTTATACCTTTGCAACGTCTTGGATCATATGGGGCAGTTTAGCCTTATTCACACAGCTAAATTTGCTGAAGTTTGGGAATGCAATATCATTGCTATTATTTATTCTCGGCGGAATTACTCCTGCAATTTGTGAGATTTGGTTGAAAAAGAAATATTCGACTAAAGAAGAGTTCAAATCATTTATCCATAATGTAAAAAATCCTAAGCATCCTGTATCTTGGTACATATTTGCAATCGGATTAGCATTTGTGGCTTGTTTTTTACCAACGCTATGGGGCGGAGCAACTATGGAGAATCCAATGTATTTGGCGTTACTTGAATTACCAATCATGATTATTGGTGGAGGATTAGAGGAAATTGGCTGGCGTGGTTTTTTACAGCCTACATTACAAAAAAGATGGTCTCCCTTCACGAGTACAATGATTGTGGGTGTTATTTGGACAGTCTGGCATTTGCCATTATGGTTTATCATTGGATCAAATCAAATGAACATGAATTTTCTATGGTTTTCCCTAACAGCTTTAGCGCTGTCCTTTTTATTAACAATTATTTACCTCTCCACTAAAAGTATTTTTCTCTGTATTATTTTCCACGCTTTCATTAATGCATTTTGGGATGTCTTTGTACCAGCTACAAATGTAACGTCTGGTTTATTCACATTTTTATTTGCTCTGTTGCTATTTACAATGTTTGAAGTTTATCGAAAATCAAACTTTCAGAAACGAATGGTTTGAGTTTGGCATAGTTATTGATCGTAATTATTAGAAAATAATATTTGAAGATTACTAGGAGAATCTGTTATAGTATGTGCGAAGGGCAGTATCCTTTCGTGAACGGCACCTTCAAAACGCAAGTACAATTTACAAAAATATCTGCCTTGATCTTTTAATGACAGGGACGGAAGAAAACAAGCGTTCAAAAATATAACTTTATACAATGGAATGGGCAATGCTCTCAAAGAGATGTATTTCCTTATCCCTTTATTAAGTTATGGCCTCTAATCAACAACGAGAGGTGATTTTTGATGACGAACGACACCACCCTTCTGTCCATTTTAGGAACAGAGGGGTTTTTCTGTTTTCTTTCCTTAAAAAAGGAGGACTACATGATGAAAACGACTTCAGATTTTTTAAAGATGAAGGCAGCAGGTGAGAAAATTGTGATGCTCACTGCATACGATTATCCTGCTGCAAAATTTGCCGAGGAAGCAAGCGTCGATATGATTCTAGTGGGAGATTCACTAGGTATGGTAGTACTAGGCTATGATTCTACAATGCCAGTAACCGTGGCCGATATGGTTCACCATGCAAAAGCGGTGCGCCGAGGGGCAAAGGATACGTTTGTTGTTGTGGATATGCCATTTGGTTCATACCACGGTGATGTACACGAGACGTTGAAAACGGCCGTATCCATGATGCAGGAAACAGGTGCAGATGCACTAAAGTTAGAGGGAGCAGACGATGTTCTACCAGCAATTCGTAAATTAACGTCAGCTGGCATTCCGGTGGTAGCTCATTTAGGTTTATTACCTCAATCAGCAGGAGTGCTTGGTGGTTACAAAGTTCAGGGTAAAACAGCTGAACAGGCTAAGAAACTCATTGAAGATGCAAAAAAATGTCAAGAGGCTGGAGCATGTGCAGTCGTCTTAGAATGTATTCCGCATCAGCTAACAGAGATGGTATCCGCTAATCTCATTATCCCAACAATCGGCATTGGGGCTGGTGTTGAGGCTGATGGACAAGTGTTGGTTTATCATGACATGTTAAGCTACGGTTCACATCATGTACCAAAATTTGTGGAACAGTTTGCTAATATGGGTCAAGAAGCGAGCAGTGGAATTGCTAGTTACGTAGAAGCGGTCAAGGCAGGTACATTCCCTGCGCCGAAGCATTCCTTCACGATGAAAGAGGAAGCACTAGATCAGCTATATGGGGGCGTAAAGTAATGAAAGTCGTCACTACAGTCCAAGCATTAACCGTAGAAATCCAAGCAGCTAAGCAAGCTCAAAAAACAATTGGACTCGTTCCAACAATGGGTTATTTACATGAGGGTCATTTAACGCTAGCAAAAACAGCTCGTGCCGAAAATGATTTAGTCGTAATGAGTATTTTTGTCAACCCAACACAATTTGGGCCAGACGAAGACTTTGAAAGCTATCCACGTGATTTGCCGAGGGATACTGCTTTAGCAGAGTCTGTCGGTGTAGATATTATTTTCGCACCGAGTATTGAAGAAATGTATCCGCATGATGGCGGTATTCGTATTCATGCGGGTGAACAGGCAACTATTCTTTGTGGAGCGAGCCGTCCAGGCCATTTTGATGGCGTTTTACAGGTTGTATCGAAATTATTTCACCTAGCACAGCCGACTCGCGCTTATTTTGGACAAAAAGATGCACAGCAGGTTGCTATTATTGCTACGATGGTACGCGATTTTAATTTCCCTTTGGAAATGCGAGTAGTACCTATTGTACGGGAGAAGGACGGTTTAGCGAAATCCTCTCGTAATGTGTATTTAAGTGAAGCGGATCGTCTTGAGGCGCCAGCAATACATGAAGCGCTACAGCTTGCTCGTGATAGCTTTTTAACGAATGGTGATGTTGCGAATGCGCTTGCAAAAGCAAAGGCACACATTGCAGCACGCACACATGGTCACATCGACTATATTGAACTATTAGCATATCCAGATTTAATACCTGTAACTGCTGAGACAGAGCAAGTGCTTATAGCTGCAGCCGTCTATATTGGTAAAACTCGATTAATTGATAATTGTATCTTTAATGTGAAAGAAGGATTGTAATATGTTACGAATGATGATGAATAGTAAAATCCACCGTGCTACAGTGACACAAGCAGATTTAAACTATGTTGGATCTATTACGATTGATGAGGATATTTTAGATGCAGTAGGGATGCTGCCAAACGAAAAAGTGCATATCGTTAATAACAACAATGGCGCACGTTTTGAAACATATATTATTGCAGGGGAACGTGGATCAGGCGTTATTTGTGTGAATGGTGCAGCCGCACGCCTAGTGCAACGTGGAGATATTGTAATTATAATTTCTTATGTGTACGTAGATAACGAAGAGGCAAAAGATCATAAGCCAACAGTAGCTATTATGGGAGAAGGCAATACAATCAAAGAAATGATATCGTATGAGCCAGAGGCAACAGTGATGTGATTTCAGAGTAGCTATACAGGAGGATGTAGAGGTGTGTAATAAGCAAGATGTATTTCCATTAACTATCTAAAGATCATAGTATTTTTTGAAATATATAATTTTTTAATAGACTCTTTTGAAGAAGATGCTGTCTGTATTTTATAGGCAGCATCTTTTTTTGCTATTTATATATTCGAATAAATCACATAATTTTTTTGTTAAACATTCATTTTGTACTGATACTTTCTATTAACATTTAGAATTGCCCAATTTTAATATGTAGAAGGTTGCAAAAAAGTTTAACCATAATCAATCCCTATTTTTGACATAAAATATACAAATTATAAATTAAAATGGAATTTTTTATATTTACTGTTGACGATTGTAAAATTTTATATTTAAATGTAAATATAAGTTAATAAAGGTAGGTGTTCAATAATTTGGAATACATAGAAAAAATTACCATTCTTTTGGTAATGATTTTTTTAACAATATTATTAATAAAAATATTTTTGTTAATAAAAAATAATAATACAAATAAAATTGTTAATTACGTTAATGTAAAAAATGATGAATTAATGACACCAGTACAATTTGAAAAGCTTATAATGAGTAGTCAATTTGAAAAAGCATTAGATATGTATAAACCGAAGATTTTAATACTAATTAGTAAAGATTGCCCGTATTGCAAAGAGATTTTCGAGATATATTGGAATGAATTTCATAGTGAAGTAAATAACTATAGAGATATTTTTGTATTAGTAGAAGATATTGATGGAAATTCAGAATCTTTTCTAAAACTATATGATTTTAATTTCAATATTCTTAAATATGATAGGCAATTTCTTGCTGAAAATTCAATTGATACTGCTCCTTCATTTATTTATTTAAATGAAATAAATGAAATAATATTAAAAACACCAGAGGTTTATCGCTTTTTTAATTTAGTTTATGAATCTAATTCTACAATCAAAAAAAAGGAGGAAGTATTATTATGAGTAATTTTCTAAATAATTTAATTCAACCAGCAAAATATGATTGTTCAAACAAAAAATTTTACAAATGGTGTCAAGGTGATGCACGTTGTGCTACACAGGGGATGATAGGAACTTTAGGACGATGGGTTGACGCGAACAACTCGGCAGTCGGATGCGATGGTAATATACAGCTTTGCAATTGTGGTTGCACTAAATAAAACAATATAAAAATAGTTTATTATTTATTAAATAAAAAATTAAATAAAAAAATAGTCTAATATTGTAGAATTAGAATTTATAATAAAGGTTGGACTTTAAAGGTTCAGCAAACCGTAGACAGTTTTCCTTTGTCTACGGTTTTTTAGAGTATTTCATTCTTCCGTGGGGATAGTTTTAATTAAATATAGTTTCAATAAATAATTATTAGGGAGAACTAAAAAATGTTATTTTATATAATAAATTTTTATATTAAAAACTGTTTGAAATTATCAATTTTTAATATAATTTTAAAAATAATAAATGGATTTTCTCCAGTAATTTCGATCTATTTTTTCCAATTGTTAATTAATGAAATACTAAATTACATAAATGGGGAATCTGAACTAAAAAAATTAATAATTCTTTTTTTGCTTCAAATTTTACTATTAATTATCCCGTATTCTATAAATCATTTGCTTGCAATAAATGAACAAATACTTACAAATAAAGTAACAAAAATCCTTACAAATGAAATTTTTTTTAAAACCTCTCAAACAGAATTTTTAAATTTTGAAAACCCGGAATTTTATGATTCTTACCAAAGAGTTATTTCAAACAAAGAAAACTTGAATAATGCTTTTAATGCTTTGACTTATCTTGTTAGTGCTTTAATAAGTCTAATATCTTCACTGGCATTACTAACAATTATTGATAATTTAGTTGTAATAGTAGTAATTTTGGGGGTTATTCCTTATTTCATTATTCAGCTAAAATTTTCCAAAAGAAATTTCCTGTTTTTATCAAATTTAATACCTATACATAGGAAGGAACAGTATATCTCATTTGTACTTAGTCAACGAGATATGTTAAAGGAGACCATTGTTTTTAATAGCTTTGATTTCTTTGTGAAAAGGTGGAATAACTATTTTCATGAATATACAGATTCCGAAATAAACTTTCTTAAAATTAAAACTAAATATCTTTTTTTATCAGAGATAATTTTAGTTCTAACATATGCTTTTGCTGGGATTATTGTAATTTTGAATTTACAAACAAGTACTACAGCTGGGGGGGTATTAGCAACTTTACAAGCAATTCAGTTATTACAAAGCAATTTAAGTCTTTCTACTAAATATTTTTCAGATTATAAAAATTCTTCTTACTTTATTAAAGATTTTCAGGAATTTGTAAAAACTCCTGGAAAATCAGAAAAGGAGTATTCAGTATCAATTAAAGAAGAGTTTAGAATAAAAAATATTAAAATTAAAGATCTTTCTTTTAAATATCCGAATATGAGTGAAAGTATATTAAAAAATATAAATTTGGAAATAAATTATGGCGAGAAGGTTGCTATTGTCGGTCAGAACGGTAGTGGCAAAACTACCTTAATGAAAACCATTTTAGGCCTATATTCTAACAAAAGTGAAAATATAAAAATAAACAATATTAAATTTAATGATTTGGACATTAAGAAATATCAAGAAAAAATTTCTGTTTTATTTCAAGACTTTGTCCATTATGAACTTACCGTTAATGAAAATATATCGTTTGAAGATAGTGCCAATTATGATGATTACCGTATCAAAAATGCTATTAATAAAGTTGGCTTAACAGAATTTGTTGAGAACTTACCTCATAAGTATGACTCTATATTGGGACGACAGTTTGAGGGAGGAAATGAATTATCAGGAGGACAATGGCAAAAAATTGCATTAGCAAGAGCATTATATCGTGATAGTGATTTAATTGTGTTGGATGAACCGTCTTCTGCGCTTGATCCGATTGCAGAAAAAGAAATTATGAATAACCTTTTAAATATTTACGAAGGTTCAATTTTATTTGTTACTCATCGATTAAAAATAGCCGCCTTAGCAGATAGAATTATCGTTTTAAAAAATGGTGTAATTATAGAAGAAGGTACTCATCAAGAGTTGATAAATAAAAAAGGATATTATAACGAAATGTATAATGCCCAAAATAACATTCATAATATTGATTTTTTAGTTCACTAAAAACTTTTTAAGAATAATTAGGAGGGAAGAATTTTGTATTCTATATATTGGATAAGTAATTTTCTTTTAATTTTTTTAATATTCATTTTTAGTACTTCTGCTTTGGATAAAGCAATTAATTTTAAGAAAAGTATTGTAACTTTTTCTAATTTTGGAATTAAGGAAAATTATGCTCAGATTGCTTTAGTCTTTTTATTAGTCGTGGAATTTTATATTGCTATATCTTTGAAATTAATGGGCGTTACATTAATTAATTTACTTTTAATCACACTTTTTTTTAGCATTGTATCAGTAGTAATATTTATCAATATCAAGAACGGGAAAAAAAATATTTCATGTGGATGTGGTGGGATTTTAGAAAATGATAATCTATCCTATTCAATCATCATTAGGAATATAATTTTTATTCTAGTAAGCATATGTTTATACGGTAAAAAATTAGATATTTCTTATACTCATTTAATTATTATTTTTATTGTCATAGCTTCAATAGGATTTATTAACTTATCAATAAAAAATCTTAAAAGTTTCAAAAAGAATATGATTAACGTTATTGAAAAATTACAATAAAATCAAGATTTGAAATATAAACCTAGAATTAAAAAGAGAGGAAGATGAAAATGTTTATTAATTTTATTATTGGAATAATAGCTGTAGTTTTGCTTGTGGAAACATATGTAATTTATAGTTTAATTAAACTTATAAGGAATTTCTTAACGGAAATTCATTCAATAAAAGGTATTCAATTTGGTACAATTTCACAGGGAGACTTAGCGCCATTATTTAGAGCAGAAAATCAAAATAAGTCTAGAATAGTTTTAAAAGATATTTTAAAAAATAATGAAGTGACTTTGTTATTTTTAAGTAATACTTGTTCTCAATGTCAAGAAGTTTTGAAGAATAGTAATGAAATCTTTAATGATTCTACAAGATATACCATTATTATTATGCAAGATCAATTAAAAGAGGAAATGTTCTTAAATAATGAAAAAATCAGTTTGATAGTTGCACCAGATTTATTTAAAAATTATAAAGTAACAAAAACACCCTACCTTTATTTTGTAGATAAGAACGGTATAGTGAATTTTTCTACAGAAATATCAAATCCTAAGCATCTTAAGAAGTTATTATTATTAGAAGATGCTTCTTAAGCTATAATATTTCTTAAAAAACGAAACAGGTGAGAATTAACAGTTTAATTCCTTTTCACCTGTTTTTTTACTTTTTAAAAACACTATATTCCCCTGCATTTATTTAAGTAAAAATTGAACGAAACCATTTCTAAACACCTTTTATAGTTTTACAATAGTTTGCTTGACATTAAGTAGATTTGGAAATTTAAAGTATTTGAATGTGTTTTAGTATAAAAGAGCACTACGGTAGATAACCGACACATGACCAAACATATAAATATGTGATAAAATTCATCTATCTAATGTGAACTGTGAGTTGAGATGTATGGTGGAAAGTCAAAAGTATGCAATTGTTGATTTGGAGACGACTGGTCATTCACCGGCAAATGGGGACCGAATGATTCAAATAGCCATTGTTATTATGAAAGATTGGAAAATTGAGCGTACCTTTACGAAGTTTATTTATCCAGGTAAAGCTATTCCAACGTTCATTCAGGATTTAACACATATTACGGATGAGGATGTAAAGGATGCCTTGCCGTTTGAGGCACATGCCGACTACATATACGAACTACTTGCTGATTGTGTATTTGTCGCGCATAATGCGGATTTTGACTTATCCTTTTTACAAGCAGAATTCAAGCGTGCAGGTTTACCGAAATGGCAAGGTAAAAAGATGGACACGGTTGAGCTTGCCAAAATTTTATTTCCAATGTCACTTAGCTTTAAGCTAGGTGATTTAGCGGCAGATTTAAATATAGAGCTAACAAATGCACACCGAGCAGATGACGATGCCCGAGCAACTGCTGAGCTCTTTAAACATTGCTGGAAGGAGTTACTCAGTCTCCCTCAGCTAACTCTTGAACAAATGCATAAACGTTCATTCAGATTAAAATCAAATTTATCCCAACTTTTCTTTGAAGCTCTGCAAATTAAAAGACAGCATGTGACTGCTAATGAAAATGTCTCCTACTATCGCAATTTAGCTATTTGTGATGGAAGAAAAAAGCATATAAATAATGAGGAGATTGTATCCTATCCACAATCAGCAGCTGACAAAACAGCATTAATGACAAAGGCTATGGCGAATTTTGAGCAACGACCAGCGCAATTTGAGATGATGGACACTATTTGGCAAGCGCTCAATGACAAAAGAGAATGCGTTATAGAGGCTTCAACAGGCATTGGTAAAACAGCGGGCTATCTTCTTCCAGCGATTTTATATGCTCGAGCAGTCGATAAAAAAATTGCGATTAGCACATATACATCACACTTGCAGGAGCAACTTGTTGAAGAAGAGCTACCGAAGATTGAAAAAATCCTTGGTACTAAAGTAAATATTGCTGTTCTGAAGGGCATGCAGCACTATATTGACGTTGCACGCTTTGAGCAATGTATGGCTTATGCTGATGAAACTTATGATGATACCTTTACGATTTTACAGATTCTCGTTTGGCTGACGAAAACAGAAACAGGTGTGTTAAGTGAGCTTAATGTATCTGGTGGTGGCCAACTATTTTTAGAAAAAATCCGTAAAATGCCTGATGAAAAACCTTCAAAGGGCTTTGATTTCTATGAGCAAGCGTTAAAAAATAGTGAATTTGCTGATTGTATTGTAACCAATCATTCTATGGTACTCAGTGATTTAGTTCGTCAAACACCGATCTTTACACAAATTGACGGATGGATTATTGACGAAGCACATCAATTTATACAATCTGCCATGCAGCAGGACGAAATTGTCTTCTCCTATACGCAATGGAAGTACATTTTTGGTCAAATAGGAACGATGGAGGAAACTGCTTTGTTCCAGCAATTTAGTCAGGCCGCTAAGAAAAAACAACGTGTTTCTATGCAAAGCTTACAGCGACTAGATGCACAATTTATACGTCTACAACGGACATTCGATGAAACTATTCAGCGAGCTGTTCAAAAAATGCAGCACCAAATAAAAGGGAAACAAGCTAGTAGTAAATGCACTTTGTTTTTAGAGGATGCATCGCTAGCAAAAGAACCGCTGTTACAAGTAAGTAAGATTACACAGCAGTGGCTTGATCTTGCGACAGAAATAGGACAGGCTTTTGAAAATAATATTGAGCAATTAGATAAAAATGAGCGCTTTATATTATCAGAATGGCATTATTGGATCAGTGAATTAAAAGTGAAAATCGCTGAATGGGAGGAAATTTTCCTAGCGTCACAGGATGATAATTCAGTGTGGTTAGAATTCGATTTACGGAGTGTTCCAGGTAGCTTACAAGTTTTTAAAAAGCCTGTGAATGTCACGCCAATCATCGAAAAAGTACTGGCACCGCTTCGTAAGCAGGCAAGCATAGTATGGACTTCTGGTACTTTAACTGTACCAGGCAATGAGCGTTTTGTGACGCGCCAGCTCGGTATTTCTGATAGTGTGCCAGTTCGAAAGCTACAAGCGTCCCCATCCTATTATGCAGGAGCGAAGGCATTTATTGTCACAGATATGCCCGATATTCAACATGTGTCACAGGATGAATATATTGAAGCGGTCGCACAGGCGATTACACGCACAGTACGGATGACGGAAGGACGTTGTTTTGTCCTATTTACCGCACAGGATATGCTTCGAAAAACAGTGGAGCTTATTCAAGATAGTGAACTCCTTGAAGACTATATGCTCTTTGCACAAGGTGTAACGGGGGGGAGCCGTATGCGAATCCTGAAATCATTCCAAAAATTTAGCCATGCCGTTCTTTTTGGTACAAACAGCTTCTGGGAAGGTGTAGACGTTCCTGGTGACGCACTTGCATCAGTTATTGTTGTACGCCTGCCGTTCTCCTCACCAGAAGAGCCTGTATTTAAGGCGCGCGCAAAGCATATTACTGCACAAGGTCGCAATTCCTTCAATGAGCTATCACTACCAGAAGCCATTATGCGTTTTAAACAAGGCTTCGGTCGTTTAATCCGTTCATCGCAGGATAAAGGAGCCTTTATCGTTTTAGACCGCCGCATTTCAACAAAGTCGTATGGTAAGGAATTTATCAAGGCGTTACCACCGATTGATGTTAAAAAATTACAACTACCTGAGTTGTTAAAGGAACTTAATCATTGGCAGAAATAGTTGAAACCCCTTTTCTGGTCAAAATCTTAAAAAGTGTGAGAAATCAATGTAAAAGTTGATGTCTCACGCTTTTTTGATGTGAAAATTTTATTCGTTTGCCCTAGATAAAAGTACCTTTTACTGATTTCCCCTAACCCTAAATTTATGTTTAAAAAGTTCGTACCAAGGATGACCAATAAAGAATAGTGACAATAGAAGGCAAAAAAGAAAATCAGCTGTTTGGACACCATCTGCAAAAAGGATTAGTGATACGGCTAAAAATGCTAAAGTCCTAATGGTTATCAGTTTTTTCATAAAATACGCCCTTTCTTTTTTGTATAATAATGGTAATTAAAGTTATAGACTATCACATATATTATATGTGATTTATGAAATTTTTGGTAATTATATAACTTAAGCCAATTGGTAGATTTGGTTAGGGTTTCTTCGATTTTTTCAAAGACCATAAGAACAAGAACGGGGACGAAGTAAATGGATATTTCCTAATTATATGATGGCTGTAAACGAATAAGGAGAATGCAGAAGGTGAGTTGGAATTTTTAGGTTTATGGCCTTCGACTTTTAACGTTCCCTTTGTTTGTAATATAACTTAGCCTAGGCATGCCCTTGTATAAATAAGCGGTTACTGCTAAAAATAAGACCGTCAAAATGAGCGAGTTAATTTACACAATAAGTATTTGTAATTTTACCACTTGTTATGACAATTTTTTTGCAATATCGACGCTTTATATACATGTGAAGAATGAACTTCGGGTGTATTACTGGCTTCGTATTTACAAGTGAAGGAGGTGTAAACGTGAGCGTAGTTTATAGAATCGCTTTAGTGTTAGTCATCGTAGGCGCAATCAACTGGGGACTTATAGGTTTCTTTAGGTTTGATTTAGTTGCCTATTTGTTCGGTGGACAAACAGCAGTATTGTCACGATGGATTTATGCATTCGTTGGAATAGCTGGACTAATATCTCTACCTGTTCTTATTATGCGATTTGATGAGGACGAAGATCTTGTTCCTGATTTAAATCATGACCATCATACGCGCATAGACAGAAATCCAAACTATGGTATGGAGTTTGGTGATGAAGCAGATTTTACGGCTTTAAAAACAACTAATGTGCTAAAAGAAGAAAAAAAGGATTCACATAGTAAAAATAAAAAGAAAAACAAAAAATAACCTCGAGTTTATTCCTCAAAAAACTGATGACCATTTTGGTGCATCAGTTTTTTCGTTATGGCTAACATAAAAATCCGCAAAGATATAAGGGATTTGCACCCTGATGGCGAAGCGGATTTTTACTAGAAGCCCTTCATTAGCCGCAATCACTTAGCAATAGTATATGGACAAAACAATAAACTGGATTTTGGGCGTTTAAAATAGAAATCTTATGGTGATAAAATTTATTGGTGCGTTAACACATCCTCAATCAAAAATGCAATATAGAGATTTGTTTTTGTAAATGGATTACTTAAGTCCATATCTAATAGTGTTTCTACTTTTTTTATTTTATAAAGTACTGTATTGCGATGAAGAAATAGACGTTCACTAATCCTACGGGTACTTCCATTTTCATCGAGATAAATGCGTAGAAATTGTACATAATCTGAGTTATGCAATTCATCATAGCGATAAAGCTGACCTAAGATGTCTTGGCTATATGATTTGATTAATGTTTGATTTTGCACGGCCATAATAATTTTGTAGGCACCAATTTCTTTATATTTATATAGGAAGCGATTGTTATGAAGTTTTGCTAATTGGATTACTGTTAATGACTCATTATAGCTTTTGCGGACATTTTCAAGCTCTTTATGATAATTTCCTTTACCTATGATAATATCCAAGTAACCATTTTTTTGCGTAATTTTGTCGTAAATTTCTTCAACAACTTTTGAGAAGGGAGTATTTGGTGTATTGATTTGTGCTCTGTCGATTAAAAAGATGAGGTGATTTTTATGTTTAAGTTTTAAGAAGCGTTTATATCTATTTTGAAATGCAAATTGGATCATGACCTCGTAACGGTCAATATTAGCTTGTGCTCCATTTGTTGTACATGCAATAATGGCTAGTTCCCTACCTTGTGGAAAACCTAGTAGTGCTAATTGATCTTTAATATAGTTGGCGTTTTGTTTGTAGTGAAAAAGTAAGTTATAAAGGACCTTTTCTTCGATAGAAAGCTCTTGATGGTGATTGGCGATAAATTGAAATGTTGTTTTTAATAGATCGGCTATTCGATAATTCCATGGCATGTGAAAAATAGGGAAATCATGTTCATTGGCAAAAGAGGTGACTGATTCTGGTATATTTGGAATATATGGGCCAGTATTAATAATGAAACCAGCTACTTTTTTAGTGAAAGCTAGTTTTACGAGTTGCTCTAAGGAATCTCCATCAGAAGATAAATTAATACCTGTAGTCACGACTAATTCATTAGGTCTACAAAACATAATTAAATCGATGCTTTCTACAACGTTAATCCCTGTAACTCTTCGATACGTTCCGTTATGTCCAGCTATTAATGTTAGCATTGGGAATTGAACTCCCTCTACAATTTTGCGAATTGTCCCCATTTTCTCCCCCCCTTATTATGAACATAACTTACCATATATTATGTGCAGATGCACATATTTTTTTAGTTTACTATCTATATCTCATAATTTTTATCTTTTATAGAATGTGTATAACTACTGTGAAAGAGAGGACTTGCATATGTATAAGTGTAATAGTAGACGATTGCAAGAGTTAATTGCACAATTTAGTCAATTTGGAGCTACTGAAAATGGTGGCGTAACTCGTTTGTCTCTTTCGAAAGAGGATGTCTTAGCAAGAAACTATTTTTGTGCGTGTTGTGATGAATTAGGGATGGACATCAAAATCGATGATATGGGTAATGTTTATGCCATTTTACCCGGGAAAAAGGATGTTCCTCCAATTGTTATGGGGTCGCATTTAGATTCCGTTGAAAAGGGTGGGAAATTTGATGGTGTATTAGGCGTTTTAACGGCTATTGAGGCCATTAGAACATTAAAAGAAAACGAGATTGAGCTAGATATCCCGATCATGATTGTGAATTTCACGAATGAAGAAGGTGCTCGTTTTGATCCAGCCATGATGAGCTCTGGGGTTATTTCAGCGAAATTTGATAAAGAAAAAATGCTGCAATCTATCGACAAAAACGGCACTAGTTTCAAAGAAGCATTGCAAGCAAGTGGCTATGAAGGAGATCAAGAAAATCGTTTAAAGGAAGCACTCGCTTATATCGAATTGCATATCGAACAAGGACCTGTTCTAGAGGCAAAGCAGTTGGAAATTGGTGTTGTTGAAGGTGTATTAGGTATGGTGTGCTATGAAATTTCGATTACAGGGCAGTCAAATCATGCTGGAACGACACCGATGTCAATGCGTCAAGATCCGATGATCGTAACTTCAAAAATCATTTCGTATTTACATGAAGAGCTCGGAAAAATCGATGAACAGTTAGTGTTTACATTTGGACGAATGAATGTTTCACCAAATATTCATACCGTGATACCGAACAATGTGACATTTACGATAGATTCACGTCATCAAAAACCAGAGGTCATGCAAAAGGTAGAGGCCATACTGAATAATCTTCCTACAGAGGATATGGGCTGTAGCATTAAGCCAGTAAAGCTATGGGGTAGAGATACAGTCTATTTTGATACTCATATTTGTAATGAAGTGGAAAGGGCTTGTCAGAGCTTTGGTTATACTGCTCACCGAATGTTTAGCGGGGCAGGACATGATGCGCAATACATGGCAAGCATTGTTCCATCAGCGATGATTTTCGTACCAAGTATTAATGGTAAGAGTCATTGCGAGGAGGAGGAAACAACATTTGAGGATTGTGCGAAAGGAGCAGATGTATTACTAGAAACAGTATTGACGCTACAAACAAAGTTCAGTATGGGGGAAACTTACACGTTACATTAAAGTAGGTTTTCCTAACATTGTCATGATTGAGCATTCTCCATTATTTTACGAAGGGTGAGGGGCAGAATGAAAAAAATTATTAAAGGTGGACGAGTGGCAACAGCTGCAGATGTTTTTGAGGCAGATATTTTAATTGAAAACGGAAAAATTGTTCAAATTGGCAAAAATTTATCTGACATTGGGGCAGATGTTATTGATGCTACCGGTAAATATGTGATGCCAGGAGGAATTGATCCTCACACACATTTAGATATGCCATTTAACAATACTGTGACTGATGATGATTGGAAATCTGGTACCATTGCAGCGGCTTTCGGTGGGACGACTACTATTTTGGATTTCTGCTTAACAGCTGGCGAGGATAAACTCTCAGATGCAGTTGAAAAGTGGCATGACAAGGCGAAGGGGAAATCAGCCATAGACTACGGATTCCACTTAATGATTGGTGATTTAACCACTGAAACGGAAGCCGAATTGCCGCAGATTTTAGCGCAAGAGGGTATTACTTCTGTCAAGGTATTTATGGCTTATGCGAAAGAATTTCAAGCCTCAGACCGTACCCTTTTTAAAGCTTTTAAAATAGCGAAAGACCTCGGTGCCGTTGTTATGGTGCACTGTGAAAATGGTTCTGTTATTGATGAGCTTGTAGAAGAGGCGCGACGTGCAGGTCATAAGGAGCCAATTTATCATGCGCTTACTCGTCCAGCTGAATTAGAAGGCGAAGCGACAAAACGTGCGATTGAGTTAGCCCATATCGCGGGCGCTAGCCTTTATGTTGTACATGTTACTTGTAAAGAGGCAGTAGATGAGATCATTGCTGCGCGTGAAAAAGGCTATGACGTCTATGGTGAAACATGTCCACCATATTTAACTTTGGATCAATCTGCTTTAGCACAACCAGGATTTGAGGGTGCAAAATATGTTTGGTCCCCACCACTTCGACCGAAATACCATCAGGATCATTTATGGAATGCTCTAAAAGCAAAACAACTACAAACAATTGGCTCTGATCAGTGCTCGTTTAGTTTCAAGGGTAAAAAGCAGTTAGGAATAAATGATTTTTCTAAAATTCCTAATGGTGGGCCTTTTATTGAAGATCGCTTTAGTATTTTATATTCAGAAGGTGTGGCGAAAGGAAAAATTTCTATTAATGAGTTTGTCGATATGATTTCCACAAGTGCAGCAAAAATATTTGGTTTATTCCCACAAAAAGGAACGATTGCAATCGGTTCTGATGCCGATATCGTTATTTTTGATCCAGAGGTAAAACGAGAAATTTCTGCGAAAACACATCATATGAACGTAGATTATAACCCATATGAGGGATGGGAAGTAACGGGTGAACCAGTAAGCGTACTAGTACGTGGCGAATATGTCATTAAAAATAAAGAATTTGTTGGTGTACTAGGTAGCGGGCAATATATAAAACGTGCATTAAAAACAACGACTGCAGAAGCACTAAACATTTAGCATAATGACCGATTGCTTTGGATGGAGAACAGAGTAATCGGTCTATCTCTTCATTTAGCTACATCTGCTCAATAGATGGCGAGATGAATCTTGGTGAAATTATTAAGGCGCATCACAAAAAGTTGTGGATGATATATGTTCAATGCCATGTATATAGGTTGACTGAAGTGGAGGCTGGCGACTCCTTGGGGATTAGCGTCACAGATGGGACCATGCAGCGAAGCGGATGTTTCCCGTACGCAAGCGAAGCGACAGTAAATCGGACGCCCTGAGGGTAGTGCTTAGCCGGAACGAAAATTAACCACACGTTATGGTGATGAGCCACTAAGAAGGAAAAAATGAACACATGAGGGGGATGTGGAAATGGCTCCGAATCAAGAAAATGCAATGTCCCAGCAGTTAACACGTAATTTTATGGAATTGACTAGTAGGATGACAAAGAATGAAGCAATAGAGGAATCCAATCGTTGTCTATATTGCTACGATGCACCATGTATGAAAGCCTGTCCAACGAGTATTCAAATTCCAAATTTCATAAAAAAAATTGCTTCTGGTAATATGAAGGGCTCTGCTACGACTATATTAGAAGCAAATCCAATTGGTGCAAGCTGTGCAAGGGTTTGTCCAACGGAGGAACTATGTGAAGGGGCGTGTGTGTTAAATTCCTCAACAAAGCCAATTAAAATCGGAGAGCTACAGCGCTATGCAACAGATTGGGCAATGGCAACGAATGTTCAGCTATTTAAGCAAGGGCAAAGCAATGGACACAAGGTAGCAATTATTGGTGCAGGTCCTGCTGGTTTATCGGCTGCGCGTGAACTCAGTCGATTCGGTTATCAGGTCACTATTTACGAAGCTGAAGCAAAAGCTGGTGGCTTAGGGAGCTTTGGTATAGTGTCGTTCCGTTTACCAAATGAAGTCGTTGATTGGGAAGTTGAACAAATCGAAAAGCTTGGTGTGGAAATCAAAACGAACACAACTGTCGGTGTAGATATTTCTGTTGAAGAGATTTTGGAGCAATATGACAGTGTTATTTTAGCAGTTGGTATGGGAGCTGTACCGAATCTGGACATTGAAGGAGAAGATTTAGACGGTGTACATGATGCGATAGAGTTTGTCAGAAAGACAAAAATGGGACCGCTTACAAAAGATATAGTTGGGAAGCGGGTGGCTGTCATTGGTGCGGGAAATACCGCGATTGACGGTGCTACATGTGCAGTGCGCTTAGGTGCTGACAATGTTCAAATTCTTTATAGAAGAACACAAAAGGAAATGACGGCGTACAAATTTGAGTATGAATTTGCCAAGCAGGATAATGTGGAGTTTAAGTGGTTAACAGCACCGAAAAAAATTATTGGCAATGAGTCAGGTAAGGTCGTAGGCGTTGAATGTGTAAAAATGAGGCTCGGTGAAGCGGGTGCTGATGGTCGTCAAAGACCTGAGGAGATTAAGGGGTCCAATTTTATTATTGAAGTGGATGCTGTTATTAAGGCAATTGGGCAAACGCGTTTTGTGTCATTGATTGAAGCTTTTGGCTTACAGCATACAAATGGTGTTGTCGATATTGATGAAACGACAATGCAAACTTCGAATGACAAAGTATTTGCGTGTGGAGATGTCGTCTTCGGAAATGGCCAGGGCGAGGCGATGGTTGTAACCGCTGTACAGCAAGGGAAAGACGCAGCAAAAAAGATCCATGAACGTTTAACTTCTTTCAGCAAAGTGTCTATTGTACCGAAAGCATAGCGACAGGTACAGTGAATGTTGCAGAAGCTCCCATCTCTATAGATGGTGAGGCGAATGCACGCTGAAAAAGAGGAACTCGACGCAATTGTGCCGAGGAATAATTGATAAACCAAGTGAGATTGCAAAAAGGAGGAACAACTATGGCAGACTTACGTATTGACTTAGCGGGCATCAAATCGCCGAATCCATTTTGGCTTGCGTCGGCACCGCCAACGAATTCAGGCTATCAAGTACTACGAGCCTTTGAAGCGGGGTGGGGTGGTGCTGTCTGGAAGACATTGGGGGATCCAATTTTAAATGTTTCTTCACGCTTTGCAGCTGTTAGCTTTAACGGACAAAGAGTAGCTGGCTTCAATAATATTGAACTGATTACGGATCGTCCGTTAGAGGTAAATTTGCAAGAAATTTATGAAACAAAAAAAAGATTTCCACATCATGCAATTATCGCGTCCTTAATGGTAGAGCCAAAGCAAGAAAAATGGCATGAGATTGTTAAACGAGTTGAAGATGTGGGTGTTGATGGTCTTGAGCTTAACTTTGGCTGTCCACATGGGATGGCAGAACGAGGAATGGGATCTGCCTCTGGTCAAGTACCTGAATTAGTGGAAAAGCAAACGTACTGGGTGAAAGAAGCAGCGAAAACGCCAGTAATTGTGAAATTAACACCGAACATTACCGATATTACGGTAACGGCAGAAGCGGCCACAAGAGGTGGAGCAGATGCTATTAGTATGATTAATACAATTAACAGCTTAGCCGGTGTCGACTTAGATACATGGAATACCGTGCCCCATGTAGCCGGAAAGGGTGCACATGGTGGCTATTGTGGTCCTGCCGTTAAACCAATTGCACTCAATATGGTAGCAGAATGTGCTCGGAATCCATTAATTAATGTTCCTATTTCAGGCATTGGTGGTATTTCCAATTGGCAAGATGCTGCCGAGTTTATATTAATGGGCGCTACGGGCGTGCAAGTTTGTACTGCGGCGATGCATCATGGCTTTAGTATTGTTGAGGATATGGTCGATGGACTCAATAACTATTTAGACGATAAAGGTATTGCTTCTGTCATGGATTTAGTAGGTCGCTCAGTTTCCAGATTTTCTAATTGGGGTGACTTGGATTTAAATTATAAAATCGTGGCGGAAATTAATAATGATGTTTGCATTAACTGTAACAAGTGCCATATTGCATGTGAGGATACATCGCATCAATGTATCGACTTATATTCAGAAGACGGCCGCCCAATGCTGAAAGTGCGGGAGGAGGATTGTGTAGGCTGTAATTTATGCTCAATCGTTTGTCCTGTAGATGATGCCATCACAATGGTTGAACGTAAATCTACAGTTCCACCAATGACTTGGAATGAACGTCAATCTTTAATTAGCAGTCTATCTAAGTAAAAAGTCTAAAATCAATTTCGCCTTGGCTTAATTGCGTTATAGGCTTGATCTTCATTCGTCGCACTACCTTCTAAGGTGGGAGTATTTGGTCGAAGGAAGATAAACTGAAATTCCAACTTCCTTCAGCAATTTCGTTGAAGGAAGGAATAACCTCATGTAAGTTGTCACGGAAATTTTTATAAAAAGGAGAGATTATATGGAACGTGATGGGAATTATTTAAAATCCCCAGATTTACTTCCAGTGACACATCAACAAAGAAATATTGGAACATTTGGTTTTGCAGTAATTTGGATAGGGATGGCAATTGTATTAGCGGCTTTTGCAATCGGTGGAACGGCCATCATAAGCTTACCATTGCCAATGGTAATTTTAGCAACGTTGATTGGCTCTTGTCTTATTGGTGTATTTATGACGTTAATTGGAGATATAGGCATTGAACATGGCTTATCATTCCCAGTATATATGCGTGCACCGTTCGGTACATTTGGCACACATATTCCGTCACTTGTAAGGGGTGTAACGGCCGCCTGTTGGTTCGGTCTGAATACTTATTTTGGAGCATTAGCGATAAACGGCATTTTAAATTTACTTTTTAGTTTTGATAATTGGTTTGTCTGTTTCATTGTCTTTGCAGCACTTCAGTTATTTAATACATCACTAGGTATTAAATCTATTGAACGCTTTGCAGATTTAGCAGCACCAGTTATCATTTTAATTTCCTGCTGGATGTATTATACATTGGCAGATAATGCAGTAGCTCAAGGGAAAAATATTTGGACGTGGGTGGAAGCGCCAACAACAGGATTCTCAGCCTTCACGGCATTTATGGTAGTGATTATGGCGAATATGGGATTTTGGTCGACGCTAGCAGCCGATATGCCTTCACTGTCACGCTTCTTTAAAGCACCAAAAAATGAACGCAGCTGGTTCAAACGCAATAAAACACAGCTGGTCGGCTCATTAATCGTCATGCCGATTACAAATACTTTCATAGTGACAATTGGTGCTGTGTGCTATATGGCTGTTGCCTCTGCTGATCCGATCAATGCACTACAGCAAAGTGCAAGTGGCTTTATTTTAGGAATCTTATTGTTAATGATTGTATTAGCACAATGGTCGACTAACACCTCTGCAAATGTTATCCCGGCTGGAACAATTTTCTCGAATATCGGTGGGCCAAAAGTGCCGTTTTGGGTAGGGGTTGTTATTGCAGGAATCATTGGTATTCTAGCACAACCATGGAGTTTATTTAATGTGTTAGTCAATGCACTTTTAATTATTGGGGGAATTTTAACTGCGATTGTTGGTATTTTATTTGCCGATTATTATTTAATCCGTAAACGTCGTGTGCATGTAAAAGCACTTTATGACTTAGATGGTCAGTTTAAATATTTGAAGGGCTTTAACTTAGCTGGTTTAATCGCTTGGATTATCGGTGGTGCAGTGGCAAATATATTTTCCACTTATTCTTCATTAGTAGGGTTCTTTGTAGGGGCACTTGTATATTATGTATTAGCGAAGTATTGGTGGTTCAAAAAATACCCTCAAGCTGAGCTAGAGGATCCAAGTGATGCAAAATATTTAGGAATTACAGTCGGTCACAATTTGGATGAACTATTTGGACAGCAGCAAACGCCTGCTCCAACTGTCGTTCCAGAAGAGAATGATGTCGTTGAACAACCAGATCCGCTGCTAGAAATCAAAGGTCTGAATAAAAATTAACCACCCAAGATATTCACAAAAAAGGTGAGGTGATTGCATGTCAGAACATCAACAAAGCACAGAGGAAATAAAAAAAGTAGATCAGTATTTAGATAGTGGCTATAAAATCAAATATGTTTATGAAAATCTAAGTGGAATGTTTGTAGAATTTGCCCGTCAAGAAGAGGTTATTCTGATGCAAATTCTAACAGCAGATGCCCGCAAATACTTCTCAGCAAAGCTCCAAGAACAGACGTTGTTACAATAACAAAAAAACTCTATTCCATTCACGCCTTTCATGATGGGATAGAGTTTTTTTACGTATGTTTTTACTCAAAGCTGGTTGGTTTATAGCTATAACCAGTTGAAATGTTTCTCACAGTGGTGGTTAGAACCGTCAAAATTATGAATAGAACAGCCAAGGCGACGGAAAGAGCCGCAGAAGTCGTTTAACGTCAAAATCGTGGATAGAACAGCCAAAATCGTGGATAGAACAGCGGAAGTCGTGGATAGAACCGTCAAAGTGATGGATAGAACGGCCAAGGTGACGGAAAGAACAGGCAAAGCGACGGATGGAAAAGCTGAAGCGACGGAAAGAACCGAAGTGACGGAAAGAACCGCCGAAGCGACGGATGGAAAAGCCAAGACGACGGAAAGACCTGTAGAAGTCGTAACCGTCAAAATCGTGGATAGAACAGCCAAAGTCGTGGATAGAACCGTCAAAGTAATGGATAGAGCGGCCAAGGTGACGGAAAGAGCCGCAGAAGCGACGGATGGAAAAGCTGAAGCGACGGAAAGAACAGGCAAAGTGGAAAGAAGAGCTGAAGCGACGGAAAGACCAGCCAAGGCGACGGAAAGACCAGCCGAAGCGACGGAAAGAACAGGCAAAGTAGAAAGAACCGCCAAAGCGACAGAAAGAACAGGCAAAGCGGAAAGAAGAGCTGAAGCGACGGAAAGAACCGCCAAAGCAACGGAAAGAAAAGCCGAAGCGACGGAAAGAACAGGCAAAGCGACGGATGGAAAAGCTGAAGCGACGGAAAGAACAGGCAAAGCAGAAAGAACAGCCAAGGCGACGGATGGAAAAACAGCAAAATCGCTGATAAACCTCCGACAATCGCGGATATAAAAACAGCAAAATCGCTGATAAACCTCCGACAATCGTTGATATAAAAACAGCAAAATCGCTGATAAACCTCCGACAATCGCTGATAAAAACAGCAAAATCGCTGATAAACCTCCAACAATCGCTGATAAAAACAGTAAAATCGCTGATAAACCTCCAACAATCGCTGATAAAAACAGCAAAATCGCTGATAAACTTCCGACAATCGCTGATAAAAAGCTTGTTAGCAGTGAAACTTTATAGTTTAGCGGCGTACTTTGCTTGGTTGGCGGCGAAACTCAAAGTTTTAGCGGCGAATTCCAACATAAGCCGTAAAATTTAGGAAAACTAAAATCAGGGTTGAAAAAATTTGTATAGAATTTTACACAATATTAAGGGCTTGACTGATGGAAAGCCAAAACGACGGATGGAAAAGCCAAAGCGACAGAAAGAACAGGCAAAACAGAAAGAAGAGCCAAAGCGACTGAAAGAACCGTCAAGGCGACGGATAGAATTCCAAAAGTCATGGCAAGAACTGCTGAAGCGACGGAAAGACCCGCAGAAGAAGTCATCCGAAAGAACCGCCAAAGTCATGGATAGAACACCAAAATGCTTAAAATCCTTGCTTTATTATTGCTATAATCGTGTTTTTCCTAAAAATACAATTGTGTTTTTTCATAGAATTGATTATTATTATAAGATAATTCATCGTAGAAAGAACTTTAGAAAGAGGCGTAATTTAGTGGCAAAAAAAGAATTAAAAAGGGGATTAGATGCACGTCATATCCAAATGATTGCTCTTGGAGGAACTATTGGCGTGGGCTTGTTTATGGGTTCTGCTAGCGCCATTCAATGGACAGGGCCTTCTGTACTCCTTGCATATGCTATAGCGGGTATTTTTATTTTTTTCATTATGCGAGCAATGGGAGAAATGCTTTATATAGAGCCAAGTACAGGTTCCTTTGCAACGTTTGGCTATAAATATATACACCCATTAGCCGGTTATGTAACGGCGTGGAGTAACTGGTTTCAGTGGGTTATTGTTGGGATGTCAGAGATTATAGCAGTAGGAACGTATATGCAATATTGGTATCCTGATTTGCCAGCATGGATTCCAGGTTTAATTGCAATGGTGATTTTAGGGGTAGCCAACTTTATTTCTGTTAAAACATTTGGAGAATTTGAGTTTTGGTTTGCCATGATTAAAATTGTGACGATTGTTTTAATGATTGTTGCAGGCTTTGGTCTTATTTTCTTCGGGATTGGTAATGGAGGCGTGGCAATCGGTTTATCGAATCTTTGGAATCATGGAGGTTTCTTTACTGGCGGCTGGACAGGTTTCTTCTTTGCGTTATCATTAGTAGTTGCAGCCTATCAAGGTGTTGAGCTCATTGGGATTACAGCAGGAGAAGCGAAAAATCCTCAAAAAACTATAACGAATGCGATTCAAAGTATTATTTGGCGTATTTTAATATTTTATATCGGTGCAATCTTTGTTATTGTAACGGTTTATCCTTGGGATGAATTAGGCACGATTGGTAGCCCGTTTGTTGCAACTTTTGCAAAGGTTGGAATTACCGCTGCGGCAGGTATTATTAATTTTGTGGTCATTACAGCAGCAATGTCAGGTTGTAATAGTGGAATTTATAGTGCTGGACGTATGCTATATACACTTGCCATGAATGGACAAGCACCTCAATTTTTTGCGAAGCTTTCTAAAAATGGTGTTCCGATATTTGGCACTGCAGGCGTGCTAATCGGATTGTTTATCGGCGTTATTCTCAGTTATATTGCACCAGGAAATTTATTTGTCTATGTATACAGTGCAAGTGTATTACCGGGGATGATTCCTTGGTTTGTTATTTTAATAAGTCAAATACGATTTAGAAAAATAAAAGGTGAACAACTGTCAAAGCACCCATTCAAAATGCCAATTGCACCATTTACAAACTATATAACGATTGTGTTTTTAGTAATGGTGCTAATCGGTATGTGGTTTAATGAGGATACTAGAGTTTCTCTTATCGTGGGAATTATTTTTTTAGCTCTTGTTATTATTAGCTATTATGTTTTTAGAATTGGCAAAGAACGTCCAGTTAATAAATGAAATATTAAAAGGGTGTATTTCTACTATGAGATACATCCTTTTTGTTTTTGTTTCGCTAAGAAAAATCTAGTGTCAGTCTCCACTCCAATCAACCACTTAGCATGTATGATCTACTGCAAAAGGGACAATCCGTTAATAAATAATTGGATTGTCCCTTTTAATTATTGTTCTTTACGCATAATGAAGCTTAAATGTCTGCCAGTCTGTTTATCTTGACGGTAGGAAAAACCATCTGGGCTAAGGAATGTGCATGTTGTATCAATCAAAATCTGCTCAGCTGGAATACCTGCAAGCTCACATTGTTTTTTAACAGTTTGCTGATTATCAATATGATATTTATTTGTTTGTGCATTGTAATATATAAAGTCCTCGGCATAGCCTAGGTTGTGGAATTTTTCATAAACATCTGCATCCACCTCAAATTTCTGCTGACTAAGTGCCATACCGATTTGGACGTGAAAATGTTGTGGATGACATTGCTCATGCTCTATCAAATGTTGGAAAAGCTTTGATGTGACTTCCTTGACGGTGCCTTGCCAGCCTGAATGCACTACGCCAATAAGGCCATTAACTTTATTATAAAAAATAACAGGTACGCAATCTGCTGTAAAACTACATAAAAGTAAATTCGGCTCTAATGTATAAAGTGCATCGGTATTACTAATGGCAGTGTCCATTTGCTCAGCGCCTCGTCCTTTATCAGAAATCGTGACTTTATGGAAATTAGCACTATGTGTTTGTTGCGTGCAAATAAAATTATTTAAGTCACAATTTAAAGTAGCTGCTAATTGTTTTCGGTTTTTTAGCACATCTGCTTCATTCACACATGTATGGAGCGCCATATTGTTATGTTCCGGCTCGATGTCATCCTTTAAGGTAGTGCCTGCAATAAATTGGTCGTTATCATAATAAATTTTAGTTTTCATATTATCACCTCGTCTTACTATATATGATTGGTTAATGAATGTATAGGCGCTTACTCTTTAGATTATTTGAGCCATAAGTATTTTCTACAATTCCTATGACATAAACAATAGATTTCTTCACATATAGTATCGAAGAATGATAATTAGAGGGAAGGAGTTTGTAGATATGACGCAAGAAAAATTCATATTGATCAGCCAATTTGGCATGTGGCTATTTTGGATTATTACATATATATTAATCATCAAACAAGGAATAAAGGATAAGAGATATGGCATGCCTATGGCTGCAATTTGTGCCAATATTTCATGGGAATTTATTTTTTCATTTATGTTTCCGTTAAATGATTTGATGAGGATCCTTACTTTCCTATGGTTTCTTTTGGATATCTTCATTCTGATGCAATTTTTACTTTATGGTTATAAGGAGTATAAAAAAGTTATTCCGAGAAAGGTATTTTATTCATCTTTTTCCATAACACTCGTAGTAAGCTTTTTCACGATTTTAGCGCTGATGCATGAATTCAAAGATACAGCAGGCATATATGCTGCATTTTTCCAAAATCTGATGATGTCAGGGCTTTTTATCGCCTTATTCATACAGAGAGGGAACTTAAGTGGACAATCAATGGGTATAGCCATTTGTAAAATGATCGGTACTGTGTTTGCGGCAGTTTGCTTTTATTTGTATTTTAGAACGCCTTTGATTACTATTATTTCGCTTGCAATCTTTATTTATGATTGGATTTATATAGTATTGATCTATAGGTTTTCTGTGAAGTTTGCTAAATGAAAATCCGCAAGCTTTTGCGAAAAATGCACCCTTAAGAGGGGAATTAATCGTAAATAGTCTTGCAGATTTTTTTAAATCATTTAAGATCGTGGATCGAAAAACAGACAAAAGTTTAATTGATTTAAAACACCAGGATGTAGGTACCCAAGTGTAACCATACGATATGAAGTTCTTATTTGAGTTTTTCTTTTATCATAGGAAAGTGAAAAAATTTTTAAATATTTTTGTCTTTGAATATGGTTGATGGTGAAATTAGAATTTTTTTGATAGTTACACCAACAACTAAACAACATAATAAAATTGATGAAATTGCTATACTTATAGTTATCCAAAAGATTGAATACTTCAGTATAAGTAAAACAACAAAGGCTGTAATAATTCCAGCGAAAATGGAGATTGTTGTCCATAAAAATACTTCCTTCCCTAGGTGATGGAAGATTCTCGTTTTGGTCCAACCAATAATTTGATACATTTTTATCTCCGTACTTCTATATTGAAATAAGACATGAAGACATTCGCTTAATCCCAGTGCTGATAGAATGAAAGATGAAATTAAAATAGAGATTTGAAACCACATGGTTACATCTACTGTGAATTGACCTAAAGTGGATTTCCGTGCGTTGACAATTCCATCTCCAATACTTGATAATTGAATTATCAATAAGATCGTTGACACAAATAAAACTACCATTGTGGGTATAAGAATATTTCGATAATAAAGTATTGAGGAAGCTCTTTTATAAGCCATAAATCTTTTCTTTTGCTTATTTTTTATAGAAAAAACAATACTAATTATCAACAGACCACTTAACAATATAATTGTTGTGAAAATATAGGAATTGAGGTCTAGTGGTAAAAGTGGAATTAATATGAGACTTATTAAATAGGCTGTAATAAGTAAAAAATACTGCTCTGCATAATTTCTTTTGACGATCTGTTTACGTTGCCATCCAATAATACTAAGTAAATCATCTTCATTTTTTAATATGTTTTTTTCAAAAGAAAGCCGCGCTATAAACCATACAAAGGCAAAGGCAACAAATAAAATCGTTGTAATAAAGGTTAACTGGTTCCAGTTTTCTTCAAGCTCTTGTGCAACACCTAAAGTAGTCCATGGTGCTATTACTTTTCCGATTCCTTCTACATTCAATGTTTGGTTAACAAATGAAGAACCAGCTACAATATCTACTTCATAACCAGATTTAAGTAAGTCGATTGCTACTGTTTCGATTTTTTCTTGAGCTTTGCTATTATATTCATCGATCCCTGCAACGCGAATTCTTATCGCATCAATTGGCTTTGGTCCCTTAATCATTTCAGCAGATTCCATTGATATCAACGCCCCGGCAGCTTGAGGAATGAAACTTCCAGGAATTGTAGTTGCTTTTAGTAACTGCCCTTGTGCTGTTTTTATATTTGTCGTTGAATATATTCCTAATGGACTAGAAGAAAGTTCTTTTTTTTCATTTCTTTCTGCAGAAAATGTACCAACTTGTTCTAGTAAATATGGTACATTTTGCGGTTCATATAAGTTTTTACCCCTTTTTTCGATGTCTTTGTAAGAAGGGGGGCTTCCATCTTCTACAATGTTTACATTAAAAGCCTCATCTGATTCCTCATATTTTAACTTGTGTGCAATAAAGTATACGGATGTTTCAGCTCTGTTAGCCGCAAATTTGCTTGCTTTTAGAGGTTTAAATTGTTCGTTTATTTGCACCGGAGTACTATTAAAAGGGCTTTGAAAAGAAGATAAATCGATATCATGTTCAACAGAGGTGATTGCTTTTTTTTGATTCAGTTCTGTTATGGTTTTTTTTCTGATTGCTTCTTCAGAACTCATTAACCAGTCCTGTTCTGATAGACCTAATTTCGTACGGTATTCGCTTAAATCAATATCAAGTGTCTCTGCTTTGAGCTTCAAACTTAACGGGACATGCATATCTTTTCTTTGTATTACCTTGATGATAGGGACATTTCTAAAATTATTTTGAATCCCTTGTAATTCAGCAGGGTCTATTTCGTTTTCTAATTGAGAGAAATCGATATTTGCTAATTTTTGTTCACTTTCCGAATCGATTGCCGCTAGTAAATGATATGTTGATGGAATCATAATTTCCATCATTGCCCCTGATGCTGTCTCTCCAAGATTTAAATCTTTTAAAAATTGAATCATTCCGGGCTGTGATTCTTTAAAATAGATTAAGCTTTGGGGTTTATTTAATGAATAATTATTGAGACCATCAGTTGTATAAAACTCCCATATAAATCGTGTCGATTGATTAAATTGAGGTAAGTCAACAGATAATCGTTTACCAGTAAAGTATCCTATTGAGGCGACAGGAGCAGCAACTTCAATTTCAGGGTTAGATTTTAACTGTTGCCATTCTTCAATAGATATTCCACCTTGACTATCACCTATATAATTCTCTTCAACGATTCCAACTTCTTTTTCAATATTTGTTCTAGAAGTTTTAGGACGAATTAATAAGTCGTATGAACCTCTTCCATGTTCAGCAATTGAATTTTGGACAGTTAATTTTGTTTCCTTAGTATTTTGAATGCCTATAGGTATTAGAAGAAATACGCTCAAAAATGCAAAAACAATTGTGACGGAAACAAATTTTCTGTTTTTTATACGATTCCAGGCAAAATGTATCATAGTTTATTTCCCCTGACTTCTTCTAGTTTTCCGTTATTTAATCTGTATGTTACGTCTCCTTTAAATGCAACTTCCTCATCATGGGTTACTAATAGTATGGTCAATCCCGAGTCTTTAAGTTCTGATAATATATGTAAGATTTTATTTCGGTTGTCACTATCTAAACTGCCTGTGGGCTCATCGCAAATTAATACTTTTGGATTGGCAATTAAAGCACGTGCTATTGCAACCCTTTGTTTTTCACCTCCCGATAAACTTTCTGGCAAGCGGTTAAACAAATGTTCTTTAATCCCAACTTGGTTTAGTAGATCCGTAGCCCTCCTATATAGATTGTTTTTTGCTTCATCATAATATAACGGAAGTACCACATTATCTAACACAGAATAATGGGGTAATAGTTTGAAGTCTTGGAATATAAATCCGATATTGAGTTTTCTATATGTGTTTCTAGCTTTTTCTTTCATTTTATAAATATTTTTCTTTTCATAAAGAACATCGCCTTCTTCTGGACTTAACAAACCAGCTATGCAATTTAAAAAAGTGGTTTTACCAGTACCAGAGGGTCCAATAATTGAACACCATTGACCATCATCGATCGCGAGTGAAATGTTATTTAGAATTACTATTTCCGATGAAAGATAAGAATATGTCTTCTTTAAATTTTTTATTTCAATCATATTTTTCTCCTATCCAATTTATAAAAATAAATTTAACAAAGAAGTTTTGTTTATTATGCAATATACACTAAAATATGTCAATATTCCTTTTTTTACAAAAAATATTTACATTTATTGTATTATAATATATCATATAATTCGACAGTTAACCCAATAACTGTTAATAAAACTAATATTAAGGGGATGTAGTAATGAAAGGTAAAAAACTGTTTTTAAGCGTACTTGCGACAACATTCATTTTAGGAGCAGGGTATACAAGTGCATCTGCAGCAGAAAAAACGGAAGAACCGACTGATTCCATTTCTCCACTTGGTTACGTTCCATGTGATGCATATATTGAGCCTGGATCAAAAGTTATAACAACAACAGGAGCAGATGTATCAAGATCACTTGGTTGGGGAGGAGGACCTAGTTCAACGTATTCAGTAAAATATAATGATGGATTGACAACTTATAATTATGGAAACAAAGTGAACTTCTATAAAACTGTATACACTCAATATTATAGTTTGGGGGGGCAAACATCAAAAATTTGGAATACGTTACTAACTGTTACTAATGGAAATGTTGCACAAGCGAATGGAAAAGTTCATCTCAGTGATAAGTAAGCATATCGATGTAGGACCGTGAAGGAAGGCAATTACTGTACACACTTATTAACTCAAAAATTAGAACAATGAACTGTTCCGAAATCAGTTTTTGCTGATAGGGACAGTTCTTTTAGGTTAGGAATGCTTGTTGTAACATTGATAGTACTGATAGCGATATTCAAATTATGAAAATTTTTGTTTTTTTGTTCATTACTAGAAACTTATAATTGAAACGAAAAATATCCGTTATAACCTGAACATGCAAAATACGGATTAATTTCAGCCCCGATTGATCCATTTCTTAAATTATGTCGTCCGCAATGAAGTCGAAAAATCTTCCATTCAACGTCAGAGAGTGTTTAAACAAATAAAAATGATGAAATGAAACACACTATCAGCAATACACGAATAAGATGTCTTTGTAGTATGAAGATAGGGTAGGTGTTTTATTTGAAAAAGAAGTGGATGACCACATTATGTATTCTTTGTACAATTGGGCTAGTTGGCTGCCAGGGGAAAACTGCGGATGACAAAAAGCAAGAACAACAAATGCAAGAGTCGGAGCAAAAAGCTGAGGATTTAAAAAAGCCAGTTACTGCAGAACAACAATCAATAAAGCCTGTCGTTGTTGAAATTATAGACCCTTCAACGAAAGCCATTATACAAACAATTTCACCGAAAGACATGGGCTATGAGCGTGATCAACAATCGTATACGAAACAAATTGAGCAATTAGCGAAAAAGTTGGCGAGAGGGAATGAAAAAACGGCTGGCTATGATAAACGTATGATCCTCGATAAGCTGGACGATCATGGGAAAATAATGAAAGGTAGTCCGTTAATTGTTTTAAAAGAAAGTGAATTAGTAGAGAGAATATTAGAAGCATCGGCTACCGGGGGTAAAGTGGAGATGCCCCTTACTATTACAGAAAGTGGCTATTATTTAGAAGATATTCCTTTGTTAGAAAATGTAGTAGTGGCATCCTATACAACATACTTCAATACCCATGATGTTGGTAGAAATAAAAATATCGAGCTTTCTGCGAAGGCCATTAATAATGTTATCGTTGGAAGTGGAGATTATTTCTCGTTTAATACAGTCGTTGGACCTAGAGATGAAGCGAATGGATATCAGCCCGCACCAGAAATTATTAACAAAAAGGTTGTGATGGGCATTGGGGGAGGTATTTGTCAAACGTCTTCAACTTTATTTAACGCAGTTGATCAAGTACCTGTAAAATTTGTTGAACGGCATCATCATTCTTTAGATGTTGGGTATGTTCCAAAAGGGAGAGACGCTACTGTTTCTTATGGTGGTTTAGATTTTAGATTTCAAAATACAACTAACGTACCGTTTTTGATCAAAGCAAACTATAGTAAAAATTCGCTAACAGTTGAGGTAAGAACTGCAGAGAAATATGTAGAAATCTTGAAAAGGTCGTAGTAGTTTTCCAAAGACACTTTAGCTTAAGGTGTCTTTTTTAAATTGTCATGCTATAGTTAAATTGAGGGATTTTAGTATAATCGTGTTATGGGAGAAGGGGAAAAATAATGCATGCAAAACTCCCAGGCAGCAATAGATTCTATCGATTTTTACCAAGTTACATATCCAGATGATGCTTGTATTATAGTGGCTGATACTGAGAAGGTCATCGGCTACAAGCCAGGTAAACAAGTAGACTTAAAGATTAAAGTTGGGGATCCTGTAGTCAAGTATCGTGGAACAACAACTGAAAAGTCTCTAAGCCAAGGAAAGTTCATTCGGGAAGAGCGAGGTTCTGAGGGCTTTGGACTGGCGTATATTGCCTCTGCACAGCCTATTTTTGATGGTGGAAAAGTAATCGGTGTGTTAAGTGCCATTATTTCGAATGAAAAAATGGATAGTATGCGTTTATTAGCAACTGAGCTTTCGAGTGCTGTTGAAGAAATGACCGCAACGAATGAAGAGTTAGCAGTGGCAAGTGTTGATGTATCCAATCGCTTGGGAGAGCTATCCAAGTTTTCGGGATCAATGACTGGCGATATTCAACAAATCAATACGATTGTTCATTTAGTAAAAGATTTAGCTATGAAATCTAAAATTCTTGGATTAAATGCATCTATCGAGGCTGCTCGCTCAGGTGAGCATGGGAGAGGCTTTGCAGTAGTCGCTTCTGAAATACAGAAAATGTCACAAAGTAGTACGGAAAGTGCCGAAAGCATTACAAACCAATTAGAAAACATTAAACATTCTATTGATCAAGTCAATGAATCAGCAAATCAAATCGCAACGTTTACCAAGCAATTTTCAGTGAGTATGTATGAATTTACCGATGCTTATAAAGGAATTAACAGCGTATCAGAAAAATTAATGCATATTAGCGAAGTAAAGGATTAATCATTATAAAAGGATAATAGCAAAATATTCGCTATTATCCTTTTCGTCTATATGATAGTTAAAATTTCTTGCGGTTTAGCAACTTTATAATCGGGTTCCTCATGTTTTACAACTTCAATAGCGTCATATCCCCAACCAACCCAAATGATAGGCACGCCCGCTTTTTTGCAGGCTACGATATCTCTTTGCTCATCACCAATGTATAAAACTTCTGACGATGTAATGCTTGAGTCCTTTAAAAATTTCTTTATCACTTTATCTTTTCCAAAAATACGGTTTGAACAAAGAACGTCTGATACACAATGGATGCCGTTCATTTTTAGAAATTCTAAAATGTTCTCCTGTGAATTGGAGGAAATAATAAGGATCTTATAGCCCCTTTTATCAATTTCCAACAGGACTTCCTTCATACCATCATAAAGATGAACATCATTTAATGACTGGCGATACAAGCGATAAAACTGAGGTAAAATCATGGGCAATTTATACATAGGGAAGTCGAATAATTTACTTCGTTCCGCTATAGATAATTTTTTCAATGCTTCAATTTCCTTTAACTCGATTCCTTTAAATTTATATTTTTGCGCGATTGTATTCCAAGCCGACGCAAACACTGCCGTAGAATCTGCCAATGTTCCATCAAAATCAAAGATAATATATTTCATTACAAATTTTCTCCTTTATCATCTAATTGTAAAGACGTTTCTTTCTTGAAAATGTTACTGCCTATACTAAAAAAAGTGACATGATTATACAGGATATGAAACAAAGTATTACAAAGAACTCTAAATGAGCAATATTTTTTTCTAAATAAATTTTTCTAATGTAAAGCCTTCCGATCGCTGAATTTTCAGATAATTTCATTATGTAAAATTCCTGTCATTCGTTCGCATAGCAAACGAGTGACAGGTACAGTCTATTGTGAAGCATTTTCTGTTTTTTCTCGTTTTTTTGTTAAATAATAGGCATTTACCGAAGATGTAATAGGAATGATCAGTGCGATACCAATCCCTGCGCAAAAAATCATAATAATTTCAGTGGCAAATACTTTAGAATTTAAAATTTCACCAATTGAATAAGATAAATCTTTAAACCAAATGAGTAGGCTTAGATATCCACCAAAGAAAGCATAGAATAAAGTATTTGTATCTGTACCTAAAATATCCTTTCCGATGCTTAAACCTGATGTAAATAGTTTTTTTCTACTTATTGCAGGATTATGGTGAAGAATCTCATGCATGGAAGTGGCAATGGAAATGGCAACATCCAAAATTGCACCAATGGTACTCATAATAATGACGGAGGCTCCAATTTGCGCAAAGTTAACCCCTATATAAAGTGAAAATATACTAATTTCTTCTGTTGATTCTTCCCCAAATCCTCGAATCATTGATTTTTCCGTAACAAAAACAATGAAAAGTAATAAAACTACAATCGTAATCATTGTAGAAATGAAAGCAGTCATCGTTTTACTACTCATTTCATTTATAAAAAATAAGCTAATCCAACTTATGACGGTACAGGCAATAAGCGTTAATATAACCGGACTATTCTTAGGGTTGGTCATTAAAAATATTGTAATAAAGAGTACCCCAAAGTTCAAAAATAAAGATAGAAAAGACCGTACTCCTTTTTTTCCACCAATAACAATCATCAATATGAATAAAATGGCACTTAACCAAACTAATACATTCATTATTTTGCCCTCTTTCGATTAATGAAAAAAATAGAAGTATATAGACTGATCGGAATCGTTAAAACAACACCAATTCCACCTGCTAGTGCACGAGCTAATTCTAACGAAAGGTTTAAGGAAAATGTTTGTCCTAATGGATAAGAATTTTTTAAATATAAAATTAACATAGGAATTGAACCACATATATAAACAAAGAACAAAATACTTGTAATTGTTCCCATAATATCTTTCCCGATATCCATTCCTGAGCTTTTCAGTGCTTGGTCAGAGATATTTTCATTTTGTTCAAATAAAGCGAACATTGAGGAAGCCATTGTAATAGAGACATCCATTACAGCTCCTAGTGCACCAATAAATAGCCCTGCCATAAAAATCACTCGATAAGGTCGCGTTAAAAATTGCATTTCTTCATATCGAAGCCCATTCTCATTAGTCATCCACAGAACTAAAGCGCTAATCAATAACGAAATAAATGTCCCTATAAGTGTTGCAACAACCGCTGCATATGTTTTTTCATTCAAGCCGTTAATAAGTAGTAAGGATATGACGGTAAATAAAAGAACACATACCCCGCTTATAAATATCAAATTTAAATTTGATTGTACATATAAATCCAATGCGAAGGATAATACAAGAGAGTTTACTATTAAACTGATGATTGAAAATAAACCTTGTCTTTTACCAACAATCAACAACGCAAAAATAAAAATCCACGCTACTATTAAGATGAACTGATCACGTTTTACATCTAAAATAGTCCCCGTTAAACCTCCATTTTTGTCTGTATTTGCTTTAATGGAAACAAATAATTTATTCCCAACATGGTACTCTTGATCGTAGGCACCAGAAGCTGAATACTCATTTGTAAAATGAATAAGCTTCCCTTTTTCTTCCCCATTTTTTAAAACAGCTGTTATAAGCTGAGTAGATAAACGATCGTCATTTTCATACATATCTGTTACAGGGTTTGATTCTTTTAATTCCGTTTTTATAACTTCTGCAATTGATCGATCATAAAATGCTTCGTTGTGATAAACGAAATAAACTGAAGCGATAAAGCAAATTACAACAAAGGTATAAAATATAATGTTGTAATAAGATTTTTTTTTCAAGATGGTTTGCAATAAAAAAACCTCCAATGTGAGAAGGGAATCTAATCATATTCGTTGCGTTCATTGTTAATGTCAAGCAGATAAAAAAATGCCATTATAAAATAACGTGCTAAATGACTAGAGGTTCCTTCATTTAAGAAAAAAACCAACGTTAGTACAAATTTATGAAAGCGAAATTAAGTAGAGAAAAAAATTTTTATTAAGAATTATCTGGATAATAAAATAAAATAGTGTTATCGTTAGAAATAGCTAAATAAAAATATCCTTCAGGGTAGGGTGAAATTCCCAATCGGCGGTGATGAAGAAATTCAAAGTCCGTGAGCGCAAGCTGATTTGGTGCAAATCCAAAACCGACAGTTATAGTCTGGATGGGAGAAGGGTAAAAGTATGAGCTTTTTAAATTCGCTTGAGTTTATAAGGTTTCTTTGAGTATGCTTTTATGTTAACTACTTCCCATTTTATAGCCGGGAAGTAGTTTTTGTTTTATTTAGCTGAAAAATTGAATAGCAGTAGTTCTTCGGGGTAGGGTGAAATTCCCAATCGGCGGTGATGAAGAAATTCAAAGTCCGTGAGCGCAAGCTGATTTGGTGCGAATCCAAAACCGACAGTGACAGTCTGGATGGGAGAAGAACGATGAGATGACAGCCTATGGAAAAAATATTATATCCATAAGGTTTATTTGTTGACGTCTTATGTAGATAAACTCCCAAACCCCTTTCATTTAAGGGGTTTTTTGTTTTGTACGGAAATTATTAAATGAATGAAAGCAGGTGAAAAAATGTTTACAGGAATTGTTGAGGATATTGGTACCGTAAAAACCATGCAAAGTGATCGGCAAAGTATGAAAATAACCGTGATTTCAAAGCAAATGGTAGAGGATGTAAAGCTCGGAGACAGTATAGCGGTCAATGGTGTTTGTTTAACAGTGATCCATTTTACTGAACAAGAGCTAACGATGGATGTCATGCCTGAGACAGTGAGCGCAACAAATTTACAGCAGCTCGCAATTGGAGATCCGGTAAATTTGGAGCGTGCAATGTCAGCTAATGGTCGTTTCGGTGGTCATTTTGTATCCGGACATGTAGACGGGATAGGGAAAATAGTGCGTAAGCGACCATTAGCAAATGCAGTCTATATTGATATTGAACTATCGAAGGAGTTAACGAGCTACTGTATACCAAAGGGCTCCATCACAATCGACGGAACGAGTTTAACCCTCTTCCATGTCGAGAAAAACGGTATCACAGTATCACTGATACCTCACACATACAAGGAAACTATTTTAGGAATGAAAAAAATTGGTGATCTCGTCAATGTTGAAACCGATTTAGTTGGAAAATACATTTTGCATCAACTTAAGCGTGGACAGGAAGCACCAATCATTTCAAGAGACTTCTTAGCAAAAAACGGGTTTTAACTTCTAGTAGAGTCCAAATATCTGCAAGATTTTAGACGTAATTATGCCGAGGCATAATGGATCTAATACATTTTACGAGCTGGAGGTGGCGATATTGCTACATTCAATTGAAGAAGCATTAGAGGATTTAAAACAAGGGAAGATGATTATTGTAGTAGATGACGAGGACCGAGAAAACGAAGGGGACTTACTCGCACTTGCGGAATTTATGACCCCAGAAACGATTAATTTTATGGCGACCTATGGAAGAGGTCTTATTTGTACGCCTATTTCACAGCAGCTTGCACAAAAATTAGCATTAAAGCCTATGGTTAGTATTAATACAGATAATCATCAAACGGCATTTACCGTTAGTATAGATCATGTAGACACAACGACTGGAATTAGTGCCTTTGAACGGGCAATGACTATACAAAAAATGCTAGAACCACAAGCGAAACCTGCAGATTTCCGTAGACCCGGTCATGTATTCCCGTTAGTTGCAAAGGAAAATGGTGTATTAGAGCGTAGAGGACATACAGAAGCTACAATTGATTTGGCCAAGCTGTGTCATAGTATTCCTGCGGGCATTATTTGTGAAATTATGGGGGACAATGGCAAAATGCTACGCTTTAATGACCTTGTTAAATACGCAGCGCTACATCATTTAAAAATGATTTCTATAGAAGCATTGGCTACTTATCGTCGTCAACAAATAATGGAAGAAAATAAAATGTCTATATAAAAGGAGAAAAGAACAATGGTTAAAACATTTGAAGCACAATTGATTGGTACGGATTTAAAAATAGCAGTAGTAGTTGGTCGTTTCAACGAATTTATTACAAGCAAATTATTAGACGGTGCATTAGATGGTTTAAAGCGACATGGTGTGGATGAGAATTCTATCGAAGTCGCATGGGTTCCTGGTGCATTTGAAGTTCCGTTCATTGCAAAACAGTTAGCCGAAACAAAGAAATATGATGCAATAATTGGATTAGGTACAGTAATCCGTGGCTCAACAACACATTATGATTATGTATGTAATGAATCAGCAAAAGGAATTGCTAATGTATCACTAACTACAAATGTACCTGTTATTTTTGGCATTGTTACTACAGAAAGTATTGAACAAGCGATTGAGCGTGCAGGGACTAAATCAGGAAATAAAGGCTATGATGCAGCGATGTCTGCTATTGAAATGGCGAATTTAAAGAAGATGATTGGATAAGTTTTTCTAATAATAGTATGAAAAATTCGTAGGTGAATTATTCTGAAAAAGCATTATGAACTTTAAAGTTTTCTTGCATATTTTTTTAGACCATGGGGAAAATAGCCGTAAGTGTATTTGTGTTATTACTCATAAATGTACTAATTAGGAGCTGGCTCAGTAGGAGATGAGGGATATTTCTTCAATGCAACAAGAATTAAATTTGAAATCTTTGAAGTCACTATTTCAACGCTCTGCTGATGTAATATTCCAAGAATATTTATTTCAGCAACATAAAGTACATTTGATAAAATGTGAAGGAATGATGGATGAGCGGTTACTGCAGACTGTTATTGTACAACGAGTACAATCATTATTTGCTGGAAAATCGGAGGAATTGTTAGAGGAACATATACAAAATAATTTACACATTCCTCATCTTCAGAGAATAACAAGTAAAGATGATGCGATAACTAGAGTCTATAAAGGGCATGTTTTACTATATTTTGAAAATCTGAATTTGTTGTATTCGAGTTATATCGCAAAAAAACCAAATCGGGAGCCTAAAGAAACAACTCTTGAATTAGTTGTCAGAGGTCCGAGAGATGATTTTATTGAGGATGTTTTTATTAATATTGCTTTAATACGAAAACGGTTACCTACCAATTCATTAAGTGTTGAAACATATGAACTTGGTAAACGCTCCAAAACAACCGTAGCTGTACTTTATTTTGAAGATGTCGTCAATCAAAAGGTGCTTGAGAAATTGAAATTACAGCTACTGCAAATTGATACGGATATTGTATTTAGTGGGGATTTATTGATGGAAAGAATTGAACAAAGCACTAAAATTATACCAAGACATGATTATACTGGACGTCCTGATTATGCTGTGCAAGCATTAAGTAGAGGGCGCATTATTATCATAGTTGATGGTGTATCATACGCCGTTATTACACCTACAAATTCAATGTTACTCTTTAAATCCGGTGAGGATAATGAGTATCCGATTATTATAAGTTCTATGGAGCGTATACTACGAATAATAGCTATTTTAATAAGTGTACTTTTACCAGGTTTTTGGATTGCACTTACAACCTACCATCAAGAGCAATTGCCATTCATTCTGTTGGCAACAGTTGTTGAGTCAAGAACGGGTCTCCCATTTCCAACTATTCTTGAAACATTAATGATGCTTTTTATGTTTGAATTATTTCGAGAAGCAAATATACATTTACCCAATGTTATTAGTGGTTCCATAAGTGTTGTTGGGGGGTTGATTATTGGGGATGCAGCCATTAAATCGGGTGTTACGAGCCCCTCCATGATTGTAGTTATCGCTACTTCCAGTATTGCAGCCTATACACTTATCAATCAGTCTATCGTAACAGCAATGAGCATTCTCAGGATTATCATCATTTTAGCATCTGCCTTTTTTGGGTTATTTGGATTTTTCATTTCGGTGTTCTTCATACTTCTTTATACTGCGAATATACGAGTATTAGGTGTTCCATTCTTAAATATGGGTGCAGATTTAGATTGGCAGGAGATAAAAAAATCTTTATTTCGCTTATCTCCAGCAGTTTATCGTACGCGACCTAAATTTTTAAATGTACAGGATAAGACAAGGACATCGAGTAGGAAAAAATAAATATTTAAAATGTAGAGATCGGGCTTTTATAGGCCTGATCTTTTTATATCTTATTTCACTTGACCTTTTATTAACTTGAAGCTTTACGATGAATTTAAAAAGTCAATTACATTAGGGTAAGAAAAAAATATCCAAATGGCAAAACGATTTCATGCCCTTAGTCTTTTGCAAGAAAAGGAAGACTTGGCCGTTGGATTAGCTTCAAACGCTGAATTCCGTCATTGATATGTATAGTTGCTATAATATTACCTTTCCAGAAATGTGCTGTAAGACGGAAATTAAATTAGAAACTTTGATTTTCGTTCAACATTATATATTGGAAGAGAACTTCCACATGGTTATTGTTACAATTCAAGCAACGAGTATGAAGGAGAAAAATATTCAAGGGTCCGTCAATCTTAGGAGAGGACGCTGAACCGATTACAATTTCCTTTAAAGATTATTTGGATGAAGCTCTAACGCTTCCTAAAAGGTTAAAAGGTTGAATTGATCTAAACAACAAAGATGGAATGGAATAAGTAATATATAATAAGAAAGGGGGCATGATAAAAGTTTGTTTGGCTTTTTAGTTTACTTTCTAGGGAAGGATTATTAAACTAATGGTTGCAACTAGAAGGGTGTTTCGCTCGAAGAATAAAAATTGTTTTAGAATTTTATCAGTCCTGAACAAGACTTCTCCAACATTAATACGGGAAGGAGATAGCCCAAAAGTAAGGGGCAAATAAAGTGGGTTGGTAATAGTCAAAACTTGCTTGGGATGATAAGATAAGAACGAATAGTGTTATTTAGAGAGGCGAAAAATCTGGAATCTTATACATAACAAAAAGCCGATTCCGGACGTCATTATGCGAAGGCCAAGCCCAACTAAATTAAGGCATTATTCATGTCTATAGATGAGGAAGTACCAGTTTGTATGAAAACACGAAAAATAAAACTAATTTTACTACTATCAATTATCTTATTAATATTGTTTACAAGTTTAAACATCTTTACATCCTACATAAAAATGAAAAAGACAGTTGAAGAGTCAATAGCTAACCAAAGTCTAGAAGCTGCTAGTTCTATTGCATCTTCAATTGATATAGAGGCGTACAAACAATTTTTAGATAACCCTGTGAAAAACGATTATTACTGGCAATTAAGAAATTACTTAAATGATGCAAGAGTAAAAATAGGTGCCTTATTTGTTTATACATTAGAGATTGATAATCCAAAGGTATCCAAAGCAATGATTATGGGTTTACCACCTGAATCTAAAGGCTTTGATATCGGAATGGACTGTACAGTACCCGAGATGCAAGTGCAAAGAGCTTTTAAAGGAGAAACTTTTGTAACAGAAGTAATAGCAGATCCTATATACGGGTCTTACTTAACTGTTGGTGCACCGATCAAAGATAAAGCAGGGAAGATTATTGCATACATAGGAATTGATATTAGTGCAGACACATTAAATGGCATCAAGGGAAAAGTGATCAAAGACAATCTTTTTATCTTTATTTTTAATGGTTTGCTCATTTTAATCGTTATCTGCTCTGTTTTCTTCTTACAGAGATGGTATCAAAAAGAAGTAGCGAAGGAAGTTGGAGCGACAGAAGATACATATCAAGCAGAAATTAAAACTTTAATCACTTCCGTGTCCTCTTTAAGACATGATTTCACCAATCATATACAAGTGTTACATGGATTTCTGCAATTAGACAAACCTGATCAGGCCAAACAATATTTATCTTCACTTTCCAAAGAGGTTCAGGCTATTAGGTCACTCAAATTAAATATTGATCATCCTGGCTTGGCAATATTATTACAAACGAAAAAACTAACTGCACAAAATCATAATATTGATATGGATTTTTCAGTCTCACAGGATGCATTTAATAAAATTAAAACGACGGATTTAATCAAAATCTTGTCGAATTTAATAGATAATGCGATTGATGCGGCAAATGAATTACCGGAAGAGCAACGAAAAATTACAATTTGCTGTAAAGCTGATGATAATCAATATGAATTTAAGGTTACAAATACTGGACCAAATATTGTACAGGCAGGGCAAATATTCAAGCAAGGTTTCTCCACTAAAAAGCCAGGAATTGGTAAAATAAGAGGGCAGGGCTTGTTTATTGTGAATGAAATTGTTAATAAGTACGACGGTCAAATTTCTATCGATTCATCAAAACATTTAGAGACAACAGCAATAGTTACCATTCCAATAAAGTAAATTTCCAAACTTCATAAAAATAAAGCGTTAAAGTAATGCAAATAAAGCCGTCCAATCCGACGGCTTTATTTGCAATTATAATACGCCCGCATTTCTAAGCAACGCTCTCTAAAATAGTTTTTATATTCCTCGCTAATCTTTGATTTCAGTAGTTGCTTTTATCGAGTCTACTCCTTCTAGCCGTGTTCCTAACTCATCTGCCATCCGTTTAAAGCTTCAAACTTAGCATAATCCTCGAACTGCTCCAAGCCCTTTTACATTCCCTTATAGATTATCTTCTTGCTCCCCCTAGAATCACTAAAGCCGTGGATTTCGTTTTATTGTAATAAGACTCTTTAAAGTTATTTGTGCTCAATAAAATTGTGGAATTCTTGATCTACAGCAAACGGCTTGCCTTTTGCTTTTGAACAATACGAATTATTTAAAAATGGCAGATGGGAAAAGGTAAATAATGGAATTCCAACAAATAAGGATAGAATAAGATTTCAAAAATCTGATGAATTGGATTAAATTAAAGCGGCATAAAGGGGTACCGTTTGGGAAAGGGCTTAGCGTTACAAACCCGTATTTCCCAGACGGTACCCATATAATAAAGTTTCATCTTACGCAAAACGGCTAAATGGGGAGGTTTACCGGCCAAATAAAGGGAATGCGGATTAAATTAGCTGCTCTACTGCTGAAGTAACTCTCACTATGTAAAAAGCTTTTTTAACTTTCATTTTACATTTTTTGAGCGATTCTTTTCATATATTATTAATAATCAAAATGGTACTCTATTAGGAGGAGATGAAATATTTGGATAAATCAATCCTTTCTTTATTGAAAAAGGGTGGATTCATTTTGTATGCGAGGCATGGCCAAGCGACTGTCGGGGTAGATCAGACAAATTTAAATTTTCAAGATTGCTATACGCAAAGAAATTTGTCTGACGTTGGGCGAAGGGAGGCCATTTACTTTGGACAAATGCTTCGCTATTATCAAATCCCGATCAGTTCACCGATTGTCGCAAGTCCGTTTTGTCGTACAATTGAAACGGCACAGCTCGCATTTCCATATGCCTATATCCAAATTGATCCAATCGGGTATGAAATTTATAAATTGGGTGGAAACATACCTATCGTTGAAAAAACAAATATATTATCAAATCTGCAATCGATGTTAGAAAGAAAGCCACCACATGGTACGAATCAAGTGATCGTTGCCCATAGCTTTCCCGAAGATGTTGGGTTAGGGAATATTTCTAATATGGGAATGGTTATTGTTAGGCCAAATGGTCCTGGAAATGGGTATGAAATAATAAAAAAATTAACTTTAGAAGATCTACCACTTTTAGGTAATGGCTCTAATTAAGCAGGGATGGGGGAAAAGCATGGAAATAAAAACAGTCTCACAGTGCACTTTAGCGGAAGTTTTAAAAGCTTGGAATAAAGGCTTTGAGGGATATTTTGTTCAAATAGAAATGAATGAAGAGATGTTTTTAAACCGCCTCGTTAAAGAAGGATTATCGCCAGAGCTTTCAATTGTCGCATTTGATCGAAATAATCCTGTAGGCATTGTATTAAATGGCTTTAGAGAAATGGATGGAAAGAAAATCGCTTGGAATGGTGGAACAGGTATCTCTCCCGACTATCGCGGTCAAGGTGTTTCTCGTGTTTTAATGGAAGAAACAAACGCCATCTATGAACGAGAGAATGTAGAAGTTGCAACGCTTGAAGCTATAAAAGAGAATAAAGTAGCCATTGCGTTATATGAGAAGCATGGCTATACAATTACAAATAAATTGCTGTTTTTAAGTGGCGAATATGAAGCTAAAGTAGAGGAACGAGCCGCAATTCATGTGGAAACTATTCGGCCAGAGCAGCTTCCTTATTTATTTTTTTACCAGGAAGATGTTCCTTGGCAATGTAGCTGGCAAAGTAATAAACAAGGTGAAGCGAAAGTTTTTTTCAACGAGAATAAAGAAGCGCTTGGTTATATGTTATATAAAATCGTATGGGATATGGATGGAGCAATCGACCACATAGTGCTTTATCAGTTAGTGTTATTAGAAAATGGCAAGGTAGAACATATACCACACTTTATCGCAAGCATTACAAATCACAAAGTAAATTTAGCTACAGTTAACTTTTTAGCGAGCAATCCAGCGGCGAGCTATTTGATGGAGAATGGGCTAGAGGTAAAGACAGAGCAAGTGCAAATGAAGAAGAAAATGGATTGATATAAGGTGAGTAGAGAAAATTACTTGAAGGCTTGAAATGTCAAAGTTTGGCCCTAACGTTGACGTTGATGCATTTACATTAAACTCGAATTGTTTCAAGTAGTTATTAGCCTATGAAATATCACAGAATTGGAATGCAGTTCTTATATAGGATGTTGCCAAAAATCATTGTGTCTATGCGCTAACGGCTAACTGACTACTTCACGTACGCCTAAGTACAAAGATGATTCCGGCCGCTTTGTTGATCCGTTGCGGACAGCTACAATTATGCTGAGGCATAATTGAATAGGTTGTCAACATATGAGATTTCCAGTATACTAATCCGATAAAGCAAGTAAATAAAAGGATGAAGTTAAATGACGTTTGAAGAAATATTACCACGCTTAAAAGCGGGAGAAAAAGTAATTCGTAAAGGATGGGGCGGTGCTGAATTATATGTGAAGCTTGTTGCACAAAGCGAACATGATGGCGAGGCTTTGAATCCTTATTTTTTAATTAATGTACGTGGTGAGGGCTATACAATGTTCACACCAACAGTCTGTGATTTATTAGCGGAAGATTGGGTAATTGTCAATTAATCGAAAGAGCCATCTCAAATGAGGTGGTTTCTTTGTTTTTTGAGGAGAGATATGTATGAAGTTTGAAGAATATAACGGTAAAACGGTATTTGTAACGGGGGCTGCTTCGGGTATTGGTCAAGCCCAAGCTATTGCATTTTTAGAAAATGGGGCGAGTGTATTCGGGTTTGATTTAGATGAGCAAGGGTTAGAAAGTCTACATCATCAATATCCTGAACAATTTGCCTATAAAGTAGGCAGTGTATGCAATAAGGACGATGTAGAGCAAGCATTTGAAGCGGCGCTTTCAATTTTTAAACAGATAGATATTTTATTAAATACCGCAGGCGTATTAGATGGCTTTGCTAAAACGCTTGATACAGATGAGGCGCTTTGGGATAAAATTATGAATACCAATGTAAAAGGTACTTATTTTGTGACAAATACAATATTACCTCATATGGTTAAACGAAAATCAGGCACAATCGTTAATATGGCATCTATCGCTGGGCTTGTTGCTGGAGGTGGGGGCGCAGCGTATACAGCATCTAAACATGCAATTGTCGGCTATACGAAGCAATTAGACTTAGATTATTGTCGTGAAGGAATTCGTGCCAATGCCATTGCACCTGGAGCCATTCAAACACCGATGAACAAAGCAGATTTTGAAGGTGATGGTGCGATTGCAAAATGGGTCGCCGATGAAACGCCTGCTGGGCGCTGGGCCCAACCAAGTGAAGTGGCGAGTTTAACTCTTTATTTAGCTAGTCCATCAGCTGATTATATACATGGTGCAATTATACCGATTGATGGCGGTTGGCTCACTAAATAGTATTGTTCAATCGTAAATTGTTCTGCTATAATACGCAAGTAAGCAAAATTCAGCTTGCACTGCGGCACTTCAGATAGGGTGAAAAGCTCTCTTCCTTTGGCCGTAGTTATTACTAAAATAGCGGATATGCTATTTTACAAAGGAGAATAAAATTGCATACATCTATTGTAAAAGATTCCAGCCGTGCTTCTGTAACCGAACTTACAAAGACGGCACTTGTTGCAGCTTTATATGTGGCTGTAACAGTTTTATTGTCAGTCATTAGTTTTGGGGCAGTTCAACTACGTTTGTCGGAAATGTTTAACTACCTGGCCCTCTATAATAAGCGCTATGTATTAGCTGTGACGCTAGGAGTAGTACTCGCAAATTTCATGTCACCAACGTGGGTATTAGATGTACCTATTGGTGGAATAGCGACATTTCTAGTTTTAATTCTTTGCCGCAGCGTAACGAAAAATATAACAAATGATATAATGAAAATGGTTATTACTGCATTGATTTTCGCTGTATCAATGTTCACCGTTGCAGGACAATTAACAATTCTCAATGATTTTCCTTTTTGGGCGACCTGGTTTACTGTAGGTGTTGGAGAGTTGCTATCCATGACTGTTGGTGGTATGACTATTTATTTATTGCATAAAAAAATTGATTTGACGAAATAAATTGAAGAGTAATGCAAGTCATCATTAAAAGGTGACTTGCTTTTTTGATGTTATAAGAGAAACTGGCTGGTGATCAGTCGGCGAAGCGCCATCCCCATCTGGCACAAAGCTACATTATGAAACGGAGGCGTTCCATAATGTAAAAGAATCTGCCGCCACTTTTGATTTAAAGAGCTTTATTTGCAATTAAATAATTTTTAAACTTAATGATAATTAATCTCTTCTTACACCAAACTAGTGGAAAGGCATAGGAAGGTGATGGAATGAAACAACAGCAATATAGTGCAGGGGATATAGTTTTCATTTTTTATCAATATCCATCTATTCAGCAAGTAGTAAACATACAGGAAGCTGCAGTAGTGAACAATCCAGATAACCCAAAGGAGCTAGCGCTATTTCTCTTTGAGACGTATTACCCGCTAACAGATGATATGTTAATATTTACGAGCGAAATGGATGCTGAGCAAGCTTATCACCAATATTTTCATTGATAGAAGTTGGGAATAAATAGTTTATTTAGAGTTGATTTCCATGAAATAAAAAGTAGCATTTTTTACTTAAAACAGCTTTTCAACACTCTAATGAGAGAAGACATATAAGTTTTCTCTTTAAATCTTATTTTATAATTAACTGCGTTATATATGGTTCAATATATCTGCCATCTAATCCATCCGGTAATTTGAATAGTGAGAAATATTGCATAGTTTCTGATTCATTATAATCAATAACTAAATCGCCTTTAACATTTCTTGTATAATAGACTGCCGTAACTGAGTAAAATTCATCCCCATTTGAAACTTTAAGATAATATTCTGGACCTGAAAAAATACCTAATAACTTTAGGTCCTCTATAATTAAACCTGTCTCTTCTAACACTTCTCTTCTTGCGGTATCTTCTAAGCTTTCTCCTAATTCCATCAAACCACCTGGAAGCCCCCAACCTCCATCGTATCTTTTTTGTAATAACACTTCATTTGTGGTATTAAGAATTATTACAACTGAACCAGGTAAAATAATGGGTTGGTGTCCTACATATTGTCTTAAAAATTTATAGTATTCCATAGTACCACTCATTTCTGAAATTGTATTTTCCTTATATATATGAATTGTCTAAATAACAAAAAAATCCTCTTTTGATTTGTATAATCCCAATCTCAATGGTAACGCTAACAAAGATAGTCATGAAGACAGGGGGAATACATGATGGACTCATTTCAACCGAATTGTTGGTCGGAGCATGAAGAACTTAAGGTTGTTATGCTTTGTGCACCTTCCAAATTAGATGTACCAGATTTAACAATAGCTGAAAATGTAGGATGAGATTCTGCTGTTAATCATGTAAAAGCAATGGACAATTTCATGGGATTTAAGACAACACTAGAAAATGCAGGTGTCAAGGTTATTGATTATTCGGAAGAGCTATCAACTGATGTAAAAACAGTGAGTGAACAGCTTATTAATAGATACTTTGTTCGCGATCTAGCCTGTGTAATAGGAAATAGCATGTTCTATGGAGCGGCGGGTAGTTCGCTAAGGCGTCAGGAGTATCCACATGCACACTCATTATTAGAAAAGTGGTTTCCGGAAAAAAAGTTAAACAACCTTCTACTGCATTAGAGTGTGGAGATGTGCTGATTTTAAATAAGGATGCCGTACTTATTAATATTGGAATGAGAACAACGTTAGAGGCTGTTGAAAGTATTAAGGATCGTATTTTCCAAGAAAGATTTCGCCAACATTGATTTGCCAAGACGCTCCGATACACTTCATTTAGATATGAATTGCAATGTGACGAACGCTAATTTGCTAATAGCTAAAAACTTTATGCGGTATTTTCCTGTACACGTGTTCACAGCTCAAACAAATCGTTTTGAAATGACCGAGCAATTTTTAAATCACCATGGCTTTGATGTTTACTGGCTTGAAAAATATAAGACAATCCCTGATATCAATTTTATTAATCTTAATCCCGAAACACTGTTAATTAGTAAGCAAGCAACGAAGCAGCACTGGACGAAGCATCCATTATTACAAAAGAAAAAATTGCTAGAAATTGATGTCACAGAGCTTGAAAAAGGCGGTGGTGGCATTCGTTGCATGACATTGCCATTGTTAAGAAAGTAGCCAAAAAAAGGCAGGAGGCTTGATCAAAATGACATCTAAAACAAGTAAAGGGAGGTTGTCTTGGTGGCAGCTTTCGCTTCTCGGTATAGGTTGTACACTGGGAACAGGCTTTTTTCTTGGGACAAGTATGGCCATTCATAAGAGTGGACCTGCTGTTGTGATTCCTTTTTTGTTAGCAGCCATTGCTACGTATATTGTCTATGATGCCCTTGTTAAGATGTCAGTTGATAATCCGGATAAGGGATCATTCCGTACTTATGCAAAGCAGGCTTTTGGCAATTGGGCAGGATTTAGTAATGGCTGGATTTACTTGATTTCTGAGATGCTCATTATGGGCAGCCAATTGACGGCACTTGGAATTTTCACAAAGCTGTGGTTTCCGACCCTTCCATTATGGGTTGCTGCGTCTATTTATGCTGCACTTGGATTAGCCGTTATTCTTACGGGTATGAAGGGCTTTGAAAAATTTCAAAATATTTTTGGTGCGTTAAAGGCAGCGGCGGTTGTGATGTTTATTATAGTAGCGGCTGTCTTACTAATAAAAGGATTTAATTCGGAATCAACGACACTCGATGCATTGTATGCAAATTATGGAGAATTTTTCTCGCAAGGTGTGAAAGGACTATGGCTTGGGCTGCTATATGCCTTTTATGCATTTGGTGGAATTGAAGTTATGGGTTTAATGGTCATTGATTTAAAAAATCCTAAAGAAGCACCGAAAGCTGGAAAAGTCATGATTATTGCTATAACTGTCATTTTTATAATGGCTATTATGCTTGCCTTGGCGCTTGTATCTTGGAAGGACTTTAATATTGAGGAAAGCCCATTCATTACAGCGCTTAACAGTTATCACATTCCTTTTTTTGCAGACATTTTTAATGGCGTGTTTATTATTGCAGGTTTTTCAACAATGGTAGCCTCGTTATATGCGGTTATTACGATTCTCATTACTTTGGCAGAGGATCATGATGCGCCAATGGCTTTGGCGAAAAAAGGGAAGATGAAAATTCCATTTCCTGCATTTCTGTTTTTAGCTAGTGGTTTAATCATCACTATTATTATTGGCTTTCTTATGCCAGAAAAGATTTTTGAATATTTGGTTACAGCAGCAGGCTTAATGCTAATTTATAACTGGCTCTTTATATTAGTGACATATAGAAAGCTAATGGAGCTGTCAAAGTGGGAGCATGTGAAGAATGGTATCGGGATGTTGCTCATAGTAGTGACGGTGTCTGGGACGTTAGGGGAAAAAACAAGCAGACTCGGTTTTTTCGTGAGTCTGCTTTTTATCATCATCATAGGAATTGCGACTTGCATTGTCATGAAAAGGCAAAAACACAGTAAGCATGTTTAATGCTCTTTGTTCTGAAGAGCATGTTGCATCCGTAAAAAAGGACATTTCGATGCACTACTATTATCATCACTTAAAAAATACTGCTTCCATTCATAACTACCTTCTTGCCCATACCATTTTAAATCAGAATGAGCTGGAATAGCGTCGTATTCGTTAATGCGTTGACGAATAAGCTTTTTTAACTTGCGACCAAAGACAGTAGTGTCGTTCATTTCCTCAAATATCCAGCGTGGCTGAAATGCCATTAATAAAGTAGAAAAATTACGACTCTTGCGCAATTTATGTGCGGGCGTTGCACAAGACACAAAATAAGGCGCACCGTTAAAACAAAATTCCCATTCATGATGCGCTGGATCAGTTGGAATTTCCGTTGGCCAATCGATATCATCGAATTTCGTCAAATTGTTTAAAACAGACCAAAATAAATTTCTATAATCTGCAACATTGAAATTTTTATGCATATCATTAGGGGTTTTAAAGAAAATAGTATGTGTTGTATATTTACCAAACGTTTTAGCGCACATATCATATTCTTTTAAGCATCGTGCTAACGTCTTGATCGATTGCTCCTGTCGTGGATCTCCGATAAAACTATAGCGTAGCTCATTCGATAAAAAGCCTTTTCTAGCTGGAATACAGGGAAACGTATTTGCTTCATCTGCAACCATGGCAGCGAAGTCGGTATATGCTGACTGTTGCCATAATGGAAGTGTTTCAAAATGATCTTCAATCCACTTCTTGTCTAACACTGCTGCTTCCACTTATGTCTCCTCCTTCTATACATCTTTATACTATTTAAGAAAGAGCAAATGGGTGACGATGTATTGGCATTTTTCTAAATTGAAAAACAAGGGGAATTCCCGCTAAATAGTTCGGATTAGTGGGCTGATAAAATCGTTTTTGTTTATCCGATATGGTGGGGAAGACCACCAGCAATGCTTTTAGGGTATATTGATCAATTATTTGCGGCCAATTTTGCCTATAAAGATAAAAACGGACTATTTCCTGAGGGGCTTCTAAAAGGAAAATCAGTGGTCTGTATTTCGACAATGAAAGGGCCAACAAAATATCCACTATTATTGCTCAATAATGCGCATAAAATATTAATGAAAAGAGCGTTATTTAATTTTGTTGGTATTAAACAAGTGAAGTTTTTTGAATTTGGCAATATGGAAAGTAAGAAGGGGGGACAAAGCAAAAAACTTGAAAAAGTTTATCAATATTTTAGAAAAGTAGCTTACTAGTTAGTTCAGAATAGACTCATGCAGACGAAGAAAGAATCTCCTAATCGTTTGCACGAGTCTCATTGATTTCTAATGGCAGTGTTACAAAAAACGTTGTAAATTCAGCTGGTATACTTTCAACAGTAATTGTTCCGTTATGCATATCGATGATTTTCTTTACTATAGATAGTCCTAAGCCACTTCCGCCATTGTCAGCAGTTCTTGATTGGTCTGCTTTATAAAATCTTTCGAATACATGCTTTTGTTGTTCTACTGTTAAACCGATACCGTTATCATGAATGTTGATAGTGATTGCATCCATTTGTTTTGTCATAGATATCGTAATGGTACCAGCAGCTGGAGTAAATTTAATGCTGTTACTTAGTAAATTCATCCATACTTGATTCATTAAATCTTCATCAGCCATGACCGAAATGTTTTCTAATTGCATATCCATGTCGATATTTTTGACTAGCCAATTTGGTTCCAGCGTTAGTACGACATTACGTAATTGCTTATCGAGTCGGTAATGCCTTGGCTCAAAGGGATGGTGTTGTGATTCTAACGACGTTAGCTTTAGTAAATTGTCACTAATTTTTGATAGTCGATTACTTTCCATCTCAATGATGGCTAAATAATGCTGTCGTTTATCCTCAGGGAGGTCAATGTTTTTCAATGCTTTAGCAAAGCCGTTAATAGATGTTAGAGGCGACTGAATTTCATGAGATACATTCGAGATAAATTCTTGACGCATTCTTTCCATTTCACCTAATTCGACTGCCATATGGTTGATGCCATGTATTAATTGACCAAATTGATCTTCATCTGTTTTCAGATCTAATTTAACAGTAAAATCACCTTTAGCAATCCTGCTTAATGCATTTACAATCGTATTCCAATAGTTCCGTTGTCTTTTTAGCCCTATTAAAAAGGTGATGATGGCTGAACAAGCAAAGAGCACAAAAACACCAACTACCGTCCATAATTGCAGCCAGAAACCTTGTGGATGTTCGCCTAACCAATCATAAATCCAGGACGTTATGTGGTAGGAAATAAAAGCAAAGAAGATGCTAATGATAAGAAGAAGCATTAAAGTTAAAAAAAGCTTTAAAAAATTTTTTAGTCTTTTCATGAAATAAGTTCCAATCGATAGCCTAGGCCGCGAATTGTACGAATAGAGAATCCGCTTGTTTCTTGGGGGAAACGTTGACGAAGTCTTTTAATATGAACATCGACTGTCCGTTCATCACCTTCATAATCATATCCCCAAATTTCTTCGATTAACTTTTCACGTGAAAAAGTTTTTCCGGCATAGCTTGCTAACGTAAATAATAGTTCAAATTCCTTTAAACGAAGTGTTAAAGATTCACCGTTATACAAGACTTCATGTGTATTTCGATTTAACTTAATATTGCCAGCTTCCACAAGTTGAGATAGGGAAATATGGTATCTTTTAAGTATCGATTTCACACGGACAATCAACTCTGCTGGCTCAAATGGTTTAACAAGATAATCATCTGTTCCAAGATGAAAACCCTTAACCTTTTGCGAGGTTTCTCCCTTTGCAGTTAACATTAAGATAGGTAGATTATCATTAAATGAACGTATTTCTTCGCATAATTCCCAGCCGTTCATCTTTGGCATCATGATATCCATAATAATCATATCCACCTTATCAGCATCCAATTTGGACAGTGCATCGACACCGTCCGTAGCTTCAATTACCTCTAAGCCTTCATTTAGTAAAAATACTTTAACTAATTCCCGAATATGCGCATCATCATCTACTACTAATAGTTTTGTCATGCTAACAAATCCCTTCGTTATTCCTCTTTCATACGTAATTGTTGCTTGGCAAACTCCCGATACATATTATGCGTTTTAAATAGAGTATCGTGTGTGCCACTGCCCGTAATATGTCCTTTTTCCACAAAAAGTATTTGATCTGCATCTACTACTGTCGAAAGACGGTGTGCAATGACAAGCGTTGTTCTACCTTGCATTAAATTATCTAAAGCTTTTTGAACATAAATTTCCGATTTACTATCTAGACTAGATGTTGCTTCATCTAGCATTAATATTTGAGGGTCACGCAAAAGTGCTCTTGCGATAGAGATTCGTTGTCGCTGACCACCAGAAAGCTTAATGCCTCGTTCTCCTACCTCTGTATTAAATTGCTCTGGTAATTCATTGATAAATTGATCGGCATAGGCCATTTTAGCAACTTTATTAAGTTCTTCATCCTGCACTTCTCTGTCAATGCCATAGCAAATATTTTCACGAATGGTACCAGACAGCAGTGCACTCTCCTGAGCAACGTAGCCGATTTGGCTTCTCCAAGAATGCAGCGAGTACGTGTTGATAGGGGTTTTTCCAAGTGTAATACGTCCGTTAATAGGCTGATAATATCTTTCTAACAGAGAAAATATTGTTGTTTTTCCCCCGCCACTAGGTCCTACGATGGCCGTCACTTGACCTGGTTCAATGGTAAAATTAATATTCGATAAAATTAGGTCTTCTCCATAAGCAAAATCAACATTTTTTACATAAATCGGTTGATCCACTTTTTCTACTGTGTGTCCTTCGAAAATATGTTCTTCCTCATGCTCCAGTAATGCACTAATGCGTTCCGTAGCACCCATTGCTTTTTGAAGCTGTGTAAAGAACATCGTTAATTGGGTCATCGGCATAATAATTTGGATTAAATACAAAATAAAGGCCACCATGTCGCCTGCTGTAAGCTCTCCTGAAGAAACGCGTATACCGCCGTAACCAATAATGACCACAAGGACTGACATTAATACAAACGAAATGAGAGGCGAAATAAGCGCATGGATTTTAGACTCTTTTAAGCCAAACGTAAAAAGGTTTGTAATGCCTTTCTTGCCACGCTCATATTCAATATTCTCGGCATTTGACGCTTTTACTAATCGCGTTTCAGGTAAAACTTGATTGAGCACAGCCGTAAATTTTGCTGTCTCATCTTGCATCCCTTTTGAAATGACAAACATTCGTCTTCCTAATAGCATTAAAATAACCATAGCAAGCGGAACAGCAATTAGCATGACTAAGGTCATTTTCCAGTCTAAGATTAATAGAATGATGATTGATCCAATAATAGATAGTACGCCCGAAAAACAGTTCGCAAGATGTTCCGTAATGAGATCCTTAACAACAGCTGTGTCATTCGTCACACGGCTTAATGTTTCACCTGTATCGTTCTCATCGTAATAAGGAATTGGTAAATGAAGTAGCTTTCTCCAAAGCTGATCTCGTAATTTCGCAACAACATGATGTCCGACACGATTTAAATAATAAATGGAAAGTCCACCCGCAATAGCCTGCGCGATAAATGCAATCCCTAACAAAAGTATTTGCCAATAATCAAGGGATGCTAATGAAAAGCCATCGACTAATTTTTTTGTAAATAACGGAACGATAAAGCCTACGCCCGTAGTTGCTAAACTCATTATTAATGCAATAATTAAAAGCCATATTGGTGGTTCAGCCTGTTTGACTAAGCGAATAAAGCGCCGCCAATCTTTCAGTTTTGTCGTATCTTTTGCTGCCTCCTTCACAGTAAATCCTCCTTTGATTTCATCAACAATAAAATATGAATCTTTTCTATGACTAACTATAGCATGTCAATATGAACTGAATATGAAATGAGGAGATAATGAGGATAGGTAGTATGGTTATTATATTAAATAAAGGAGTAACTATGAAATGAGACTGGACATAAGTGAATTTTTAGGATGGAAAAAATACATCAGAAAAGCGCGAGGAATCAATGTTTTAAAATTGATGTCCCGCGCTTTCGAAGATGTCGACTAGCTAATTCCTAGTTTTTTTTAATAATTATACTCGTCCATAGAACCAAGCACAAACCCTATTATTCCAAATAAAACCATTAATACTACATATAAACCTATTGCAATCAACGCCCATACTAAAGCAGATTTAGCTGCTTTAGGCTTATCACCTTTCCATACAAAATACATAATAATCCCTAAAAGCGGTGTACAACAAAAAGAAAGGATATTAATAGCTATATTTGGTTTATCCTCTTCGGATGTATTATGTACACGAACACCACATTTTGGACAAATTTCTGCTTGTGCTGCAATTTCTTCACTACAGTGTGGACAAAACATTTAAATTATACCTCCTAAAATTAAAAGAATTCCCATTTTCCTACTGCTTTTCTTTCATATATTTTTTTCCCGATTAAATAAGCATCAATTAAAATGGGTATACCAACCATAATGAATCCTATAGGAAAAGGAATGAAAATAATGAATATTATAGATATAAATAAGCAAAGAAATCCCTTACCAATTTGATTATTAATGATTTGGCCTACACCAGGTATTAGAAATGTAAGTAATGTAGGAACTAGGGGATGAGTACCTTTTGAAGAACTTTTTAAAATAATACCGCATGAAGTACACATTTCTTGTAAAGCATTTAATTCATTCCCACAATTATGGCAGTAATTATACACTTTGAATTTTCTAACACCACAATTTGTGCAAATTTCTGCGTGTTCTGATAGATTGGATGCACAATATGTACAAAACATTTTCAGTCTCCTTAGTTAAAAATTAATGAACCAATATATTCTCCTTTTTTATAGAGATACATAGTTAGTTTCCAAAATAAGAGAGCGGCGTGTAAAATCATAAAAACAATGCCTATTCCCCCGAGTATTCCCGTTACTAATCGCCGATTATTAGTACTAAGCCATTTATTAAATAATTGTCCCGTTCCGTCTATAATCATAGGAATTGTTAAAATAAGCGCATAAAAAAAGGGTAAAATTTTAAATAATGCCAATATAATGCCAATTATATATCCTATACAAATTCCTGTGCAACGTGCGCAAATTGGAAATTGAACACCTCTGTAAAAAAAAGATCGACTCGGTAATCTATGGCAAAGGAATAAAAGTTGAAAATATCGATTCACGAAATCACCTATTTAATCAAGTTTTTCAATAAAAGGAAACACCGAATATAATATACTATAAAAAGAAATATTGGTAGTACCTTCTATGATAAAAATTACTTTTTACATATTTAGAGATTAAGTTAATAGGTATTTGTTCCTGCGTGAAATTTTTCTAGCTTTTTTTTTAAGGGGAATGTTTAAAATAAGTTCCTTTTTTGGGAGGAATACCATATAATATTATAAACCGACAGTCGGTCTATAAAACAGCTTTAATTGCTTGTTCGGAGAAGTCTACTTACTTTTTAGCAGATATCTTTAAAGACTTTACAACAGAGGAAATTGAAACATTATGGAAGCTATTACAAAAACTCTATCGCTTTGACGGTGAGGAACTAGACGGATATGAAGAAACGGTAAATATGGAGATCGAGGAGCCAAAACAGATTTCAGACTTCCAAGAGAGAGTTTTTACTGAGTTATTAAAAAGACGATATGGAGATGAAGAACGCCGTGACTAAAGGAGCTATAACATTTTTTTACCCTCAAAAAGCAAAAGATACTAAGCAGAAGTTACAAGAAAAAGTTTATTTTATGAAACGTAAAATAAAAAAATCTACGTTTGAGGTTAAGGAAAAATTTTATCGGAAATCAAACATTAATCGTACTGGAAATTATGTATCCATTATCGTGGGGGTCTTATTGCTAATAATGTCTTGGTATGTGCAAATAGAATGGCTCATTTGGTTAAGTACTATCAGTATTTTTAGTAATGTCTTTCTTCTTACAATCAAAGGCGCAATGAATGGTAAAGGAAGGGGTCAAATGAATGGAATCACAAAATAAAAGAAAAGGCTTTTCAAAAGATTTTAATCTTATGGTGATTGGGCAAATTATTTCGATATTAGGATCTGCGCTTTTAAGGTTTGCCTTATCACTTTATGTACTAGATATTACAGGACGTGCAGATCTTTTTGCGGTACTATTTGCGATATCGAGTATCCCAATTTTACTAGCACCGCTAGGAGGAGCAATTTCTGACAGGTTTAATCGACGCAATTTAATGGTGATTTTTGATTTTACGAGTAGCATAATCGTTTTTATTTTCTTTGCAATGCTAGCTTATGGTAATAGTTCTATTTGGCTTATTGGTGTTGTGATGGTGCTTCTTTCCTTTGTTAGTGCTATGTATGCACCAGCAGTGATGGCCAGTATTCCAGTACTTGTAGAAGAGGAGAAACTAGAGCAAGCTAATGGAATAGTCAATGGTATTCAATCATTGTCTAATGTAGCTGCTCCTGTATTAGGCGGAATACTTTACGGTTTAATAGGCTTAAAAGTGCTTGTCATAGTGAGTGGTGTGTTCTTTTTCCTTTCTGCTATATTAGAGATGTTTATCCATATACCTTTTATGCAACGAGAACAGGATAGACATATTATTCCGACGCTTGTAAATGATTTGAAAGAAGGCTTTAGTTATGTAGTGAAGAAATCTTTTATATTCAAATGTATGATTTTAGCTGCATTATTAAATTTATTTTTAACACCGCTGTTTGTCGTAGGTGTACCGATTATTCTGCGTGTTACAATGCAAAGTAGTGATACATTGTATGGAATAGGGATGGGATTAATCGATTTTGCTACAATTTTAGGCGCTTTATCAATGGGGTACTTTGCGAAAAAAATGGGTATCAATAATTTATACTTTTGGGTGTTTATCACTGCTTTATTGATTGTTCCAATGGCTCTAGCAGTTACGCCACTCATCCTTCATATAGGATATTATCCGTCTTATACTTTATTTGTCGGTAGTGCGCTTGTTATAGCTATGGTTTTGACCGTTATTTCAATATATGTGATTACACTTGTACAAAAAGAAACGCCTAATGAAAACTTAGGGAAGGTCATGGCAATCATCATCGCCGTTTCACAATGTATGGCACCGATTGGCCAAATATTGTATGGCCTTTTATTTGAAGCATTTAGTGTTAAAGTCTACGTTCCTATTTTAATGATTAGTATTGTCATGGTAATGATGGCAATGGCAACAAAGAGAATTTTACGCTTTGAAAAGAGCGAGGTAGCAGAATAATTCATAAGAAATCTTTTGTACAATGTTTTACTTTTTTAAATACTGACAATCATTTTCATATGATTAATTTTTGAGTCCCTTAATGCACAGCAAAAGGGGCTCTTTTTTTGTAGATAAAAGAAGTAGATGTGTTGCTTAGGGAAATATGACCAAGCAAAAAGCTTTAATTGAAGCAGGGGGCGTACGTATTCGCCCAATTTTTATGACAGCAATTGCAACAATGGGTGCATTAATCCCGATAGCTATTTCAAATGAAACTGGGATGTCAAAGTCTCCTTCCATTGTAGTTATAGGCCGACTATCTACTTCTACTTTTTTAACATTTGTTTATCGTCCCTATTCTTTATAGTCTAATTAAAAAGGAATAAAGTCATAGAGAGGTAGGGACGTAAGTATATTTTCAAAAAAGATTTTTATCACATCCGAAAAGCGCGAGAAAATCATGTTGCTAAAATTGATATCTCGCGCTTTTTAAGAGTTTGCTGCAGTTTTGTCCAAGCCTTTTATATTGGCGATATTAGTACCATCTTCTCCGACGCCTCGCAGGTATTCTTTGTCGAGATTGAAACTCGTCAGACGGGAAGATTGGTTGAGGGATGCTTTCAATATCGGAACGAATAATTTGATGTTGTGGCAGTTCTATTTTTGAAAACGTGATATTTTGAGTATTGTTCAAGAGTGGTGAAGATAGCTGATTATATTCCACATTGTCTTCTAAATAAGCTGTTTCAGTAGAGTGAGTATTGTTTTGTTTACTAGCAAAGAAAGGGGTAGTTTGCGGAGTATGTGCTATTTCATCTTCTAAATACGTTGTTTGCAAAGAAGCTTGAGAGTATTCTACAATTTCTTCAACTGGCGTGATGTGTGGAGAAGTGTTCAAGAACGGTACAGCGTGCTCATTATTGCCCAAAACAATCGTAGAGTCATCATGTTGCCGTTGCGCATGTTTTATTTCATGCTGGATTTCAGCATGATGTGGCTCTTGCACAGTGTGAAATTCGTTCGTGACGAGTATTGGTCGCATCATGTCATGATCTTCATGTTCTAGGACATGACAATGCCACATATATTGGCCGACATGATCTTTCCAATGCATAATAATTTTCGTAACCTTCCCTGCTTCCGCTTTTACAGTATCCTTCCAACCTTGCTCATAGTTATGCGGTTTTTCAGGGGGTCCTGTAAATTCCAGTCTACCTTCAGTTTGATATAGCTCCATATCGAAAGGTCGTCGTTCTAGTATTTTAAATTGAATTAAATGTAGATGAATAGGGTGATCAAACCTCGTGGCATTAATAAAATTCCAAATTTCTATACTATCAAGTGCAGGCTTTTCGGTAGTAGGATCATGATACATACGATTATTTAATAAAAACATTGGTCGACCAAAATCGTCTGTCATAGCAGTTAATGGTAAATGTCTCTCGATATGTGCATCGTGAGAATGTAAATCCGTTGATACTGCGAGTCTTTCTGGTATTTCACTAGTATCCTCACACTTTAGAGGAAGACACACTTTAAACTGCATAATTACCCGTGTATGTTCATCAATGAAATCTTCATCAGAATTGACTAACATAATTTCCTGACCTTCATATGATGAAAAATCGACTATAACATCTGTTCGTTCTGCCGGCAATAATTCGACAGATTGAATTTCTTGAGGCGTAGTTAAAAAGCCTCCGTCAGTTCCGATTTGTATCATAGGGTCACCGTTTGAAAGGCTAATGACATAACCTCTTCTATTGGAACCATTGAGAAAACGCAATCTATATTTACGAGGTTCGACATTTAAATATGGCCAGACCTTCCCGTTTACAACGATGGTATTACCAACAAAGCCAGGTGTAATAGATGGATGAACGGAAACTGGGAATGGTGGTTCATCTGGATAGAAAAGTGAGCCGTCTTCATTAAACGATTTATCTTGTATTAAGATGGGATACTCATAGTCACCACAAGGAAGGTTAGAACGCTCCTCAAGCGAATCTCGAAGTAAATAAAAACCCGCTAATCCCGCATAGACATTTAAACGAGTTAGTGCCATTGCATGATCATGGTACCACAGAGTTGCGCCGGGTTGATGATTAGTATATTCATGTATTTCTTTATTGAATTTTGGACCTGTTTGTGCATAATCTCTTGTATACCATGCATCGGGATGTCCGTCGCTCTCCCAATCTACATTTGCGCCATGTAAATGTGTAACAGTTCTTACTTCCTTTGAATCGTTTGCCGCATGCAGTGAAAAATCAACCGGTAAAAAGTGATTTAAGGGCAATTGATTTTTATATCTAACATAAATGCTTTTGTCTTTTGTAGCCTCAATTGTTGGTCCGGGATAAAGTCCGTTATAGCCCCATATGATTGTTTTGGGGAAATCTTTATGGAAAGAATGCTCAGCTTGCATCATTTTAAGTTCATAATAATTTTTTCTCTGTTGGCCTTTATAATATTTAGGTTTAGCGGTAACCGGTTTTGGCAGCTCATCCACAAATTTTGGTATTGTCTCTGGATCTGAAGGATTAACTTCTTTAGTCAAAACATCACGTCCCTTTTCAATTCTTAAAATTGCTCATTACCTCATCATATGGGTAAAAACAATAGGCAACTAGGACAATAATGGAGATAATTGTACTTATAAAAAAATTTCTCCATTTTAATTATTTCAGCAAATATCATTTGTGCCGAAAGTGTAGTGACAGGTCAGAAGTCTCCACCTCGATAGGTGGTGAGATAATTGCGAATTGAAGTTGATTTTCAGTCGGTGCCCCAACATTTGCTGAAATAGAAGAACGCAGTCTAAGAACGCCACGTCCTGTGGCAATTTATGTGTAAAAGCGAAGCGACAGCAACAGGTGTGGGCATGCGCGTTTGTATCAATTACAAAAAACTTTTATATCAATGCTTGTACAGTGCTAAATGACCGTCGTCCTACTTTGTTTTTTTATGGATTATCATAGGATTTTAGCGATAAATTTTGCTTCCTATTTGCAATTGTGAATAGGGATTTTTCCATTGAAAGGGTTTTCTTTCTTAAGGGCTACACGAAAAAGAAAAAATTACTATCCGAATCATTTGAAAACGTTATTCTATCAACGTACAATATATGAAATTAAGAAACACGACAGCACAAAATTGTTGTATAATGTTGTGGTATGAGGAAAGAAAGCAGGTTGGCAAAAATGGAAAGCAAAATGAATGTATACGCAGTTATAGACATGCAGAAGCATCAGGCAATCATGTTAAAGAATACGCTAGATGTGAAACTTAAGGTGAATATATGAAAAACTGGTTGATTTTCATTTCTGTCTTTATAGTTTCATTGTCACTTGTCATTAGTATTTTAGTACTCTGGAAAGCCGAGGCTCCATTCCGTTCAATTGAAGAGCAGGCTGAACAGTTGGCACTTGATGCCAAAGCCCTCGCAATTGTCTCGGAGTCTTACACATATAATGGCAAACATTCGTATGTCACTGTGTTCGGGGCAGATGAATATGGTGATAAAAAAGCTATCTTTGTTCCGACGAATCTAAATGCTGATTCAATTAAGGAAGTACTTTTAAAAGATGGTATTACGGAAAAGCAGGCATTATCGGTTTTGAAAAAAGAAGGCAATGTACAAAAAGTCCTTAATATCAAATTAGGCTATGAGGAGCCAGGTGCTGTTTGGGAAATTACATACCTAAACGATCACGATAAGCTCAACTATGTCTATATTATGTTTAAGGATGGCGACTGGTGGAAGCGCATTACGAATTTATAAGAGGAGTAGATCTCGTATGAAAAATTTATTAGCAAACCGTGTAAAAACTTTAACACCTTCTTCAACTTTAGCAATTACTGCGAAAGCAAAGGAATTAAAAGAGCAAGGTATTGACGTTATTGGTCTAGGTGCTGGTGAGCCTGACTTCAACACGCCACAAAATATTTTAAATGCTGCCATTGACTCGATGGAAAAAGGTTTAACAAAATATACACCTGCTGGCGGTCTTCCAGTACTTAAGAAAGCGATTATCGATAAACTTCAACGCGACAACGATCTTACATACAAGCCGAATGAAGTAATTGTAGGTGTTGGAGCAAAACATATTCTGTATACTTTATTCCAAGTGATTTTAAACGAGGGCGATGAAGTTATTATTCCAATTCCTTATTGGGTATCTTATCCTGAGCAAGTAAAATTAGCGGGCGGTGTACCTGTTTATGTTGAAGGCACACGTGAGCAAGGCTATAAAATTACTGCGGATCAATTAAGAGCTGCTGTGACAGATAAAACAAAAGCAGTTATTATTAACTCTCCTAGCAACCCATCAGGTATGATTTATTCTCGTGAAGAGATTGCTGAAATTGCTGCTGTTGCAGAAGAAAAAGATATTTTAATCGTGTCAGATGAAATTTATGAGAAGCTTGTATACAATGGTATTGAGCATTTTTCAATTGCACAGCTATCTGATGCAGTGAAAGCACGTACAATCGTTGTAAATGGTGTTGCAAAATCTCACTCTATGACAGGCTGGCGTATCGGATATGCTGCAGGGGATGCGGACATTATTAAAGCAATGACTGATCTTGCATCACACTCTACATCGAATGCAACAACAACTGCACAATATGCAACAGTGGAAGCGTATAATGGACCACAAGACGCTGTAGAAGAAATGCGTCAAGCATTCGAATCTCGTCTTGAAAAAATTTATCCACAGTTAAGTGCAATTCCTGGCTTCAACGTTTTAAAACCGCAGGGTGCATTCTATTTATTACCAGATGTAGCAGAAGCTATGGCTCACACTGGTTATGATTCAGTAGATGCATTCGCTTCGGATATTTTAACAGAAGCAAACGTAGCAGTGATTCCAGGTTCTGGCTTTGGTGCACCGACTACAATGCGATTATCTTATGCTACATCTTTAGACTTATTAGAAGAGGCAGTCCGTCGAATTGATACATTTGTAAAATCAAAATGGCAAGACTAATCCTTTTAACATCTTTCAGCAGATCTTTTTTGTACCGAAAGCGTAGCGACAGGTACAGAAGTCGCCCACCTCTATAGGTGGTGAGATGAATGCGAATGTAAGCTATTTTTCAGAGGAGGTCCAAACGCCCGCTGAAATAGTGGAACTCAGTCTAAGAACGCCACGTCCTGTGGCAACGACTGAGTGACCAACATCTTGTTGGCCTAAAGCCTCCGGCGGATGTCATGGAATCGGAAAGGAGTTCTTAGGGGATGTTAGCCTAAAACCATCGCATCCATGCGATAACGGCTAACTGACCTGCGTCATGCAGGCCTAAGCACAAAGCCGATTCCAGACGCAATTATGCCAAGGCACAATTGATTGAACTTTGGAGGATTTCTATGAAAAAAATTATGATTCAAGATATGCCAAAGCATATCGGTGAAACCGTCAAGCTAGGAGCTTGGTTAGCAAACAAACGATCAAGTGGGAAAATTGCCTTCTTACAATTACGTGATGGGTCTGGCTTTGTTCAGGGCGTTGTTGTAAAAGAAGAAGTAGGCGAAGAAATTTTTGCCATTGCAAAAGGTATGTCCCAAGAAACTTCAATGTACATTACGGGCGAGGTTAAAGCAGATGAGCGTTCAAGCTTTGGCTGTGAAATTGCTGTAACTGGTATTGAAGTACTACATGCTGCAACTGATTTCCCTATTACGCCAAAAGAACATGGTCCAGAATTTTTAATGGACAACCGCCACTTATGGCTACGTTCTCGTAAGCAACATGCGATCATGAAAATTCGTAACGAAATTATTCGTGCAACTTACGAGTTTTTCAACGACAATGGCTTTACAAAAATGGACCCACCGATTTTAACTGGGTCAGCTCCAGAAGGTACTTCTGAGCTATTCCACACAAAATATTTCGATGAGGATGCCTATCTTTCTCAATCTGGTCAGCTTTATATGGAAGCGGCTGCGATGGCATTAGGTAAAGTGTTCTCATTCGGTCCTACATTCCGTGCAGAAAAATCTAAAACACGTCGTCACTTAATCGAGTTTTGGATGATTGAACCAGAAATGGCCTTTGTGGAATTTGAAGAAAACCTAGAAGTGCAAGAACAGTATGTAGCGCACATTGTGCAATCAGTTCTGGCAAACTGCAAATTAGAATTAGAGCGACTTGGTCGTGATACTTCAACACTTGAAAATATCAAAGCACCATTCCCTCGTATTTCTTACGATGATGCTATTAAATTATTACACGAGCAAGGATTTGACGATATTGAATGGGGCGATGATTTCGGTGCACCACATGAAACAGCAATTGCTAATTCATTTGATAAACCTGTATTCATCACTTGTTACCCAGTAGGCATTAAGCCATTCTACATGCAACCACATCCTGACCGTGATGATGTAGTATTATGTGCAGATTTAATTGCGCCAGAAGGTTATGGTGAAATAATTGGTGGTTCTGAGCGTATTCACGACTATGATTTATTGAAATCACGTCTTGAAGAACATCAATTATCTTTAGATGCTTATGCATGGTATTTAGAGCTACGTAAACAAGGTTCTGTACCACATTCAGGCTTCGGTCTTGGATTGGAACGTACGGTGGCTTGGATTTCTGGCACGGAGCATATTCGTGAAACGATTCCATTCCCACGTTTACTAAATCGCTTATATCCATAAGTAATACCTAGTTTTGTTTAAGGTTTTGCTGCACGTCAAAGCAGTTAAAATTAAAAAAAGTCGCGTAGTGATGTGTCTACGCGGCTTTTCTACTTACGATAGAAAAAGGAGTCAAGGATAATATGAGCACAAATAACGATCGACTCCGTACATGGACTGAGCAGAGAATGATTCAAATTCCTCAGCTGTTTTTTCAGTTTTATAAGGAGTTAAATATTGAGGATGATGAGGCACTTATTGTGATGCATTTACTTGCGTTCCATATGGAGGGGAATGATTTTCCTACGCCTAATGACCTGATGAATCGTCTGACAATGCCTGGCAATGACATTACTTCACGACTACAGCGATTAATGCAAAAAGGTTTCCTTGAAATAACAAGCGATGTCGATGCAAATGGCAAACTATATGAAAAATATTCGGTATACCCACTTTGGGAGCGTATTATGCAGATGATTGAAATGAAGGAACATCAAAAATCAGCAGCATCACTTCGACAAGAAGAGGGTGAAATATTCCGATTATTTGAAGAGGAAATGGGGCGTCTTTTATCTCCTTTAGAGCTAGAAAAAATCGGATCTTGGTTAGATGAGGATAAGCACAGTCCGGCGCTTATTAAGGAGGCGCTTAAGGAGGCTGTATTTGCTGGCAAGCTAAGTATTCGTTATATAGATCGAATATTACTGGAGTGGAAAAAGAAAAATATTGCGACACCACAGGCAGCACAGAAGCAAAGCGAGCAGTTCCGGGAAAAACAAACATTTAACCGACCGCCAGTCCGAACAATGCAGCAAGAAACGCAGTCGACAAATAAAGTACCATTTTATAATTGGTTAGAAGAAAGAGAATAGGAGGCTTCCGACATGTTAACAAAAAAACAATGGGAGCATTGTCTAGCGGAAATGGATCGTATGTTTCCTGATGCACATTGTGAGTTAGTACATGACAATCCGTTTGAACTAACTATTGCCACGTTATTATCGGCACAATGTACAGATGTACTTGTAAACAAAGTAACGAAAACATTGTTTCAAAAATATAAAAAGCCGGAAGATTACTTAGCTGTATCCTTAGAAGAGCTACAACAGGACATTCGCTCCATTGGCTTGTATCGAAATAAGGCAAAGAATATTCAAGCATTATGTCAAAGGCTATTAGAGGAATACGAGGGAGAAATACCTGCAAGTCGAGAAGCACTAGTTACATTGCCTGGTGTTGGTCGTAAGACTGCTAATGTCGTGTTGTCTGTTGCTTTTGAAATTCCTGCACTTGCAGTAGATACACATGTAGAGCGCGTCTCTAAGCGATTGGGGCTTTGTCGGTGGAAGGATTCAGTGCTTGAAGTCGAAGAAACAATTATGAAAAAAACACCGATGGACAAATGGTCGAAAACACATCACCAGCTAATTTTCTTCGGTCGTTATCATTGTAAAGCTCAAAACCCTAACTGTCACACTTGCCCTTTACTTGATGATTGTAGAGAAGGGCAAAAACGTTTAAAGAAAGGGTTGGTGAAGGAAGCGTGAATGTAGAGGCACTCGAAAAAGAGAAAGTAGATGCTTGGTTTGCAGAGTGGGCAGAACTAGAAGGCAAAATTCATGCAGCTCATGATACAAGGAATGGTGAGGCACAAGGATTGATGGAAATGGCTATTTTATTGTTTGAGCGCTTAGTGCAAGATGCAGGGGATGAAGTGTTGCCTATTAATGGTGTCGAACGCTTAACCTTTATAAAAGCAAAGCCTGGCCAATATGCCTGTTATCGTCAGCTCGATGAATTATTTAAGGAAACAAAAAAGCGAGCAGCACGGCTACGCTTGCAGGCTGCAAAAAAATAATACAGACAGATAGATCTAAAAAGATATAAAAAAAGGCTGGTACATAACTAGTCAAAACTTTAAAAGCGCGAGAAATCATTTTTAAAATGTTGATTTCTTGCGCTTTTCTGTGGTCAAAGTGTTGAGCTACTTCCACAGTTTGTTGCACGCTTTCGCGCAAAAAAAGCATCTTTTGAAGTTTCAATTTATTACTATAAATTTGATTGCCAAAGAAACATTTTTATGTCATGTGGTTGATTGGTGGGGGAGCGACCGACGAAGCGACATACTTTTTTTTACATTTTGACTTAAAGACATATAGTTTTTCAACAACAAAAAAGCAGAGTAGCGTTATGCTACTCTGCTTTATTTTATTCAGTACTACCGGTACCATCATCCGGTGCGGTTGGTTCAGTTGGCGTTGTTGGTGGCTTGCTACCATTATTGTTGCCGTTGTTACCTGGGGGGGTACCGTTATTTCCTGTATTGCCGCTGTTACCGTTCCCACCGGCGTTACCATTGCCACCAGTATTAGCATTGCCATTACCATTGTTGTTGTTATTGCCATTGTTACCATTTCCGTTACCATTGTGGTTACCGTTGTCCCCGTTGTTACCATTTTCATCAGGTGCTGTTGGCTCCTCAACATCAGGTTTATCCGGAGTATCTGGCTCTTTATCTTTATCCTCTTCATCAGTCGTACCTGCTATTTGGAAGGTAGCTGTACCTGGTTTACTGCGTGTATCCTCAACAACTGCTACGACAGAAATCGTGTAATTGCCATCTTCTAGTTCTTTGCTGCTAATTGTTAAGTCTTTGCTTTCCGTTGTACCAAGAGAAATAGTTTTTCCGCCTTCTCGTTTAGCAGATACCTCGAAGGTAGTTGGTAGCGGTTCATTTGTTTCCGGATTAAGCATTGCATCATGCTCCCAAGAAATATTGATTGATTGACCTTCTATATCAAGGTTTGCACTTACATTGTAAGGTGAAGCAAGTTCCGGCATTGCGTATTCATCTGAAACATCCTTAGGCTCTGTACCACGGACAAATAGCTCTGTTCGACGTTTCTCACTTGGAGTAAAGTTACTTGCTAATTTAAGTGGCTTTGTGCCTACTTCAATTGTAGCTTCCACAACTGAGCTTGGTTTTTTGAAACGTGGTGTTTCAACGTTCGCCGAAATCTCTTTCATAATTTGTTTAAATAAATGTTGTGGTAAACGACGTTCATCCCAAGTTGTAATAGGATCAAAGTGTTTTTCATAACCACTCCAAATAGCGATTGAATAGTTTGATGTGTAACCAGCAAACCATGAATCAGGCACACTTGTAGCCGGTAAATTATGCTTGTTAAAATCAGCGCGTGAATAGTTTGTTGTACCTGTTTTACCTGCGATATCTAATCCAGGTACATTGGCTGCAGTACCTGACGCATCAGGTTTATTACCGACAACATCACGTAACATATCTGTCACCATATAAGCTGTATAATCGCTCATTGCTACATTAGTCTCTGGTTTGTAGTCTTTTGTTGTTTTACCGTCACGGTAAACGATTTTTATAATTGAATGAGGATCAGTGTAAACACCATTATTCCCAAATGCTGCAAAGGAAGCAGCCATTTGCGTAGGAGACATCGTAATATCCCCACCACCGATCGCATCAGATTCGTAAACATTTTTAGCATCAATACCTAAACGGCCAATAAATTCTTTAGCTTTATCAATACCAACTTCTTGTAATGCTTTCACAGCTGGAACGTTACGTGAAGCATATAAAGCTTTACGTGCTGTTATTGCTCCCATATACTTATTATCCCAGTTTGTGATAGTTTGATCGGAACCTGAGTATTTCATAGGTTCATCCACAAGTGTTTGACCTGTTGACCATTTTAAATTTTCAATTGCTGGACCATAATCTAGTAATGGTTTCATAGTTGAGCCTGGTTGATGATGCATGTCATATGCATAGTTCCAACCGCGTTCAGCCCCGTAATTGCGTCCGCCACCGATTGCTTGAATTTGTCCACTTTTCGTATCAATGACAGACACACCCGATTGGATTTCTTTTGATGGGAAGTTACTGTCATTATTCATAATATTTTCAACAATTTGCTGAGCATTCGGATCAAGAGTTGTGTAAACTTTAATACCTTCTGCCATTGCACTACCATCACCGTTATCCTCTAGTTCATTAATAACAACATCAAGGAAGGCATCATATTTAGAGCCAGAGAATTTTTGACGTGTCGCATCGTCAGCTAGGCCAGCTTGTACGTTTACTTTCTTAGCTTCCTCCATTTGAGCTTTTGTAATTTTACCATGTTGATACATTAATCCTAGAACTGTATTACGACGTTTTTCTGCAAGTTCAGGATTTTTCAATGGATTGTAAGCATTTGGACGTTGTACTAAACCTGCAAGTAATGCCTCTTCATCTAAAGTTAAATCTTTTAGCTCTTTTCCATAGAAATATTGGGCTGCTGTACCGAAGCCATAAACACGACCTGACATCAGCATTTTGTTAAAGTACATTTCAAAAATTTCTTCTTTTGTATATTTACGTTCTAATTGGAAGGAAAGCCAAGCTTCCTGTGCCTTACGTTTTAATTTTTTCTCATTTTGTAAAAATGAGTTTTTAACAACTTGCTGTGTTAATGTTGAAGCCCCTTGTGCCCCGAAGCCATCACGGAAGTTAGCGAGTATTGCACCACCCAGGCGATAAAAATCCATACCACCGTGCTCGAAAAAGCGTACATCTTCCGTTGCAAGGATCGCATTAATCATATCCTCTGGTATATCTTCATATTTTACATATTTACGATTTTCTGCACCAATTGTTGCAAATAAATCACCGTTTTTATCATAGAATTCTGAGGAAACTGGGTCCTTCAGTAAGTTTTCATCTAGTTCAGGTGCGCTACTTGCATAATAGGCGAATAACCCAGCACCTCCAATAAAACATGCAGCTATAACAGCTACTATTGTTAACGTAATGCGCTTGAACCATTTTTTCTTCGATGGTTTCGGAGCGCTTTTTTTATTTTTTTGAGCGAGAGCCTTTTGATGCTCACCGCGTGTTGGACGACGTTCAGTCATTCTACTATCTCCTCACTTTCAGAACCATGGCTTTTTGCTTCAATTAGCTTTTGAACAATCGGTAAATAATCGATCCGTGGATAATAGCTTGTAGGAATTTCAAAAGCTTCCTTTTCTATAGTAGTAAAGGGAATCGATTTACGTTCACCGTTTTCCATCGCTAGCCAGGCCTTTTGTAAAACATCGTATGGCACGATAAAATATCGTTCAAAAGCTGAGAAACGAACGATAATAAAAGCCACACCATTTTGTTCCGTCACTTGCTGCATATGTGTCATTTGATGTACGTGAATATTCTTTAGGGGAAAGCTGGTCTTTGAAGCAGTTTCCTTTGCATCAAAATCAATATAATGACTATTCCAAACACCATTGTAATCTGTTGTTGACGGCGTTCGGAAATAAGCCTCACGAATAACTGCAGCACTTCGTGATGGGTACTCTACTTTGACGATTTGCACGGGAACAGGTTTCTTATGAATGATAGCAAGTCGTCTTTTTACATAATAATCATTTGCTTCATTAATTTCATCTTCTAGTGTTTTCCCTCGATTACTAAAAGAAAAATCCTTGTCCTTTCCCTTTTTTGCTGTTTTTTGAACAGTTGGATTAGGGGAATATAATTTCCCATTCGGATAACGAATTGTCACTTAGTTCACCCTCTATAATACTGCTATTATACAATAGTTTACCATGATTAAGTAGCAGTTCTCCACTTCCAATAATAGTATGATTGATGCTAGATTAGCGGTGGTTTAAATTACCATTAAATAACCGATCTTTGGGCAATTTTCGCCTCTTAAAGTCGAAAAATATCATGTAATATAACTCGAGAATCGTCAAAATAACTGATGAAATTTCCAAACGAATTTATAGAAAAAACTGGTCTCTACGTTAGTTTCTCTACTTAATAGACGATTTTGAAGACTACGAAAATAGACTAGTACACTTAAATTTTATCGAAATACTTCTTCTTTCAGCTAACTTACGCTTATTTTGTCACGCATGAAGGGTATTTTATACATGCGAGGAATACATAAATTAAAGCAAAGGAGGCGTTATTTTGAACAAGTTAAAACAATTAGTTGCGCAGTTGGATCTGGTCAATCAATTACTGTTAACGAGAGTGTCTTTGGAAAACAACGCACAGAGCATGAATTTTTTTATGCAGCTTAAATCTGTTAGCCAGAAAGTAAGCTTAGCAGAAAAGAACTGGCAAGTAAAGAATGCTTGTTCGCCTATTAGTAGTGAAAAATGATAGACTTTGGTACACTTATCTCATATGCAATATAAATAACCCAATATGAGTATTTTTCATACATTATCTACCACAATGAGTGATGTACCTTAAATAGTACTCATCACCAAAAGCAAGGGATGTTGTTTTCTTGAAAGATATGCCATTTATATGGGCAGATTGATGTGATGACTAGGCTTTAGTCACTGGTAAGACCTCGAGAATGCGCTAGTAGTGGACAAGACTAAAAACATTATATGTCCTGTGATAGCTCTTTTAAGACCAACATTGTGCGCTGTCGTTGCTCTTCCCACAGTCGAACGAAAATCAATCCCAAGTTTATGGTGATGAGCCATAAATAGAGCTTTTATTCATCATTGGGAGTAATATAACTCATATAATATAAATAATTTTGTAGACTAAGGTAGAACGAAATTTAGAATAATAGGTTCGCTTGCGCTCATGTAAATGCAGGTGAATCTTTATTGTAAGGATGGATTCAACCTAAATACGATAAAATTCTAAGGTTCATCACCAAAAGTTGTGTTGAAACATGTGACATGTAATGCGTTAGAGGCTATCAAACGAACCTCGGTTGTTGCTGTCGCTACGCTTCCGCACAGAAGAACCTTGATTGTTCCATTCGGACGCCCTAGGAAAGTGCTTAGCCGAAACGGATACAACCCAACTTTATGATGATGAGCCTTCATTAATGAGATGAGGTGCGAAATTGTTGTTACTGCAGCAAACTTCCCAATTAATAGATGAATGTGAAAAATGTGTTTCACGCTTTTGGCAAATGCGTGAGGAGAATCGTTCTCCTGACTTTTTTGTGGAGGTTAAGCCACACGCTGATGTCATTCACCAGCTTTTAAAGGAATGGCAGCAAGAGGCGAATAAGTGGATTCAAAAAAATCAGCCAAAATATATGCATACACAACAAATTGCTTCAGCGGTGGAATCGATGGAGCAATTTGTTGTGCAATCCTTTTATAAAGAAACGAGTAAAAAGCGTTTTTTAGATGCGATTCATTCAACGTCTTATACATTAAAAATTTTTGAAAGGTTAGTGAAGGAGATCGAAACAGATGTTATCGAAAAAAAGGACCATTAGTGAACTGTTAAACGAGTGGAGGTATGATGAGGAGTTAAAGGAACGCATTATACATTGGCAAACGCTTGAAGGGCGTGAAGCTAAATATGCACCTTTACCAGAGAATTTACATCCTTCACTTGTAAAGGCTCTTCGCACAAGAGGGATAGAACAACTGTATACCCATCAACGTCAGGCGTTTGATTATGCGATGGAGGGTGTTTCTTTTACTGCCGTTACACCAACAGCTTCTGGCAAATCATATTGCTACCATTTACCGGTACTACAAAAAATATTAAATGATAAAAATTCACGCGCGATTTATTTATTTCCGACGAAAGCTTTGGCGCAGGATCAAAAAAATGATTTAAATGAATTAATCGAACAAAGCGGTGAGGAAATTTTAAGTTATACGTATGATGGGGATACCGCGCCTGGCATTCGCCAAAAGGTTCGTAAGGCAGGGCATATTGTAATGACAAATCCTGATATGCTTCATTCAGGGATTTTGCCACATCATACGAAATGGGTTTCACTATTTGAAAATTTGCAGTATATCGTCATTGATGAGTTGCATACATATAAAGGTGTGTTTGGCTCGCATGTTGCGCACGTTATTCGAAGATTAAAACGTATTTGTGAGTTTTATGGCAGTAAGCCGATTTTCATTTGTACATCAGCAACGATCAAAAATCCAAAAGAGTTAGCGGAAGCTTTAACGAATGAAAGCCATGCCTTAATTAGCGATTCTGGAGCGCCAGTTGGGAAAAAGACATTTCTTTTTTATAATCCACCAATTGTCCATAAAACATTTGGCGTGCGTCGAAGTGCTGTTTTGGAAGTAAGTGACCTCGCGAAAAGATTATATACAGCCGGAATTCAAACGATTATTTTTGCCAAAAGTCGTGTGCGAGTAGAAATGATTGTGACGTATTTAAAGGAGCTTACACGTAATAAGCTTTTAGATGAATCGGTGAGAGGTTATCGAGGTGGTTATTTACCCTCTGAGCGACGTGTTATTGAACGAGGGCTTCGCGATGGTACTATTCAAACGGTGGTTAGTACAAATGCACTGGAATTAGGCGTTGATATTGGCCAATTACAAGCATGTATCATGACAGGATACCCGGGAAATATCGCTAGTGCTTGGCAGCAAGCTGGTCGTGCTGGTCGTCGTCAGGACGAGGCGCTAATCATTTATGTAGCGCAATCGGCAGCACTTGACCAGTACGTAGTGAACCATCCACTTTTTTTACTTGGCAGTGCACCAGAGGAAGCGCGTATTTATCCTGAAAATATGTTGATTTTAATGGATCATTTGAAATGTGCAGCGTTTGAGCTACCATTTTCCGTACATGATATGTATGGTGAATATGAGATTCAGGAGTTACTGGCCTATTTAGCGGAGGAAGGCGTTGTTTTTAAAACGAGTGAGAAGTGGCATTGGATGAGTGATCGTTTCCCGGCTCATGACATTAGTCTTCGTTCTGCCTCACAAGAAAATGTTGTGATAATTGATATGACTGTTCCTGCACAAACAAAGGTTATCGGTGAAATGGATCGTCATAGTGCGATGACATTACTTCATGAAGAAGCGATCTATTTGCATCAGGGCATTCAATTTCAAGTAGAAAAACTTGATTGGGAAGAAAAGAAAGCCTTTGTACGAGAAGTAGATGTCGATTACTATACTGATGCAAATTTAGCAGTAGAGATGAAGGTGCTAGAAGAAGATCGGAGCCGAAATTATCAGGGTGGAGTTATTGGCTTCGGTGATGTTGGGTTAATCGCACAGGCAACGATCTTTAAAAAAATAAAGTTCAATGGAAATCATGATAATATAGGTTCGGGTCCGATACATTTACCACCAGACGAAATGCATACAAGCTCATCATGGCTATCATTCAAAAATACATCACAATGGTCAGAGGCGGAGCTTACAGACGCTATGGCAGGAGCTGCTTATGCGATGAATGCTTTTATTCCGATATTCATTCAATGTGACAGTAGCGATGTAACAGTTGTCCCTCAGGTGAAGGCTTCTCATAATGAATTGCCAACATTCTTTGTCTATGACAAGTATCCTGGTGGTATTGGCTTAAGTGAAAAGGTTTATGATTTATGGGAAGATTTGTTGACTAAGACGTTGGACCATGTAGCAAATTGTGCTTGCGAATCAGGGTGTCCATCGTGCATAGGAGCACAGGATAGCTTGGAACAAGCAAAGAAAAAAGTAATAGAGCTGCTTCAAGTTTTAAATTAGAGTACAAAGAGGGCTTGATAGGAAAAAGTCTAGCACTATTCCATCAAGCCCTCTTCTTTGATTAACTTATAAATCATCTTACGGTTAATCCCTGTAAGCTCTTCTAATTGACGTCCAGAAAGGTTAGGGTGTTTTTTTTAAAGTCGAACGTAGTAGTTTAATCCTTTTTGTTTTTAGTTCGTTACTGCCCTTTGCTAGAGCTACATTTTTAAATTTTCCAAATCGTCTCTGATCTGATTCAAGAGTTGAAACATTTTAATGCATAATTTCGGAAAGTCGGTGTAATGTGAAGGTGCTCATGGAATACGTTACTTTAATGATAAACTTGTCATTAAAAATAACACAGAACAATGGGAAATTGTTGAAACAGGAAAAGACACTTACCCTCTAACAAACGGATTTAAAGCTAAATTGTTTACAGGAACTGACATGAACGATTTAGTTGAATCGGGGCTTTGGTCAATACCGAACTTTACCACAAATGCTCCAACATCAGGGAAATTCTTAGTTACTGTTCAAGTATCACACGATGAAAAAACTATAATGCAGTTGGCTACTGTAGAAGGCGCAGCAGTAAATAGTTCTCGCATGATGAGAAGAGTAGATGTAGTCCAATCAAATGGCACTATAACGTGGGGCAAGGAATCTTCAACTTCAGAAGCACAAATAAATGGATGGTTTATAAATAATCCGATTGGACGCTTCTACAGGTATTGTATTAAACACAAACACTGGATGGTCAACAAGTTATACTGGTGAAGTTATGGTACAAAAAGTAAACAATATAGGTTTATTGTAAGGGTAGAGTGAAATTATTATCATCGCCAGCACCCTCTACAATATGTACATTACCTGTTGGTTACAGACCAGAATTTACGATTCCAGTAATAATAGGTGGCGTAGTGTCCGGTAAATACACTGCCATTGGAGGACTTGTTGATCAGGGAAGAAATATAACTATTACTGAATATAATGTTAAACAACTTACACAAAACAACCAATATTCTTTTGATTTTTCATTTATTCTTGCTTAAAACTAAGGAGTGTAATAGACCATGGAAGAAAAGCACAATTATCATGCATTTAAAATAAATGATGAAGGCTTTGTAATAGACTAGAAATCAAAATGATAACAATGCTTTCTGAAATGGGGGTTATCCAAAAATAAGCACACACTTAGAAGGATTAACGTTGGTACAACAGCGATTAACAAAAGCTTATGTTACATCAATAATGGGTGAAGTAAGAACTATTGATAGTGTAAAGCCTGATGATTTAAAAAAATATGTAGAATTAGAGATTGCAGAACGTGAAATTGTCGCTTTAGCAGGTGATTAATTCATAATTGTCGAATTATATCCTCAAAAAGGAGGATTTTGATGATTGAAATTATTAAATTTATTCCAATCAAACCAATGTTTACATTTTTATTATTAACAATCATATATCGGTGAATAACTGGATGTAACAGATTTAGAAAATAAACTAATGACTAATTTCCAAAAAGTTAAAATCATTAGTTCTGTGTTATTTCTTATTTCGTTAGGGGCTGCTATTTTAACGGCTGCTTTAGAGTGGTTAAAAGAAAATGACAATAAAAATGGTACAAAATTAGAATTTGATTACGAATTACTTTTAATAGCTATTGTATTTATAATTATATATTTTGAATTCTTTGCTTTTTTCAACAAGTTATCAGGATTTGTAAAACGTTCATCACTGATTGGATCAGCTACACGGATGCCCCATATCGTGTGTTTTAACAATACATCTTTCGGTTCTAATGATAAAAGAACAGATGTATGGCATAGAGTAAATATTCGAGGATATAATGACGGGTATGCAGACGTAACGGCTGAAAAAGGTGCGTCAGGAGAAGGAAGTTCACTCCTTTCTTTCAAATTGAAAACATATTAATGTAATATAAAATCAAAGAAACTAATTTCTGACACAGAAGTTTAGTTTCTTTGATTTTTAGATAGAGAGGAAGCTTGATGGATGGAATGATATTGCTTTGGAGTGCTTCATTTTTTGTCTCAATTCTAACATTAATATTAGCAATAGTTAAGCGTTCTTGGGTTTAAATGCTTCTCAGTACAATTACTTTTTTACCAATCGCATATTATTTTTCTGGGGCAGTAAATGCTTGGAAATACATCGGACTAACACCAATAGTTCTCCTAATATTAACAATAGTATTCTGGTTTTTAAGTAGAAGAAAACAATAAATATTAAAGTCTCTGGAACATCTCTATTGAAACATGCTGAGCAAATCAATCCTCTAACTGAAAAACCACGAAATTTTAGTAAATATGTGAAGAGACTGATTGAAGAAGATATGAAACGGGGTTCAGGTAGTGAGATAAGGATAGAGTATAGACAAAAATGAACCAATAATATGTGAGGAAAAGTCGTATTCCATAGAGACAAAAGAAGCGATAAACAGTTTTATATAAGAAGAGAGATCACTCAGAGATGAGTGGTCTTTTGATTAATATTCAATAACTGTTTCTTTTTAGCACCAAACTCCTGTTTAATATGAATATATTTATCTAACAATTTCGATATTATTGTCCATGTTTTTATATAAAAATACCCTCTTTATTTAAAAAGAAATTAATACAAAAATACCAATTTAAACACAATTATGTATAATTATTTAGGATTAGGGAAATTGATGAAAAAATATTTATAACAATTATTACATTCAATTTAGTTATTACTCTTGCTTTGCCAATACAATCAGTTAAAGCATCGCAAGAGAAATACAAAACACCGTTTAAGGACATTATCAGCGCCCATCCATATTACGACATCATACATGAAATGCGTGACAAAGGTATTATTACGGGTTATGGGGATGGGGCATTTCAACCTTACATAAAAATTAGCAGACAACACGCTGCTGTATTAATTCAAAGAGTTAAAACACTTACGCCTAAGGTAGGATTTAAGGCATATAATGATGTGCCAAAAACGCATCCATATTATGACGCAATTATGCAATTACAACAAACGGGATTGATTAAAGCCGATGCAAAAGGCAACTTCCAACCAGACAAAGAGTTAACACGTGGGGAAATGGCATTTATCCTTGCGAATGCCTTCGATTTAAAGGCTACTGGAAAACATCCATTTAAGGATGTATCTCAAACAACGGAGGAAGGTAAATCTATCGCTGCACTTTATGAAGCAGAAGTTACAACTGGTTTTGATAAAACTACCTTCAAACCAAACGAGCCTCTTTCAAGAGTTCACTATGCAGTATTCTTATATCGTGCATTGAACTATGAGAAAACAACAGGTAAGCCAGTGGAAGAAAAGTCTACTCAAATAGATATTCCTAAAATGAGTATAGATATGAGTTTAGATGACTTTCAAAAGGTAGTTACTAACGATAAATCATTATATGATGTAGCTCCTGATTACAAAGTAACTGAATTTGCCTTTAATGATCCTCGATTTAAAAAGCTATTAATCGAAGGACAACAGTATGTTAAACAAACAAACTTTAAGTATAAAGAAGCGGGAGCGTTTATACATCTGAGGGAACCAAATTGGGTAAATACTTTACCTCCAGGATATACGTCAACTCAAATTGGTATCTTATTCAGTAGTAAAACTAAAGATATTACTTTTACTATTGATTACACTAGTGAAAATGTAGTTAACTTAAGCCTTCAACTATTCAATCTTGCTTATCCAGAGCTTTCGTCATTAGAAAGTAAAATTAATGAGTTAGCAACAGAAGCACGTGAAGCATATGCAAAAGAAAAAAATATTCCTGCAGGTGAACGTGACTTCCAAGGTAATAGAACTAGTGAAGATATCGGAGATTTCAAGGTTAGGTTTGGTGCAGATTCTAGACTAGAAAGTTATCGGATTGAAGTAACAAAGATTAAGTAGGAGTGATTGAGGTGATTGAATGCTTGTTGATTCTGTTCCTCATACATAAAACTAATCATAAAAATATACCAGATTAATTAAAGCCACTCAGTTAAGTGGCTTATCGTTGTTAAATATTAAATACCTAATAACTGTTTCTTTTTAGTATCAAATTCCTCTTGAGTGAGAATTCCGACATCTAAAAGTTCTTTTAATTTTTTTAAAGATCGTTGCCTGTGCGACTAAACCAACATCACCGAAGCCAATGACTCCACCATGATAATCTCGGCTCCGATCTTCTTCTAGCACCTTCATCTCAACTGCAAGGTTAGCGTCAGTATAGTAATCGACATCTACTTCCCGTACATACGCTTTCTTCTCTTCCCAATCAAGCCTTTTCTACTTGAAATTGAATGCCCTGATGCAAATAAATCGCCTCTTCATGTAGTAATGTCATCGCACTATGACGATCCATTTCACCAATAACCTTTGTTTGTGCAGGAACAGTCATATCAATTATCACAACATTTTCTTGTGAAGCAGAACGAAGACTAATGTCATGTGCCGGGAAACGGTCACTCATCCAATGCCACTTCTCACGCGTTTTAAATATAACGCCTTCCTCCGCTAAGTAGTCAAGTAACTCCTAAATTTCATATTCACCATACGTATCAAGCGTAGAAAATGGTAGCTCAAACGCTGCACATTTCAAATGATCCATTAAAATTAACATATTTTCAGGATAAATACGCGCTTCCTCAGGTGCACTATCAAGTAAAAAGAGTGGATGGTTCACTACATATTATAGTGAATAAATGGATGTTTACTACTTTTGTTTGAGTGTCTTTCATATTCATAAAAACGGAAGAAAGAAATAGAAAATTCAATCATTTCCGCACAAAGCTAGTGAATCCTAATGTTAAAAATATCATTTTAGTAATATAAATAAGTATTATACTAGATATTTATTCTTAATTTCATCACAAACTATATATTAAAAGGATTATATTGGTTAAGATGTATATATATAACAAGAAAGGGAGTGTAGTTTTGAAAAAATGGGTTATGAGTTTATTCACAGTATTTATAGCTACATTAGTATTATCTAACGGGGATTCTGTTGAGGCAAGGGAAATAGAAAATACTAAGGAAATTGAAATGAGCAAAACATTATGATGCCAATAATCAGAAAGTAACACCCTATACTAAAGAGGAATACTTCAAAAAAATAGAGGATGCCTCTAAACAGGAAGAGACATTAATTTCTTCAAGAAGTGCTCAATATCCTAATCATTATGATGATTTTGGCAGTGGTGAATTTAAAAATTTTGTATGGATTAACAATGGCAAACTATATAAAAATCCTGAAATCCTGTTTATGTAACTGTAGAAAGAATAAACAGAACAAAGGATCTTGCGGTTTATTTTTATGACAGCTCAGATAAATAGGGAAAGCAGTTTTTTCTTCATCTGGATCTTTCTGGAAATCATCTCCAACAGATCACCTACCTCGTGGAAAATCTTATAAATTTAAATAGGTAAGTGAGAGTGGTGAATTAGCGAAAGTTAAACAAGGAGAAATCGGATACGACAATTAAAATACAAACATATTAGGTTTCCTATTGAATGGGTTAGCTATAAGTTGATCGGCTAGCCCGTTTTATTTTTCCATCTCCATCACGCATCAGCTACTTCACATGATACATTCCATCCAGTACTGGCAAACAAGTAATTATAATTTACAAACTAAGAGTGAGTTCCACCATAAGTTGTGCGTTTAAACTAATATGCTAAATCGAAAAATGTTGAAAAAGCTATGATTGTTTTACGCCTTGACTTATCATCCTCGTTCGGAAATTGGTGCTGATGTTGTGAAAAATGGCTCTGTACGTGTACCTGCAAAGTTTGCAACACATGGCACTTCTCCTTCCACAAAAAAGCATACTCAGTTGCTCGAGCATGCTTTAATAATAAATTAATCCGAGGAGGGCATGGTGGAATAGTGCTAGACTTTTTCCTCTCATGCCCTCTTTAATCTCTAATTTAAAATTCGAAGTAACTCTATTACTTTTTTCTTCGCTTGTTCTAAGCTATTCTGAACCCCTATACATGATGGGCAACCTGATTCACAAGTACAGCCTGAAACATGCTCCAATGTCTTAGTTAATAAACCTTCCCATAAATCATATACCTTTTCACTTAGACCAATACCACCAGGATACTTATCATAAACAAAAAACGTCGGTTGCTCATTATGAGTTGCCATTACCTGTGGGCAACTGCTACATCACTACTATCACATTGAATAAACAAAGGTATAAACGCATTCATCGCATATGCAGCTCCTGTCATGGCGTCTGTTAGCTCCGCCTCCGTCCATTTTTCTAGCGCAGAGAATGATAGCCACGAAGAGCTTGTATGCATTTCGTCCGGTGGTAAATGAATAGGGCCAGAACCGATATTATCGTGTGTGCCGAAGCGTATTTTATTAATTCGTCTGTAGGGATTGTGGGTGTAGTGTTAGAGCAACATCAACTTGTGTAGCCTCTTCTGTCTCTTCAGCAACTATTAATAGTGAGAGCTTCTCGAGATCCTTCTTATCACATTTAATAACTAAAGGTACTTTCTCGCTGTTTTCACGCTTTAGGAATAGAGTTGCTACTGATTTATCATTCCCGATATTAGTACCCATGGCACCTGCGATTGATCCCGCATTACCAAATGTACTCCCGATTAAAGATCATCCCGCAATGTCAAAAGCGCTCTTTTGATCAAGTTTTAAATTAAAGTACAAAGAGGGCTTGATAGGAAAAAGTCTAATACTATTCCTAAGTCCTCTTCTTTCATTCGTGTATAAATCAATTCACGGGAAAAATCTACTCTTAGCCGAAATAGATTTCATATTATATGATTAACTTTATCCACTAAATTCACCTGTACGCTATGACGAAATCAAAACGACAAGAGTACTCGTCTAGCCCTTCTAAAAATCACGTCCTTTTTGTGCAATAGCTAAAAGTTGCACTATGATTACTATAAGATATACTTGTGGTAAAAACTCAAAATAGTTTATAGCAAGCAAAGAAAAACGTACACAAATTTTAGCAATTTTACATGCAGAAAATGAGTGAGGGAAATGTCTTACGAAAATAAAATTTTACAAATGAAAAAAATGCTCGGTAAAAAAACGACAACAACTATAAAAAAAGAGGAAAAACCTGTTTATCAAAAGCCTATTGCTCCAAGCTATACAGAGCGGTGGGAAAAAGCGGGCTTAACGGTTGTAGAAAATGATTTCGGTCTTGTTTTTAAACGACAAGTGCGTTATCCATTTAGTTATCAGCATGGTCATTATAAATTGCAGTCATTTTTTGATGCATTAGGAAAATGGCAAAAGGCAAAGTTCGAACATCCATATGCGTTAGCAATGAATGAAAAAGTCTTGTTTTTTGATACGGAAACGACTGGCTTAAAGGGTGTAGGTACACAAATTTTTCTTCTGGGCTTTTTAGAAGTGTCAAAAGAAGATGAAAGCTTTATTTTAACGCAATTTATTCTAGCTGATCCTGCTCATGAGGCCGCGTTACTTTTTGAATCGAAGCTTTGGCAAAAAACAGCAACGGTGATTACCTACAATGGAAAAAGCTTTGACTGGCCGCAACTTGAAACCCGTTGGACACTCCATCAAAAAGAATTACCTAAATTGCGTACACAGCGGCAAATTGATTTGTTGCATAGTTCAAAGCGTTTATGGAAAAATGATATGGAACGAATGAAATTAAAATCTGTGGAAGAAGAGAAGCTTGGCTTTTCCCGTATTGGAGATATACCTGGATATCTAGCACCAATCATTTATTTAGATGCCATTAAAAGCGGTGTACCAGATGCACTTATGAAAGTCCTTCTTCACAATGAATGGGATTTACTTTCACTGATTACGCTTTATGTCCATTCTACAAATTTGCTATTTGAGGAGGCAAGCGAAGAATCGGCAAAAACGTTTACAAATATCGGGAAATGGTATGCTGATTTAAAAGAGGGTCCACAGAGCGTAAAAGTTTTGGAAAAGGTAACGACCCAATTTGATGCACTTGAAGCAGGAAATGCACAATATTATTTAGCAATCCAGCATAAAAGAAATAAAAAGTTTAGTGAAGCAATCGATGCATTTGTGGCTGCTCTTCATTTCGTTGATTCACGAAAAAAGTTGCATGTATTAGAACAGCTCGCTATGATATATGAACATCAAATGAAAGATTATAACCAGGCCATTTATTATACGCAAGAGGGCATAAAATTAATTAAAAAGAATGAGCAATGGAGAGTAGAACAAAAGGAGAAATGGGAAATTTCTTGGGAAAAGAGGTTACTCAGATTAGGAAATAAGAAATAATTTCCCGGGTAAGCGCAAGAAACGACAAGTTTAGCCTTACATTTGATGTTTTCAAACGATATAATATGATGAAGTGTGCTATAATGTAACGTATGTAGTGTGAGGAAGGGCGATGTGAATGGATATTAAATTAACGTCAAAAATGATCCTTGAAAAGGAATTTAAGAAAAATTTTAAAGGCTACAATGTTGAAGAGGTCGATTCATTTCTTGATGAAATAATACAAGACTATGAAACGTTTGAAAAAGTGGTGGCCCAACTTCGTGAAGAAAATAAACAGTTAAAAGAAGAAATTGATAATACTCCTAAGAGACAACCTGTTGCATCAGCTACTGGTACGACAAACTTTGATATTTTAAAACGTCTTTCGAATTTAGAGAAACACGTATTTGGTAGTAAGTTGTATGAATAATTTTTTGTCAAATATATTGTATTTATCATAAAACTCTAGTATAATCTTTTTATCATCATGAAATTCTGGTAATCGCTGCGGCGCTAGACGTCGTAGAGGAAAGTCCATGCTCGCACGGTTCTGAGATGACCGTAGTGTTCGTGCTTACTGAAAAAATAAGGTAAGGCAGCTGTAAAGGCTGACGGCGGAAGGAAAACCTAAGTCTTAATGATATGGTTGAAACTTCCTGAAAGTGCCACAGTGACGTAGCTTGCTTGGAAACATGCAAGGTGGAACGAGGTAAACCCCACGAGTGAGAAACCCAAATTATGGTAGGGGCACTCTCTTGAAGGAATTGAACGGATAGAGGGACAGAGCTTGCTCTGTAGATAGATGATTACTACCCGGTCGTACGAGGCGATAGCTGTTTGAGTACTCGGGAACAAAACATGGCTTATGGAATTTTATTGATGCTTATTATGAAATGACAAGCGCTCTCCAATTTGGTGGAGAGCTTTTCTTTTGAATACAGTAAGAAAAAGTTACTTGTTAATCATGTCTAGACATGCGCGATATACGTTTGAGAATAAGGCTGTACACTGTTGGTCATGCCCCTGTCCCTACGATTCAAAACATAAACATCTAATAAACTATTATCGCAACGATGTACATATTGTCTACATACGAGTAGACTGACGCAAAAGCGCTTTTCTGAAAAATAAGGGTAGTAAAGAGAGATAGGATGGAGCGGAAACATGAACGGAGTGAACGATAGTCTGGAGAAGCTAAATTCGATTTCCAAATATCCTACTGCTTTAATGACAAAAATCTTCGAAAATGTATCTGAAGGCATTATGATTACGGATAAAGAGAAAAGAATAGAATTGGTCAATCCTGCATTTGAATTTGTTACCGGCTATAAGCGTAATGAAGTGATTGGAAAAACGCCAGCGGTTCTACAGTCAGGTGTTCACGAATTGCAATTTTATTTAGATATGTGGCAAAAGATACGACAAGAAGGCAATTGGCAGGGGGAAATATGGAATCGTCGTAAAACAGGAGACGTATATCCAGAATGGTTAACAATTGTTGGTATAACCAATGATGAGGGAGAAATTACAAATTACTGTGGCATTTTCACAGATTTGTCTGAGAGAAAAATAGTAGAAAATGAACTAGAAAAGCGTTTATTAACGGACTCATTAACGGAAGTATCAAATCGATTTGCATATATTGAAAGAATGGATAATCTACTAGAATCAACTTCTACTATTTCTCATTCAGTACAGCATGCAGTCTATTTTTTAGATTTAGATCGATTTAAGCATATTAATGATACGTTAGGTCATGCGGTCGGAGATACCATTCTAGTAGAAGTGGCAAAGCGCTTAAAAACATTATTGAAAAATAAAGATATCATTGCTAGATATGGCGGTGACGAATTTATTATAACGTTAACAAACGTGAAGAATGCCAAAGAAGCCGCAAATTTTGCTGAACAAATTATTGGGATTATTGAACAACCTTTGGATATTAATGGTCAAGATATTTTTATTTCTACGAGTATTGGTATTAGTATGTATCCATTAGATGGTGAAGTAACGGAGCAATTGATTCATTGTGCTGACAAGGCAATGACATATTCAAAAAAGAATGGCCTTAACGACTATGCTTTTTATTTTGATGAATTGAAGACTGACTCTCAGCGTGTTTTATTATTAGATTCAGAACTACGAAGAGCAATCGAAAACCGGGAATTTGATCTGCACTTCCAACCTAAAGTATCTATGGAAAATGATGAAATTCAAGGGTTAGAGGCACTTGTTCGTTGGAATAGTGAAAGACTGGGATTTGTTTCTCCAGCAGAATTTATTCCGTATGCTGAGGAAACAGGGTTAATCATTCCTTTAAGTGAAGTGATCATAGAAAAAGCTTGTGAGGCAGTTATAGAGATGCGTCAATGTGGCTACAAAACGCCAATTGCTATTAATATTTCAAGTATTCACTTTAAGCAACAAAACTTTTTAGACTCTGTTCAGACAATATTAGAGCGTTATAACACGCCTGCTAACAATTTTGAAATCGAAGTTACAGAACGTACTGTGATGAACAGTGCCAATGAAACGGTTAGCAAACTTGTACAACTGAAGAAAATGGGCTTTAAAATTTCTATTGATGATTTTGGGACAGGTTATTCATCCCTTAGTTATTTGGTGCGCTTCCCCCTGGATTATTTAAAAATCGACCGAAGCTTTATTCAGCATATTGGCTCACTCGATGAAAAACAGGCTGTAGTGGATGCAATTATTCAAATGTCGCATCGTCTAAAAATGAAAGTTGTTGCTGAAGGTGTAGAACAAGCACAACAAGTGGATATACTACGTAAAATGAACTGTGATATAATTCAAGGTTATTATTACAGCAAACCGTTGCCACTTCACGAACTTATTGAGTTTATGGAGTATTGGGAAATTGAACATCAAGGAAGGAATTAGTGTATGGCAAACTATAAATTAGTAGCAACTGCAGCAATGGGACTAGAGTCGATTGTAGCACAAGAGGTACAGGCATTAGGCTATGAAACAACAGTCGATAACGGCAAAGTGTATTTTGAAGGTGACGAAACGGCCATTGCACGGACAAACTTATGGCTACGTGTAGCTGACCGAGTAAAAATCGTTGTAGGACAGTTCCCTGCTAAATCTTTTGAACAATTATTTGAAAGTGTAAAAGCGCTACCTTGGGAAAAATACTTACCAGTTGATGCAGCTTTCCCAGTATCGGGGAAATCTGTTAAATCCAAATTATTTAGTGTACCCGATTGTCAGGCAATTACTAAAAAAGCAATTGTAGAGCGCATGAAACAACATTACAAGCGTTTAGGATTTTTAGATGAATCAGGTGCAACGTATAAAATAGAAGTTTCAATTTTAAAAGATGTGGCGACACTTACTATTGATACTTCGGGTGCTGGCTTGCATAAGCGTGGTTATCGTCAAGCACAGGGCGAAGCACCATTAAAAGAAACATTAGCAGCGGCACTTGTACAAATTTCAAAGTGGAATCCGAATCGACCATTTGTTGATCCATTTTGTGGTTCAGGGACAATTGCATTAGAAGCGGCGATGTTTGGCCAAAATATTGCACCAGGCTATAATCGTGAATTTATTTCAGAGAATTGGCCATGGATGAAGGCAAAAATTTGGGATGCAGTGCGAGATGAAGCGGATAGCTTAGCGAACTACGATCAGCCATTAGAAATTATCGGGTCTGATATAGATCATCGTATGGTGAGTATTGCACAAGAAAATGCATTAGAAGCGGGCTTTGGTGATATGATTACGTTCAAGCAAATGCAAGCACGTGATTTTACAACACAGCTAACAGATGGTGTTATGATTGGTAATCCACCATACGGAGAGCGTATTGGTGACATCGAAGTCGTGGAACAGGTCATTCGTGATTTAGGAAAAGTCATGAAAAACTATCCGACTTGGTCTGTATACATGCTGTCTTCAATGAAAAACTTTGAGGAATTGTACGGTCGTCAATCGACGAAGAAGCGTAAATTATTCAATGGCTTTATTGAAACAAATTATTACCAGTTCTGGGGACAAAAGTCTAAAAGAGATTAACAAACGGTAACGGAAGATAAGATTTTTTCTTATCTTCCGTTTCGTCGCGTATAATAGGAGCAGATAGTTAGAGGGGGAACGTCAATTGCGTAAATCTTTACCATTTGTATTAACGAAGGACCGCTCATTTTTTGAGTCATTAGGTGACTGGATGGGGGACGTCCTTTACGATGAATTACCAGAAAAGGGCTTTGAATGCCGTGATGAACAAATTTTTATGGCATATCAAATTGAGCAAGCTCTAAAAGAGAAAAACGTGCTTTTTGCTGAGGCAGGTGTAGGAACTGGAAAAACAATTGCCTATTTACTACCAGCTGTATCCTATGCACGTTATACGGGAAAACCAGCCCTAATCGCATGTGCTGATGAAACATTAATCGATCAGCTAGTGAAAGAGGGCGGCGATATTTATAAGCTACAACAAACGTTAGGTCTTGAAATTGATGTTCGCTTAGCAAAGTCACGAGATCAATATTTATGTTTAAAGCGTTTTGAGGATGCGGAAAAAGTGGTGTCCGATGAATGGATCGACGATATTGCGTTTTCTATACCTGATGGCGTATATGCACAGGGCTCGATGATTGCTATACAACCTTATGGTGAGCGTAGTGATTATCCAACAGTCAGTGATGAAGATTGGCAAAAAGTAAACTACAACTCGATTATGCAGTGTTCTGTATGTGAGCTACGTAATCGATGTGGTCAAACATTACATCGTGCACATTATCGTAAATCAGCGGATCTCATTATTTGTTCACAAGATTTTTTAATGGAACATTTAGCTACAAAGGAATCTCGTGAACGTGAAGGGCAATTAGCTTTATTGCCTGAGGTGTCAATGATTGTGCTAGATGAAGGCCATTTATTAGAATATGCCGCACAAAAAGCAATGACGTATAAAGTACAGGCGACAACAATTGTTACATTGTTAGAGCGTTTAATGGTAGATGGTGTGCGAGAACGTACATTATATGCGATGGAAAAATTACAAGATGACCATGAGTTATTTTTTGACCAGCTACGAGATGATTTAGTAGCTTCTGAAGAAGAGCGTAAACGTATTAATAAATCGCCCAATTTATTGAAATACGGTAAACAACTTATTGCTGATGTTGAAACATTACTCGAAGAATTTGTCTTTGAATCTGAAATGTATATGATTCCAGAATATGAATTAAATATGGCAGAGGAGTATTTAGAACAATACGAGGCATCCTTACGTATTTTCATAGCGCAGGGAGATGCAGTCGATTGGTTAGAGGAAACTGATGGAGAGGAAACGCTCGTAATTATGCCGCGCCTCATCACAGAAGTTTTAGCAGAAAAATTATTCTCTAAAAAACTTCCAATAATATTCTCTTCAGCAACATTATCAGTCAACAAAGATTTTTCCTATATTGCTTATAGCTTAGGAATCCGTGATTATCAATCATTTTCTGTTCCATCTCCATTCGATTATGAAGAAGTTATGCGAATTTATTTACATGAGCTATCACAAAAAGGGAAAACGGCGCGTGTTCAACAGCTATTACGTGACGGAGAAAAAACATTAATTTTATTTAAATCAAAACAAGCGATGTTAGATTTCAAAGCAGAGTTACCTCTTATGGAACGGATGTATGTAGCGTTTGAGGGGGATCGTGAACTATCAGGAATTGTGCGTGATTTCCAAGAAGGCACGATCAAAACATTATGCTCCTATCATTTATGGGAAGGTCTAGATTTGCCAGAGGAGGCATTAACACGAGTTATTATTTATGATTTGCCTTTCCCTCCACATGATCCATTATTTGATGCGAAACGTACTTTTGCTGAAAATCCATATGAAGAAGTGGAATTACCGTTTATGCAACTTCGTTTACAGCAAGGAATGGGGCGTTTAATTCGTACTTCCAACGATCATGGAGATATTCATATTTTGTTAAATGAAGAAGAAGCAAAGCAACGTGAAACATTTGAAAATATATTAGCCGTTACACCAGAAATTAAGTAGAAAAAAGCGAGTTTGCATCTGATGCAAGCTCGCTTTTTTTGTATATTAAAATAATATTTCTATCGCAAGATAATGATGAAGTTGAAAAAAGTGTTGAATATTTCTCTTTTAAGCTATATAGTTCTTTGTAATGCAACGAAAATTATTAAAATAAATTATTTTTTATATTGAAAATAATTTTGCAAAAGGTTTATAATGATGACAAGAATTTTAAGAATAATCAAAATCAACATTTGGTTATTCCGTGATAGGGGGGGTGAGCCTGTCGAACATTCAATCGGTGTGCCAAAAATATACGAGCTTGTCTGCAACAGATGTAGAAAAGTTAATAGAAATAGAAGCTACATTATCGTATTATGCTGAGTTGACAGATTGTTATATGTTCATAGATTGTATGCTGGAAAACTTACCACATGCAATTGTAGTCGCAGAGGCTTTCCCAAAAACAAAAAGTGGCTTATACGAAAAATCTGTAATTGGCAAATTTGTATTTGAAAGCTTCGAGCCAGCAGTATTTGCTGCGTTTAAAAATAAAGAAAAATCATCAATTACTCGGGCAATCACACAGGAAGGTATAACGGTTGAACAAAACGTTGTCCCTCTCTTTAATGACCAACAACAGGTGATTGCAGTGTTAATCCAGGAAAAAAAGGTGGAAGTGCAAACAACACCAATAGATGATTTTCGACATATGCCTTTTGCATTAATTGAGCATATTGTTGAGCCAAATTCTCAACCGATTCCAGTAGTTTCTGATTTGCTCGTAGAATCCATTATTCTCACAAATCATGAAAACAAAGTGATCTATAGCAATCCTGCGGGTCACCGATTTATATCGGAACTATCAGGGCTAGAACGTTTTGACAATGTTGCATTGAATAAGATTTTACCTTTTTTACAGGAGGTCTATGATAAAGGCGATGATGTCTTTTTCTTAGAAATTACGATTGATCGTAAATCCTTTATTGTAAAGAAAATTCCTATTCGTGATCAAAACGATAAAGTGACACTCCTCATTATTCACGATCTTTCAGAGCTAAAGCTGAAAGAAAATGAATTAATGATGAAAACATTTGCTATACGAGAAATTCACCACCGCGTGAAAAATAATTTACAGACCGTTACAAGTCTATTGCGCCTGCAAATGAGAAATGACTTGTCAGCTTCTAGTGCAAGTGCATTTCAAGAGGCATTAAACCGAATATATAGTATTTCATCTGTTTATGAACTTATTTTAGAAAATGAGGATAACGCTGAAGAGAAAGTAGACGTTATCGCATTGTCTAAAAAAATTGGACATAAAATGGTTGGGACATCCAACACATCATCTATTCAATTAACCTTTCATGACGATAATGTACAGTTATTTTGTCATTCTAAAAAAGCTGTTTCGCTCGCATTAATCATTTGTGAGCTACTGCAAAATGCACTGAAATATGCTTTTATTGGTCGTGAGGAGGGTACAATCGATATTCAATTTCAACAGGATGCTTATTCTATTTCACTTTATATTTCTGACAACGGCGTTGGAATGCAAGAGGTGAAAGCATCATTTGGAATGGAGATTATTACAAGGCTTGTTGAATATGATTTAGCTGGCACATTTTCAATTATCCCTAGCGAACAAGGTACACATACTCATATTCAGTTCCCTGTAAGTGAGGAGGTATTTATCTTAAATGACTAGGAAAGTTATGATTGTCGAAGATGAGTCGCTTATTGCAATTGATTTGAAGTTTATGCTAGAGGATAACGGCTACGAAGTGGTAGCACAAGCGAATAATGGAGAATCAGCCATTGAGTTGGCTTTTACACATAAGCCACAGTTAATTTTAATGGACATTAAAATGCCAAAGCTGGATGGTTTAAAGGCAAGCAAAATTATTGAACAGCAACTCGGTATACCGGTGCTATTTATATCAGCTTATAGTGAAAAAGAATTGTTACTGTACATGAAGCAGGACAATATTTTAGGCTATGTTATGAAACCGTTTTCTGAGAAGAATGTCCTTCCGGCGTTGGAGGTGGCATTTCACCAGATTGATAAGTTTAACCGTTTAAACGGGGAATTGCTGTATAAACAGACAGAATTAGAAAAGCGAAAAATAATCGAACGAGCAAAAGGTTTGCTCATGCAGTCAGAAAACCTTAGTGAGGACGAGGCTTATAAAAAAATTCGCAATGAGAGTATGCAGACTCAACAGGAAATGGTGCTTATTGCAAGGCGCATTATCAATTCATTACAAGTAAATAGTTAAAGCAAAGACGCTTTAAAGAGATTTCCTCTTTAATGCGTCTTTTTTTTATAAATTTTTTAGCAAAACTAAAGGGGTGATGAGAAGGATGGCAATGATAGGAACGGTTATCGTTTATATTATTATGATTTGTGCAGTTTTAGGAGCAATCGGAGCAATTCGAGATGCTGAATATGGAATCGGGAAAGAGTTTATGAATGGTATTCATACGGTTGGACATATTTTTGTACCTGCTGCAGGGATCATGGCTGCTATACCTTACTTAACGTGGTTTATAAGTCATTTTATTAGTCCGATTTTTGAAATGATTGGTGCTGATCCAGCTATAGCGGCAACGACAATTTTAGCCTCGGACATGGGAGGATACCAATTAGCGAATGCGTTAAAAGAGTCGTATGAAGGATGGGTGATGGCTCTAGTTGTCGGATTTATGTCAGGCGCAACAATCGTGTTCTCTATTCCGATGGGACTTGCCATGTTAGATAAGCGGGATCATAAATATATGGCTTTAGGTATTATGGCGGGGGTTTTAACAATTCCGATTGGAGCATTTATTTCTTCCATCATGATTGTGACATTTAATACAGATGTTCGTGAAGTGATTAGTACAACAGCGGAACCAACATATGTTTTTGCCATTTCAGTTTTACAAATATTAATCAATTTATTGCCTTTATTTATTTTCGTAGTATTAATCGCGTTAGGTCTCAAGCTAGTTCCAAACGGCATGATCAAAGGTTTCATGATTTTTGGACGCGTGATGGATGCTGCTATCAAACTAGTACTAGTGTTCTCGATTGTAGAAATTTTCACAGGTATTTTTACAAAGATTTTCGGTGCATGGGGCTTTGATCCAATCATGGCAGATAAAGTGGATCAATTCCGGGCATTAGAAACTGCTGGGTATATCGGTATTATGCTAGCGGGAGCATTCCCAATGGTGTACTTAATTAGAAAATATGCATCGAAACCTTTAGAAGCAGTAGGTGGGAAATTAGGCTTATCATCAGTAGGAAGCGCAGGTATTTTAGCGACAATTGCTAATATTTTAGCCATGTTTACACTCGTTCGATATATGCCACCTAAAGATAAAGTTATTAACATTGCCTTTGGAGTGTGTTCAGCATTCCTTCTAGGAGACCATTTATCGTTTACGGCTAATTTCCAGCCGACAATTATTTTACCTGTTATTGCTGGTAAGTTTTTAGCTGGTGTGATCGCTATTATTTTAGCTTACAAGCTATCTGTTCCAACAGCTTTAAGGCTAGAACAAGAGGATCGCAAGGCAGGCATTATTAAAGAAGGTGAATATTTAACAGATAAAAATCTTGAAAGGGGAGATGACGTGTGAGTGAAGAAAAGAAACGGTTTATTCAAGAATTTGTACCAGGTAAGCAACTAACATTGAGTCATCTAATAGCAAATCCTGATCCTGATATGTTTCAAAAGCTGGGCATTCAAGAAGCAGGTGCACTGGGCATCATGACATGTACACCGAGTGAGACGGTTATTATCGCAGGAGATTTAGCGACAAAGGCAGCCAATGTAAAACTAGGATTTCTAGATCGATTTACTGGCAGTCTCGTTATTGTTGGAAGTGTATCCGAGGTTGAAATGGCGATGTTAGAGATTAATCGTTTTCTATCAGAGATGCTAGGCTATACGCCATCAAAAATAACGAAGTCATAGGATGTGCCATATGAAAAATCGAGTAATGATTATAGGTGGTGTGCAAGCAGGTAAGTCGACGCTGATGAATGTGTTATTGGGGAAAGATAGACAAGCCAATAAAACACAGGCGCTCGTTTATGATGACTGGATAGTTGATACACCCGGAGAATATATAGAAAATCCGATGTATTACAGAAACATTATGGCAACATCGCTTGAAGTGACACATGTGATTTATTTGCAGGATGCCACCTCATCAAAGAGTGTTTTTCCTCCGCAATTTAGCTTAGGAATTCCTAAATACCAAATTGGTGTTATCACAAAAATTGATGCACCACATGCAGATGTAGAAAGAGCAAAAGCGTTATTACAAAATGTCATGACGCATGGTCCGATTGTGAAAACCTCTTCGTGGCAAAAGCTTGGTATTGAGTTTATTGCGCCACTTATTCAGCTCCATTCTGACGACGAAATTCGTCAGTTTGTTAAGGATCGTGACAGTCCTTATCTCATGTATTGTCCCTTAAGTGGCGAGAGGGGAGAGTAAGTTGAAGATAGAAAAAATTTATAGTGCAGGCATTGATATTGGTACAAGCACAACCAAGATGGTGGTCAGTAGTTTTCTATTGAAAAACGTTGCAGGTTTAACGCATGTGCCCCGAATAGAAATTATTGAAAAAACAGTTCTCCATCAAAGTCCAATTATTAAAACACCGTTTATCAATAAAGAAATTATCGATATGGAAAAAATCGAGCAATTTATTTTTCAGCAATATCAATTGGCCCAAATTGCACCAGCAAATATTTCAACAGGTGCCATTATCATTACAGGCGAATCTGCTACAAAGGAAAATGCCAGCGAGGTTGTTCATGCGATTGCAGATACAGCCGGGCACTTTTTAGTTGCTACTGCTGGACCTGATTTAGAAGGCATCATTGCAGCAAAAGGAGCAGGTACATTACAGCAATCAAAAAATACTGCCAAAGTTATCGCTAACATCGATATCGGCGGTGGTACTGCAAATATTGCGGTAATGCAGTTTGGCGAAGTAATGGGTACGTGTACATTGCATGTCGGTGGAAGACTTATAGAATTTCAGAATGGCCTTGTCCAATCGATTTCGCCACCCATTATGAAACTAATGGAGAGATGGCCAAAGCCATTAAAGGTTGGTGATTCAGCAGAGGATGTACGTGTTACACAATTAATCCAAGAAATGGCGGATATAGTAGCGATGACGCTAAGCGGACAATTAACAGACGAACGGCATCCTTTATTGCTAGGACATTTGCCAACTTGGGGTAATCCGATTGATGCACTCGTTTTTTCCGGTGGGGTAGCCACCTGTATTTATGAAAGTGAATGTACAAATCGTCAGTATGATGATATCGGTGAAAGGTTGGCAAAAAAGCTTTTAGAGCATGAACAGCTACAATCCTTTTTATGGCTAAAACCTGAGGAAACAGCAAGGGCAACAGTGACGGGTGCGGGGACGCAAACGACTGAGATCAGTGGTGCAACGATTCAAGTAGATGCGGAAGTATTACCTTTAAAAAATGTACCTGTTTTCAATTGCCATATAGATACGCACAGCAAAGAATTCGACGATGTGGTGAAAAAAGCCATTGAACGAGCCGATGCTCTATTTTCTACCCAGGAGAATCGCTCGCCGTTTGCACTCTATTTTAGTCAGTTACCATATTTAAGCTTTCAGGATGTTCGTGTATTATGTGAGGCTATTTTGAAGCATTTAGCGACGAGAAGCTCCAAGGAAATACCAATTATCATAGTCATTCAATCAGATTATGCAAAAGTTATTGGGCAAACGATACAAGCGATCAATCAAACAGTTCCTATCATTTGCATCGATCAAATCAAAGTAGAAACAGGTGATTATATTGACATTGGGCAAGTGCTACCGTCAGGTGTTGTCCCAATCGTTGTAAAAACACTTGCTTTCCACTCAAAGTAAGGAGGATGAATGTGAATCTATCGGTGATATTTGGTGGAGAAAAATATAATTTTAAGTCATTAAAGGATGTAATGGCTAAGGCCAATGAAGAAAAATCAGGAGATCAGCTAGCGGGGATTGCGGCTGAATCTGTACAGCAACGAATTGCGGCCAAGGCCGTTTTAAGTGAGCTACTAGTGAAGGATATAAGAGAAAATCCATTAGTTCCTTCTGAAAATGATGAAGTATCACGCATTATTGAAGGTGATATTAATGAGCAAATTTATGAAGAAATTAAAAACTGGCGTATCGAACAACTAAGAGAATACATTTTATCCAATGAAACAGGTGATCGGGAATTAAAACGCTTAAGCAAGGGCATGAATTCAGAAATTATTGCGGCCGTAACAAAGCTAATGTCCAACTTAGATCTTGTCCATGCTGCCAATAAAGTAGAAATACTGTCGACTTGCAATATTACGATTGGGCAAAAGGGCACACTTTCCTCGAGATTGCAGCCAAATCATCCAACAGACAATATCGACGGTATTATTGCCTCCTTAAAAGAAGGATTGTCCTATGGCATTGGCGATGCAGTCATAGGTATTAACCCAGTTGATGACTCAGTTGAAAGTGTAAAAAAAGTATTGCATGCCACAAAGGAGTTTATCAATGATTGGTCAATTCCTACACAAAACTGTGTGTTAGCACATATTACAACACAGATGAAAGCCATTAAACAAGGGGCGCCAGCCGATATGATTTTCCAAAGTATTGCTGGAACGGAAATTGCCAATCGCTCGTTCGGCATTTCTGCTGACCTAATAAGAGAAGCAGAAGAGCTTGTGAAAAAGCACGGAACAGGAACAGGCCCGAACTTATTCTATTTTGAAACAGGACAAGGTTCGGAGTTATCTGCTGAGGCCCATATGGGTATTGACCAAGTAACACTTGAATCGCGCAATTACGGCTTTGCTAGACATTTTAATCCGTATATTGTGAACACGGTTGTTGGCTTTATTGGACCTGAGTATTTATACAACAACAAACAGGTAATACGTGCTGGCCTTGAAGATCATTTCATGGGTAAAATGCACGGTCTCCCAATGGGCGTAGATATTTGTTACACAAACCATATTAAGGCAGACCAAAATGATATTGAAGATTTAAGTGTTTTGCTAACAGCAGCTGGTGTCAACTTTATTATCGCTGCCGCTATGGGCGACGATGTCATGCTGAACTATCAGTCCATGAGCTTCCATGATGTCGCAACATTACTTCAAACGTTTGGTAAAAAACCAGCTCCTGAATATCTAGCGTGGTTAGAAAAAATGGGCATCTATGAAAATGGTCGTCTATCTGCAAGAGCCGGCGATTTATCTATATTTGAAAGGTAGGTGAATCCATTGAATGAACAATTAGTATCGATGATTACACAGCTCGTTATGGAAAAGATGGGCAATAATGCATCAGAAAAGTCTTCTCATGACACAGCTGTGCCAACAGAAAACCAAAAGGAAACACTTATTAAGTTTCACAATACTGTAGCTAATGCTAATGGTACTGATGAAGTAGCAAACCCAAGCATAATAGAACAATCAATTGAACCATTAATTAAGCTTTATCATACTGAATCAAGTAATGATGAACAATCGTATTACAGCACAAGTAATGATGAATCGACTTATACGTCAGTACCTATCACAGAATTTAAATTTGAAGAGGATAAAGTGTCTGAAAGTGTTCAAGCTGCAAAAAAGCATACACCAGCAAGGATTGGTGTTGGCAGAGCTGGGACAAGGCCTAAAACAAAAACTTGGCTAAAGTTCCGACTTGATCATGCAGCGGCAGTAGATGCGGTATATGGAGAAGTGACAGAAGAGCTACTACAAAAGCTTGAAGTCTTTCAAGTAACAACAAGAGTATCAGATAAAGAAGAATACATTACTAGACCAGATTTAGGTCGTCGTTTATCAGAAGAAGCAAAGACACTTATTCAAGCTAAATGTACAAAAAATCCAAAAGTACAAATCATTATTTCTAACGGATTAAGTGCAAGTGCGATTGAAGAAAATGTGCAAGACGTTTACTTAGCATTACAGCAAAGTCTTCGCAATTTAAATATTGAAATAGGAACTACGTTCTATATTGATAAAGGGCGTGTTGCTCTTATGGATGAAATTGGGGAGCTTTTACAAGCAGAAGTGATCGTTTATTTAATCGGTGAGCGCCCTGGACTTGTATCTGCTGAGTCTATGAGTGCCTATATATGCTATCAACCTAGAATTGGCACAGTAGAAGCTGATCGAATGGTCGTTTCGAACATTCATAAAGGTGGTATCCCGCCATTAGAGGCAGGTGCTTATTTAGGAACGGTCGTTCAAAAAATATTGCATTACAAGGCAAGTGGAGTAGGTCTTGTGGCAAAAGAAGGTTAGGGGGCAAACAATGAATCCTCAAAAACTTATGGCAGAAATTTTGGCCATGCAAATCATTCCAAGAGTGAATAATGAATTAGCAGAGCAATTAGCTTTAAAGCCATATCACAATAGCATTGGCCTCGTAACGCTAACAATAGATGATGTTGGATATGTAGCGTTGGACGAGGCTACGAAAAAAGCAGATGTTGATGTTGTTTATGCGAAAAGCTTTTATGCTGGAGCGGCACATGCATCTGGGCCATTATCTGGTGAGGTCATTGGCATCATTGCTGGTAGCTCGCCGGATGAAATACGCAGTGGTTTTGATGCGATTCAGCAGAAAATTCAGTTTGATACGTATTTTGAAGCCATTCTTCAAAATGAAAACCACGCTCTTTTTGCACATACTGTAGCGAGCTGTGGTACGTATCTGGCTAAGCTAGCCAACGTAAAGGTTGGTACAGCCCTTGCATATTTAATAGCACCGCCCCTTGAGGCTGTAGTCGGTTTAGATACAGCATTAAAGGCAGCAGATGTAGAACTAAAGGTTTTCTTTGGTCCACCATCTGAAACCAATTTCGGTGGCGGTTTATTAAGTGGTAGCCAATCTTCCTGCCAAGCTGCTGCAAATGCTTTTAGAGAAGCTATTGAAAATTTAGCGAGAAACCCAGTTGTTTAGAAAGGAGGGGCTTTAGTGGCCACACTAGATAAAGATTTATTAGCAATTCAAGAAATGAGAGACGCGGTGAGACATGCCAATATTGCCCAGGCTGCTTACATGCAGTATTCACAGCAGCAAGTAGATCATATCGTAAAGGCTGTTGCAGATGCTGCATTTAAAGAGGCAGAACGTTTGGCAAATATGGCCGTTCAGGAAACAGGGATGGGCATACCTAATCATAAAAAAATGAAAAATGAGGTAGCCTCTAGAGATGTTTATGAAGATATTAAAGATTTAAAGACTGTTGGTGTCGTTGGTTTCGATCGAATGAAGAAAGTGACAGAGATTGCTAGTCCGTTTGGAGTCATCGCTGGCATCGTACCAACGACAAATCCAACATCAACAGCAATCTTCAAAACACTTATCTCATTGAAAACTAGAAATGGTCTCGTACTAAGCCCACACCCATATGCGGTCGATTGTACAAAGGAAGCTTTAGAGATTTGTAGAGTAGCTGCAGAACAAGCTGGAGCACCTGCTGGATTGCTACATTGTTTAACAATGTCTTCTATGGAAGCTACGCAGCAATTAATGAAGCACCCAGATATTCACTTAATTTTAGCGACTGGTGGCGGTGCTCTAGTAAAAGCAGCCTATAGTTCGGGCAAACCTGCTTACGGTGTAGGACCAGGAAATGTTCCAGCTTACATTGAAAAATCGGCGAATATATCCAAATCCGTTTGCCAGCTTGTGCAAAGTAAGTCTTTTGATAACGGCACAATTTGTGCTACAGAACAATCAATTATCGTAGATAAAGTCATCGCAGAGCAAGTGTTAACAGAGCTTAAGAAAAATAATGCTTATATTTTGAGTGATGAAGAGAAGGTGAAGATGGAGAAGCTGATTTCTCCAGTCCCTGGGAAGGTAAATCCTCAAATTGTAGGGAAGTCAGCAGCTTGCTTAGCAGATTCTATCGGTATTACCGTGCCGGAAGATACAAAAGTCCTAGTTGGTATGGAAACGATAATTGGCAAGAACATTCCATTTTCACTGGAAAAACTATCACCGATATTTGCGTTATACACTGTCGAGGACAGTACAGAGGCAAAACAAGTAATGATTGATTTACTCAACATAGGTGGACGCGGGCATACATGCTCGATTCATACAGAAAATACAGCTTTAGCTGAGCAGTTTTCAGTGGAATTACCGGTGTCTAGAATTGTTGTTAATACATTATCATCCATCGGCGCAGTTGGTGGAACTACTGGATTGGCCCCATCCTTTACATTAGGGTGTGGTACTTTTGGTGGCAATATTACGTCCGATAACATTACAGCGAGACATTTATTGAATATTAAACGCATGGCTTATGGCATTAAAGATGTAGAAGTGCCAAAACCAGAATTTTTAGCAAAACCAGTAGTAGACAATATCAAGGCACAAGATCCATCTTTGGATACAGCAGTAGTTCAACAAATTGTTGATCAAGTATTAAAACAAATAACATTACAAAATAAATAATTTGGAGGAATGACAAATGAGTACAGCATTAGGAATGGTAGAAACAAAAGGATTAGTAGGAGCAATTGAAGCAGCGGATGCAATGGTGAAGGCTGCTAGTGTTAATTTAGTAGGAAAAGTACATGTTGGTGGCGGTATCGTCACTGTATTAGTTCGTGGTGATGTAGGCGCAGTAAAAGCAGCTACTGATGCAGGTGCAGCAGCGGCCCAACGTGTTGGAGAACTTCTATCAGTTCATGTAATCCCACGCCCACACCATGAATTAGAATTAATTTTACCAAAAGCAGAGGCTTAATTTTATGTCGTTCCGGACAAGGGCGATGGATAGAAGGGTCGAAGTGACGGAAAGAGGGTTCGAAGCGACGGAAAGAAGAGCAGAAGAGACGGAAAGAAAGACCGAAGCGACGGAAGGAATCCTCGGAGTGACGGAATGAAGTCGAAGCGACGGAAAAAAGAGCTGAAGAGACGGAAAGAAAGACCGAAGCGACGGAAAGAATCCACGGAGTGACGGAAGGAAGTCGAAGCGACGGAAAGAAGAGCTGAAGAGACGGAAAGAAAGACCGAAGCGACGGAAAGAAGAGCTGGAGCGACGGAAGGAATCCTCGGAGTGACGGAAAGAAGTCAAAGCGACGGAAGGAAGAGCCGAAGCGACGGATAGAAAGATCGAAGCGACGGAAAGAATCCACGGAGTGACGGAAGGAAGTCAAAGCGACGGAAAGAAAGACCGAAGCGACGGAAAGAAGAGCTGGAGCGACGGAAGGAATCCTCGGAGTGACGGAAAGAAGTTAAAGCGACGGAAAGAAGAGCAGAAGAGACGGAAAGAAAGACCGAAGCGACGGAAAGAATCCACGGAGTGACGGAAGGAATCCACGGAGTGACGGAAAGAAGTTAAAGCGACGGAAGGAAGAGCCGAAGCGACGGAAAGAATCCTCGGAGTGACGGAAAGAAGTCAAAGCGACGGAAAGAAGAGCTGAAGCGACGGAAGGAATCCACGGAGTGACGGAAAGAAGTCAAAGTGACGGAAGGAATCCTCGGAGTGACGGAAAGAAGTCAAAGTGACGGAAGGAAGAGCCGAAGCGACGGAAAGAAGTCAAAGCGACGGAAAGAAGAGCCGAAGCGACGGAAAGAAGAGCCGAAGCGACGGAAAGAAAGACCGAAGCGACGGAAAGAATCCACGGAGTGACGGAAGGAAGTCAAAGCGACGGAAGGAAGAGCCGAAGCGACGGAAAGAACATCATAAAAGAAAGGGCAGGATGTTACACATTAAGTTGCACTTCATCCTGCTTCATTTTCAATAACAATATAGCGAAATAGATATAGAGGTGGCTAACTTGAATACAGCAACAAAAACATTTCCTGTGGCCATTTCAGCTCGTCATATACATGTCAGTGAAGAGGATTTGCAGGCACTTTTTGGTCCAAATGCGACGCTAACGAAGGATTTTGATCTTTCGCAGCCGGGGCAGTTTGCAGCCAAAGAGCGTGTCTCTATTGAGGGACCAAAAGGTGTTCTTCACAATGTTCGTGTATTAGGTCCAGTAAGAGCGGCGACACAGGTGGAAATTAGTCGAACAGATGCAATGAAATTAGGATTAACCCCTCCTTTGAGACAATCGGGTGATATCGAAAGTTCAGCTGGCATCAAATTAATTAATCAAGAACAAGAAATACTCATCAAGCAGGGAGTCATTATTGCACAGGCACATATTCATATGACAGAAAAAGATGCATTAGCATTGGACGTACAAAATAATGAATTAGTATCTGTTGAAGTTGATAGTGAGCGACCTGTGACATTTCGTGGGGTTGTAGTTCGTGTATCAAACGAGTTTAGTTTAGAGATGCATATCGATACAGATGAAGCAAATGCTGGCTTTATTGAACAGCAAGCCGAAGGAAAAATTATCAGATCATTGACATAAGGAGGAGGTTAGATGCAGGAAAATTTAATCCAAAAAATTGTTGAAGAAGTGTTACAGCAAGTTTTGAAAAATCAGCCTTCCTCTCATCATGACGGAAAAATTCCTGTCGGTGTATCAGCGCGACATGTACATCTTGCTCAAACGGAAGTGGAGCAGCTTTTTGGTGAAAACTATCAATTAACACCTAAGTTTGAGCTTTCACAACCAGGACAGTTTGCTGCTGAGGAAACGGTTGTTATTGCTGGTCCGAAGGGATCCATTGAACGAGTACGCATTTTAGGTCCAGCTCGTTCATTATCTCAAGTAGAAATTAGTTGGACAGACGCGATGAAGTTAGGGGTTAAGCCACCTTTAAGGGTATCCGGAGATATTAAAGGCTCTAGCCCCGTTACACTTATTGGTCCAAAGGGCAGTGTCGTGCTAAATGAGGGACTCATTATAGCACAAGCACATATTCATATGTCACCGACTGACAGTGCTCGGTTCCAAGTAGTGGACGGACAATCGGTACAAATTAAAGTAGAAGGTATAAGACCGATTATTTTATCAAATGTAATGATTCGTGTTTCAGAGCGTTATCGATTGGAGATGCATATCGATACTGATGAGGCAAATGCAGGTTTAATTCAACAGGGTGCATTCGCAGAAATTGTCCATGCTCAAACTAAGGAAAAAATAAACGTCAAAGAACTTCCGCCAATCGCCAGTCAAGCTGAAAAACCGTTAAGCTATCTATTTGATAAGAAACTGCTTTCGCAAGTAGAAGTGCTTGAAATAGAAGCACAGGAAATTGTTGTTCCGAAGAAAACCATTGTGACGGCATTGGCTTATGACAAAATACGAGAGCTCAATAAGACGTTAACAATTCGCGCTGACTAATTATAGTCCATAAAGAGGTGAAGTTCATGCAGATGGGAAGAGTTATCGGTAGTGTATGGGCAACACGTAAAGAAGAAGGGTTGAATGGCTTAAAATTATTAATTATTCAACCAATCGATTCTAATCAACAGCCGATTCGAACAGAGATTGTAGCAGCTGACCGTATCGGGGCAGGAATTGGAGATGATGTGCTCATTACAAGTGGTGGATCATCCCGATATATTATGAAAGAAAATCCATTGCCTATCGATGCTGTCGTTATAGGTATTATTGATTCTACGGAAGTGATGCGAGGTGAGGAAAATGGGTAGCGCAATAGGAATGATTGAGACGAAAGGATTAGTTGGTTCTTATGAGGCAGCAGACGCGATGATAAAGGCGGCAGATGTGACCATTGTCAAACAAGAATTTGTTGATGGTGGCATCGTTACTGTGGTAGTTAAAGGTGATGTTGGATCCGTTCAAGCAGCTGTAGATGCTGGGAAAGAGGCGGCTAAGCGTGTTGGAGAACTATTAGGTGCTCACGTAATTCCAAGACCAGATGAAGAGGTTTTTCAGATGATTAAAGGACCGGAAGTACCGAAGAAAAAGCCAATAGCAGCCACACGAGCTAAAAAAACGACGGAAGCAGCAGCCACTGACAATCGAGGTGATGAAAAATGACATTTCGAAAAAGTAAAATTGCTGTAATTGGTGCTGGTCATACTGGTGCAACTTTAAGCTTATTTTTGGCACAAAAAGAGCTAGGAGATGTTGTCCTGTTAGATATTCCAGAAGCGGAGAATCCGACAAAAGGAAAGGCGCTAGATTTATTACAAACAGGACCAATAGAAAAATTTAATGTTTCTATTAAAGGAACGAGCAATTATGAGGATATTGCTGGAGCAAATATTGTCATTATTACAGCTGGTATTCCTCGTAAACCAGGCATGAGCCGAGATGATTTAGTGACGACGAATGCAAAAATTATTCAACAAGTATCTAGACAAATAAAACAGTATGCCCCGAACAGCATAGTCCTTATATTAAGCAATCCAGTCGATGCCATGACCTATGTTTGCTATAAGGAAACAGGCTTTCCGAAAAATCGTATCATTGGTCAATCAGGTGTGTTAGATACAGCACGTTTTAATACATTTGTGGCACAAGAATTGCAAATTGCACCGGAGGATGTATCAGGATTCGTCTTAGGTGGACATGGTGACGAAATGGTTCCTTTAATTCGATATTCCTATGCTGGAGGGATCCCATTAGAAAAATTGATTCCACAAGACAGACTGCAACTAATCGTAGAACGTACTCGTAAAGGTGGCGGAGAAATTGTTAGTTTGTTAGGCAATGGTAGTGCTTATTATGCGCCAGCTGCTGCCTGTGCACAGATGGTCGAAATTATTATGAAAGATCAACGTAAAATAATTCCTTCTATCGCTCTTTTAGAAGGAGAGTATGGTTACCACGAATTATTTTTAGGAGTGCCGACAATATTAGGAGGCAATGGCATTGAGTCAGTTATTGAATTACACCTGACGAATGAAGAAAAAGCGGCGCTCCATCAATCGGCAGAAGCAGTGAAACAAGTATTAACAATTTGTCAAAACATTTAATATGTAGGATCCCCAACTATATATTTATTGTTATAAAATTTAGCGCTTAAAAATGTTTGATTGGAAACCGAACATTACACTTAAAAGCTAGTTAAAATTCCCCCAGAATTTATATAGAATAAGAAGCTCTCTTTGAACGTGAAAGTTCGAAGAGAGCTTCTTTTTGTTGAAGTAGACACCACAGGATGAAGTTAACTTTATCGTTGACTTTGCCCTAAGGGGAAGGTGTATAAAGGAATGGTAGCAAGTAACAAATTAATAAGTGAGGTGGTTTTGTGCTATCAATAGGAGAATTCTCAAAAATATGTGGTGTCTCGACAAAAACACTTCGATATTACGATGAAATTGGATTAATTAACCCAGATGAGATTAATGCTGAAAGCGGTTATAGGTATTATTCCATCGATCAACTAAAAAGGATGCTTTATATCAACCGTTTAAAATCCTATCATTTTTCTCTTGAAGAAATTAAAGCAATGTTGGAATTAGAAGAAGATCAATCCGAAGAAATGCTTTTTTCTGCGCTTAAGCATAAAAGAAATGAGATGCAAGAAAAACTAAAGGCTTTTGAATATCTTGTAAAACAACTAAGTCATGATATTGCAAACTTAGAAAAGGGGATGCCAATCATGTCGTACCTTGACGATATCGAAGTACAGCTAGTTGAAACAAAGCCAATAAATATTCTTTTTAAGCGTCAAATAATGAGCAGTGATGACTATTCATCAGGATACGGTAACTATTTTAACAAGCTATATGAAAAGATTGCGACGGAGCAGCTTACTTTACTCGGTAAGCCGATGACGATTTACCACAGCCCTGAATTTAACCCTACTGGTAATGATACTGAGTTCGCTATTCCAATAGCTGAGTCTGTTAAAGGGACGAGAGATTTACCTGGTAGTCTCTGTGCGAAATCCGTTTTAAAAGGAGCATATCCTGAATTAACATCTGTCTATGCTAATTTGATGAAGTGGATTGAAGACGAGGGTTATGAATTGATATTGCCACCATATGAAATATATATAACAGATCCAGTTCAAGCAAACTCTCCTGAGGAATATATGACTGAGGTATATTTTCCTGTAAAGAAAAAATGACAAAACGACCATTAGGAGGTTCTTATGCAAACAACAATAAATTGGCACACGGTAAAGCCTGAAAGCATATATTTGAACAATGAAAAGCTTTCCGAGCTAGAGCACATGATAAAAAGTGAATATAACAATATAAATGGTATTGTTATCATTAAAAATGGTAATTTAGCATATGAAAAATATTTTAATGGGAAAAGTCCTGATGATTGTCAACATGTAGCATCTGTAACGAAAAGTGTACTATCTGCACTTATAGGCATCGCTATCGATAAAGGATATATCAAAAGCGTTGAAGAAAAGGTGGTAGATTTTTTCCCTAAATATATTACTGATGCTAATAAGCAGAAACAACAGATTACTATACGACATCTTCTCACGATGACAGTACCATATCCATATGAAGATTGGCATGAACCGCTAGATATTCTTTGTCAACAGCAGGATTGGATAAAATATACACTTGATATAATAGGTGAAAATGGGGATTTAGGCGCGTTTAAATACGCCACAGCTGGAGCACATTTATTGTCAGCTATTCTTACTGAAAGTACAGGCAAAAGTGCACGAGCATTCGCTAATGAACATTTGTTTACACCGCTTGGCATGAAAGAAATTCCTGACTATGAAATGAACGCATATGGGTTTGATGATTTATTCGGAAAAAACGTTAAGGGGTGGGTCCATGATCCAAACGGTCATTCGACAGGCGGATGGGGGCTAACATTAACTACACGTGATATGGCAAGATTTGGCTATCTTTATTTAAACAATGGCGTGTGGAATAATAATAGGGTCCTCTCAGAGACATGGATTCGAGAATCAACGGAGATGAACTATCACAATTACGGTTATTTATGGTGGCTACGGCAAGAAGATGGACTTTCTACCTTTTCAGCAATAGGGGATGGGGGCAATATGATTTGTTGTATACCAAACATGAATATGATTGTAGCAATTAGTTCACAATTCATTATGAATCCACGAGATAGATGGCCATTCATAAAAGACTATATAATCCCAGCGGTATTATAATTTTTCTATTGTACATAAAAGTAGGTATATGAGTTATCAAAATAATATCTACTTAAACCAATCTTACAATTAAGTTAATCCTCTCCGAGAAGAAATGAAAAGGTGGCGAAAGTCTTTTACATTCCTAACGGGGAGGTTTTTTTATTATCAGGAAAAATGCAATAATTTTCTATAGCGAAAACAAAGTGACAGCAGAAGTTTACCACCTCTATTGGGGTAAAGAAGAATGCGGTTTTAAGTCACTTTTGGAGCGGGTGTTCAAACATCCGCTTAAATAAAGGAACTGAGTCTAAATATGCTATGTCTTGTGGCAATAACTGAGTGACCCACTTCGTATTGACCTAAAGCCTTCTGCCAAGCCATAATGATATGCTACTTTTACTAAAAATTTATTAAAAAGAGAGGGAAGAAATGAGTAGCTACTTGGTTGTCCTTATAGTCATGATTCTTCTTATGTTAAGGGAGAAAAAAGTTAGACCAACTAGAATGTGGATACTACCAATTTTGTTAATTGGGATTACGTGTACTTCTATTTTGAGTTCAGATAAATTATCACCGAGAAGCTATATGTTGTACTTTATTTGTTTAACAATTGGCATAGGTATCGGAATTTGGAGAGGAAAATTAGAAAAGATCCGTGTTCATCATGAAAGAGGAATCGTAACTACACAAAGCTCTATCGCTGGAGTTATTGTATTTCTAGGAATTCTTATGTTGCGCCTACTTGCAGTAAAATGGGGAAAAGAGCATGCTGTCATATCCTTAACGAATGCTCTTATGTTTATACCGCTTGGTAGTGTATGTGCTCGTCGGTTTATTATTTATAGGAGATACAAACAACTTACTGGATGAAAAATATGGATTTTAAAACATTTCTTTCTCTATTTTAGGTGCAGTTGATCGAACGAGAGCGGTTGTATATGCTATTCGCAATGGAATAGTTTTGTAGAAATAAAATTGTGAACAGTTACTATTCCTATAAAAAATACTATAAAGTCCATAATATACAAAATTTTCGAAAATATGATAAACTAGTAGCGTGAAAAGGAGGATGTTAGCATGACCGTACAACAATTTACTGACTATGTAAAAAAAATGAAGCACTACGAAGAAGCATTAAGTGTGATTTATTGGGATATGCGCACGGGTGCACCTAAGAAAGGATTAGCTCAGCGTTCAGAGGTAGTTGGAACATTATCTGCCTCCTTATTTGACATGCAAACTAGTGAAGAGTTAGGGCAATTACTAACAGATCTAGAGGGGCAAAAGGCAGATCTTGATTATGTTACGCTGCGTTTAGTTGAGGAAGTACGTAAAGAGTATGATCAAAATAAAAAAATTCCGGCTGATGAATATAAGACATTTGTCATTTTACAATCTAAAGCGGAAACAGTATGGGAAGAAGCAAAAGCGACGAATAATTTTGCGTTATTCCTACCTTATCTAGAGGAGATTATAAGCTGGCAGAAGAAATTCATTCAATATTGGGGGATTAAAAACGGTTCTCCGTACAATACATTACTAGATTTATATGAACCGGATATGACGACTGATGTTTTAGATCAAGTTTTTAGTGAATTACGTGAAACAATTGTTTCGCTTGTGCAAAAGATTGCAGCTTCACCAAATAAACCAGCTACAAGTATTTTATTTAAGCATTTCCCTCGTGAATCTCAGCGTGCATTATCATTAGAAATGTTAGCACAGCTTGGCTATGACTTTGATGCAGGTCGCTTAGACGAAAGTGTGCATCCATTTATGATTGGCTTAAATCATGGAGATAATCGTATTACAACGAAATATGATGAAAATGATTTCCGCTCAGCAATTTTTGGAACTATCCATGAGTGTGGACATGCTATGTATGAGCAAAATATCGATGTCAAGCTTGATGGTTTACCGTTAGCAACAGGTACATCTATGGGCATACATGAGTCCCAATCTTTATTTTATGAAAATTTTGTAGGTAGAAACGAAAAGTTCTGGGAGCATAACTACGCGCGACTTCAAAAGTATTCACCTGAGCAATTTGGGGATGTAGCATTAGCCGAATTCCTGCGAGCAATTAATATGGTGGAGCCATCGTTTATTCGCATTGAAGCAGATGAGTTAACGTATCCACTACATATTATGATTCGCTATGAAATTGAACGTGATTTATTCAATGGCGATCTTCAAGCGAAAGATCTTCCAGAAGTATGGAATGATAAATACGAAGAATATTTAGGCATTCGTCCTGACACAGATGCAAAAGGGGTACTACAAGATATGCACTGGTCAGGTGGGATGTTTGGCTATTTCCCATCCTATGCTTTAGGAATGATTTACGCTGCACAATGGAAGCACGCAATGGATAAAGATCTTCCAAACTTTGATGAGCTGTTAGAAAAGGGAGAGCTCCTACCAATTCGAGAGTGGTTGACAGACAAAGTCCATCAATACGGCGCGCTGAAGAAGCCGTTCGAATTGCTACAGGAAGCAACAGGGGAAGGCCTAAATGCAAAATACTTAGCAAACTATTTACAAGAAAAGTATACAAAGCTGTATCAGCTCTAAAGGACAAAGCGATTTCTCTGTAATAGAGGAGTCGCTTTTCATAATATCGAAAAACAAAGTATAAAGCGATTTCTCTGCTAGAGAAATCGCTTTTTTTAAGAAGATGCAAAACATTGTTACCAAAGTTTATAGCCTTTAGAGCCTGGAGGGGAATTAGAAATAATATCGATAATTGGAATAGTGTAAGCGAATAAAATTAATGCTACTAAAATAACAAGCCATACTTTAAAGTTCTCCAGAATAGCTGGAGTAGTACCACCATTTTCATGTACTTCACCAACTGGGAATTCCTCTTCACCTTTTGGTGCAAACCATGCTAATTTCACCACAATATAAAGTATGATGATGATAGCGATGAACAGTATTGTACCACCGACAGCTTGAGCGATTTGATAAGGAATCCAATCATATGCTTGTTGAGCACCGCCATACTCAGAGTAATCAGATCGACGAGGTGCACCGAACAGACCTGCGATATGCATAGCGGAAGACATAATTGTCATACCAGTTGCCCATAAAATAGCGGCAAAATTACCAAGATTATTTAAAGATTTAGTCAATGTACGACCTGTTAAATATGGAATTAACCAAAATGCCGCCCCGAAATAAGTTAAAACGGCTGTTGTTGCAATTGTTAAATGGAAATGCCCTGTAACCCAAATAGTATTATGGATTAATTGGTTCATTTGGTAAGAAGCATTGATGATACCGCCAGCGCCACCAGGAATAAACGCTAGCATACCGATAAATGGTACGAAGAAACGAGCATCTTTCCATGGTAACTTTTTGAACCAGCCATAAAGACCTTTCCCACCTAATTCGCGACCACGTAATTCAAACATGGCAAACATCGAAAAGGCAGTCATTAAGGATGGTACGATTACGGCAAATGTTAAAACAACTTGTATGAATTTCCATGTACCAGTAATACCAGGCTCTGTTAATTGGTGATGAATCCCAACTGGTACAGAGAAAATTAAGAATAGCATAAATGACAGTCTTGCTAAAGAGTCAGAGAAAATTTTCCCGCCAATAACCTTCGGAATAACAACATACCAAACCATATATGCTGGTAATAACCAGAAATAAACAAGCGCATGACCGAAATACCAGAATAATGTACGGGATAGTGCTATGTCGACACGTTCAACAAAACCTAAGGACCATGGTAGTAACTGGAATAGAACAGAAGCAGCTACACCTAGAGTTGCTACAAACCACATTAAATTATTGACAACAACCATAAATGATAGTAATGGGCTTCGTTGTCCGCTTCCCTTGTTTTCTTTACGCCACTGTGTATAGCGTAATATTTGACCCGCGCCGCCAACCCAAGAACCAACAACGACTAATGTAAGGCCAAAATAGAATATCCAGTGAGCTTTCAATGGAGCATAGAACGTATATAAAACAGATGCCTCATTAAGTAGAACCATTGTTGCAGCTGCTGCTGTACCGATAGTCATTAACCAGAAGCCGATCCAGCCAAGGCGACGTTGACCGTCTGAAAAAGTCCCTGACGTACGGCTAACACTAGCAATTTGGAAACCAAAAATAAAGAATGTTGTTAAAATAAGACCGAGTAAAACACCATGTACGGTTAAAACTTGATAGTAACCAATGCCTGCTGGTAATGTAAATTGACCAGAACGAACGAAAACTTGTAATAAACCAGCAAGACCCCCTAATAACAATGCGATGAATGCCACATAAATATGTGCCATCGCTAGCTTCGCATCACGACGATCCACTTTTGTCAAATTATTGTTGAGACTCATTTGGTTTCACCACCTTTAGCATAGAGTGCATCATCGTATGTCCTGTACCACAGTATTCATTACATACGATTAAAAACTCTCCTTCTTTATTTACGGTCGTTACATATTCAGAAATGTAACCTGGTTCAAGCATCATATTAATATTTGTACCTGCAACCTCAAAACCGTGCATTACATCTGCACTCGTTGCAATAAATTTCACTTTAGCTCCAAGTGGCACTTCAATTTCTGGAGGATTGTAGTTAAATGCTGATGCTAAAACAACTACTTCGTAATCCCAATCTTTACCTTCTACTTTATGTACACCTGGGTTATCGAAGGGTGCAAATTCTCTTACTTTCTCATAATCTAGTGTTTTTTTACCATTGTTCGGATGTGAGCCTTGATGGAATGCACCGATGCCTAGAATGATAAGGAATGCTACTAAAGTAGTAACTCCAAACACAAGCCAATATTTTTCATACTTATGTAAGTGCATATGTCTCTGTCCTTTCTTAGTAGAATCATTATGCCTCGGCATAATTGCCGCTGTCGCTACGCTTTCGCGCAGATAAACAATGCTTCTGAAATCGGCTTTGTGCTTGCACAAACGATTCCGTGACATCCGCCGGAGGCTTTAACTTCTTTCAGCGGGCGTTTGAATACTCGCTGAAAAATCCGCATTCATCCACCACTTATAGAGGTGAAGACTTCTGTACCTGACGCTTCGTTTTTGCTACAAAAAACAATTGCTGAAAGAAGTTAAAAACGATTGATGAACAAATCGAAGCAGTACACCCAAAGCAAGATAATGATGATTCCTACTCCAAATACCGCATAGAGTGAACCTTTTAAATTTTCATCTGACTTTTTTTTATTTGCCATTTTTGCTCCTCCTACGCTTTTATTGTGTCTTTCTAATTGCCATGATATATAAATAAATTTCTTTTAGATGTGAAAAAAATCACATATATTGCCGAAATATGTGAAAAAAATGTGAAGAATTGAGGGTGGAATAAAAAATAGCTAACTCAATAGTCATTGAGATAGCCACTTATTGGTTAAAATTAGAGGAATTATTATTAAAATATCTTTATTTTCAAGAAAATTTACTAATTGTATTTTGGACTTAAGCCTAATGGGGTATCCACTGTTAATTATAGAGAATGACAAAGTGTGTTCATAAATGTTTAATGAATTGGCATAGGATATATCATTTGGAATAGTTTGATATTCTAGTACTCTATTCTCCTTCAATTGTTAAAAGAACTGTCAGCGGACCAACACTTGGAATTGTAACAGGGAGTATAAATGCCTTTTCAAAGCCGTATAACTTCGTGTTGCCAACCATCACTGTTGGCGGTGTGATATCAATTTCTAAGCTTTCTTGTCCTACAGTAGTGCATAAATTTCCAGCAATCATATTTCCGAATTCCCCTGTAAAGGATTCCAACATTTCTCCTTCAAGAGGCATACCAAACATTATATTGCCGATACCACTAAAAATTTCAGGAGAGGAATCAATGATTACACGGCCCTTTAAATCTCCTATTAAACCGATTAAAACACCCATTTCCTGTTGTTGAAATGGTTCAGAAATAATACTAGGTGTTTTCACCTCTATATCCATAGGAAGGATCGATTTTAAAGCGTGAATTGTCCCGTTTAAAATAGTTTGAAAGTACTTCGAATTACTCATTTTTACCGCATCCTTTTCCGACTTTTCTACATCTTACCATGTTAAATGGGTAAGATGAAAGTATGTCTTGACGAATTAATGGGAAATTTATATTATATTAATGAGAATGATTTTCAAAATCAATAAATGAACGTTAAGTCTTTTCGAATACAAATATTTATTTATTAAAAGGAGCGGTTAGCGATGACATTCGTATTTATTGGAGCGGCAGTGGTTATCTATATTGGAGTGGGAAAACACGTTATGAAACAGGCGACTGCACATTTGAAGTAAGAGGATATCAATTAAGACAATTATTATATAGGTAGAGCATGGTCTAAGTAATTTTGAGATCATGCTTTTTTTATTGATCTTTCATAACAAGGGGGAGTTGTTTGTTTTTTCTGAAATATATTGTAAATGGAAGTCGCTTTTTGTAGAATTAAAAAAATTAGTTATATGGTGCAATGTGGGTCATTGATGAATACAATCGTTATTTAGGTTACAGAATTCGCACTAGAAATAACAATAATAAAAAAGGATGGGCAATCAAGCGACGTCCTATAGAAATTAAGGTGAAGATAACATGACAAAAATATTGTTAACAGGGTTTGTACCATTTCTTGAGTATAAAATTAATCCAACAATGCAAATTGTAGAAAACTTACATGGAGAAATGATGGATGGCTATGAAATTATAGGACGCATTTTGTCAGTAGATTTTCAGCAATCTGCTCAGCAGCTAAAACAATATATTGCTGAGATAAAGCCAGAAATCATTATTTCATTAGGCTTAGCTGGAGGACGTTTTAAAATAACACCTGAGCGAATAGCGATTAATATTAAAGATGGCGAAGCGGATAATAATGGTTATACACCAACAGATGAGAGCATTTATGATGGCGGTGAAGACGCGTATATAACGAATTTACCTATTAGAAATATGGTGAATCGATTATGCAAAGAGGGGTATCCAGCGGAAATATCAAATACGGCGGGTACCTATTTATGCAACAATATTATGTATGAAGGGCTAGTTTACGCAAAGCAACATAAAGGAGTCCGCGCTGGATTTATTCATATTCCAGCGTCATTTGATTTGGCGATTCAGCATGGAAAAATTCCGGGATGGAATATGCAAGATTTAACAACGTCTATTAGGCTCTGTATCGAGGAGACAATTCGTGCAGCAAATGATTGATTTCCCTATTAGTGAGTCGATTTCAATCAAATGCATTGATTCAAACAGGCTTGTACATGTCATAAGTGATGTCAGTATAGCAAAAGGAAATTAAAATTGCTGTTGCTGCGGAGTGAACTGGATTATCAAAATGAAATAATGGATGCTCTTGAATTTTTTAAGGCATCCATTATTGTCATTATATGAAGTTTATTTTAGATTCGTATAACAACCCATTTCTTTCTCTTCCCAATTTCCCCAAGCTGATTAAAGTGTAGTCACTAATTCAACAGCCTCAACAATAATGGGTGTTCCTGCTGGTAAAGTGCCTGTAACAGTATGGAATGTTACTTCTGTTGCAGAAACTGAATAGGAACCACCTTCTTGAAGCACTCCGTTTATATATAAATTATAGTACCCGTTTGTTACAATTGGGAAAGTAGTCGCAGCAGAACCGCTATCATTTAAAAAGGTAGTAGCTGCAACCGTTGTACCATCAGAGATCGTTAAAGGTGTAGCTAAAACATTGAAAAATCTAGTCGAAGTACCTGTAACATTGACATGAATATTAATAATAGAAAGTGCCACTTATTTTCACCCCCTTTCAGGTTTGTTTCTTACATTGCAGTGAATCCTAATGATTCTATGATGATTGGAGTTCCTTTATAAATTGTTGATTTATCTGGACTTAAGGTTAATGAGGTTGGGATTATAGTATAAATGCCACCTTCCTGCATTACGGCATTAATATAAAGATTAACGTAACCATTCGGATTAAAAATCTTAAATTCAGTTGCTAGGTTTCCATCATCATCCCAAAATTGGCTAGCAGGTAGAGTCGCCTCATTCGTTAAATGAATATCTGATGTAGCAATAAAGAAATATCTATTTACTGTTGGAATGATAGTTCCAATAGGTTTAATAACCGGGGGAGGCTCTACCGAAGGAATGGTACTAGCTTTTATTCGAGGCCAAATAAACCGATCTTCACACCCATATTTACATTCTTGCTCGATTTTACCGTGACCCCTATAATTCACCATTTTTTTATCACCTCATTTAATTGTTTGTCCCTCATTTCGTTTTGTAGTTATAATTTCCACTGCATTTAGAAATTTTAGTATAGCAATCGCATAATATCTCTTTTTAATTTTCCTTACCTTAAAATATGGAGAAAATTATTATTTACTTAGTTGTGCAACCATTGTGGAATAGAAACTAGTAGTTTAATAAATGGCCTACCTTCGTTAGAGACTCTGGAGCGAAGCGACAGCAACAAAGCGCCCAGTTGGAACGGAAATCAACCACACGTTTTGAGAGTGAGCCTGAATAATGCATTTTTTTGATTAAACAGGACGATATGGATGAATATGGCGTCTGAAACCTTTATATATATGCTTTTCAAAGTAAATTAGTGTTATACTTTGCTTGTCGAATAAGGTAGAATACTAATTATGACTATCTTCATTCTGAAAAATACCACCCCTGAAGTGGTAAGATGAATGCGGATATTGTTACTTTCTAAACATTACTGAAATAGAGGAACTCAGTCTAAGAACGTTACGTCCTATGGCAATGACTGAGTGACCAACACCGTGTTGCTGCCGTTGCGTTAGCACTTGCTTTCTCCTGCGTATGTCATGGATTTTTAAAGGAGTGAAATTGTGCATTGTTGATCGGCGCGAAAGCGAAGCGACAGCGGCAATTACGCCAAGGCGAAATTGATTAATATGAATAAAGGGGTTACTGGTTTTATGAATGATTTTGAACAACAGTTGGAGGCGCTATTAAAGCAAGCTTCGTTACAATACATAATTTATCAGCATAATGGTGATACAGAGCGTATGGATAAGACATCACTTTTTGCGCGTAAAATACAGCAAAAAGAATATGTTATCGGCTTTGCTGGCCATTTCTCTGCTGGTAAGTCTAGTATGATTAACGCGCTATCAGGTGAAGATTTACTTGCGTCAAGTCCTATTCCAACGAGTGCCAATATCGTCAAAGTCCATAAATCAGATGAAGACTTTGCGATTGTCTATATGCACAATGAAAAACCTGTAAAATTTGAAGCGGGTTATGATTTTAAAACAGTGAAAGAGCTTAGTAAAAATGGGGACCTAGTTTCTCAAATTGAAATTGGTCATAGTACATCGACATTACCGTTAGGCGTCACAGTGATGGATACGCCAGGTGTCGACTCGACAGATGATGCACACCGTATGTCAACAGAGTCAGCGCTTCATATTGCTGATATCGTATTTTATACAATGGACTACAATCACGTGCAATCAGAATTGAATTTTCAATTTACAAAGCAATTAATGAAGTACAATCCAAACGTTTATTTAATCGTAAATATGATTGATAAGCATAATGAAAATGAATTAAGCTTCGAGGAATTTAAAGCAACTGTTCACAATTCCTTTGCAGCTTGGGGAGTAGTTCCTAAAGGTGTATTTTTCACTTCATTAAGAGAGCCTGAGCACCCTTATAACGATTTTAAAGCTGTTAAAAAAATTGTTATGGATAGTATGAATGATTGGCAGGATCAACTTGTACAGACAGCATCAAATACACTGCGTTTATTACAAAGTGAACATGACACTTATTTATCAGAAGAAAGAGAAGATCGTTTAGACATCGATGAAGATGTATTAAGTGCCGATGACTGGGCAAACCATAAAGATATTTTAGAGCAGTACAATAAGCTAAATCGTCAAGTTGAATTGTTCTCGTTTGAGGCATGGAATGAAACGTTCGAGGACCAGCGTAAAGAACTTCTTGCAAATGCTGCCATTATGCCGGCTGATTTACGCGATAAATTACGTCTATATTTAGAGAGTCAGCAAGAGGGTTTCAAGGTCGGAGGCTTATTTACTGCTAAGAAAAAAACTGAGGAAGAGCGTAACCGCCGCAAAGAGGATGCCTATAGTGCCTATCAAAATGTTGTGCATGCACAAATTACTGGACATTTAAAAGGGCTAATGAAAAAGGTTTTAAAGGATGTTAGTGCATTAAATGAAGAACGTGCTACCGCTATTGATGCCTATGCCTTTGAATTGCCATTCTCCCTTATTGAGCAACAGGTACAAGTTGGTGCTCTATTAACTGGAGATGCCGTTCTAAACTTCGCAAACCGTGTAGCAGAGGCAACAAAACGCTACTTCATCCAGGAAACAGATAATTGGAAGGATGCACAAGCGACAATTTTAGAAGCAGTGGCTACTGAAATAGCTGCACCATCTAAATTAAAAATGGCTGGGATGCAAGCGAAAGTTGATGCTATTCAGGCAGTGCTTGAAATCGAGGGTTATCAACAATATAGTGCGAGTATTATGCATCAGGCAAGCAATGAAATACGTCAGCTAGCAAATCAACAACTTACAAAATGGAATCAAGCCTTTAAGCAAGATTTAGCGGATATTCGATTGTTTGATGAATCGATGTTAAAGCCAAAAGAGGAAGCGTTACAACAGGAAGAGGCACAGCAAGCAGTAAGTGCAACAAGCCTACCTATTGAGGGTGTAGTGAAGCGTGCACTTCATACGGCAAACTCGGTTAAGGATGTACAAGGTTTTGCGGAAGTAGCAACTTACTTAGAAAATAAAGTAGAACGATTACAGAAAAAAGATTTCACAATCGCGCTTTTCGGTGCATTTAGTGCAGGGAAATCTTCATTCTCTAATGCGTTAATGGGTGCTAAAGTTTTACCAGTATCACCAAACCCAACTACAGCGGCTATTAATAAAATTCGTCCTGTGACACCAGAGCATCCGCATGAAACAGCCGATGTACTGTTAAAAACAGCTGACCAAATGCTAGAGGATATTCAAGCTTCATATGCAGCAGTTGGTTTATCAGTTTCTTCTTTAGAAGAGGCATTTACTCGTGCAGATGAAGGGCTTGCGGTACAGCTATCGGACGAACGCTTAAATGTGCATAAATCATTTATTCGTGCATATAAAGAAGGATTCCCAACATTTAAGTCTGAGCTTGGAAAAGTATTACGTGTTAACCGTGAAGAGTTCGAAAAATTTGTTGCGCAGGAAAATAAATCATGCTTTGTCGATAATATTGATTTCTATTATGATAGTCCGTTAACACGCATGGGTGTCACACTCGTTGACACACCAGGAGCAGATTCTATTAATGCGCGTCATACAGGAGTTGCGTTTGAATATATTCGTAATGCTGATGCAATCTTGTTTATTACTTATTATAATCATGCTTTTGCTAAAGCTGACCGTGAGTTTTTAATTCAGCTAGGACGTGTGAAGGATGCCTTCGAACTTGATAAGATGTTCTTTATCGTTAACGCGATTGATTTAGCGACAACAGAAGAAGAGCAGGAAGATGTAAAAGGCTATGTACGTTCAGAGCTACAACGCTTTGGCATTCGCTTCCCTCGACTTTACGGTGTATCAAGCTTATTGGCATTGAAGGAAAAAGTAGAGGGTGCTGATTTAACATCGGGTATGCCACCTTTCGAAGATGCCTTCCACACATTCTTAAATGATGAATTAAGTGCATTGGCTGTTCAGGCACTTGCAGAGGAAGTTGATAAAACGGAGCAACGTTTAGGTGATTTAATTGCGCAGACTGAAGAGAACTTAAAGCGTAAGGATGAGCGTTTAGAGGAATTAACAACTCTTGAACAGCATATAACTTCGAAGTTTAATTCACTTAATACAAGTATGTTAGAAAGTGAAACGAAGCAAGAACTTGATGAATTGTTATATTATGTTCTTCAGCGTGTGTATTATCGTTACCCAGAGTTCTTTAAGGAAGGCTACAATCCTTCAACATTTGCAGCAATGCCAGCTCAGCAAGCATTAGAGCATGCTTTAAAAGAAGTCATGCAAAGTTTACGCTTTGACTTTACACAAGAAATGCGAGTAACAAACTTCCGTTTATCACAGTTTATTAATAAGAAGATGCAATTACGCTTTAAAGATGAAGTACGTGAGCTGAAAGAATTAAACCGTAGCTTCTCGTTCCTAGCGTTTGAATCTTCCGAGCCAGATTTACTTGATTTTGAAGGACCATTTACAGATATCGCAAAATATTCGAGTGTTAAATCACACTTCCGCAATCAAAAGGCATTCTTTGAGAAGAATGAAAAAGTGAAGCTAAGTGAGGCACTAGAAGTATTAACAAAACCAGATGCGCAAAACTATTTAGATTCACAGAAAGTATCCCTTATGACATGGGCTATTACCTATATTGCTGAGGAAGCAGAGCAATTACGTCTGCATATTTACCATCAGGCACTTGAACAAATTGCAACAGAAAGACTTGCACTTCAGGAAGAAAGTCGTTTAGCTTCTTGGAAAGCTATTTACGAACAATTACAATACGTATGAGGTGATTCGTTTGGGAAAAGTATTCAAATCAGTTGAGGAAATTCAGTTAGATGGAGTCCGTTTCGTAGATGCTCGCTTTGATTTACAAAACAAAGAGGCTGGGAATAAGCTGTTTGAAGAGGGACACGCACCAGGAGCAATTTATATCGATCTAGAGCAGGATCTATCGGATATGGGGTCAAGCAATGGCCGCCATCCTATGCCAAATAAAGAAAAGCTATCGGCATTATTTCAAGGATTAGGATTACAATATGAAGATCAAATTGTTGTTTACGATCAAGGCGCTGCACCATTTGCACCACGTGCCTGGTGGATGCTGACATATGCGGGCTTTCCAAATGTAGTGATTGTAAATGGTGGTGCACCTGCACTCGAGGAAAAAATATCTTTTACAAAAGACATTATAAAATACCCACCGTCTACGATTGAATTTGTTTGGCGAGATGAACTGTATGCTCCACGTGAAGCAGTAAAAGCCATTGTCGATGGAGAAGTCAAAGCAACGTTGCTTGATGCACGTGCCGCAGCTCGCTACCGTGGTGACGTAGAGCCTCTTGATATGGTGGCTGGGCATATACCAACGGCAAAAAACTTTGACTGGGAACAATTAAAATCAGATGGTCGTCTACAAGCGAATGATGAGTTACGCAGCAAGGTTTCTCAAGACGAGCACGTTGTTGTGTATTGCGGCAGCGGTGTTACAGCATCGCCATTGTATGCAGTACTAGCAGATGAAGGATATGAAAATATTCAACTGTATGTAGGTAGCTTTAGTGACTGGATTACACAATATGCTGTAGAAAAAGGAACTAATGAATAAATGATTGAGGAAGAAACGCTCACTTTTGTGGGCGTTTTTTGTTTTTATTGGAGTGGAAAGGGGAGTAAGGGCGGAGCGACGGAAAGAAGAGCCGAGGTGACGGAAAGAAAAGAAAGGCAAGAGCGATGGAAATAAAAGCTGCAGCGACGGATAGAAAGGCAAGAGCGACGGAAAGAAGAGTCGAAGTGACGGAAAGAAAAGCTGAAGTGACGGATAGAAATCAGAGCGACGGAAAGAAAGGCAAGAGCGACGGAAAGAAAAGCTGAAGTGACGGATATCAGAGCGACGGAAAGAAAGGTAGGAGCGGCGGAAAGAAGAGCCGAGGTGACGGATAGAAAGGTAAGAGCGGGGGAAAGAAAGGCAAGAGCGACGGAAAGAAGAGCCGAAGTGACGGAAAGAGATCAGAGCGACGGAAAGAAAAGCTGAAGCGACGGAAAGAAAGGTAGGAGCGACGGAAAGAAGAGCCGAGGTGACGGAACGAAAGGCAAGAGCAGCGGAAAGAAGAGCTGAGGTGACGGTTAGAAATCAGAGCGATGAGAAAGAAAAGCTGAAGCGACAGAAAGAAAGGCAAGAGCAACGGAAAGAAGAGCCGAGGTGACGGAACGAAAGGCAAGAGCAGCGGAAAGAAGAGCTGAGGTGACGGTTAGAAATCAGAGCGATGAGAAAGAAAAGCTGAAGCGACGGAAAGAAAGGCAAGAGCAACGGAAAGAAGAGCCGAGGTGACGGATAGAAATCAGAGTGACGGAAAGAAAAGCTGAAGCGACGGATAGAAAGGTAGGAGCGGCGGAAAGAAGAGCCAAGGTGACGGATAGAAATCCAAAGTCGTGGATAGCCCTGCTCAAATCGTGGATAGAATCGTCAAAAACGTGGATAGCCCCGCCCAAAACGTGGATAGAATTGTCAAAATGATGGATAGCCCCACCAAAACGTGGATAGTCCCGCCCAAATCGTGGATAGAAATGTCAAAAACGTGGATAGCCCCCCAAACGTGGATAGAATCGTCAAAATGATGGATAGCCCCGTCAGAGCGAGTAATAACAATACGAGTTGTGATGTATTCATAAAATGACTGGCTATTCATTTTATGCTACACTCTTTTTACAAAGGGGGAAAAGGATGATTAAACGAGAGAAAAGTATTGAGATTCAACAAAATCGTGATGTGCAATGTGCTCACGGTAAAGTGGCAGTTCATGGGATAGGAATGAGTGTTTATAGTTTTTTTGTGGATGGTTTACTAATTGATACAGGCTCATATTCACTTTCACAGGAGTTCCAATCCTTTTTTAACGAAATACCGATTGAACAATTGGCGCTCACACATTCTCATGAGGATCACTCAGGAAATGCAGCATGGATTCAGCAACATAAGGGTGTACCTATCTATGTTCATCGTGATTCGGTGGGCCTTTGTGCACAGGATGGGGAGTATCCTTTTTATCGGCAGGCATTATGGGGTGAGCGACCAGCGTTTATTGCACAACCGTTAGGCAATACATTACAAACGAAATCAGCTACATGGGATGTTATCGAAACACCAGGGCATACGACAGATCATGTATCATTTTACAATCGAGAAACAGGTGCTATGTTTACAGGTGATCTGTATATACAGACGAAAACTAAGGTTGTCCTTGATGAAGAAAATATCGTACATACCTTGGCGTCATTGAAGAAAATATTAAACTATGATTTCGAAGAAGTTTATTGCTGTCATGCAGGCTTTTTAGCGGATGGTCGGGCAAGAATACAAGAAAAAATTGCTTATTTAGAAGAAATGGAGCACAATATAAAGCAATTATTTGATAAAGGTTATTCGGTAGAAGAAATAACAAAATCAATCTTTTCTCGTGATTACCCGATTACCAAAGTATCGGAAGAACAGTGGTCTTCCAAGCATATTATTACTGCTTTTATAAATAAGTTTACGCAAGAGTCCTTAAAATAAGGGCTCTTTTTTTGCTTTGAAATCGAGTGATTCATACTTGAGGATGAATCATAAAAAACTTTGTGAAAAAATGTGAAGAAAATGTGACGGTACTAGTTGGAATAATGGATACGCTTACATTAGTTTGTGAAAAATTTCTCATTTACACAAGAAAAATACTATGTGAAAAGTTGAACAGGCTTAGTGGCGGTATTTGTACATTTTTTATAAAGCTGATTGATGTAAATATTATGTTAGAATAATTGATTGTGAAATTGATAACAAGGTGTGAAATGAGTGGAGCTAATAATAAATAGCGTTATTTAGAAGGAAAATCAAAATTGACAGAAAATTCATTGACTTTATTTTCACAAAGTATTATGATTCTGGAATATATAATAATTCGAAAAGAAAAGGATGGGATTGAATGGATATTATGAAAAAGGCTTTAGAAATGCACGGGTATTATAGTGGGAAATTAGAGGTGATTTCGAAAGTACCTGTGCAAGATTCATATGATTTAAGTCTCGCGTATTCGCCAGGGGTAGCTGCGCCTTGTGTAGAGATTGAAAGAAATCCATCGCTTGTTTACGACTATACAATGAAAGGGAATATGGTAGCGGTTGTTTCAGATGGTACGGCGGTATTAGGGTTAGGGGATATTGGCCCGAAGGCAGCATTACCAGTAATGGAGGGGAAGGCTATTTTATTAAAGCGTTTTGCCAATGTTGATGCTTTTCCTATTTGTTTAGATACGAAAAATACGGATGAAATCGTCAGCATTGTGAAGGCGCTTGCTCCCACTTTTGGTGCTGTAAATTTAGAAGATATTTCAGCGCCAAGATGCTTTGAAATTGAAGATCGTCTGCGCCAAGAATGTGATATTCCTGTGTTCCATGATGATCAGCATGGAACGGCGATTGTAGTAGGTGCAGGGATGGTTAATGCTAATCGTATTGTGAAGAAAGATGTGGCAACGATGAAGGTTGTCATTAATGGTGCAGGAGCAGCCGGTATTGCTATTTTGCGTATTCTTGTGCAAATGGGCTATAAAAATATTTATATGTGCGATACAAAAGGTCTCATTTATGAAGGTCGCGCTGAAGGTATGAATCCAATTAAAGACACAGTGGCCCATTTAACAAATCCTGAAAAAATGCATGGAACTTTGGAAGATGCCATTAAAGGTGCTGACGTCTTTATCGGCGTATCGGTTGCTAATTTATTAACAGAAGCACATATTGCTTCAATGAATGATGATCCAGTCGTGTTTGCACTAGCAAATCCAAATCCTGAAATTACGTATGAAAATGCGAAAGCATGGGGTGTACGTATTATGGGGACAGGACGCTCCGATTATCCAAATCAAATTAACAATGTGCTTGCTTTCCCTGGTATTTTCCGTGGGGCATTGGATGTTCGAGCAACAGATATTAATGAGGCTATGAAAATAGCTGCAGTGGAAGCGATAGCCGCTCTTGTAAGTGATGAGGAATTAACGGAGGAATATATTGTACCTAAATCATTAGATGAGCGGGTGGTTGAAATTGTTTCCCAAGCTGTAAGTGGAGCAGCTGTTGAGTCTGGTGTGTCAGAGCTATTCCAACAAAATACAGTGCTTTCAGTTTAATATAAAAAATCTCCCACTCTCATAGAGAGAGGGGAGATTTTTTACGTTCCGGCTAAAATGCCGATAGCTGCAAAGAGAACAATTATCAGAATAATGAGGACAATGAGAAGAATGCCTGGAATATAGAGTGTAAAGAAGGCCCTCCAATTGGTTATTTGGTGTGCTTCTGCAATAATTCCTACTGTAATAATAAGGTTCCAAATTGCAACCACAATCGATAATAAAATTGCAATCCAAATAACCCAAGGGTAAGGCCCGGCGAAGTCAGGATCCATTAAAGACTCAGGTGATGTAAATAACCAAATTAAATAAAAAGGAATAAGTACTATAGATGGAATAGCAGTTAAACTTAACCCTTTGAATAAGTGTGAGTATGTACCTGTCCCTTTAAAAAGTTTACCGAACAGCCAAGCGATTAGTGCAAGAAAAGCTGTACCGATTATTCCTGAAATCGGTGCTGCAATAACACAAAATAGTAAGATAAGCCAAGGAGAAAAGTCTATCACGGATATTTTATCAATAAGGTCTGAAAGTGTAACACCAATATAACCAATTGACAAAAGAAGAAGAGCAAAACCAATTGATTTTTCTTCTATCATGTAACGGGTTGTTTGCTTTGGGTGTAACCAAATAGACAAAAATGGATTAACCTTTTTCCTTTCTTGTGATCTTTCATTAAAGTCATCCATTAAATTACCTCCAAAATAATAGTATAAATGCATGATGCGTATAATTAGTATACGAGTGATTCGATGAAAAGTTTCGAAAAAACATTTTAGACAAAAAGAGCCGCAAGAAAGCGACTCTTTTGATTACTCGTATTTAGTCAGGCATGGCATTTTAATAGAATAGTTTTTTATTCAGCTAACATAATTTTTTCAAGCTCTAATGGTTCTATGTATTGTTCGCCTTTGTAAGCACGCATATTCCCACCTGAAATTTCATCTATTAATAAAATTTCATTTGTTTTAGCATCGCGGCCAAACTCTAGTTTGATATCATAAAGCGTTAACCCTTTTTTGTCAAGCTCTGTAGCAACAAATTTAGCAATTTCAATTGTACGTTGCTTTAAAATGGCGTATTCTTCATGTGTTAACAGGTTTAACATGGCTAAAGCATCTTCAGAAATGGGAGGATCTAGTCGTTCATCATCTTTGATGGTAACTTCTACGAAAGAATCTAAATCTTGTCCTTCTTTTACGTAAGCACCGTAGCGTCGTAGGAAAGAGCCTACTGCCTTGAAGCGGCAAATGACCTCTAAACCCTTACCAAAAACAGTTGCAGGCTTTACTGTCATTGTTGCATCGTTGAAGTTTGCATCAACGTAGTGAGTAGGAACACCTTGTTCGTTTAGTTTTGAGTAGAAATAAGAAGTTAAGCGAAGTCCAGCTAAACCAGCACCGTCGATTGTTAATCCAACAGTATTAGCACCTGGGTCGAATACGCCGTTTTCTCCAGTTACATCATCTTTAAATTTTAATAAGTAATGACCATCTTCTAATTGAAACACATTTTTCGTTTTACCTGTATACAATAATTCCACAAAAAACCCTCCAATTTTTATAGTACTTCATTATTATAACACGAATGTTTTAAATGTTTAATACTAAAAATGTTCGTTTAAAATGATGTCTTTTATGTTTTTATCTTCGTTTCCAATGATAAAATAAGGTGATAACGAATGTTCGTTATCACCTTGAATGGATTGAAAGGATTCTGAAATTAATATTAATAAACGCCTTCAGCTAGCATACCATCAGCCACTTTTATGAAGCCAGCGATGTTCGCGCCAACTACAAGATTTCCAGGGTAGCCATATTTTTCAGCAGCTGCTTTGCTGTCCGCGTAAATGTTTTTCATAATTTCATGTAATTTAGCATCTACTTTTTCAAATGACCAGAAAACGCGACTTGAATCTTGCGCCATTTCAAGAGCAGATACAGCAACACCTCCAGCATTAGCAGCTTTGGCAGGACCAAATAATACGCCGGCATTTAAGAATTCGTTAATTGCTTCAAGATCTGATGGCATGTTTGCACCTTCACCAATAGCTTTCACTCCGTTAGAGATTAAAGTACGAGCTGAATCGCCATTAATTTCATTTTGTGTAGCACATGGAAGCGCGATGTCACAAGGGATCGTCCAGATACCAGTGCAGCCTTCTGTAAATGTAGCATTTGGACGATAGTTTAGGTAAGTAGAGATACGATCGCCTTTTACTTCTTTAATTTCTTTAATTGCATCAAGATCTAAACCTTCTGGGTCATAAACATAGCCTGAAGAGTCAGAGCAAGCAACAACTTTTGCGCCATAAGCTTGTGCTTTTTCAATCGCATATATTGAAACGTTACCGGAACCAGAAACTACAACTGTTTTACCTTCAAATGAATCGTTGACATCTTTTAGCATTTCTTTTACAAAATATACAGTACCATAACCAGTTGCCTCTTTACGGGCTAAAGAACCACCGTAGCCAGGAGTTTTACCAGTTAATACACCAGATTCGCTTGCTTTTGTTAAACGCTTATATTGGCCCCATAAATAACCTACTTCACGAGCGCCAACACCGATATCACCTGCTGGAACATCGACATCTGGACCAATATGGCGGTATAATTCAGTCATGAATGCTTGACAGAAACGCATAATTTCCGAATCTGATTTACCTTTAGGATCGAAGTTTGAACCACCTTTACCACCACCGATTGGTTGGCCTGTTAAAGCATTTTTAAAAATTTGTTCAAAGCCTAAAAATTTGATAATGGATTCATTTACGGAAGGGTGGAAGCGAAGACCGCCTTTGTATGGTCCCATTACGTTGCTGTATTGCACACGGTAACCACGGTTTACTTGAACTTCATTGTTATCATCTTGCCAAGCTACACGGAAAGAAATAATACGATCTGGCTCAACGATACGAGATAAGATATTGGCTTTAATATATTCAGGGTGTTGTGCAAATACAGGCACTAATGAAATGAAAATTTCTTCAGCTGCTTGTAAGAACTCTGCTTGATAACTATTTTGTTGTTTTAGTTGCTCGAATACGCCATCAACGTATTCTTTTGCTAATTGTTCGTTGCTTACAGTTGTAGTTGTCATAGTAAAAAAACCTCCAGTTATTTGATAGTTGTATCGTATATCTATTTTTCACACTATTCAATAAAATACTTTTTCCAACAGTCTAAAGTTTGTGAAAAATTGAACAAACGGGGGAAGGGATTTGTTATATTAAAATAATAATAGGTTGAGTGATCTATCTAATTATGAGAAAGGAATGATGCTTTATTGTGAAGGTTTTAATTGACGCTGATGCCTGTCCAGTCGTGGATTTAGCGTTATCTATATCATCTGAGTTTGAGATTGAAACAATCTTGTTTTGCGATACATCCCACCGTATCGAACGTGATAATGTAATAACAATTATGGTTCCAAAGGGTCCGGATTCGGTTGATTTTACGCTAGTGAATGCGCTTTCAAAGCATGATATTGTCATTACACAGGATTACGGTTTAGCAGCTATGGTTTTGGCAAGAGGAGGTTATCCAATCGATCAAAATGGAAGAGAGATGTCCAATGAAAATATCGAACGTTTGCTCGATATGCGTCATGTTGGACAGAAAATTAGACGTGCTGGGGGACGGACGAAAGGGCCTAAAAAACGAACTCAAGAAAACAATATTTCGTTTGAATTGAAATTTCGACAAATTTGTGAACGAGCGATTTCAGCTCAAAAAATGGAGGAATCTGAAGGTGGAAAATGAGCGTAAACACGAACTATTAAATCAATTTCCGGTACTAAACGAGTTAGCAAATCATCATACTGTACTTTGGGAAAATACAAATCGGGAAATAAAAGCGCAAACAAATCTTTTTTCAATGGAGGAAGTTGTGGAGGCAGAGGAAACACTTAAACGCTTTTCATCCTATTTAACTTTAGCATTTCCAGAGCTTTTAGAAAGCAAAGGGCTTATTGAATCGTCGTTACTAGATATACCTTGCATGAAGAAAGCTCTTGAAAAAGAATTTGATGTATTAATACCAGGTCAATTTATTTTAAAATGCGATCATGCCTTGCCAATTTCCGGCTCTATTAAAGCACGTGGTGGTATTTTTGAAGTATTAAGGCAGGCAGAACGGCTTGCGATCGCTAGTGGCAAGCTAACAAAAGAGGATAGTTATGCGGTGCTGGCAACAGAGGACTTTCAATCGTTCTTTCAGCAATACACAATTGCCGTAGGTTCTACAGGTAATTTAGGATTGAGTATCGGCATTATGGGCAAAAAACTCGGCTTTAATGTCGTTGTACATATGTCGAGTGATGCAAAAGAGTGGAAAAAAGCATTACTGCGTGAAAAAGGTGCGACAGTTATTGAATATGAAGCAGATTATAGTGTTGCTGTAGAGCAAGGTCGTCGAGAGGCTGAACAAGATCCTATGTGTCATTTTATTGATGATGAAAATTCGAAGGACCTATTTGCCGGCTATGCAGTGGCGGCGAAGCGTTTAAAAGCACAGTTTGAAAAGACGAATATTTCAGTGGATGCTGCCCATCCATTGTTCGTGTATTTACCATGTGGTGTAGGTGGAGGACCGGGGGGAATTGCGTACGGGATACGTGAAATTTTTGGAGAGCATGCCCATGTATTCTTTGCAGAGCCCGTAGCATCTCCTTGTATGACAATTGGCTTAATGACAGGTTTACATGATGAAGTTAGTGTAGAAGATATAGGTCTCACTAATAAAACCGAAGCAGATGGCCTTGCTGTTGGTCGTGCGTCAAAATTTGTTGGCAAAGTGATGGAAACATATATTAGTGGTTGTTATACAGTGAAAGATGAAGAATTATTTACGTCTCTCGGTTTAGCGATGGATTCGGAAGGCTTATTTTTAGAACCATCTGCGCATGCAGGGATGTTCGGACCAATTCAGTTAATGAAAAATGGACAAAGTTATTTAGAAAAGCATGATTTAGTTAATAAGATGGAGCAAGCTACCCATCTTGTATGGGCAACAGGTGGAAGTATGGTGCCGGAGGAAATGCGTGAGGAATACATGGCAAAGGTGTGCCGATAGCAAGAATGAATGATTAAGGTAGTTCGTTCATAAGAAAATGCAAGAATGCTATCGGAATCAGCATTCTTGCGTTTATTACTTTTAAAGTTATTTATATAAATAGTCCAACGCTTGATAATCTTGCTGATAGCGTCCACCGTCTGCTACTTCAGCGTGATATAAAGCTTTTAAAGCATAATTTTTTTGCAAATCCATTTCGGACATTAACTCTTTTAGGCGATCATGTAATTCACGGTTTTCTTTCACAAGTTGCTGCATTTGTGGTTTAAAATATTTCATACTGTCTAACTCCTCAATTTATAACGTGCTTATTAGTATAACACTTTTAGCTTTTGAAAATGCACTCATATTCATAATTCGAGTCGATCATGCCGTGAAGTACTGGCCGAAATTGCAATTTTACTTAGATGTATCGTTTTCTGACGATTTCAATGCTTGTTTATATGAACTTTCGATTTAATGACAGGTATACTTGATGAGATCAATGTTGAAGATATTGGGATGTTTAGTCTAAAAGGATTTTTTAAACTGAACATTTCTTCTTGTTCAGTAATCGCCCTCGTTTCTGTTACGTTATCTCCTAATTATCCACTTTTTTACGTAATAAACAAACTTCCAAATCCATACATAGATTTGGAAGTTTAAATCTTTATCCCATTTATCAAGCGATAAGAGGAAGAATAATTACTGATATAATCCTAATTGGTGAAAACAAATCACATCTGTGGGGAAAGTTTCACTTTATCGTGGCATTGTTTTCGCTGAGCGGTTAAAAATACTTCCTGTGCTGCCCGTACACCTGCACCTGGCTCAAAGTCATATTCAAAGTCTTGAAGTGCTGCTTCCATTAAAGAAACTGCTTGTAAAATATCACTTGGGAAACAATAGCCCATATGGCCGAATCTAAAAATTTCACCTTGCAAATGGCCGAGGCCACCAGCGAAATCTAAATGATATTGTTGTTTTAAATGTGCCAAGAAGTTACCGAGTGCAATCCCTTTTGGTGCCATAATCGCTGTAATGGTCGGAGAAGCATGCTCATCCGTAGTGAGGAGTTCAATTTGAAGGGCATTCATCGCATGACGGACCATGTTTTTCATTAGTTCATGGCGGGCAACTGTATGTTCAAAGCCTCCTTCTTCCTCTATAAGGTTACAAACCTCATGAAGTCCAGAAATAAGTGTCACAGTAGGCGTGTTTGGCGTCATCCCTTTTTCTGCCCAGCTACGATAGCTTAATAGGTTTAAATAATAGGACGGTGTATTGTTTTCTTCAATAACGTTCCAAGCCCTATCACTAACGCTGACAAGAGAAAGTCCTGGAGGTAGCATCATCGCTTTTTGAGATCCAGTAACAAGAATATCAATTCCCCAGGCATCCATTTCAGCTGGAGCTCCACCTATGCAACTTACACCATCGACAATACACAATGCATCTGTTTCCTCACGTACAACTTGTGCTAATTCAGCAATTGGGTTTAAGATACCAGTCGAAGTTTCATTGTATGTGACAAAAACAGCTTTAATATCTTTCAACGGTTGCAAAAATTCTCGTAGCTCCTTAGCTGTGCAAGCTTGTCCCCATTCTTTTTCAAGCTTATGTACATGAAAGCCATATTTCTCACAAATTGAAACAAAATAGTCTCCGAATGCTCCAACAGTGATCACAACAACATTTTCACCGGCAGAAACAGTGTTAACCGCCGCGGCCTCTATAGCTGCTGTACCACCTGATGGAAGAAGTAAAATATCTTGTTTTGTTCCGAAAATAGGTTTTACTAATTCAATTGTTTCACGGTAAAGCGCTACAAATTCATTGCTTCGATGACTAATAATATCGCGATTCATTGCAAGCTGAACTTTTTTAGGAATTGGCGTAGGTCCTGGATGTCTTAAAATATTTTCATACACAATCATCAAACCCCTTTGTATTAAAAATTAGAAATTCGAAATTTTCTAACTATAATATAGCATATTTTTTCTGTTATCTAACTTATTTTTCAAAATTTGATAGATCGAGTGTCGTACGAGAGTAGAAAATAAAGCTGATTAGTTCCTAATTTTTGTATGGTAAAATTTTTATAGAAGGAGGGCTAAGTGATGGAATCGAAAGTAAAGTATCCATATATTTATTTTTTATTGGCATCAAATATGGTTTTTGTCTATCGAATTAAAACACATAATTATTTGAACGCATCGGATTTGATAGAAAGGAGTGAATGGGAGGTTTATGAATTACAGCATCCTGTTCAATTTGAAGCATTCAATCATGAAGAAAGAAAAGCATTTGACGGGTGGGGGTTGTCGTTTGAGCAACATAACTTAAGCGACATCGTAGAAATTATCAATGACTGTATTCAAAAACATTGTTCTGTGGATCAACGAATAACAACACAGGCTGTTCATATTGTGAGCTCTGAATCTGCAGCTGGCTCAGTGAGAGTAGCACTTGCACCACCTAAACATGTGATTGGATTCCCGGATTGCTTTTCAATTGGACCATTGTGGAAGCTAGAGGAGAAAAGAGGTCAAACATCCCGAAACAATTGGTTATTTGAAAATATTAACGATGGACAGGAAGATGTTTATCAAAATAAGTTTACAAATACTTTGCGTGAAATAGAAGATATTTCGGATCATGTTCCTATCTATATTTGGTATGGTAATAATGCCGATGAACAATGCGGGCTTCGATTTTTCCTCTATTTATTGCGAGATAAATCAAATGAGATTTTTCTTATTAATACAACAGAACAGAGTAAGGCTAATTGTGCGACAAGCCATCTTAGTTCACAGCAATTAGCGCAGCTTTTTATGAACATGGAAGAAAAAAAGCCATTAACTATCCAGGAGCGTCGTATGTTCCAAAATGAATGGGAAACATTATCGCAAACTAACGATATTCTGCGCTTATGGACTAATAATGGAATAAAAGGGGTACCAGAAAATTATTTTGATCCACTTATTATAGAGACGATAGAAAGGCTACATAGTGAACAAGCAACAACAGATTTTATCAAGACAGGGGCAGTGATTGCGGAACTCTTACCTTTGATAGAAGAGCTTCCTAGTGTCTTCTTTTTAGAATCTAGAATAAGATTTTTAGTCTATAATGGGGTGCTCGCATTAAAAGGTATTCCTAAGTCCATAAGACATTATAGTGTAAAATTACGTGAATAACTAGAAAACCTCTTTCACCTAAAATGGTGTAAAGAGGTTTTTGTACGGGCATATGTATTATGCAACGAAAGGTTTATTCATTTTTAGTAAGCCATAGATCGAATAGAATAGTCCTAATGTGATGAACGATAAAATCGTATAAAGTACAGCTTTCCCAGTTCCACCAGTCCAACGATAGAAGAGGCGATATGTGAAATAGAAAATAAAGCCAAGAAGACCTATTGAAGCAATCACATCTAGAAACAGAAACGGAATAAATGAAACAAATACCAATACAGCATAAATAATAGCATTTTTCATTGCTGCTGCTCGAACTGTTGTGTCATTATCACCCTTTGCTGTTAATAAGAAAAGGTTATAAATACCAATAATCGGAATCCAAGCAATGTAAGCCAGTTTGCTAAAGCCATTTACTTTAGATGCCTGGTAATAAATAAGTGAACTAATTACATAGCTTGCAATACTTAGCAATGCAATACAAATTAACATAATAATGAGAAATTCCAAGTCTAAATCATCGAAATCATTGTAATATGAAGAATCGTACATAAGAAAACCCCCTTTCAAAAAAATACTTCATAATAATAACAATACTAAAGTCATATATCTACAGTTAATTTTATCCGGAATTTAATGTTAATGATGTATTTATACTATTTCGATAGATGTAAAAATTGTATAAAAAGAAATTCAGATGAATTAACGGAGATTGATTTACTTTATATTGATCGAACTGGTCTTTATGTAATTGAGTCAAAAAACTATAGTGGTTGGATTTTTGGCAATGAAACACAACAACAATGGACACAAACGATGCCGAATAAGAAAAAATATAAATTTTTTAATCCAATCCGTCAAAATGCTACGCATATCCGTGCAATTCAAGATTTTTTAGACCTCCCGAAAGATGCAATTCATTCAGTCATTGTTTTTAGTGAACGCTGTACATTAAAAAAAGTGGTAGTAACTTCCCAAAATGTTCATGTTATAAAACGAGAGAATGTTGGGCGTTTTATCCAAACACAAAAGCAAACTGCAAAACAGTTTTTCTCTCAAGACGATATTCAAGCAATTTACAATAAGCTTGTACCTCAAATGCAAGTATCCAATGAAGTCAAAAAACAACATATTCAAACGATTCAGCAGAAATATGGAAAATAATCTTATGTAAAGGGGACAGTTGGCATGCCAATATACAATAAATTAGTACGTGATTTAATTCCTCAAGTAATTGAAGAGAATGGTAAAACATGTAGCATAAGAGAATTAGAACAAGGAGAACACTTAGAGGAAATAAAAGTGAAAATGCAAGAAGAAGCATTAGAATTTCTAGAGGCAGCCTCACCAAAAGAGGCCGTTGAGGAACTTGCGGATATTTTAGAATTAGTACATACAGCTATACAAATGTACGACGTGCCCTATGAACAATTAGAACAAATACGTGCTCAGAAGAAGAGCAAATGCGGAGGCTTTGCGAAAGGTATATATTTAGTTGAGGTGAAGGAGTAGGAGGAAGCATGTCGCATGAATTAAAGGTCGGTGAAATACGTGAACAATAGGTAACTGAGGATCAGATTTGGCATCATCTGAATAATTTTTACTATCGTTGATCAGTCGCAACTTCTTATAAGTATGTGTTTTTAAAGCATTGCTTGAAAATTTATACAATGTAGATGAAAAGTTAATACTCAATTTATATGATTACTCAATAATGAACGGATATACGACGTTATGGGAACCAAGGAAGGTACACAAGGTAAAAAATCAATTTTATGACGGAATAACACAAGATTAATTCTGATATATTTTACATTTCTTAGGAAGTGTAATTATTGCAAGTGTTGTCACGTTTGATAATCCTATTAGTTCAAGATATAGTTCTTATTACAGGTACACTAAGGAGGAATGAATATGGCTGAAATTAAATACGAAATTGTTGAAACAGTTGCGGTATTATCCGAAGGCAATAAAGGATGGAAAAAAGAATTGAATCTAATTAGCTGGAATGGTCGTGAGCCGAAATACGATATTAGAGATTGGTCGGAAGATCGTACAAAGATGGGGAAGGGTGTTACGTTGTCACTGTCTGAATTACAGCTTTTGAAAGAGTCATTAGCTAAATTGTCAGACTTAAACTAATGTACAGAGCAACTCTTTAGAGTTGTTTGACTAATTATGTAAGTGAGTAGCAATTTTAAATTTTCTGGGGATTTTCCATAGAATATATTTCGTAAAATTGTTAGACTAACAATAGCAACAATTCATAATGCAGGTGGCGGCTGAACTCCCTTTTGAAGGGGGGTGAGGCGGATGACAGTATTTGAAGCATTCAGTTTGATTGTGCAGTGTAGCCTTTTGCTAATTGCAGTACTGACACTGATGCTTAGCATTATTGTCTCTCAAAATAAAAAGAAATAGCCACCCTGCCGGCTAAGTAAGGTGGCTATTGCTATAACTTTAACTTGGTCAGCCGCTATCGTTGCGGCATGATTGTTGCTTTGACTGGATGTTGACGCATCCAGTCTTTTTTATTCTATATTTAGTGTATCATATTTATTCGAAAAAGAACATTTTTCTTCATTTTAGCGAGCATTTTATGCCAAGCGTAATTGATACAGTCTTTCTCTTGGATTAAATGAATTTTGCGATGTCATTTAGCGCTAAACGAGATGAGCCGTAAGCTGGTGCTGCTGCTTTTCCGATAGCGATTAAGACAATTGGCACTAGATTATCTGTTAATGCAAAGCGCTTCGCAAAAGCCTCTTTATTGAAGCCACCCATTGTAACTGTATCATAGCCCATATCTTTTGCTAAAAGCATGATTTGCATAGAAATTAAGCCTGCATCAAATGTAGCTATATTTTTTAGAACTTCTGTCGGAAGGTTTGAATAAATCTTTAATGAATTTTCAATCATCATGTTTTTTGTTGCTTCATCCATATAGCCAAGCTCGACGTTTTTTGTATAGATTTCTTCAACATTATTGTACATTGCGGTATCGCCTAAAACCGCAATGATGGCAGACGCAGTTTCTACTTGCTCCTGGTTATTTGCAATTAAACGTAGTTCCTTTTTTACTTCCTCATCTTGGATCACTAAAAAGCGCCAAGGTTGTAAATTACTTGATGATGGAGCGGTTGTTGCCTTCACAAGTAATTCCTCTAAATCTGATTGAGGAATTTTATAAGTAGCTTCATATTTACGAACAGATTTACGATCATGCATTACTTTATTTAAATAACTTATTGGTGTAGTCAAAGTCAAAAGATCTCCTTTATTTTTGATGAGATTTTACTATACGATATACTTTTTGAAATTCCAAGTAAATTGCTCGAAATTGATTAACTTCTGTCAACGGGTGTCCAAACAGCTGCGCTACACTTCCGCGCAAAAAACCTGTGTTGACCTAAAGCCTCCACGGATTTCAGACGCGATGATGCTAGGGCATAATCGATAATTATTATTTAAATTTAAATGCCTCGAAGTCAACGTTTATATCTTTATTGTGGGTTTTCAATTGCTTGGCAAAATGTTTTAGCATTTTTTCGGGGCCACACATAAAAATACTTGTTTGTGGGGGCACTGAAAAATTTTCAAATGAAAGCCTGTCCATTTGGGTAGTATCAATAAAGTTCACTTTGAATTGTTGATTAGTTATTGCATACTCCTGTAAAAAATCTTTATAGATAGCATTGTTTTGACCATGATAAGTGTAAAATAACTCAATATTACGATCCAATGGTTGTGATTGCAAATAAGATAAAAATGGAGTAATCCCTATACCCCCAGCTATCCAAATTTGTTTTTGCGTTCCATTTTCAAAGTTTAAATGACCATAAGGACCATCAAGTGTGATGGGTGTATTCAGTTGAACTGAATCATATACTTTTTTTGTGAAATCACCAACCGCCTTTATAGTGACAAATAATTTTTTTCCATCGCCACCTGAAATTGAAAAGGGATGAGGCGCCTTTTCTATGCCATCTTGCATAATTTTGATAAAAATAAATTGTCCATGACGAAAGGGGAGGCTTCTTTCAAGAGTTAGCTCCAGTTCAATAACATTGGAGCTCATTTTCTTGATTCCTGTAATGTTGCCTGTATATTTGAAAAACATATCCTGATACATCGTCAGCATATATAATGCGGACATAAATCCAATAGTTGTAGTAATTGCTGTGAAAATTCCTAAAGGTGTAGGCTGCAATAAATCGTATCTGCTTGAAAAATAGGCATGATAAATTCCAAATGTATAAGGAATAAGCATTAACCGATGAAAGATGCGCCAGTGCTCATATTTTAGAAATTTAGCAAAAAGCGCAATGACAATTAACGCTATGAAACCATATTGACCAAGTGATCCTAGTTCTTTCGCAAATTCACTAAGTGAAGTTCTTTGTACTTTATCCCAGTGGGGGACCAGATCTTGTAATTGACCATGAATTACCACTAATACTAGTGAAAAAATGGCTAAAGATTTATGATAAAAATAAACATTTTCTAGACCATGGAACCAACGCTCAAACATTTTCATTCTTGTTGCTAGCAAAAAGACAAGAAAGAAGCCTGTAATAGCCATGCCCCCAATGATGTGGCTGAGCCTGTTAACTGACTGGATAGGTTCTATAGGTGTAGCGAAAGACCACAGTAAAGCACTACTACTCATAATTAGTATGATAAACAAAATTCCTTTGATAGATTTCATAAATAACCTCCAATATTCATTTTTATCTCTAAATACCTTATATATACAATAAGAACCTGAAATGTTTCTGATATTTTTAATTTGATATGAAAGTTATTTGTTAACAAAAAAGGGATTATACGTTCGGAATATATGTTCCCTTTTGCGCTGGGGTGTGTTAAATTAAGAAGGGTAAAAATATAGAGATATAAGGAGTAGAAGTAAATAATGCAAGGGAATACACATATTATCGGGGGCATCACTGCTAGCCTTGCTTTTGCACAAATTTCTAATGATAATCCACTTGTTTTAGTAGGAGCGGGCGTTATCGGTGCATTACTTCCAGATATTTGCCATGGAGGCAGCAAAATCGGGAGGAAGTTTCCCGTTATTTCAAAGATCGTCAATACTTTGTTTGGACATCGTTCATTTACACATAGTTTGCTTTTTTTATTTCTAGTAGGGATGTTACTACATACGTTTATACCTTACGAATCCATTTCACTAGGCATTTTATTAGGGATGGCAAGTCATGTTTTCCTTGATATGGGGACGAAGAAGGGTGTTAAGCTGTTCTTCCCAGTATCCATTTCAGTACGTCTACCTATGACTATAAAAACGGGTAGTAAAGCTGAAAAGGTAGTATTTATGTTGTTAACGATGCTTTCAGTCTTTTTTAGTTATGAAATGATTGTTAATCTAGTTCAGTCCGTATAACTAAAACAGCCCCAGTACGAGAATTTCTCATACTGGGGCTGTTTAAATGGTATAAGTTTTAGTCAGCCTGTACCTCTTCGACTGTTTGTTCTACTTCTGCTCGTGACATTTTTTCACGACCTTCTTGCATTGCCTTCAATGTTTTATGGGCTAATGCAAGTGGTAGACGACAGAATAATAATACAGTACGTTTATTAATATCTTTCATATAAAGATCCGCTTTCGCGAGATTTTCCTCTGCATATGCAAATAAATCTTCACGTGTCCAGCCATCAGGAACGAAACTTACTCCGCGCTCGTCCATATCCTCATGCTGATTACGTAAAATATTGACTGCTTGGAGACCACGGCCATAGCCAATAGCTAAATCGCGATCTGTTTGAATGTCAGCACCCCACGCCCAAAGCTCAGACAGCATTGTCCCAACAAGCCCTGCAACGTAGTATGTATAATCATCTAAATCCTCTCGCGTATGCACCTGCCAGTTTGCTTTTGCCCATTTTGCCATCCCAAATGCCATTTCACTTGTTGAAGCTTGGACAATTTTACGGGAGCCCTCAGGACAAAACGTTAGCCAATCTGCTAAACGAAGAGATACTTCAGGTAGCTGATCTACATATGGCGCTAATAATGCTTCATAGGCATCAGCATTAAATGATTCCTTTAATAACTCACTTGTTGCATTAAGTAAATCGAATTTTACGTCATTAGAAAGGTTTTCATGATCCTCAATTTCATCTATGGCACGCATTGCTAAATACGCGGCTGCCACAGATAATTTTAAATCGTTTTTTAAAAAAGTAATCGGTATATAAAAAGTGCGACTAGTTTCCTTTAAAACCTGCATCGCTTCTTTATAAAGTTTTTTTTGATCTTTCACTTGTATTCCTCCGTTCAAATGGTCACACATCTATAGTATATCGTATCGTAAAAATGATGAAAGATAAAACAGATTGTTCAATTTATAATCAACTATTTTCAAATGGTATAAATTAAGACAAAGTGGGGATTAATAACGAATAACGAGATTGCAATTTTTATAGGTAGGACTTCAATAGCAAAATTGATTTCAAGAAGCGAACTTTTGGAAGATATCAGCTAATTCCCCTAGGAGTCGCCATCAACTAGTTCATATGACATACGTTTTTTAGTTTTATCAGAACACTTTCAGGAATTAGCGCTCAACTTTTAATTTTTAACTAGAAACTATAATGCACTGAGTGTCATTGCATTTTCAGTTCTTTTGTGTTTTTATAGTAGAATAATGTTAAAGTTATAAAAATGCGACGAAAATCGTGTGATTAATAGAAAAAAATTGATATTTTTCGTCTTTTTTTCATGAAAGTTTGCTAAGTTATTGCACATTTATTTCAACAGCGTTAAAGTTTAGGAAGGACAGAGATACAACTTCACTTTTCGAGTAATTGTAGCAGTTGATTTACTTTCGGTACTGAAATACAATACATCGGATTTTGGCACAATAACTCCTTGCAAAATCCGTGATATTTGTGGAGGCATGAACGTTATTCAACGGGCTTCTAATCGCCTCTTGAATACAAGCAAAATCTAGTATATATCTCACCATCTGAAATAGAGATTGTACGTAAAGTCAAAGGAGAATGGTATGCCAAAGGCTATAGGTATTGATGCAGGCGGAACATTGACAAAAGTTGCTTATTTAGATGAGCATAATGAGCTCGTTTTAATAACTTTCCCGTCAAATGATTTGCTAGCAGTGCAGAATTGGATTATTAATCATCCAGATATTGAGGATATTGGAGTTACGGGAGGGCGTACAGAACAATTACTGGATGTCATCAAAACAATGAAATCGATTCATTATATAGTAGAGTTTGAAGCCACATTGAAGGGCGTTCGATTTTTATTGCATAAAGAGGGCTACTTCTTTGAGAGAAGTATGATTACTAATATTGGTACTGGTACTTCAATTCATTATATGGAAGATAATACGCATGTTCGTGTTGGTGGTACTGGCGTTGGTGGTGGAACATTGATTGGATTGTCAGCGCTTACAACTGGCATCACGGATTACAATGAAATAAGAGAACTGGCCTCTAAAGGTAATCGAGAAGAGATTGATTTACTAGTAAAGGATATTTATCAAGGGATGGACACACCTATTGATGGGCAACTGACAGCTAGTAATTTTGGGAAAGTTGGTATTACGGAATCCATCAAACATCCAACAGAAGATATTATTGCAACTGTACAAGGACTAGTAGGTGAGGTTATTACCACACTTAGTATTCAATATGCTGAAGAAAAAAATGCTCAACATATCGTTTATATTGGCTCAACTTTAAGTAATAATGATCATCTTACACGTGTTATTGCCAATTACACTCGTACGAAAAAGCATACACCTGTCTTTATTAATGACCACGGTTTTTCAGGTGCAGTTGGTGCATTATTAAATATAACTGAATATACGATTGTCTAAATACAATGTGCATTACTAATTAAAGTTAGTGATGTGCATTTTTTTATCTTCATTCCGTAGAAGAGTTCTACGTATAAGGAGGATGAAAACAGAGCGACGGAAAGAAGAGCTGAACGAATCAGATGTGGTTCGTTTTTCCAAACAACTACTGTAAAAGAAGCCACATCCTGCGGCAATTTGTCTGTGTGAAAGCGTAAACAACAACAAAACAACAAAACAACAACACAGGACTGTGTGACCAACTTCATGCCGCTTTCGCGATGTTGGCCCAAAGCCTCATTCGGACGCAATTATACCAAGGCGAAAATTGATTGGACTGGAAACCTTTTAGTAATGCCTGCAGTTATCCCCAAAGCATAAAACCTTTTATCCTGAGCACATTACATGTAGGAGGTGAATATCCGTGGCCAATAGAAACACCAATAGAAACAACAAAAACAACAATAAAACAATGAATGTGAGAACGCATAATCCTTTTGATACCTACAAAAAAATAGACCTCGATAAATCAAATAGTAATAACAATAACCCGAATGACAATCTCAATGAAGAATTCGCTGCAGAATTTGATGCGAAAGCCAAAAATAAAGATAATAAAACGAACCATAAGAAAAATCAGCAGTCCAACAAAAATAAATAACCGAAATTGGGGGCTTAAATAATGGCAAAGAAAAATAAAACGAGCTTCAAAAAGAAAAAGAAAGAAGATACACATAAAAGAAATGATCGTGAAGAATATTCAGCAGAATTTAATCAAGTAATTCATAACAATCCTCAACAACCAAAACAATCCAGTAAAAGATAATGAAAATTGCTCCTTAAGGTTGAGAATGCTTAAGGAGCACTTATTTTTTGCTGTTTTGGCTACTTTATACCCAAAAAATTGAAAGGTTGATGAACTTGCGAAAATTTTATGTGAAACTTGGCATTTTTCTTGTCTTGTTTACTGTATTCATCACTCCAACGATTACTTATGCTCAACAGGGAATTCCAGCTCATGCTCAATGGGGAAAAGTAGCGATAAAAGAGACACACGCAAAATACCCTCAAGCAAAAATCCTCGATTATTTGTATGAGGGAAGCGAGGTTGTTGAAGATGCCACTATTGAAAAATTTAAACTTTTGCTAAAGCAAAGTGACAAGGAATTCGGTGTACATGTTCGAATTAAATATGACACCAATACAAAGAAAGTAGTGAAAATTGAATTCCAAGAAACCACTCCATAAAATAAGAGGATGCCTGCTTTCAGGCATCCTCATTCCGTTAGTTTTCTAGCTTTTGAATAAATTCTCGCATTAAGCCAGGTAAATCTGGCCATGCATGACCACTAATTAAATTATCGTCTGTATGAAGATTAGAATCGATATACGTTGCACCTGCTACTTGAACTTCGGGCTTGCAGGCAATATAGGCTGTTAGTTCACGTCCTTTCAATTTTTCTGGGATGGTCGCGAATATTTGAGCTGCGTGACATACAGCAGCGATTGGTTTATTTTTTTCAAAGAAATGGCTCACTAGTGCTGGAACATGTTCATTTAATCGAATATATTCTGGCGCTCGTCCACCAGGAATGATGAGTCCGTCAAATTGTGCTGGATCTACTTCTGCGAAGGATGCGTGTGCTTCTATGCCATATGCTGTACGCTCGATGTATGTATCGATACCTTCGACAAAATCGTGCAATACAGTCTGTAATTTTTTTGCGGATGGTGCTGCAATCGTTACATCATAGCCAGCCTCAAGACAACGGTAATAAGGATAAAAAATTTCTAATGCTTCAACTGCGTCTCCTGCAAGTATTAATACCTTTTTCCCCATGCTTCCATCTCCTTTATTTGTAATCTATTAGCTTAATTCGACACTTTTAAAAAATTCCCTTCTGATAGTTAGTACGTCGGAGAAAATCGCTGATAAAATGTAAGCTAATCACTGATGTACAAATACGTAAGTCGCTGTGGTTATGCGCCATCAAAACTTCAAACACTTTACAGCGAAAAAAATGAAGCGTATAGTATTTATTTAGCTAGGTAAATAAATGGGGAGGACGCTAACATGAATCCTATTTTTCATGCTTTATTCCAAAAAAGTCGTTATTTAACGAATTGTTTAAATGAAGTACTGAAACAGCACAACTTGTATAGCTCACAATGGGCTATTTTATATTGCTTACATAATCATGGGCCAATGACATTAACACAAATTTGGAAGTATTTAAATGTTGAGGCACCGGGTATAACTAGAGCAATTACTCGACTTGAGGCTTTAGGTTGGGTGCTTAGAATGGATGGTGAAGATAAACGTGAAAAAATCGTTACTTTATCACCATATGCAGAGGAACATTTGCCTGCTATCACTGAAACCATCTTAGCTTTTGAGGAAGAAATGGTAGGGGCATTGACTGTTGAAGAACAACAGCAATTTATAATTTTATTGGAAAAAATGAAAGGTTGATAGACGTGCAGCAAGAGGGGAATACAACAATATGGACGAAACGGTTTATTAGTCTCTTTTTAACAAATATCTCGGTATTTTTTGTTTTTTATGGATTGGTAACGACTTTGCCGTTATATGCGATCGGTGAGTTGCATCAGACAGACAAGGAAGCGGGATTGTTAATATCAGGATTTTTATTATCAGCTATTATAGTTCGTCCTTTTTCGGGTAAATTATTAGATGTTTTTGGGAAGAAAAAGCTTTTAGTTATATCAATAATAGGCTATTTTTTATGTACAGTATTCTATTTATTTATTCATCCTTTTGGACTTTTACTAGGATTACGTTTTATTCAAGGGATATTTTTTAGTGTTATTACAACAGCAGCTGGCTCTTTAGCCGCAGATATAGTGCCAGCCAATCGAAAAGGTGCAGGGCTAGGCTATTTCGCAATGTCTACTAACTTAGCAGTAGTTATTGGACCATTTATCGGTTTGCTGCTTATTCAATATAGTAGCTTTCATGTGCTATTTATTGTGATGAGTATTTGTATATTAGCAGGAGGCATTTTAGCTGTAACGATAAATACTGATGATTTATCTAAGTCAGATCATCAGGGTAAATTGACATTTAAATTTAATGATTTATTTGAATATCGTGCACTTCCAGTTGCAGCGATTGCTAGTTTAGTAGCTTTTTCATATTCGAGTGTTTTATCGTTTTTATCAGTCTACGCTCAGCAAAAAGATTTAATGGCTGTAGCGAGTCTATTTTATGCAGTTTTTGCTGCAGCAATGCTTATTACACGTCCATATACAGGCAAACTTTATGATACAAAAGGGCCGCAGTTTGTTATTATACCTGGTATTATACTCTTTGCTATCGGTCTTGTTATGCTCGCATTTGTCTCAGGACCAGCACTATTTTTATTGGCAGCCATTTTTATTGGATTTGGCTATGGGGCAGTAACTACAAGCTTACAAGCATTAGCTATACAGTCTACATCACATACACGCAGCGGTTATGCAACAGCAACGTTCTTTACGATGTTTGACATTGGTATTGCGCTTGGCTCTTATATTTTAGGAATGGTGGCCGTGCAAGCAGGCTATTCTTCTGTCTATCTAACTGGAGCAGGCTCGCTAGTTGTAGTCTTTATCATTTATTTAATACGTTTAGCAAAAATAAAAGCGAAAAAAGTAGCACATGTATAAATAAAAAACAGTTGGGGCATCCCGTAGGTACTGAAAAACTTACGGTTTTATAATAGCGAACCTTTTTCAGAAAAAAATAAGGCACTTCCTGTTCAAAATTGAACAAGAAGTGCCTTATTTCTGTCTCTATTCCTTATTCATTTTCGTTTAGTAGCTTTAATATCCGTTTCAAATTGACAGCGAATATTGTTGTAGCACCTTGAATTTCCATGCCAAATAGACCCACAGTCGATGCCGTATCATATCCATGTCCGTTTTTTAATTCATTATTCTTCGCTTCTATTTTGTAGCGATTTGCGGCTAATTACTTAAATGCTTCCGTATTTTGAAATGCCTCTTGTTCGGCATGTGTATCCGACTTAATTGTGACAGAATATGTTTTACTTTTTGCACCTTCTTTA